>Ga0326728_10004022_pt1 | contig 44296 bp, 41 predicted proteins | sample MB3enrmetagenome_FD_207602 | JGI IMG/M metagenome (GOLD analysis project Ga0326728, IMG submission 207602) | Lab enriched peat soil microbial communities from McLean, Ithaca, NY, United States - MB31MN | ecosystem: Environmental > Terrestrial > Soil > Wetlands > Peat | place: USA: New York...
TGCTCGAAGGCCGATAGTTCCGGAGCTGGAGAAACGTGAGAATGCCGCGAAGGAAGAAACGCAACCAGTTTAGTGAGCTAGTGGTCGGGGCGCGCGGATTTGAACCGCGGACCTCCTGCGCCCAAGTCAGGCGTCCGATCTCTGAGAAGTCCTTCCCTTTCAATACTACCCCTGAAAGCAAAGGATTTAGTCAAAGCAATTGGTAGTGGCACGATGTGCGATTATGTGCCTCCCCATGCATGGAGTCCCCCGAATTTTCCCCATACCAATAGTCAGCCGGAAGCCGCGCGCCGGAGACTCAAACGATATAACTCCGACACTCCAGAGCGCACCTAACGTTGAATCCGCCATGCACTATTAATTCTACCCCAGTTGGGGTAGAATAATGATATGCAAGCAACAGAATATACTCCGGCGCAGGCTTCGGCAGTTGCGAATCTGCCGCTTCCTGCTGTGCATAAACTTATCGAACGCCGTCTCATTCGACCCCGGCGACTGCGCACTGGTCGTTCCATTCAGCGAATGCTCAGCCGGGAGCAGGTGTTATACATGCGCCTGGAAGCGGAAGGGGTGCGATTGCTACCAATAGCCGCTCGCCGCGCAATCGCCAAGAAGATCGAGTCGTCTCCCGAAATTGACTCCGTATTTCTTATGGAGGGCTCGGCTGTGGTAATTCAGGTCAAGTCAGTCCGGCTGGAACTCGACCACGAAATAGCGAGACTTCGTCGCGTAGAGAGCCTGATTGTTTCCGACCCCGAGATTATGCGCGGCAGTCCCGTCTATAGAGGGACGCGCATTCCAGTTGACCTCATTGCCAGCATGTTGAGCCAAGGAGCGAGCGCGGAGGAAATCTTGGCGGGTTACCCTGCTTTGGATAAGGAGAAGGTCGAACTCGCTCCTCTTTATGTCCAAGCTTTTCCGCGCCGGGGGCGTCCATCTGCCCGCCCTTGGGCAAAACGGAAACCAATTCATGCAACCCGGCACGGTCGCGGCCTTGCGGGGTGAAATTGAAACTCTTGATTGACGAGTGTCTGCACACGTCATTAATTGAACTGGCGCACCAGGCTGGTCACGTTGCAGACCATGTCAACTATCTCGGGCTAGGCGGTTCTAAGGACTGGCAACTTATGGCCGTCATCCGCCAGCAGGACTATACGTTTGTAACGAACAATCGGTCCGACTTTCTCACTCTGCATGGACAAGAATCGCTACATGCGGGGGTAATTATTATTGTTCCCAATACCACGCCTACTCATCAACGAATTCTCTTCAGCGCGGCGCTCGAGCATATCGGTACACGGGACCTGACCAATGCAGTCGTGGAGATCAAATACGCAGGAAATCGGATCGCGTGTTCAGAGTACGCCCTACCGCAAGCAGACGAACGAGATGAGAAATGAGCCCATCGGCGAATGGCTACGATTCCTCGCTGGCAATGTGTCAACTTTTCCAGATAGGCCGTACTCGCCCAAGAATGCCTCGTACGGTTTCTGCCACTAAGCGGGCGGGACCAGCCGCGTACAGCTCCTTTCACAGCTTTCCGACAATCCTCACTCCGGCCGGAAGTTCGCAAGGGGGCGTACAAATCGAGGGCAGACTGAAGTTCGACGGGTTTGTCGAAAGGCGGCAGCCCAGAATCAATTGTAGAGCCCTCAAGGTATTCGTGATATAGGATTGCCGGGAACAATCATGCCGCCGAAGTCACTCAAAATCGATAGCCTTGATCTAGACCTCGAAAATCCACGCATTACGCTCGCAACCGATCAACGTGACGCGATGCAGAAGATTTTGAACGAACAAAAAATCCGATTAGTTAACCTGACCGAAAGCATAGCCGTAAAGGGTTTCAATCCGATGGATCGTTGCCTTGTCCTGCGATCTCATGCACGCGCGGGTAAGTTTATTGTCCTGGAAGGCAATCGTCGCGTCCTCGCTACAAAGCTACTGAAGAATCCTTCGCTTCTAACTACACTCGAAATGCCTGAGGCTTTCAGAAAACGATTGCAGAAGGCGGCGCTGACCTTTGATGTATCGAAAGTGGAACCTATTGATTGCTACGAGGTTAAAGATCGAACGGAGGGGAACGACTGGTTACGCCAGCGTCATAGCGGAGCAGATGAGGGACGCGGGATTGTTAACTGGTCGGCCATTGCTGGTTCGCGATTCCGAGGTCGCGATCCGGCATTACAGGCCTTGGATTTTGTTTTGGAGCATGGCGGTCTTAGCGACGAGGAGAAGGAAAGGATCGCGGGTAAGTTCCCGCTTACAACGCTTGACAGGCTTCTCTCGACGCCAAGCGTCAGAACGGCCATCGGCTTTGAAATTACAGGCGGGAAGCTTCAGACTGAGCTTCCCCCCGACGAAGCCCTGAAGCCCCTGAAGCGAATGGTTCTCGATCTTGCTGGGAAAGACTGGAATGTAACTAAGCTGAAATCGAAGGATCAGCAGAACGCCTATATCGGGAAGTTGAAGGCATCAGATAGGCCGAACCTGTCAAGGAAGACTGGCACAGCCCTTGCAGTGGAGGGCATTACTGACAAGGATTTTGCTGCGAAGCCGCCGTCGCCAGCTAAGAAGTCGCGTCCTGGTCGGACATCTCCGCGGACTACGATAGTTCCAAAATCATGCAAGCTCAATGTCACCACGGCAAAGATCGACGGGATTTACAGAGAACTTAAAGTTCTTTTGCTCACCAAACATGTGCACGCGATCAGCGTGCTATTGAGAGTTTTTCTAGAAATGTCCGTGGACGAATATCTAGTGAGCAGGGCTGGCAGTACGCTCACATTCAAAGACCCAAAGAGCCTGCGCATCTTGGATAAGAGACTGAAGGACAAAGTTAAGGAGACCATCGCTTACATGGTCGCCAAAGGCGCACCGGAAAAGGATTTCAAGGGCGTTCTTACAGCCATGAACGACTCTCAGAATCCGTTCTCTATCGATACATTGCATGCGTATATTCACAATCGATTCTTCACGCCGACAGACACGCACCTGGTGACTGGCTGGGACAACGCCCAACCATTTTTTGAGAAGATTTGGCCATGAGCGAACCTGCGCAACGGCACTTAATCCATTTCACCCCCCTGCGTTATCCGGGAGGCAAAGCAAAGCTGGCCGCGTACGTAAAAAGCCTGATGAAACAGAACCGATTGCTCGACGGCGAATACGTAGAGCCGTACGCGGGAGGAGCGGCAATTGCCCTCGAACTTCTTTTTCATGAATACGTTTCGTGTATCCATATCAATGATGTCAGCAAGCTGGTCCACGCTTTCTGGAAAAGCGTCCTGCGCAACACAGAAGACTTTTGCCGACTTGTGAGCAAGACGCCCTTAACTGTTGCTCAGTGGGATAACCAGAAGCGAATTGTCAGTAACCCTTCTGACCACGATGATGTGAAGCTCGGCTTTGCAACCTTCTACCTGAACCGGACAAACCGCTCGGGCATACTTAATGGCGGAATCATCGGGGGCCGGGATCAAACAGGTCCATGGAAGATTGACGCTCGATACAACGCGCGCGAACTGGTCCGTCGCATCGAGGCAATCGCGAAGATGGGCAATAGGATCAAGCTCACGCGCCAGGATGCGCTGAAATTTCTGAAAAACGGTGTTTCACGTTGGCCCGAAGAAACGCTCATTTACCTCGACCCGCCCTATTACGTTAAAGGTCGCGATCTTTACTATGACTTTTACGAGCATGAAGATCATCAGCACATCGCCACCTTCATGAATGAAACGAACATGCGACAGCGATGGATTGTATCGTATGACAACGTGCGACCCATCCGTGAACTTTATAGGGGCACGCGGCATGTGGCGTACGACATCGGATACAGCGCGCGGTCAGCTTCGCGAGGCTCAGAGATAATGTTCTTTTGTCATAGCCTGAAAGTGCCAGCACTGGTTGGTCCCATAAGGCTCACCAAAGATCGTACTGGAGTTTTTCGACGGAGTGCGTAGACCTTTAACCGATGTGACTCGGTGAAGTCACGTCTTGTAATGTAAAGCACGGTCCCTGATGCCCTGTTGCGGTCCTGCTATCTTGCAGAACCAGAGCCGCTTGGCTGCTTCTTTCCTCATAACACGACTTATTTGAGGTATCGTGCTTAGCCTTGGTCCCATCCAAGACTCAGTTTGGGGCCTGTTTCTGATGCTGTCGAACAGTACGGGATACCGGGTCTATTTGGGTCAGAGGCACTCCCCGATGTATTGCGTAAGCCACCACGTCAGCGGTGCCGCCCTTGCCTTTTGCTGGGTTACCATTCCAGACGGCCAGCACGATGTCAGAGAGGTCTACAACCCGCTGGCCTGCCGCGAGGTACGCATCTTCATCCGTTCCCGGGGTATCTAAGACTTCGACGGTCGCCTGCTTGACCAGTTCGCGATACCCAGGCACATGGTTGGGCGAGAACGACCGCTCGATGTCGGAGAACGGCAGCACCGCGTGGATCGTCCCGTCTCGTTCGAGAACGAGTCGGGCGAAGAGCTGATCCGCACCGACTGCGAGCGACGAAACCCCGACGAGCGGCGGCTCTATTCTTGCAAGTTCGGCACGCAGCACCCCGGCCACCCAAGGCCACGCCTCCGGGTCATCAAGCTGCTGGTGACCAGTGATCCCGATACGCATTTCATCGGCTCCTATATCTTGTCGTTGACCACAAGCCACCAATACTCGCGGCCTCGCGGTGTGAGCTCGACGGTCTCGTTGCGCCGGGCTGCCCAATACAGCTGCAGCTTAGGATCAGACGGTTTGAGCAATCCTGCGTCCCGGTAAGACTTGAACAATTGGGCAATCGCGACCTTCTCCTGGTTAACCGGCTCCTTCAAATTCCCGTGCTCGTCTTCGGGCTCGTGCTCCGGGTCAAGCCGGTACTGGTAATCGGCCTTTGGGAAATGCGTCGCGAGCTGCCGTAGAAGCAGGCGACCTATCAATGGCTCGCACTCACGCACGGTAAGAACATCAGTCGAGTTCGTTTTGTACACAGGACGCTGGTCCCAGGCTGTGAACCGCCGACTTACATACGCATAGAGCGCGGAATCCGTAACGAAACCCATATGGTCTGCGGCCCCCCCTTCAAGGGCATCGAGTAGCGCCCCTGTGAATAGACCGTGGCCACCTCCTTCAATTGCCCCCTCGCCCGCACGGGATGCGGCGATGACCGTCATGTTCTCACGAAGAGTTGCCAACGGGCTCTTGCCGCCGTCCTTGTTCATCGTGGCAGGGTTCGCTATATCGCCGCTGTGGCAGCAGTCGAGGATGAGCAGGATATGGCTTGCTGGCGACTGAATCGCGAGATCCACTACCTCCTGCATTGGGATGCCCCAGTCGTCCCTCGTTGCGTCGCTGGTGCAGATCAACCCGCCCGTCTTGCTGAGAAAACCGTGCCCGGAAAAGTACAACAGTACCTCGCCGTCAAAGTTGAATAATTCATTCAGCGCCGCTCGTAGCCTCGGCCGCGTAATGGGCGAGCCATCCTCCGTGTAATCGAGCAATAAAATGCAGTCAAAATTCTTCTCACCGTCCTTGTGACGCGAGAGCAGTTCAGCCATCGCCTTCGCATCGGCGACGCAACAGTTGAGGTTATTGGCGCTGTTGTAGGTATCGATCCCAACGATTAGTGCCCTTCGAGCCACGATCCCGCCTCGGTCGCCGATTATAGCGATCTGATGCACTTCGATCTTATCCCAGGGCCGGTGGCAGATCGTGCCATAACTCGATGTCACGCTATAGGCGCTTTTCTTTAACCAGCCTCCAATACTGAAATCCTAGCGCCGTCAACCTACAAGACTTTGAGTTGATAGCCGCGAAATACATATGTTCTTCGCCGACAGGCACAACTAACCCCACACCGTTGAATTTTTGAAGGTCTTTTAGTATCGCGACTTTTAATGGATCGGCTGTCGGGTCTGTAAATTCGTATGAAGGATCAAGTTTATGTTCGTCCTGTGGCGCAAGAAAATATTCAGTCAATTTTCTAAGCGTCGCGTGTGGCACAGGCGGCGATATAGTTCTGAGGGATGTAAAGCGCGTTACATTTGTCTTGAATATCGGCCTTTGATCCCAGGCCCCTAACGCCTGGTCAACATAGGCGTATATGCTGCCGGGTGTAATATGGCCACGCAAGTCTGCCGCACCGCCTTGTAGCGCACTAACAACAAGGGCAGTAAAGACGCCAACACCATTTATCTCAAGAGCGGATTCCGAATCACGGCTTGCTGTTAGAACAGATAGGCCCTCTGAGAGTTGAGCCACATTGGTGCCGGTGAGTGTTGGTGATCCAAATGCACCAGAGTGACAGCAATCTAGGATAATTATCTTGTCTTTCGCTTTTGACTGATTCGCGAGTTTCAAAATGTCGTCCATCGAAACACCTTCATCGTATTTCTTGAAATCCGTCGTAACGATGTAACCGCCGAGGCTATTGATGAATCCGTGCCCCGAAAAATACAATAGAGCGATATCCGAATCTCCAGAAAATAGAGCCTCGATTGCGGCCCTGAGCGCAGCTCTTGTAATCGTTTCGCTTGGCGAGGTTTTCAGTTTGATCTCGAAATTCGGTGCCCCATCGCCATGAGTTCCAAAAACGCTGCCTATCGCATTGGCATCATTCACGCAACCGCGCAGCGGGGCATGTGGATAATCATTGATTCCGACAACGAGTGCTTTTCTCATGATTTGTTATTCACAGATTGTCGACGAACGTCTCAAGGTTATCCCAACTCCAAATGTTCACGCGCTTGCCCTTCAGCAAAGCCGGAAGTGCGGGACGTTGGTCGTTGATCCACATCAGCATGGTCGGTATTCCTTCCTCGTAGGCGCACCGTATCTCCCAGAGCTCCCCCTCTGCTTTGGCTGTGTTTTTCGAAATCAACGCGATAACACCGTCGCATCCCTTGACCCGCGCCCGACAGTTTGTCTTCCAGTTCGCGTCCCACGGTTCCTTGACAGACATATCGACAAAGTCAAACGGCGTCTTCGGATGTCTGGCGTGGCCCACAAGAAAGTGCCGAAAAGTTTTGTCTTCGACGGCGAATGCAATGAAGACGCGCTTGCGCATAAATCCTCCGTTCTCGAACAAACTCCGTTTGAAGACATAACAAGGTCATTCACCTTCTGAGTAATGAGCCGTTCGAACGAATGTCTGGCATCGGCTTTGTCCATTCCGTTCACCGGCTCCCTCCGATGAGGTCCTTGAGATTGTCCCAAGTCCACTTGTAAATCTTGTCGTCTCCGGCGGCAGAAGTGGGTTTGGTGCAAGTCTTATTGGAATATCCCCAGAGCAAAAAATATGGCTTCTTTTCTTCCTGCGCGATTGTCAGCTCGGCACTGACGCCAGTTGCTTCATGCGTGTGTTCCCCACACAACACGATAACCTGGTCGACCTTCCCGATTTTCTCACGGACTCTCGCTTTCCAGTCACCGGGGTATGGATCTTTGACAGACCAGTCGTGCATTTCGAACGGAGTGTCTTCGTTCTTAGATTGCCCTACCAGCAGGTTTTTGAGGCTCTCGTCATGGTCATAGTCGAACGCAGTGAATACGCGGGCGGGGGTTTTCTTAGCCACTCACAGTCTCCTTTATCTAGAATAAAATGCATATTCGCTAACGCTCTGCGAGGGCCAAAGCGCGCATTCATCTAACCCGGGGCGGTTAGGTCTGGTTCGCTAGTCTCTCGCAGCAAATCTCCCGCCGCCGATCACTACCTCACGTTCGCTTTAAAGCGTACGCGGACCGGAACCTTGGCCTTCTTGTTGGCCGTAAAATCGACGTCCTTGCCGTCTTTCGTAGTGAATTCAACCTCGGTTGGCTTCTTTACGATCTTATGCGCGTTAAACTCGACTCTCTTCTTCATCAGCCTTCTCCTTTTACTCAGGATCAATTCGCTCTCTTTCGACTTGAGTTTTGGTCGTGTCTGCGGTTCAATATCCGCGTACGCTAACCCGTTGCCTTTTCACAACCGAGGTTAGCGCAGGGGGACAGTTGGGTCAACACTTATTTACTACGGGTTGTATATAATGGACAGCAAGACCATAGACCTGACGAAACTGGGCCATCGAATCCGATTTCTGCGGCAGGGGAAGGAATGGTCGCTTGCGGACCTGGCCAAGGAATGTGGGCTATCAAAGGCGTACCTTTCGGACCTCGAAAACGGTTCGGCGGGAAAACCGAATATCCAATATATCTATTCCATTTCGGTTGTCTTTGGACTTACGCTGAATGAACTCTTGGAAGAAGGCAACGCCAGAGCAGAAATTTCCCGTGCGAAACGCAAGGAGTCCGAGCTACCTGCCGGACTCAAGGACCTTCAGGGAGAGCTCAAGCTGTCCGACGACGATGTCGAAGTCCTGGCTCAGATAAATTTCAGAGGAAAGAGACCCAAAGATAAGGAGGGGTGGCGATTCCTAATCGAAACGCTGAATATGTTGGGACAAAGAAAGCCACAGAAATGAACCATGGAAACTGTTCGTGTGGGTGGACGCAAATATTCTGACCCGGACGTTATATCCCTAATTCGTGCTACGGGAGAGTTGGTAGATCCGCGTTCGGCTGTTGTAAATCAAGCGCGCAAACTCAACTGTCAGTACCGTTCGTACGACGGCGACCAGGCCAGCCCCATGAAGCGACTCGAAATCATTGCGTCTCTGTGTGGGCTCACGATATCCCCGATGGATATCGAACGTCGGAGAAATGAACCTCGTGACGCTGTTCTTATCCCAAGCGGCAAGATTCGCGGAAACAGAGGGCAAATTTTCTACAACCCCCGACGACCGCAAGGGAGAGTTGCTTTCTCGATTGCCCATGAAATCAGCCACACGTTTTTCCCAAACACGATGAGTGGAGCAAGGTTCCGAGATATTTGTGGTTCGAACTCCCGCGAAGCAAATGAGCTCGAAAGACTTTGTGACCTTGCAGCGTCGGAACTATTAATGCCCCTTGAAGAATTCAGGGGTGAACTTTGTGGGCGCTTTACGCTTGCTAAAGTTGAGGAGCTTTCTGAAAGGTTTGGGAGCTCTTTCGAGGCAACGGCATTCCGTCTCGCCACCGCGCACCCTGGAATAGCAGTGGCAGGCCTCCTGAAGTATCGATTGCGGAAGGAAGAGGAGCGCGCCTTTGCCGCCTCGGCTGAACAACTTTTGTTTCAGAACATGAAACACGCCAGCCACGAACTCCCGGAACCCAAGTATCGCAGGCAGTCTCTCTTCACCTCGACAGCCTGCGGAGATCAACACACGATTCGTTGGAATAAATCGTTCGATCTTGAGTCCTGCGTCTATCTTGCCGCAAAATCCGGGACCATAGTTGAGAGACATGAAGTCCTGCCAAATCAGAGTGGTCAAGAGGGTGCTTTAGAGGTTGTTCGCGCCCCGTTCCAGCGGGAGGACGCTCATCCCGAATTTCCCGATCTACTTTTTTTCTGGTCAACCACTGTATCAATGCATGAAATCGGTACTAAAATGGCTTGCTCGCCTACACAGGCAGCGCTTTTGTGATGGCCCCGAAGAGATTCGTACGCAGCCAAGGCAAACAATAGTCGCGTGTCATAAGACCCTGTCTCCTAAAATCACCTTTCTAGTTTTATTTACAAGAGCCTAGCCTTGGACATTTTGTCCAGCCATTCGATGCGGTCGGAGCCAGGCATAAGCTCCAACTCCCTGTCCGATCTAGCCCACCGCCTCCACCCAAGCAATTAGCTTTGCTTCGAAGCCACGGTTGGCCTTATCCAAACCTCGGTATTCAATCTCGTGCTGAAGCATTGGCTCCAAGACGTTTCGGAGGAGAGCCAGTTTCTCGTTGACTGCTTTTTTCTCTTGAGCAGCCACTTGCGATCTCCACAGCTTCTCAGGTTGTCGTTCCCATGCCACATGCCGTCTACCATCCCAATCGGCCCCCAAATTGACAATCAGATGTTTGACCTGTCCCTTGTCTCCACGAGCTTCAACTGCCCATGCAGCAAAGACTCCCTCTACGCCATCTGGTGACTTGACGCTCAGTCCAAGCTCCTCGGGCGGCAATTCCCGGAACTTTCTCAGGTAGGCTGCGACGAGTGGGTGGTCGATACCAAGTAGCTGAACATTTTCCTTTTGCATCGAAAGCTCGCGCTGGGTGGTCAGCAGCGTCTCGGTCTGCGTATTCTTGTCGATCCAGACAAACAAATTGTCGCCGCGAACGGTGAACGTTTCTCCTTCGGCGTTCGCAGCGCCGGAAATAAACCGGACCAAAGCATTCATGCCTTCTTCGGGATTCCCCATTGCCGTGTAATCATCGAGCCGAAAGCCATCAAGGTCCTGAAATAACTCAAACACCACTTTGCGTGCTTCAACGGCGTTGGACATTGCGGTTTCAAGTTCTACCCGCGTGCGTTTCAACAAGGGGTCATTCAAAGCATCCGAATAGAGACTGGCGTAATTCAATTGCATTGAAAGCTGTCCAAGAATTTGAGTGCGGAGGTCCTCAGCAATTTGCCCGCGTTCATCCAACTTGCCGAGCGCCCTGCCAATTTCAGTGAGCTTCTCGTCGAGCAGTAGGAAAATCGATCCTTCAATCGTGTCCGACAAAACAAGATTGTAAATCTGTGCCGTGTCACCCTGTCCGTAGCGGTGTATACGCCCGATGCGCTGTTCCAAATCCATTGGATTCCACGGCAGGTCGAAATTGAAGAGCACGCGAGCGTGTTGAAGGTTGATGCCCTCGCGGCCCGCCGCCGTGCAAATCAAGATCCTTGGGCCGTCCGGTGCTTTGAATCGTTTCTCCGCCGCCGTTTTCGCTCCGTGGTCTCCACCTTTTAGCACCGTGACACCTTGACCGGGATATTGCTTCTCGATTTCCGCACCAAGCATTTCGACACTGCCAAGGTACGTCGCGAACACAACCATTCGTTCCTGCGGGTTTTGCCGCCAAAGCACGCCAAGCGCCCCAATAAGCTTCTCGACCTTGGTTTCGCGTTGGGTCGGATACCTTGCCAGCAATTCCTTGATGCGTCGGCGTTCTTCGGGCAGTGCCACCGCCACGCTGTTGATGGCCGCGTCTTCGGCCTCTACCGCTCTCGTCTCGTGGGCAAACTCATCCGCGCCTGCACCCAGGGCATCTTCTTCATCGCGTTGCAAACGCAAAATCTTGTAACGGTAGTCTGCCAATAGCCTCTCAATTTCCGCGTCCTCCAACCGTCCCTCTGCGATGCTGTGCAACTCTCGAATCAGTGTCCGGGCCTCATCCAGTGCGGCATTACGCGGCTCGATATCGAGCCTCTGGTCGTGCATTAACGCTTCTTGAATCGTGAGCGCGATAAGCCTTCGACGCAAAGTTCGCTGCACTGCGGCAAAGCTCGACGCAGCTATCTTTTGGAAGATTGTCATCACGAACGCCAAACCCTGACCGCGCTTGCCCTGCCGCTTCGCTAGTGCGAATCCATCCTGCAGATAACCCACCAGGGCATCGTAAAACGTCTTCTCTGAGGGAGCCATCGTAAAGGCTTCGGTATGCACCTGCCGCCGCGCAAACAACGTCGAACCGTCCGGGCGGCAAGCATCCGCCTTGGTCCGGCGAAAAATCACAGTGTTGAGTCGGTGTCGGTGCTCTACCATCTCGGCTGGCGAATTGAATAGCGTCGGGTCGAGCATTTGGACCAGCATCCAGAAACGGAAATGGTCCCCCTGGTGCGGTGTCGCGGAAAGCAAAACCAAATCGCGAGTATGCTCTTTGAGCATCTCGGCCAGCTTGAAGTTTTGCGTCTTCACGAGTTTGCCATTCTGACGGTAGGCAGTCAGATGGTGTGCTTCATCGAATACAACCAAGTCCCACGGCGGAGCGGCTTTGAGGCGCGCCATTCGCGAACGAACCTTCAACGTGTCAATGCTAGCGATGAGCAGATTGTGTTTTTCAAAGGCGTTGGACTTACGGTCTGTCACGTCCCCTTCGCTGCCAAATACCTCGAAGTTGAGATGAAATACCTCGTTCAACTCACGGTGCCAGTTGTTCACCAAGCCTGCGGGTACTACCATCAATGCCCGCTTGAGTTCGCCCCGGCTCATGAGTTCGCGCAGAATAAGAGCCGTTTCAATTGTCTTGCCGAGGCCGACTTCATCAGCGATTAGGAAACGACGCGGCGATGCTGTGGCGACACGATGCGTGAGCACCACCTGATGCGGGAGCAAATCAATCTTGGCTGAAGTCAGGGAACTGACGTTGTCCATCAACGGAAGCGCATGGGCTTGGTAAGACAGCCAGGCACGAAGTGCCCTTTTGCTATCACCTGTCGAGTTAAGAACGACGATCTCTGATCGGCTTAGTGCTGAGGTCAATCCAGCGATGGGTAGTTGTCGTTCGCCGCTCGGAAAAAATACTTTGACGAAACCTTCCACAGGAGCGGCGATGACAACGCCTTCACCGAGATCGGCGTGACGAACACGCTCACCCGGCTTGAAGCTGATGGGGCTTCCGCCATTCAAACCGATGTTGGTAGTTGTGGTCAGCTTTGATTCTGTGCTCATGAAATTCTTCGCAGGAATAGACCAACATGCTTTTGCTTCTTTTCGGAGTCTGCGATGACGATTCTCCTTACACTGGACTCAGCCCCATTCCAGATACAACGGCCAATTGGAATTGAGTGCTTGCGGTGTTCTCCAGAACAATACCAGTGATAGGTGCCGTCAGCTGCGTTAGGCCAAATCCGCTTTGCATCCGCAAACCACAAAATTAGCGCCGCCTCACCACCACCATCGGCGACATTGTCCTGAAAATCGCGTATAGCGGGATAGACCTTCTGCTCCAACCATTCGACCGCATCTTCCGGGTTCAACGTGTCCATCGCTGCTTCCAAGCCTGCGATGACCAGCGTCCGATCTTTGATGAGCTTGAGGTCACTTTCCGGCCATCCGGCTTGATGGAGACGCAGCAATTCGCGCAAGCTGCGCACAGCCTCGGCGGAGCAGATTTCATTCAAGGCGTCTGCATCCCACAGAAGGGAAATCCCGCTGCTCATCCAAGTCTTGTCGTGAAGATCGGGATTCATCGCGTTGAATCTCTCTCTCTCGGCGAATTGGACTTATCATTCTTCATCGTTAGGCTTCCAAGTCAAAAAGCTTGATTTGCTCCTGAGCCTTGGCTTTGTTCTTCCCTAGCCAGTCCCGATAGATTGTCTGTGCCCGTTGAGCAGCGAATTTGATCTCCTTCGAGCCACCGTGGCGGGTCAGCCAGTCTACGAGTTCCGCCGTAGCCGGGTGTGGCGCGAAGTTCGGGCTATCCAAAGTGTCCATCACACGGATATTGCTGCCCTCAAAGCATCCGCCAACGAGGAACATCGTCTGGTCGAAGTCCCGCGCCATGCCTTTGCGGGACGCGCCTTTCCAGGCGCGAGCCATTTCGACGGGAGGCGTAAGGACAAAGACTTTATGTTTTTCGGAGCACCAGCCGCGTTCCTCAAAATCACTTGGTGCAATCCCAGTGCCGCGCAGGAATTTCTGCATCTGGTCACGCGGCACTTCCATCGTCTGGTAGAAGAGGCGGAAAAACTGGCGCGTATACGGCTCGGCGTTGGAAGGCGGCGCTTCCGGGCCACCCGTAGCGCCCGTGTCATCGTCGAGCAATTGGTTGATGCCTACGAGCGCCTCGCGGATCGTGAACTCGCGGCCCTGCTCAATGTAAACCTTGCCGTAGTGGCGTGAAAAGTATTCGAGTGCCTTTCCGCGCTTGATGACCTGCAAATCGGCGGCGGGCAAACCTTCCTTCTGGTGCTGTGAGAGAAGATTCTTGATGCCCCGCACGTCATCCATAATCAGACGCCGTAATCGCGCCCAACTAATGGGCTCTGGTTCTGCCATCCGCTTCCGACAAACGTGGACGATGTCGTATTCAATGGTTTGAGAGCCAAAAGTGCCGGGGGCGGCACCTTCGCCTTTTGTTTCATCACTACGGATCGGATATGTAGCTTCGAGATAAAAACCAGCGTTGAACAAACTTTCAAGAACGCCAACCCAGGGCTCATCCTCGCTATGGTGAAATGTGAAGGCCAGGATGCCGCCCGGCTTCAAGACACGATGTGCCTCGCGCCAGCAATCAGTGAGGATGCGCTGATAAAAGGTGTCAGCGTTTTCGGGATGCCGTGCCCTGTTGGCCACGGCTTCTAATGCCTTGGGAACGAATTCAGGCTCGAATAATTCAGGGTAGCTCTTGCGCAGCGCGAGGCGCAGCCAGACGTAAAAGAAATCGGAAAGTTCCGAGTAGTGTAACAGTCCCCCGAACGGAGGGTCGGTGACGACCGCATCAAAGGATAAAGTGTCGATGCGCGAAAGGTCCGTAGCCGAACCGCAAATCACTTCGTGCTCTCCCTGAACTCGGTCGGGCAGTTCCACTTTCGTGCTCTTACCAGAGACTTGGGCGGCAAGTTCAGGTGCCAACTGTTCTAGTGTAGTTGTGACAACAGGCTCCCACGGCTTCCTCGCCCACTCAGCACCCTCCACGATGCCTTCCACACAGGCCGTCCAGTTGCCTCGCCCTAACTGCGAAAAGACAGAGTTTTCGATGGTGGTCGCCTTGGGATGATAGTTGCTGTTGCTGAACATCGGTTCGGGAGTATCCCGTTGAGGATTCCAAATTGTGAACATCACTTGATTGCGAAGATACTGCTGGAAAGCGCCGAGAACGCACTCCTTAACTTGTGCATCCCTGGTTGATGTAACAATTGCTTTGAGAATCTGAGTATGAATGAGCAGTTGCAATGGATTGAACATCTTCCACCAATGCGTGTATCCGTGGTTCGGAATCCCACCGTTATTCATGTGGGTCATGAACCCATACGGCAATTCGCTCGTCGGCCACAACCCTTGAAGGTCGGCATCTTTTCTCTCTGCCCACTCCTTTAGAGCCTCGTTGTAACGCCGTGTATCGGATGCAGTGGCAAAAAACCTTCCCGAATAGGGCTGATTGGCTGCTTCACGCGCTGGACTATAGCCCTGTATCACGTAGGCCGCCTTCGGCCCGGTCTTGTTCGTCGCTCTAATCGCCGTCAGCACATCGTTAGGCGAGCCATCAGCCGCACAGGCAAACGTTGATTGCTTGGGCACCGTCCCACCTCGACGGTCAGTGTAGAAAGTTATTCCGGTCTCGGGACAGATTACTTGCTCGGGCAGCGTGCCGCGCACTTCAAGCAGTCGCAATTTGGCCGCACGAGCATTGTTCCAGCGAATTGTTGCTTCGACGGAATCGGTCGCGCTGCCGCCGTATTCCCGGCCCTCCTCGTCTTGCTTCGGGCAGCCTTCCAGCCATCGAGGGTGGATGAGCAGGGTCAACTCCACCTTCTTGTTTTTTGCCTTTCCAAGATCAGACGAATCCCCATTTGCATAGGCTCGTTCGTCCTGATTCGCCTTCCCGCAATGCGGACAGATGAACCGTCCCTTATCATCCATGACCGCGAATGGTTTCTCGCTCGATGCAATGAAGAGATGTGCGTCCGGGGCCATCCGTGCCGCGTATCGCTCCAAGTCGAAAGTCTCTCCGCAGCGGGAACACTCGCGGTCGAGCCAAGTATCAACGGTAAGCGTCTTAACGGCGACGACGGGTGTGGACATGATAGGCGTACGGTGTCCGCAGCCTTCGCGTTGGCACGGGCCACTCTTTGCCCAAAAGGTGTAGATAATTTCTGGTCCTTCATAACGGTAATGCTTCCTCTCTTGCAGCGGCACAGAGAAGATGTCGAATTTGGCCGGGAGTCCTTCCCAATCATCTTCGCTTGAAGGTGTACCGTACTTATCGCCTCGAATAAAGTTTGATTGCACATGATTGCCCTCTTGCCGCTTGGTGCCCTTGCGCCGAAACCATTTCCCCTTTTCGCCATTTGGGCCGTCACAGGCATAGTAGGGCATGATTTGCGGTTTTACTTCGGCTTCGATGTCGGCAAGCAGGTCCTTCATTTCGTCGATATTCACCTGCGCCATTTCGTTTTTTACCACGAACCACGCGACAGGATTGAGATCACAACCGAACATCTGCATCCCCAAGCGTGAGCCTTCCACAATTGTTGTGCCCCCACCCATGAATGGGTCGGCTACTTTGAGATGGTGGAGAGACCCACGTTTCTGGTGGTTGGCGTAATAAACGTCCCACACGGCTTTGGCAGCTTTGCTCTCGTCATCTGGTGTTTTCATCGCCGCCGCAAGCAGCATAGAGCGGAAGACGCTGGATCGCCTCCGCGCCCACCATTTAGACATCTGGTAAATGGGTTTGGTCGAGTTGCCCTCGTTAGCAGCAGTCTGATTAATAGGAATAATTGGGAAATCGATTTCAAGACAGGTCTTGGGTCGATTCGGGTCGGAAAAGTCCACTGTCTCGACCGCGACCTCGCGGCCCGCGCCTACGATAGCGGCAATCTGGCCAGTGAGAATTTCCTTCTTGGATTTACCTTTTGTTTTGGCCATGAGTCCTTACGTCTTTGAAATCTCAATGAACGGGACTGCGACTTCGAGAAGAGACAAGCCTCCGTGCGCCAGAGTCGGATAGCCGCCAGCGCTGCGCCATTTGCGGCGACCGACCGCGAATTGGTTGACGCCGTTAGCTGTCCGCAAACACAGCGAAATGGGCGGTGACCAATGGTGTGCCGTGCCGGGTCCATGCGCGAATCGGCTGCTACCAAAGTTTGTCTTGAGCCAGTTTGCCTGTTCCTTGTTCGTTACGTCGGCGAACATGCCAGAGGCTGCGTAGCCGTGGTCGCTGGTGATAACCAAGCGGCGTCCTGTAGCCATGCGATCGATCATCTTCCAAAATGAATCAGAAATCAGTTGTTGCGCTGCCTCCCGACAGAGCATCTGGAAGCCATCGCCCGGCTCAGACCATTGATGGATTCGGTCGTCCGGCCAATGGTGCCACAGCAGGATAGCGGGTGCTGCGGCGATCCAATCAAGGCAGTAGTCCCACGCTGCATTCAGGCTTTCCGTGCGTGCACCTGAAAGATGGTGCGCTGAGCCTGCGGTGTTATTTTCAATGGCCGACCGTTGCCCGAATCCGAGCGCCTTCGCGAAAGATGTAGTATCGCTTGGAAGCTCCGATCCCCGCACACCGGATCCATGAATGTGATAGCCACGACGTTTGGCTTCTTGTAGCAACCACGGAGATTCTCGCAACGACAAAGCATCTAGAATCAAAACGGCCTTACCGTCAGGAGTCGATGTCCAAAAATCTATAACCGATTGGGCTGTGTGCGGCACACTGCTTTCAAATTCATACCAGAGTTCCCAAGCGGAACTGGAAAGCAGAAGTTCAAGTTCACTGACCTTCCGTTCTCGCTCCATGACTTCCTGTTCAGCGTGCTGCTGTGTGAGGGGAGCCGAGAATATTTCCCAAAGCATCTCGAAGATGCGTTGCCACGCTTCTATGGGCGGGGCCGTGAGAAGGGAGTCGAGCCTCGGGTCACGGTCAGCCGTCATTCCGTCTCTTTCTCCAAGTTCAGCGAATACGTCACGCCGTCCGGCAGCTTCTTCAGCAAATCTGTCAATTGCGCCCCGGTCATTTGAGACACGTTGATATTTACATTGGTCACGTTCGTCGCCGCACCGATACCCCACTTCTCCACCTCGCCAAGTAGGTTCATCGGTGTCTTCGGAGGCGCTCCGAACGGTTTAACCGTTGGTGAGGATGGCGGGGGAGCGCCGCCAGTACCGCCGAATACGGTTGGCGGCAGAACAGCTCCCGGCGTAGGCGGTGGGGGCGATGGCTGTGGAGTTGTTGCGGGCGCGGGAAAGGGTAGCGTGCCTCCACTTTGAGGGTAAGCGTTGGGCAAGAGGAGCATGGTTTGCTCAAGCTCTTTTCCAGACCCAATCTTACCTTTCATGCGTATCCACGCGGCTTCTTCTGTCTCTCCCGGCTCTGCTTGCAGGAGTTCCAGACCACGCAAGTTCATCGCGAGCTTTCCAGTAGCGCAAAGACGCAGAACTTTTTCCTTCGTCGTGATTTCACCGAGCCAAGGAATGCAGTGCTTACCGTCGATGCTAGGTTCCTGTAAGTCCGCGATGAATTTGGCAAGAGATGAACTGGAATTGGCGTGAACGAGAGCCGCAGCTTCGAAGTCTTCTGCGACAAATAGTTCGTTAACGATCTTGTCATCAATCGCCTTTGGAATCTTGTCTCCCGTAGCATTGTGCTTCTCGATGAGGAAACGGCACTCTTCCGGTTTGGCGAAATTCCATACGTCGAGGACAGCAAAAGCGTCGAACAAATCTCTAATTTTGGGGCGAAGATGCGTGTTCTGGTAGGTGGTGTAAAGCGACCGATACGCCGGGTCGGTTTCCTTCCATTGATTCGCCAGGTAGACGGCCCGTGCGTACACAATCAAATCGCGGTTGAAGTAAGTGTTTCCAGACGTTCTCTTGGGCAGTAGAAACCGCAACGTGTTGCGGTGTTTGGGAAGATGCTGCTTGAGCCACTTGCCAAGGACCGTCTCTACGTTTTCAGGATACTCCGGTAGAGTCACGAGCGTCAGACGACCATCCCATCTGTCAGGCCGCTCATTTTCAGGAAGTTCCGACCAGGGATCGTTTTCCCAATTCCTTCGCAGCACCACGACACGGAACTTGCGCGAGACTTCCTCGCTGCCGCCAATCACGTAACGAATCTCCGCTGCAAGCTGCTCGATGTCCTGATTGGCTTCGAAGAGCTTTTCATTCTTGGCGTGAGCAAGCAGCTTACCCTCGGAATTTTCCTCTTCCTTGAAGACGAGACGATTCCCGACCGGATGTATGTTGAAGCTATTCTCGCGGATGAGAGCCATCTCAGCGGCAAACGTGTTGTCATCGATGGGTTCGCTGCGTGTAATGTCAGACTGCAATTCGGCTGGTTCTGCACCGTTGACCCGATCAACGCTCAAGGAACGGAGCCAAAGTGCACTGATGATGTCGGAAGAGTGGGGAATATTCTTGTCAGGGTCTTGGACGGCAGTGCGGGCTGACTCTAGATTGCGACGAGCCTTTTCGAGCAATGTCCGGTGCAGTTGATTTGCGACAGAACTCAACAGCGAAGTCACGCTTCCTTTTTCATTGCTGATGTCGAAGTCTGCTGCCGTGATGACTGGCGATTTGTCGGCACGGGTTTTGAACAAATCAACCAGGATGCGAATGAGGTCGCGGGTTTCTTGCGCTTCTGTCGCAACGAGCACTTGGTCTTCGAGCAATCGCATCAGCACTGGCGAGTACGGCCACGCCTCGGCGAACTCGGTCCGCTTGGCTTCGTGCTGTGGCTGCGGAATCTCCGCCAGCCGGAGGTGCTCCTCGACATGAGGTTTGATGAGAGTCGTGATTTCGTTACCTGGTACCATTAGCCGATTTTCAAATATGCGGTAAAGCAAAAGGCGCTGACGGTCATGTTTTGCCTGCGCACCTTGGAAATCGACGAGCACCGGATTTATGCGGTGAATCTGCTGAAATGCTTGCGACTGGTTGTCGCGGATTGAGGTGACGAACACGAGTAGGTCGGGTCGATCATTGGCAATCTCGGAAAGTAGTTGGATAAAGTTAAACGCCCAAGTTTTGGTTTTCGCTTTATGATTGTCAGTCAATCCGTCAAACCACGTTTGGAACTCATCGAGCAGCAGGGCTGTGGGCTGCGCCTCAAACATTTCAAGGAGTAGGTCGATGCTTGGCACGTTGGTTCTTGCGTCGCCTTTCCCAAGCCATTTTCCTTTGACGAGTTGGCCTTGCGGATGACGGTCGAACAGAATGTCCCACAAAAACTTATATCGTTGTTGGTAGAGGCTTTCAGCGATGACGCAGAAATCGGTGCGGAACTTGAGTGTCTTCAATTCCGGGCGGTTCAGCCTCGTCGCCCAGTCCGCCAACCACTTGGTCGCCTGAGTCGGATCTTTGATTGCGTGCCAGAGCGCGGCCATCAAATGTGATTTCCCTTGGCCCCGCCCGCCCAACAGGACAACCGGGCGCGATTTGTCCGGCTGTGTCGCTTCAAAGACGCGAAGCAAGTCAACGGAGGGATAAGTGATGCTGAGGAACTCGGCAGTCGATTGTTGGAGAGCGCTTGTCGGCTTATCGGCTGAGAAGTCGATAGTTGTCCCTCTGAGACGTTCTCCTCTGAACTCCTGCCGTAAGGTTAATTCGAGCATATTATTCCAATCGATTGAGGTGGTTGAAAACATGGGGCTTTGACTTCAGCGATTTTAGCTTCTTGGACGCCATCCGTCGCGCTCCATGTGCAGCGAAGTCTTACCGGCGCGATTCTACTACACCGACCCCGCACACCATACATCTCCTCGCATTCACGCCCTTTATCCGGCGTCGCAAGGTCCAATAACGCAGCCAAAGTCCTCTGAACCGTTCGAGTAATTCACTTGCTACCCCCTATTCTCGTCCCGATTCCCTCGATTCAGACTTCCCGCACGATTTGTCTCGCTCTCCTCTTTTTGCCGCTCCGAGATTGCTGCGTCCCGACGTGTAGACCTCACGCCGCCAGTCTCCACTAGCACGTTTCGCGCCACCTAAGGGCCGTGTCACTCAATCGTGCGACCCGTTCCGACCTGGACGCGGCAATCTCTTCGCGTCCGTTCTCTGTTTCGAGACCTTGCCCCCTCTCTTTTTGGTGAAGGGGGCACGAAGCTCCCGAAACAGGAGAACAATCATGAAAGTCGAGCAAGCCAAACAGATCGTCAGCAAAGCAATCGAAGAACTCAGTCAAGCTCTCGAAAGGGGCCACAGTGAGACGCTGAGAAATTACCTCGCTGCAATTGGCCGCTTCCATCGGTACAGTCTGCGGAACGTAATGCTTATCGCATCGCAGAAGCCAACGGCTACGCACGTCGCTGGTTTCCACACGTGGCACAAACTTGGACGCTTCGTGAAGAAGGGCGAGAAAGGTATTCTGATTCTCGCTCCAATCGTTCGAGCGAAGAGCCAAAGCGTGGAACAAACGGAAACCGATGAATCATCAACCGCTGTCGGGTTCCGGGCCGCGTACGTGTTCGACATCAGCCAGACGGACGGTCAAGAGCTTCCTGAAATCGGCAACGTCAATGGCGATCCCCGCGAATACCGCGACCGGCTCGGTAAATTCGTCACTGAGCAAGGCATTCTTCTCGAATACTCGCAGGACATCGCCCCCGCTCGCGGCACCTCCGCAGGCGGCAAGATCACTTTGTTGCCGGGACAGGCTCCTGCCGAAGACTTCTCAACCCTGGCGCACGAGGTCGCACACGAATTGATGCACCGTGACGAGCGCCGGAGCAGCACGTCCAAGCGCATCCGGGAAACCGAAGCCGAGGCGGTCGCGTTTGTCGTTTGCAGCGCAATTGGCCTCGACGCTGGATCAGCCGCCCAAGACTACATCGGCTTGTATGGCGGGGACGCCAAGCTCCTCAGCGAGAGCCTCGAATACGTCCAACGCGCAGCAACTCGAATTCTTAACGCTATCGGCGCGGATGATTCATCCGCGCCGCCCGCTTAAGAGCGGGATATCAGTGAGCGCGAGTTGTTAGCTTTGACGAGCGCGAGAGCAATGACCCAGTCCGCCATCACGCAACTGGCGTTAGCTCTGCTCCGTCCCGGTCGCCTTACGTGACATGATCACGCATCCGGGTTCGATACGCCGCGCCTCGGTCCAGAGTTCTTCGAGGATATCGAAGCACTTCCCATTGGGCATAATGACCCTGACGAAGCCGTCCGGTATCTCTGTATCTGCGACAACAGGTGTCATTTGGTCGAAATCGAGCTGTTCCTTACGAACGGCCTTTGACGGGGCAGCGGCATGCTCTCTTTGTTGCGGCACGCGACAATGAACTGTCAAATGGTTGAACATCTCTACAAAGTCATCAAATCCCAAAGTTGCGAGGCCGCGAGCAAAGTGTTCGATGGATCCTTTCCAGGCAAACGTCAACGCTTGAAGCTCCGGGACTAGGTGCAGTTCCGATAGCAGAAGAGCAGACAACTCCGTCGCCTCAGATTCATTCAGCGGTTCCTTTCCGACCCTCGGTTTATTTAGGTTGGCATACCCACGATCCATCTCCATTGAAACTCGATCCCACGGGTTTCCGTAATAGGCTCTTACGTCCTCCAAAACGCGCCGAGCGTCAGCAAATCCTTTGAGGAATTCTGCATGAAGTATTACCGCCCCGTCGTGCTCAAGAAACATACTCGGCAGTAAAAGTGAAGGACAGCTACCAAAGGGCAGCCGGAACAGTTCCGCAATTATTCTTGAGGGAAGCCATGTTTCCGTTACAAAAATCTCCCCGACGGTCTGAACTTCTTGTGAGACGGGGTTGAGCATGAGTTGGATAACTGGCAGGGTTGCTCCGGGTTCCCACAACCCGTGCGCCATTACCACATTGAGCGTCGGACCCGCAGGGTTAACGATCCCTCCGACTAATAAAGCGGTGGCCGGTTTCGAGGTTATCGTTCTCAAAGGAATGGGTGACGGTTCATCGAATAGCCGCAGATGAGTACGGTCCTGCAGAGGCGCTCCTTCTTGGCTGGCTGCTACTCCTTCGACCGTCGCCACGGCTCGCCGATCAGGCGCACGTCGCTGGTGGATTCGATGCGCGAGCCGGAACGCTTCGCCTTCACATTTGCTGCAGAGTTCTCCCTCTGGAACATCTAGCACAGTGCCGCACTCGCAGCGCGGCGGGTCGTTCGTGTCTTTTAAGCGTTGCTCTAGCAGGTAGGTTTCGAGCTTGCCTACGGCGTGAAGCCGGTCCATCTTCCTTGAGACGAAGACCGCCCCAGGGCAAGCCTCGGGGTTCGGGATGCAATGGTAGCAGTACTGGTTCCTATTCCCAGAATCCGTAATCAGGGTTAGCACTTTTTGGCTGCAGTTGGGGCAAGTTTTCAGGTCCATTGCGGAATCCATTCCGAAAGCATCGTCAGGGTTTATTCGGTTAACATACTGTTCTGACCCATCCGGTTCTCAAATTCTTGGTATGTCAGTTCCAGCGATTCGTTCGTGCCAACGTTGTTAAATCTCAGCACGCTGTAGGGCCCACAAACTTGCCCCAGAAAGTCTCGGCAGGCGCGCGAGGCATCTTCGGTAAGCGCAGTGAACTCGATGGCGATCCACGATCCATGTCCCCGCACGCGAATGAAGCCAGCGCCCATTACCGTCCGAAGGATTCTCTCGCGCTCCGGGCCGGAGTAGTCATTTGGCATGTCTTTGATTTGCTCGAAGACTTCCTCCGGCAAGCCGATTTTTTGGGCGTTGCCATAGACCTTAATCCAATCGCAGTGCTCGGTTATCCACTCGAATTTGCCCGTCTTGATGTTGATCCAAGCGCCTTCCCTCATAAGCCCCTTTCTCTGGATCTGGCCTGAGGTCTCACAGCAAACCGCCAATCGAATTCTCCACGCTATCGGCGCGGAGGAATCCGCGCCGCCCGCCTAGTCTGCGTTGACCGGTTGCTCATGCCTAGTTGGGCTTCTTCTTCATGTGGCGAAGAGCGCGATCGAGCAACCTTTTGCGCAGCGACAAATGTTGACCGCTCTGTTCTTGAAATGCTTTCGAATGGCGAGGACCAAATTCTGCGGGAACTCCCGCTTCTGAAGCTAAATATTCATTCGCCCACATGGTTCGGCACCCCATAGAATAAACAATGTTCTCCAACAACCCTGGTCTATGGCAGACAGATGGGATAAACGAGCAGAATGAGAGAGTCTCCTTGGCTCCTTTTTCCAGAACGCCAACTGGCAATGACTCTCCCATCAAAAGCAAACCGAGCTGCGCGAGCTTCACGTTTCTGGGGCTGTCCACACACCAGGAACCCATGAAATGAGTCCGGGTCGGATTCCTCAGTTCGGCCACATTTAATTGGGACGCAAGTGAGTCGACATTTGCTCCGCGCAAGGTTAGAGGTAACCGCAGTAAAATGAAGAGTCCGCTACCAAATAGAGGATGCCCGATCTCGTTGTCTACTGTAAGGAGTGCGGTTGGAGGAATGCAGCCCGGGAACCGGAACTCAGCAGTTAGCCCTTTTTCTCCTTCGTTTGCCATCAACCACGGCTTAGGGTCTAGTTCCATCGCCGTGTGAAAGTCTTCTCTTGTGAATTGTGATGGATTTTTGCCCCACGGCGCATACAAAAGTGGAATTACATCAAGCATCTCATCCTTTTGCTCTCTAAAGCCATTCGTTGGGTGAGCAGATTCATCCACTTCCCCTCCAACGAGCTTGGCAAGGGCATCGGGCTGGAGGTGGGCTTCAGCAGCTTGAAGTGAGACGGCGCTAAGAAAGAACACACTAAGCCAAGGAAAATTCTGAGAGTGAAAATAGGCTGAGGAACGAAGGCTGACCTTTTTCGTCTCTGGATTCCAGACATAAGCGCTAAGGTTGGCGTTGCGATTAAGAATACTCAGCGATTGAGTTGCGTGTGCCGCTGTGCTCACGTTTCGGAGGACATCAGTTTCTGCCTGAACTCGCACAATCTCGTCGCCGTCCTCCATGATGACGGTTTCAGCCCATATGCGCTGCGCCAATCGGTGTCCCCACCAAGTCAGACTGCGCTCTTCACGAACGCTCCACTCTGGATCAATCTTCATTTGCTCATAAATGAAGGCCAAGAGCTGAGGCCCAACGTCGCCCTCTATTTGCACATGGTCGGATGCAACTCTAGATTCCTTCTCAGGATTGTCTGGAGAAGAGAATTCTTCAGATGTTTCGATTGCGCATTGACGCTCCTTGGCTTGCCCCTCGAATGATTTCGATTCTTTGAATGAGAATGTGGAAGCTGGACAGCCCAGTTTCTGAAAGATGGCAGCCCATGTAGGCCCGGCTTCCATCTGGTTGTGTGTCTCTGCTATATCCGTGAGTTGGGTCAGGCTATTAGCGTTGGCGAAGAACTCCATAGCCGACCGTGCTGTGTCGGTGCGGTACTTTCCGTAATTACGATGGACATGATGGAAACCACCTGCTCCCGCAACTTCATACTCGGACTCAACACAGGCACCCAATCGAGGTGCAGTGGTACCCGTCTCCGCTAGAGTGAATCCGTCTTCTTGCTTCATGATGTCGAAAAAGCGACTCCTTTCGTCTAGATCGACGGCGCTGAAAAAGAACAAGTGATAAGGTGCCTTGAGAGCCGCCTCCCCATTCTCATTGTTGCGACGCTGCGCTGATATTTCACGCAGCTCCTGATCCATCGTTCTAACGTCTACCTTAGGAATCTCATTAGCTGCGGACGCGCTCATTGCGACAGCTGCGGCTTGTTCGAGAACTTTGCACCACGTTGTTTCATCAACATTTATGGCCAAACTTGCAATCAGAATGTTGTCCCTATCTTCTCCGAATTTCTCGACATCGGCGGCAACCGCGCTTGTTTTCGCTTGCCCCACGTGCTGAGCGAGTTCGTTAATTAAGGCTGTTTCTAGTGCGTTGCCTCCTCCCATCTTGTCTTGAATGGCCTTTTTCATCGCCAGGAAAATGCCAAGCCGGTGTTGAGCAAGCTTCATATTATCCATCGTTCGCTCCTACCCTCTTCACATGATCGTCACCACGTAGCTTGCCTGTCTCTCTCCTCATGTGGCTCCCATTCTCGATCCCAGGATAGTATCTGTTTCCGTCCATTCTCTCCATTCCTAGCCTCTCCATTGGGCACAGCTTCGGGATAATTCCTGCGCCCGGCAGCTTCGCGTCTTCTGCTTTTCCGGCTCCTCCCAAAAAATCTTCTGAAACAGCTTCGAAGATTTCTTGTGTCCCTCCCAAAAAGCAGACGCTCGCCTTGGGAGCAGCATCCTCTCGCTTCCGGGTGCCCCAATTACAAGGGCAGAAACGGAGAAACAAAATGTACCAAAACAGAGTTCATCTAATCGGTTATCTCGGCAAGAACCCGGAGCACAAGTCCATTAAGGCTACAGACCGCAAATACGCGGTTCTTTCGTTGGCGACTCAGCGGTCCTGGAAAGGTGCCGACGAAGAATGGCACTCCAAGACGGAGTGGCATCGCATCGTCGCGTGGAACGGCCTCGGCGAATACGCCGCTGCCAAGCTGCGCAAGGGCGATCACATCTACGTTGAAGGCACGCTCGTGAGCAGCACCTACCAGAAGGAGTTCGGCAAAGGTAAGAACAAGATCACCGTGCCGCTCAAGACTTGGCAGGTGAAGGCGGATTCCATCCGCAGACTGAACCGCACCAAGAAAGATCAGGTGCCGGACGCAGCGCCGCTCGGTGCTCAGCCCGAGGAGGTTCCATTCTGAACTGACCATCCGCAAAAGGGCCTCGGCTCTCCCCGAGGCCCTTTTTTATTTGTATGATTGGCCTCCGGTTGGAGTATCTTGAACTTTATTCGAGGGACAGACCGAACGCGAAAGCGTGGCGAGTTGTTGGATGATAATGGGTCAATCCCTTTGTCGATTGTCTCTTGAGGAAACCATGAAAAACAATGCCCTGTGCATCATGGTTCTTGGAACTTTCCTTCTGGCAGGTTGTGGAAGCAAGAACGACGCGAACGAGAAGAATTTATCCGAAGCGACGAACGCTTACTTGGTCAAGAAAGGCCAGCTATGCCTCGGCTTAGCCTCCAAATGGCCAGTAGATCTTCAGGACAGTGACCGAGGTCAGGGAATCGTCAGAGGATCGCAAATGGCTGCACTAGAGAAAGCTGGCTTGGTGCGTTCCCATGAGGCGGAGACCGAAATCACGCCCTTGTCAGGCGCCTCTCCCGTGAAATCCAAGGTACTTCGGTACGAATTGACCGACGACGGCAAAAAGTTTTACCGGGAGAAGGAAGTGCCCGGTTTGATTGGCGAGAAGGAAAGTCGAGGCGACATCTGCTTTGGGCAGCAAGCGCTGGACACAGTTGTCAGAACCGAAGGGCCGATTGCCGTCGGCGATAAAAAAGAAATGACGCTCTACTACACATACAAGATCGAGAATCTTGCCGATTGGGCAAAGAGCCCAGACGTGCAAAACGTATTCCCCGGAATCGTTTCCACGATCAACGGAGCGGGAAAAACGACTCTCAATCAGAACCTAATTCTGACCGATCACGGATGGGAAGCGAAGTGAAGTCCCTCTATTGCTGAGATTCGTTTTTCCTTTTACGCCCGACACTAGGCCGCGCGATCACTGTTCCCTAGTACAGTAATTACTAGGTGCACACAAAATAAACATTCCTCCCGCTTCTCCGATTCAGACTTAAAACTAAGTTGCGACGGCCAACAGTGGGGGAAGACCATGCACCCACACGGAAAACCGACAATTAATGCACCCTTCTTGCTGAATGCGGTTGACCACCTAGGGAGGACAATCGATCCTTCCGTGCTGTCCGTCGCGCAAGAGATCGGTCCCGGCGCTGTCCGCTATGCTGAGAAGGTAGTCGGCGATCCCGCCTTGGCAATCAGTCTGTTTGAAGAAACAGCGGCCACAGTCTCGCAAACGCTCCGGGATAAAGCGGCCAGCGGCAAACCGGATGTCACGGACATTCGCGGGTACCTCTTCCTCGCCTACATGCGGCGTATCAGAAGGCAGAAGAGAATGGAGAGTGTGCTTAGTGATCCGAACAGCCTCCCCTTCATACGCCAAGCGGAATACGCAGATGTGCAAGATATGGAGCGGAGCCTTTTCCTAGCGGAGGCACTTGCAAGCTGCGATAAAGTTACGCAGAATATCGTCCTTCGTCGTTTGGAAGGCTATTCGTGGAAGGAAATTGAGCGGCGCTGCGGGGTTTCCAGCGGTGCGGCGCGCAAGAGATTCAGCTCGACGGTCCAACGCCTTCGAAAAGCATTCCGGCGCGCAGAACGGGAAATTTGAGGAGATTCTACTTGCGGGCCGCGAGGCAAAGAGAGAAGAAACCGAGACGAAAGACGTATTCCGAGAAGACACTCCTCAGATTCGTCAAGGAGCACCTGTCGAACGAGTATCCAAACCCTGAAAGAGAAGGATGTCCGCCAAAGGCTGTGCTGAAAAGCTTAGCTAAAGAACCTGATGTTTCCGACGCCGCCATCGTCTACCACGTTTTCCACTGTTCCCCCTGCTACAAAACTTGCAGCGGCTTCGTTGCCCTCCTAAGGCCAAGCAGATCACGAGGGCGATCCGCCTAAGAAACCCAGATGGTTTGAGACCTCGGGCACAGAAAAAGTTAATATTTCCCCTCACATTTGTCGATTTTGTTGCCTCTTTATAGTTAAGGGGAATTCTCGCAAGATTCTCCCGCGATCTTGGCGGCCAGGAGCTGTACCCCGCTAATCATCGCCCACAGCCAACCGACGACTGGCTAGACGCGAAAGTAAAGACCCCCTGTATGGAGCGTGTGCTCTAGGTGTGTCTTGCCGATGAGCAAGGCCCTTTGCCAGGGGCGGTTTTCTCTCTTGCTCTAGCTTTGCCGTAGGGAGTACGGGGTACACGAGAAATTCTTTTCTTAAGTGCCAAGCGCGTGAACAGAGAAACAAAAGGAGACTGGCAAACATGAGAACACTTTGGCGGAAAGCAATTCAATTCAGGATCATTTCTAGGCAGGTCGCGGCGGTCGCATTGGGATTGCTCCTCGCCGCACCCGCTTTTGCCCAAGCAAACTCACCGTGGGAGAACGCCGTAAACGTCCTGCAAACGGCATTCACCAGCACCATCGCACGCGGGCTCTCCCTCGTCGCAATCGTGGTTTCAGGTTTGACGTTCGCTTTCGGGGAGGGCGGCTCGAAGCGTGTGCTGGCCGGTGTCCTCTTTGGTGTGGGCATGGCAATTGCGGCGGTGAATTTCCTTGCTTGGCTCTTTCCCGGATAGTTTTCCGCGATTGGAGGAACGCGCTATGCCTGAGAACAGACGAATCAACATGGTGCATCGGTCGCTATCCCGGCCCCTTACGATCCTGGGAGCCGAGAGGAAGCTTTTCTTCTTCGCGATGTGTGTCGGTGCGGGAACGTTCAATCTGCTTGGCAGCCTTATGGGGGGCCTATTGATGTTTCTGCTGCTCTACTTTGCAGCGCGATGGGCGACCGGGACTGACCCACAGATTCTTCGATGTCTACTCACATCACCCACACTTCGCAGCCAATACGATCCGGCGAAACTCAGCCCGGTGTCGATTCGCAGGATCACCAATGCTTAAGCTCCAGCGCATCTTCAAGAATTACCAAGAAACGGGCTCGTTCAACGAGCAAGTGAACCTCTATGGATTCATCGACTCCAACGTTTTCTTGACCAAAACTGGAGACATGGGGGTAGTCCTCGAAGTTCATGGAGTGGATTACGAATGCCTGGACGGAAATGCGCTCGACGGCATCACCAAACGTCTTGAATCGGCACTGAAGCTGTTCGATGACAAATATCGCATCTACCAGTATCTCTTCAAACGGAACAACGAAACGATTCCTTACAAGCTCTACGACAAGCCAATCGTAGACGCCGCCATCAAGAACCGCATCGCGTATTTTGCCGCAAAGGCAGACACGCTCTTCTCGCTCTCGATTTACTACGTGATTCTGTTCGAGGGTTTCCGGCACACGCGAACGCTCAGCAGAGCGCTCTCGGAGCTTCCGAAACATCCGTCCAAAGCACTGGGTGAACTGCGGGCGCACTTCTCTGGCCGACAGCAGGTTGTATTGCTCGACCGCGAAATCAGTAAAGGTCAAGCGACCCTACGACAGAAAGTCGAGAGCTTCGTCCTACAGGTAAGCGATTTCCTTCCCATACGATTGCTCGACAAACAGGAAGCATTTCGCGTCCTCAAGCAAACTCTCAATTTCGAGCCACAAAAGATTGCGCTCGCCCGGCTGAAATATGACACTTTTCTGGATTATTACCTCTGCGAATCCCATCTCGAATGCCATCGCGGCTTCCTTCGCCTCGACGACTATTACGTGAAGGTGTTGACGCTCAAGGAACCCTCCGCGCAAAGCTTCCCATTGATCTTTGAGCGACTGCTCGAAGTCCAGGCCAACTTCCATGTCGCGACCGAGTGGAAAAAGGAAGACTCGGGAACAATGAGGAGAACCATCCAGGCCAAGCGCCGCCATTTCCATAACACGAAACACTCATTCGTCAGTCAGGTGAACCTCAACGATGCCCCCGCACACGATGTGCTCGTGGACGATTCGAAGGAATCGCAGGTACGAGAACTTGGAGACAGCATCAAGGAAATCGAGCTTAAGGGAAATTACTTCGGCAACTTCTCGCTGACCGTCGTTATTTACGACCTCGACTTGGCAAAGGTGGAACGGGCATGCGCCGAATTCTACAAGGTGTTCAGCGTTAACGACGCACAACTTTACGAAGAGAAATACAACCTTCTGAATTCATTCCTTGCTACCGTTCCCGGCAACCACGTCTTCAACCTCCGTTATGTGTATCTGCTCAACTCGAATTATGCGGATTATTCGTTTCTGTTCACCCTGCACTGTGGCGAACACCAGAACCACCATCTCCGGCAGGAATATCTAGCGGTTCTCGAAACCAACCATCACACTCCCTATTTCCTAAACCTCCATCACCGGGACGTGGCCCACACCATGATTCTCGGGCGAACTGGGGCCGGAAAATCGTTCCTTCTGAATTTTCTTATCACCAATCTCCAGAAATATGACCCGTGGACGTTCATTTTTGACCTCGGCGGCAGTTTCGAAAGCCTCACGCAGCTTTTCGGTGGTTCGTACGTGAAGATAGGAATCAACTCCCCTAACTTCAGGATCAATCCGTTCTCTCTCCCGCCGACAAAGGAGAATCTGGACTTTCTCGCCCTGTTTGTGCAGGTTTTGTTGCAGGGCTCGTCTCCAATCGACTTGGAACCCGGCGAGGAACGCGATCTCTACCAGCAGATCGAGAATCTGTATTCGGTTGACCCACAGCTCCGAACGCTTGGAGTTTTGGCAAACACGCTGGGACATCGGATTGCGGACAGGCTCGCGAAGTGGACACGCGGCGGCCAGTTCGGATTCCTCTTCGACAATTCGGAAGACACGATTTCCTTTTCTCGTTTCCAGTGTTTCGACTTCCAGAAAATGAGCCAATACCCCGAAATTCTCGAACCGCTCCTGTTCTACATCCTGCATCGGGCGAACTCCGTCATTAGCGACCGGGAGATCAGCACCGTATTCAAGGCATTTTTCATAGATGAGGCATGGGTGTTCTTGAAGAATCCGAGCATTCAGCGGTACATCGTCGAGGCGCTCAAGACCTGGAGAAAAACCAACGCTGCGATGATTCTTTCTACCCAATCACTCGACGAGCTGCGCCGGTCGGAAGTGTTGGATGTAATTATCGAAAGTTGCCCGACCAAAATCTTCCTGGCCAATCCCGATATGGATCGGGACCTCTATCGGAGGCAGTTCCATTTGAACGAGAACGAAGTTGATTTAATTTCATCATTGATCCCCAAGCAGCAGTTTCTGATTAAGACCCCAGAACTCGCGAAGGTCGCGAACCTCACCGTTGACCGGAAGAGCTACTGGATTTACACAAACGACCCATTCGACAACCGCAAACGGAAGGAAGCGTTCGAGACCCACGGCTTCGAAAAGGGACTCGACGTGTTGGCGGGGATAGCCGAATGAAGACCTTACCCATGCCCAGGCTTGTCAAAGGAGAAGACAAATGAAGATTCCTCTGATGCTCCGCAGAAGCAGTCTCTCACTCGCGAGTCTCTGGTTCGCTGTCTGCATTGCATTACCTGTCTTTGCGCAATCTGGCGCTGCTCGCACGGTCAAATACTCGCAACAGGACGTTATCGCAGTGCGCGCCAAGCTCCGATATTCGACCCTGATTGTGTTGCCGCAGGATGAAGACATTCTGGACTTTGCGACCGGCGACAAGGACTTCTGGATCATCAACGGGGCGCACAACCTGTGCTACATCCATCCCGCGCAGGCTGGAATTCGGAGTGATCTTCACCTGATTACCGCGTCGGGGCATGTCTACTCGTTCCTGCTGACGGAAATAAGCAATGAGCCGACCGTCGAACCGGACCTCAAGCTCTTCGTCGAGCCCAAAGAAGAGTCGAGCGTTGGTAGCAACAGCCTCCTGCAGGGCTATGTTCGTGCGGGCGAGGCCGAAGCCTACAAGAAGGAATTAGACACCCTTCACGCTCAGACAGACGAACGGATTCACGCAGCCGAAGCGCGCGCAACCGAGCAAGTCGACAAGTTCAAAACCGACTATTCAGCGAAGCTCAAGTTCGATTACGCACTGGACAAAAAAGGTTCGCAGGAACCCTTCCTCGTGTCGGCGATTTATCACGACGATTCTTTCACCTATATCAAGTGCGCTGCCCACGAGAAACCGGCCCTTTACGAAATCAAGGACGGTAAGCCGAACCTCATCAACTTTCAGCTTGAGAACGGCGTCTACATCATCCCCAAGGTGATCGCATCCGGCTACCTTGCCATCGGCAAAAAGAAAATTACATTTACGCGGCGAGGATAGCGGGAACCCCGAAAGCCTGCGAGAAGGAGAGAACCATGAACGAACCAATTCAAGAAAAGACGACTACACCCCCTGGTCTTCTGCCAAAACACGTTCAATCGTGGCTCATCCTGGGTCTCGCAGTTCTCATGGTTGTCATCATGTGGCTCACGGGTGAGAAAAAGCAGGCGAGTCTCCCAAAAGCGAATGCCTCCACGATCCAAACCCCGCTTCCGCTTGAAGTAAACGAAACGAAGATTACGGACTTGCAAAACCGAATTCAGGAACTTCAGAGAGAGCAACTTGCAGCTCAGAGTGCTCTTGTGCAGCAGAATCGCCTGCTCGGAGCTGCGGCGGACCCACAGCAGCAGCAATCGAGCAATGCAACTGGCACTTCGACACCGGGCAGCACCGAAGATCCGATTCAAACGGAGCGCAAACGCCGACAATACGTTTCACTCTTCGCCTCAAATATCGCGCTGAGCTACCGGAAAAGTGCTCCGGGAACGCAATCTCCCCTCTCCGAACCGTCGTCATCAAACCAAGATGCAGGTCCTTCCAGTCCTTCGTCCGCTGGACCAGACCTAGCTCAATTGGCCCAAGTGGCCCAAATCTTAAAGGACGCTCAACCGAGCGTCGCAACGCAATCTCCAGTCGCGGTCCAGCCGAATTTTATGCCCTTTGCGCAAGCGGGCAGTCCTTCCGTACCAACAGGTCCAGCCGATGTCAAAACTGAACGCAAGGAGGCGACAAACCCCGCCGCCGCGATCCAAAAGTCGTCGGACGCAGCGGCGGGGAAAACTTACATTCTCTTCGAAGGAACAATTCTCGAAGCCGTTCTCATCAACCGTCTCGACGGACAGTTTGTCGGGCCAGTCGAATGCTTGCTATCGAACGACGTGTACTCACATGATCGGCAGCATCTTCTCATTCCCGCAGGAACGAAGATTCTTGGTGAGACACGGCGTGTTGAGGCCTTCGGCCAGACTCGCCTCGCCGTGGCCTTCCACCGCCTCATCATGCCGGACGGATATTCCCTGAATCTCGACCAGTTCAAGGGTCTCAACCAGATCGGCGACGCCGGTTTGCGAGACCAGGTTAACAACCACTATCTACGCATTTTCGGTACTTCCCTCGCTATTGGTGCGCTCGGGGCCGTAGCGGAGGCCGGAACCGGAGGCACATTTAACGCTTCGGGTCCCGACCTCATGCGCCAGGGATTCGCTCAAAGCACGGCGCAGTCTTCCGAACAGATTCTCGACAAGTTTCTCAACATTCTGCCAACCGTAACGATCCGGGAAGGACATCGCGTGAAGGTCTATCTTTCGGGCGACCTCGCGATGCCCGACTACAACAACCACAAGATGCCACCCGACCTGTAAGGGCCGGGTGCAAACAGCAACATCGGTAAAACTTCGAGAGGAGACAAGAAAATGAAAAGAAAAGCCCTGGCACTTTTGCTCATCATGGGATTGTGCGTTGGAACCGCTTCGGCGCAATTCGGATTCGGGATTGTTTACGACCCCACAAATTACGCGAACGCGTTGCTCCGCTATGCCGAACTTCAACAACAACTCGTTCAATTGAAGAACAGCTATACCCAACTCATCACTCAGTACAACCTGGCTTTGCAAATGTCCCGCAACCTCCAAAACATGCCTGCTCGTTATCAGGCCCAGTTCTCACAATGGAGAAACACCCTCGCTGGGAACACGTACCAAAACACAGGAACGTGGGTTACGGGGATCAACTCCGGTCTGTTTCCCACCGTAACCACAGGCTACCAGCAAGCCACGACCCAACTACTCCAATACAGTCCCGACCACATCTCCGGCATGACCGACGATGAACAGGCACGAGTGAAATCCCAATATGCGTCCGTTCAACTCGCTGACGGCGCAAACACTACTGCGATGGCCACTATCGGATCAATTCGTGGAAACGCTCAGAATGTTCAAACTCAGATTGCAAACCTCGAACAGGATTCGTTGTCCGCAGACCCAACTCTCAACACCGAAGTCTCCGTCCTGAATAAGATAAACGCGGCCGGAGTATTGACGCTCCGCACGCTTCAGGACTCAAACAAGCTCCTCGCGTCGCTTCTCGAACAGCAAACCATTATCGCGAAGCAGCAACGCGAGGCCACGACGAACGCCATTAACACCGACATCTCGCGACGTGCCAACCTTGCCGGAAATATGGCTCAAGTGAACGGCACGTTGACGGAGTCTCTACAGAACTTTCGGATGCCTTAGAAGGAATCGCTCATACCCGGCGCGTCGAAGGAGCCACTACGATGGACTACCTCCAATTCATCTTTCAGGCCATCAACAATCTGCTCACCCAGAACCTTGGCTTCTTCGACGCAATGGGCCAGAACCTGTTCCGGTCCTTTGCCACAATCTTGGTGGTTTGGTATGGCGTGAAATCGGCACTCTCCGCTGCTGGCGGTCGGCACATGTTCAATTTCGACAATTTCGCAAGCCTGCTGCTGACCATCGCCTTTGGCTTTGCAATGGTGAATTACTACAGCACCCCGATCCCCGGCATGGGCGCAAGCTTTCATAACCTCATCACCGACGAGTCGCAATTTCTAGCGAATAAAATCAATCAGACACAACTTCAGGTAGTCGAGGAGAGAATTGCCGATTTCGAGACACGCATGGATTCTCCCGGCATCGCGGACATCCTCGGCACCATCATTTATGTCGTCATCATTATTTTGCTTGCGGCGGCCCAAGCTATTGCGATTGTCGTAATCGCCTTTGGATTCATCGCCACGGCGGTATGTGTGCTGGTGGGACCCATTTTCATACCGTTTTTCATCGTCCCGAAATTGGAATGGCTCTTTTGGGGTTGGTTCAAATGCTTCATCCAATATGCTTTCTACCAGGTTATCGCGGCGGCGGTCGTGTTCGTCATTGGAAACCTGATTCTAGGAATACTGGGCCTGCAACCCACAGGGACGATCTCGACGGTTCAGCTCATTGAGGCGTTTCCGGTCCTGTTCATTACTTTCCTCGCCTCGATCTATACGCTTCTGAAAATCCCTGCGCTCACCAACCACATTTTTAGCGGAACGGCAGGAGGGTCTTCTGCCGGAATTCTGGAGAGGGTCTTCGGATGAACAACGATGCGACCTTTCAAAATGCCAAGCGACTCTATCTCGAACAGTATGGCGATCCGATGGTCACCAACACCTATCTGAAAATCGCGCTCGTCCTCGTCTCCCTTGTAGCTATCGGACTCGCCCTTGTGGACCTGAGAACGATTCGCACCTTTCAGAATTTCCGTCCCCTCGTCATTCGAATTGACGACCTGGGCCGAGCTGAAGCCATCAATTATCACAACTTCGAGTACAAGCCACAGGATGCCGAGGCCAAGTATTTCCTTTCGCAGTTCTGTGCGCTTTACTACCGCCGCAATCGCTACACGATCCAAGATGACTTTTCGAAGTCTCTCTATTTCTTGGACGGCAAGCTTGCGGACGGCATCATCGACGCCTACCGCAAGGACGATGTCATTAAGAAGTTCATCACGAACACCTCCGTCCCTGAAATCGATATTGATGTGAAGAAAGTCGCACTCGAAGACATGCAGTCCCCACCCTACAAGGCACGTGTGGATTTTTACATGGTCTATTACTCACCCTCGGATCACAGCGAGATCAAGCGCGACCTGTATACCGCCAATTTCGTGTTTGTTTTTAAGAGCAACGTTCCGAACGAACTTATTCCGATCAATCCGTTGGGCCTTGCGATCACGTATTTCCGCGAGGACCAAGCCTTCAAGTGAGCACCTATGGTTGCGAACGCACTCATGCTGACCATCGCCATCGTCCTGGGACTTGGCTTCTGGTGTATGCAGACGCTGACCTACTTCATTTCCTATAAGAGCGTCTTGTTCCGGTTCTATGGCACGCCAATCTTGATCTACTGTGCGGTTCTCTTTATCAACGTCTTCGCGCTCGCCTTCGCTTTGAACCGCAAATTCTTCCTCAAAGACACCGGCAGAAAACTCTCGCATCTCGACAAGCAGCTACATGTCGGGCAGACGGAAGTCCCCGCCCCATCCCTCGAAGAGGAGGTGGACTAGCGTGTCTCGCGATCACGCCCCTGAATCCGTCGATGCCAGAGACGCCGGACCCGAGCCGGTTTCCGGTGCCCGCCAAACGGATCGCTCCGACTCCTCGTTGGAACGGGGACCTGGTAGTGACGCGCAGGATGATACTCGGCTGGCACCCGAACGCGGACCAAAAGCGGAAGCGGAGCGCCTTGTCGAACCGCGCAAGGCGTACGACTTTCGCGGCAGAACGTATTCCATCCGAACTTCTGAAATTGAGAGCCTAACTGAAATTGGCAAGTTCCGTGCCGTCGCGAGCGAGGATCTTGAAGAGTTCCAGTACCACGGTGACAAGGACCGTATGAGGCCGGATGTAGCAATCCTCATCCAGCAAGGTCTCATTGCTGAGAAGAGCATCCCACACTCTGATACCGCTCCTCGCCGACTGTTAACTTTAACCAAAAAGGGACATCAATTTCTTCGGTCAACCGGAACGGTCCCGCCAAATCAAGCCACCTATTACGGATTTACGAAACCCCGCGAAGCGCACCATGACGCCGACCTCTATCGGCTCTATCACAAGGCCGTCGAAGATATTGAGCGGCATGGCGGCAAGAATCCGCGCGTTGTCCTCGACTTCGAATTAAAGAAGCGCGTTTTTCACGACTTGGCGAAGCTCGGCCTGGAAAAACATTCCGCCGAGAGCAAGAGAGAGATAGCGGAGAAACACGGCCTACAGCTTGTTCGCGGAAAGATTCCGCTCCCCGACCTTCGGATCGAGTACGAAGGCCGTGATGGCGATATGGCTCGTGTGGACCTTGAGCTTGCCACCGAGCACTACCGGGGGAGCAATCTAGCAGAAAAGGTGCGTGCCGGATTCTCTCTTTATGCACGTTCGCAAGACGCCCCTGGCCTGCGTCGTGTTCTAGACCAGAAAGAATTGACAGCGGAGATTCTCTCCCTATGAACGTCTGGCCTGGTCAAATCGAGCGGATCAAAGAACTCGGCTACACGGAAGCGGAAGCTCGATTCATTTACATAGTCGCGATCCACTCAGGCTACTTCACGCTGCGGCAGTTCCTCAATTTCACCCAGGCCAAGCGCGGTAAGCGGTCGAATGTCTTTGCCCAGAAACTCCTGAAGCGTGGGCACGCCACCATGCGCGACTATATGGGCGCAGGGTCTGTCTTTCATCTATATTCCAGAACCATCTATGGCCAGATCGAGAAAGACAACCTCCGCAACCGCCGCCAACATTCGTTTGATTTCATCCGTACGCGTCTCGTCCTTTTAGACTTCATCCTAAACAATCAGGAACTCGCGTACTTTGAAACCGAGCAAGACAAGGTGAGCTTTTTCTGCGAACAATTAGAGATTTCCAAGGACCTCCTTCCCGCTAAGGTTTACGAAGGTGCTTCAGGCAGCCGTCCTACGATTCGTTATTTTGTAGATAAATTTCCTCTCTTCCTTGCCGCGCCCCTCCCAGGGGCTCCCCCTGTGGTCACGCTGAGCTATGTGGATTCGGGGTTCGAAACGCCTTCCAGCTTCACAGGTCACGTCAACGCCTATCAGGGGTTGTTCCGGCAGCTAAAAACTTTTCGCTTCCTATACATCGCACCAAAGGACGCGCATTTCCGAACGGCTGAAGACCGCTTCCGCGCCTTGGTAAAAAGGCCGCTTGAATCGGATGTTTCGAGTGAAGTCCTCCGTTACTTCCAGGTTCGCAGGAAGTGGGAAAACCGGGAATATGTGGTCCCGGTAACTGAGGATTTTGAATTCCTGAACGATGCGCGGCGACGGTTTCACGGGCAAAGGTTTGAGAGCCTGTACGAAGCATGGCGCAGCGGAGAGCTAAAAGAGCGGGATGTGCGAAGGGAATTCTCCCAACTGACTCCCGATAGAACTGTGTTCTTCGATACCTACCTGGTGAAAAACCATTGGTCTCCAGTTTCTGAAGTCCGCAATGACGGTGAACGGTGCATGAAAGACACAGATCACCACCCCGTTCACCGTTCCGTTCACCCCAATGGTGAACGGAAGTTAGTGGGAGCGTAGAGGATGCGCATGGCGCGGCAGTCAATTTTGGACGCGGGCAAAACACCGAGTTGGGCTGGAGCGACCCCACTTTTGGGAGCCTCCGGCTGCCCAAAGAATCATGGGGTCGCTCCAGCCCAGGGAACGGAATGCGCGTTCCCTTTACAACGTGTTTTTGCCCGCGTCCAGGGAAGCAGATAACTCACAAGGAGGAAGGATATGTCGATCATCAACAAACGACCGGAACTGGTTAAGAGAGAGTACGAGCTGGAGGACATCGTCGTCTCGACCGTCGAGAAGTACGCCACGTTCATCGAAAGCACGCCAGACCATGTCGTGAATTCGGCTTTGAAGATCCTCCTGTTCAAGGACAAGCAATTCATGAACTGGAGAAAGCAGCAACAGACGGCTGGGAAGAAGGACGTGAACGCCGTTGCGAGATCGGCAACAAAATGATGCAGAAAATCCTCAACTCGAAGAACTTCGTAGCCTGCTTGCTGGCGGCGGCTACGGGCATGACCCTCTATTTTCGTGCCCCGTTTCCCGACGAAAATATCTTTCTGCAGGTCATGGCTCAGCGGTCGCCGTCAATCTTCTACTTCGTCAAATACTCTTACACGCTCTTCCTCTTCTCGACCCCCTACATCGGCTATTCCATAGCGCTCTCAGGCGTTTACATTTTCACCCTTAAAGCAGGCCGCCGGATTCGCGCGGGCCGATTGCCTCTCTTTCCCGACCCTCGCACGAGGGACGAACTCTTCCTCGTCCTCGGAGAGATTCACAATCCACGTAAGCAGGCACCCGCAGAAAATCCACAGTGGCTCGTCATCCCGGAAAGAGGCCTTTTCACGGGCATCGCAATCCTCGGCGCAATCGGCACCGGAAAGACAAGCTGCTGCATGTACCCATACGCAGACCAGATTCTTGGGTATCGGGCAGGGGAAAAAGATAAGAGGATCGGAGGCCTCGTTCTCGAAGTGAAGGGGGACTTCTGCCACAGGGTTAGAGAAATCCTGGAGCGCCACGGGCGGGCTGAAGACTATATCGAAATCAGCCTCGATTCTGAATATCGGTACAACCCGCTTCACAACGACCTCGACGCGTATGCCTTGGCATACAACATCGCGTCGCTCCTAAATAACCTCTTCGGACGGGGTAAGGAACCCTTCTGGCAGCAGGCGTACACGAATTTGGTCAAATTCATCATCCTTCTCCATAAGGTGGCGTTCGACTACGTAACTCTGTTCGACGTCTACGAATGCGCGATTGACCCCGCGACGCTTGAAAAGAAAATCAACGAAGCCGAGCGCAGACTCACGGAGACGGATTCAGTGCTGGTTTCGGAGGAGGAATATCTCAAGCACCCCCGCGAGCTTGAGCCTTTCAAGTTCCGGTTAGACGAAGAATCGAAGAGTTATGTGGCGACGCTGACGCCCGGCCTTGCCGCTGTGTTGAAAGATAAGGCGATTCAATGGGAAGCGGAGAATGTCGGCGGGCGCAAGCCGGTTTCACCAGAAAAGAAAGAGCAGCTCGAAGCAGTCAAGCGGTGGTTCAACCACGATTGGCGACGGATTGAGCCAAAGCTACGCACATCAATCGTCGAGGGCATTTCGGTATTTCTTTCGCTGTTCGACGACAATCCTGCCGTGAAGCGGACGTTCTGCCCACCGGCGCAATGCTACGACTCCCAGGCAAATGCCGACTTCAAATACGGCAAGCCACTCCCTTCATTCAGATGGCTGATCGAGAACGGCAAAGTCTGCGCGCTTAACTTTCCGATTGGGATGAATGCAGGTCTGGCAAAGGCTATCGGCGTAATGATGAAACTCGACTTCGAACGAGCGGTCTTGAACCGTGTCCCGGAAATGGAAGCAAACCGCAACCGCAATTTCCGTGAGGTTCTATTCATGTGTGACGAATACCAGCATTTTGCCACCGTTGGTGAAAGCGAGCCAACGGGGGACGAGAAGTTCTTCAGCCTCTCGCGACAGCCGAAGTGCATCCCAATTGTCGCTACCCAAAGCATCAGTTCTCTCAAGTCCGCTTTGCCCGGTGACACTTGGCGCACGCTTTTGCAGACTTTTCGCACGAAGATATTCCTCGCACTCTCGGATGATTTCTCCGCCAGAACCGCCAGCGAACTGTGCGGGCGCGAAGACAAGCTCAAGGTCAGTTACAACCTCTCTGAAAGTGGGCACGACGCTCGCGTAAGCCTGCTCACAGGAAAAGCGCTCTCGCACAAGTCCAACATTACGGCCTCGAAGAGCTACAACACGCAGGTTGATTTTCGCTTCGACATGAAGACCTTTACGGAACTCCGCAACGCGCAATCCGTGACTATCGCATATGACGGCACGAATCCTATGCCGCCGATGTTTTGTTATTTGAAGCCGTACTTTAACGACACGAACAAATCCTACTTCCGGCAGCTCGCAGATGGAGAACTCTGATGAACGGATTCGAGACGATCCTTCCATTCCTTAAGCCCATCGAGCACCTGATTCTGGACGACTCAATCAGCGAAGTCATGGTGAACGGGCCAGACCGTGTATTCGTCGAGAAGGCCGGTTTCGTCGAAGAAGTTCACGGAATCTCGATTGGGGAAAAGTCCCTGATGGTCGCTGTAAAGAATATTGCCCGTCGCCTGGGCGACGATATTTCGGAGTCTAAGCCGATTCTCGACTCGCGTCTGCCTGATGGCAGCCGCGTCGCGGCTGTAATTCCCCCGTGCAGTTTGAACGGGGTAACACTCACCATTCGCAAATTCAATTCCCGCCACTTTGGGATCGAAGACCTTATTAAGGTGGGAACGATTGAAAGGTCGCTCGCGAATCAGCTTGAGAACTTTGTACTGGCCCGCAAGAACATTCTCATTACGGGCGGGACGGGCACGGGGAAAACGACCCTCGTCAATATTCTCGGAAAGTTTATTCCCTCTGACGAGAGAATTCTTTTAATCGAAGACACATCAGAAATTCGGATGGATCAGGACAATCTTGTTCGTTTCGAGGCGCGGCAGGCGCAGAACGGCTTGCCGGCTGTGTGCATCCGCGACTTGCTGAAAGCCGCCCTCCGCCACCGCCCGGACCGGATCATTCTCGGTGAGATACGGGGCGGTGAGGCGTTCGATCTCTTGCAGCTTCTCAATACGGGCCACTCCGGCAGCCTCTCGACCGTCCACGCAACATCGGCCAAGCAAGGCCTCGCTCGGTTTACGAGTTGCGTCCTTCAGAGTGGAGTCGAACTCCCGTATCGGGCCATCAAGAGCAACATCGGCGATTCTCTCAACGTTGTCGTGCAACTCGAACGGAGGCCCGGTAGGCGCTTTATTTCTGAGGTGCTCGAAATCCATCGGTACGACCCCGACGCAGACGAATACGAATTCTCCGCAGTCTACCAGAAGCGAGAGGAACTTCGATGAACGCTACGGAAAACCCGAAGACGTTTTCCCCCTCTGCGTCGGAATACATCAACGACAACTTCAAACCTTCCGAGCGAATCGCCGTACTTGTTCTGAATCGGCATCTGGGCGAGACGACACAGCGGATCACAACGGCACAGAAAGCGGCAAGCCCTGAGTTCCAGGCATGGCTCAGATACAAGAACGCGAACGGGGCCGACATCTATGTTGGAATGAATCCACTGAAACAAGATGCTTCAACTCGAACCAAGGACGACATCGAGACAATTCGACATCTTTACCTTGACCTGGACCAAGGCGGGTCTGCCGCTCTTGAAGCAATCAAGAATTCTGATTTGGTTCCGCAGCCGAACTATGTACTGAACACATCACCCGAGAAGTTCCAACTGGTCTGGAAAGCTGAAGGAATCAAGCTTGAAGAGGCGGAGGCCTTGCAGCACGCGATGGTCAGGGAGTTCGGCGGCGATCCGGCAGCCACGGATTCGACACGCGTCCTGCGATTACCGGGCTTCGCTAACAAGAAATATGACCAAGATTTCTATGTACAGGGCAGAGTGGAATCCACGGAGACATACCATCTGCGGGATTTCAAGGTTCCGATCGATTCTCAGGACGCTCCCCGGCAGAGCAGTGAAGAGACTGAACGGCCCCATCGCGCTTCCGGTACAAGGCTGAGCCAATCGGAGCACGACTGGGCTTACGCCAAACGTGCCCTCTCCCGTGGTGACGATCCGGACCTCGTCACCCAGCGTATTGCCGACTATCGCTCTGACGACAAACCCGATCCGAATTACTACGCACGGCATACCGTCATAAAGGCTCAAGCTGAACTCGTGCGACAGAGCGGCGTCGAGAGGCCCGCAGAAAGTGATCGAACGCAAGGCAAGAAAATCGACTTTGACCATTGAGGGTCGCCCAACTCCTCGCGGAGATAGTTAAGCTCCGGGAGCACAGAGGCAGGTCCTATGACAAAACTGTTGACGACCGACGAGGTAGCTGAGATGACGGGACTCTCTCCAGACACGCTTGCCCAATGGCGTTGGCTCAAGAAGGAAATTCCCTTCGTCCGGCTGGGCAGGAAATGTGTTCGTTACCGACAAAGCGATATTGACGCCTGGCTTGCGAAGAGGCTAGTGTCGGTTACCTCAGGGGAAAACCCCTGAAAAAAGGAGGTAACTTTGGCTGTCTACAAGTGCGGTAGATTTTTCTACTTTGACTTTGAATTCGGCGGTCGCCGATATCACAAGTCAACCCGCATGACCAACCAAAGGGCGGCAGAACAGGTTGAATCGGTTCTGAAAGGAGAGCTGGTTCGAGGAAGGAATGGCCTGCGGCCCTACAAGCAACCACCACTGTTTGGGGAATATGTGAAAACATTTCTCAAACGAATCGAGAAACCCCTGGCTCAAAATACGGTCGATCTGCACAACAACAGTCTCAAATCTCTTTTGAAGCTGTTCAAAAACAGATTCCTCGATCAAATCACAAGCAGCATGATTGAGGACTTCAAGGCCGGTCGAGCCAAGGAACTGAAGAAGGGGAGCAAAACACAGCTCGTTTCGCCTGCCACAGTCAATCGGGAACTTGGTACTCTGAAAAAGATCCTGAACATGGCCGTCGATGACGAACTCATCACCATAAATCCCGCCAGGAAAGTGAAACCTTTCCCGGAGGAAATTCCAGACGTCCACATCCTGTCGTTCAAAGAGGAACTCGACTATTTGGCATGTGCCTCCGAGCCCCTCAAGAGCGTCGCCATAATCATGCTCGGCCAAGGAATGCGGCCGGATGAAGTCTTTCGAATGACCTATTCGAACCTGGACTTCTTCAACCGAACGATCCTAATCGAGCGTGGGAAAACCAAAAACGCCAAACGTACTCTGTCGATGTGTCAGGAAGTTTTCGAACTCCTGAAGGAACGCCGACAGAAACGATCCAACGACTACTGGGTTTTTCCGAGTTCTCGGAAACCCGGTACCCATCTTGGTTCCGTCCGCAAGGCCCATGATCGCGTCTGCGACGACTTGGGATTGCGCGGGGTCATGGACCTCTACAATCTGCGTCACACATTTGCCACTCGATCCATTCTGTCCGGGACCGATGTCACGATTTTGCAGAAGATCCTCGGGCATTCGGAAATCGGGATGACGATGCGTTACGTGAAAATCGCGGAGCATTACAAAGTGGAAGCAGTAGTAAGGCTAGAGAAGTATCGAGCAGTGAAGATGCAGGAAGCAGTAGTGAAAATGCAGGAAGAACAGCAAGAAGCGGAAAAGATGGGGATGGTGCAGTAGGGTCCCCTGAATTTCCCCCATAGTGAGGGGAAGGACTTTTTAGAGATGCCTGCAAGTCGCAGAAAATATTGGTCGGGGCGTCCGGATTTGAACCGGAGGCCTCCTGCGCCCAAGGCAGGCGCGCTACCAGGCTGCGCTACGCCCCGACATAGAATCAATCCCGATTCTAACGCACATTCCGCGCCCA
>Ga0326728_10004024_pt1 | contig 44283 bp, 25 predicted proteins | sample MB3enrmetagenome_FD_207602 | JGI IMG/M metagenome (GOLD analysis project Ga0326728, IMG submission 207602) | Lab enriched peat soil microbial communities from McLean, Ithaca, NY, United States - MB31MN | ecosystem: Environmental > Terrestrial > Soil > Wetlands > Peat | place: USA: New York...
GCTCAAACTTCTTTGCCTCGTGTGGATATGTAAGCACTTAAATCAAAACCGCTCTAGGACCAGGTGCCAGGGGCTTGGGGTCAGGGGTCGCGTGGCCTGGGGGTGCTCTCCGCGTACCAAGCTGCAAGGTGGAGGCCCCGCCAGGCGGAAGCTCCCCCTTATGGATTGCCGCTCCCGAAGACGATCAGCTGCTGACGCCGAAAGCAGGAAGGCCCAGCCGAACCGGCTGGGCCTTCTGCATTGTTTCGAAGGATGGATCCCTACGGCGCAACCGACTGTACGGCATGGTTGCCGTGCGGTACTGCGGCGATCGCAGTCGGGTAAGCTCCCGTCGGGTAGGGCGTCGCCTGGGTGGCCGCGATCGAGCCCGTGTTCGGATCGAGCTTGAAGCCGGAGATCGAGTTGCCCAGGTAGTTCGCCGTGTAGACGTATACACCCAGCGCCGGATCAACCACCACCGCTACCGGTTCCGTGTCCGTTATAGCCGCGCCAGACCCTGTCGGGGCGATCGTGATTGTCGGCGTCCCGGTCGAAAGCGCGATCGAGTACGCGGAGACGGTATTGGACAGAGAGTTCGGCACGTAGATGTAGAGGCCGCGCGGATCGATCACGATAGCCGTGGGCTGGTTGGCGGTCTTGAACGGCCCGTTGACCATGAAGTTCAGTACGCCGTTCGACATCACCGCGTAGCCGATCAGGTTGTTCGAGGCGTAGTCGGTAGCGTAGACAAACCGGTTGGTCGGGTCCGATGTGATGCCAACCGGCCTGACTCCTGCCTGGTACGGGCTGCCCGAAGTGGCCGTAACCGCGCCGCCCGTGCCGCTCGCAAACCCGAACACCCAGCCAGGATTGGCGCTGCTCGTTACGCTGCCGCCCGGGTTGTAGGCCGACTGGTCCCACACCGTCACGTAAACGTCGCTGTTGTTGGCCAGAACATTCACCGCGGTGGGAACCGTCAGGTCGCTCGCATACCCCGGTATCGTCAGGCTCGTGCTCGATGCCAGCGTTCCGATCGTCCCCGAGGAAAGCGGATATACCGCGATCTTTCCGGGGCTCGATCCGCCTACGACGTACAGATAGGTGCCGGCTGTGTTGACGGCGATCGCATTGGGCTTGAAGGGCACAGTGACCGTGTCCTTCTGCGCAAGCGAACCGTCGCCTGCGATGGCAAAGTGCGCCAAAGAGTTGTTGCCCTGGTTGGCCACATAGAGATTCGCGTAGTCAGCCGTTGTCGCCAGGGAGACAGGGCTGCTGCCGCCGGAAGCGGCTGCTGTGCCGATGGGGCGAAGAGCACCGGTGTTCGCGTCGGCGGCAAAGGTCTGTATCTGGCCGGCGCTGCCTGCCGTCGTGCCCGTGGAACTGGCAACGAATATGTAGTCGATGGACACCAAGGCGCAGCCAGACAGGGCGAAGGCCGCCGCCAGACCAAGGGCCGAGACCAGAACCAACTGGCTCACTTTACTAAACTTCATGCGCTTCCTTTGTTACGGGCCAAAGCTTGCAGCCCAGGAAAATCTTGATTTCGGTTCCCGTAGCCATTGTAAAAGCAGCTGCGAGGGTTGACTTATCGCGCCCCGGTATCGAGGCTAGTGAATGCCCGCTCCGGTCCCGTTGTGCGAAATGGCCGCCACTGCTGTCGGTTGCGCGTCCGATAGGAATGGCGCCCCCTGAGATACCAGCAGCGTTCCGGCCGTCTCGCTCAACTCCCATCCGGAAACGGTGCCGCCAAGGTAATTTGCCGCGTATACAAAGTGCTGCGTGGAGGGATCGATGCCGATCGCCACGGGCTGCTGCCCCGCGGCGTAGGTGCCTACGCTGGTAAGTGCGCCATTGCCGATCGAATAGGCTGTGACCGTCGAATCCAGAGAGTTGGCCACATAGGCAAACGGAAACGACTGATCCACCACAATGGACGCCGGTTGATTGCCTGCCTGGAAACGATTGGTGCCGCCCAGGCCGCTGGTCAACCCGGTGAGCGCTCCGTTCGCACCCACGCTGTAGCCCAGCACCGCGGCGTTCCGGAAGTCGGTAACGTAGATGTGGCTGCTCGTCGAGTCGCTGGCGATCGCCGAGGGCTGTGTGCCCGCCGCAAAGGGCGATCCCGGCACCGCCGCCAACGCGCCATTCGTCCCGATCGCGTAAGCGAAGATGTAGCCCTTCGATGGCGTAACCGAGCTGTCGTAGGCGGTCACATACAGATAGGCGCCAGAGGCCGCCACATTGATGCCCGTTGGCACAATCACGTCGTTCGACCCGGTGAGCGACAGCGGCCAGTAGGCCCCGTTCACCGCCGAGTTGGCCAGCGGAGCCCCGAGCGTGATGGGAGCCGTGGAAGTGGCCGCATTCACCGGATATACCGTCACAGAGCCCGGGCAGGGACTGAACGTCGAGCAGGACGGCACGGGCTCGTAGGTATCCACCACAAACAGGTTCGTCTTGGTGGCGGCCAGCGCCATCGGATAGATGCCCGGCGTGTTGACCGTGTAGTAGGGGTAGAGCTTGCCGTCCGAGCCAATCGTCAACTGAACGACAGTGTTGTCATACTCGTTGGCGACAAAGAGGTTGCTGCTATCGCTTGAGACTGCCTCGGCCACCGGGTTGCGCCCTCCCGACGGGAAAGGCGAAGAGGGAATCTGCCGCATCGCGCCCGATTCGGAGTTGATCTCGAAGACGTCAATGTTGCCGTACTGGTTGGAGCCTGCCGCTTTACTGCTGACCACAAACACAAAATCCACCGTGAGCGTTTGGGTGAACTGCGAGCAGGCAGTAATCAGTGTCGCCCCGAGAAGGCTGGCTGCGGAGACCAGCACAAGCTGGCGCGATTTGTTGAACTTCATGCGCATCTTTCGTCAAAGGGCCGAAAAGGAGCCCGGATTGAGCATTCCGATGCCGCGGCCGTCTCCGGCCACCGGCTCTGTCTGGCCCGCTCTCGGAAACCGGGAGCGGGCGGTGGGAGCAAATCGCATTTTCCCGGTCGCATCACTGGTGCGGCTGGGAAGTGAGCCGCCGCTTTCGCAGCCGCTCACTTGGATCAGTTCGTGCGTCCGTCGATGAAGCACCAGCTAGCCGGTCCTGGCAGCACATAGCTGCTGGAAACTCGCATGTTATTCAATACACCGGAGTTCGGGTCAAGAACACGCCCGGTCACCGTGGAATCGTACTGGTTGGCAGTAAACACATACTGGTCCGATGGATCTTCCACAATGCACTGGGGTCCGGAACCTGAGCCGAACGGCTCGCCCGGGATAAACGTTAGCTGATACGAAGGCGACGTGTTCAGCAGGTAAGCCGCTATGCCGCTGTTGGGGTTGTTGCCCGTCGTATTGTTGCCCTGGTTGGCCAAGTACACAAACTTGCCCTTGGACTCAACCAGAAGCTGGGTTGGGTTGGCCATGGTCGGATCGTCGGGAACGATGCCGCCGGTCTGCGCCTGGAGCGACCCGTTGGTGCCGACCGTAAAGGGAAGGATCTGGCTGGCAGCTGTCGTCGTTGTTCCGCTCGATGTGTACGTAATCGGTTCGTTATCAAGAACGTAAACCGTTCCCGAACCGTTCACGATCGCGTTGCCTTGCGCTATCCCAAGAGACTGCGGTGTGCTCAGACTCAGCGTCAACTGGCCGGTAGAGCCGTTATAGGTGTACGGAAATACCTGGCTGCCGCCCGTATAGGGGAACGAGGTTTGCGCGGTGCTGCTCGTCAGAGTAAGCACGTTGCTTGCCGTCAGCAGAAAATCCACCGGATTGGCCGGGACCGGAAAGTAGGTCAGCGGCACGCCGGCGATCAAAACCTGCTGATTCTGCACCAGCGAAAGCCGGCCCGTAGTGCCGTTAATCTGGAAGACAGTGATGTCGCCGCAGGAGGTAACACCGCTGCCCAGCGCGGCCTGGCAACCCGCGCTCGACGGCGCATCGTGGTCCAGCACCATGAGATAAGATCCCGAGGAATCGACCGCGATTCGGAAGGGGTTGTTTCCCTGGGTGTAATAGGTCTGCTGCGGCGTGAGAATGCCGTTGCCGCCCACCGCGAACAAGGTGATGTTGGGGCTCAGGCAGGGATTCGCGGTGGTGCAGTTGCCGTTCCCCGCAGAATTTGCGCCCCGGTTCAGCACATAAACAAACCGGCTGGCCTGGGTTAGCACGGCCCGAATCGGGTTGGCGCCTCCGGTCGATATGGGCAGACCGTTTATCTTGGTCAATCCACCCGTGTTGTGCTCGATCTTGTAACCCGTGATCAGGCCCTCTCCGCTAGGCTGGGCGGTTACCGTCGTCGTGACGTACAAATAGCCGACCGAATAAGTCTGAATGCAAGACGAAACGCCAAAGATGACGCCCGCAGTAAGGGCGCTCATCAATAAGGCCTTGCCGAATTTCGTGAACTTCATGCGATTCCTTCACCCTGGTCCGGCATTTGCCGCCAGGTCTGATCGTTCCCGAGCAGGAGCTGGGTTGGGACGGGTCCCTGTTGCATTGTAAAAGCCCAGGGCAGGTTGTGCATAGCGGAGAACGAAGAACAGGGATCAGGGGGCAGGGATCAGGGGTCAGGGGAGGTGCCATTTTGCCGCGCGCGAACGCCGCTGTTGAGCATCCTTCCTGATCCCTGAAACCTGACCCCCGTTGTTTACCAGACCCGGCAGGAGCTGGTTGGGAACATCGGCTGGCCCTTCTTGCAGTTGAAGGCCTTGCCGAACTCTTCAAAGTTCTGCACAGAGCCGTTGGCGCGCCACTTGCCCGGCGAATGCGGATCGGTCAGAGCCGCCTGCCGCGCGTAGGCGTCACGCGTGTTCTGGCACCAGACCTGGGCGAAGCCGATGAAGAAGCGCTGGGACTCGGTATAGCCGTCGATCTTGTCGTTGATCGACTTGCCCTCGTCCTTGAGCGCTTCGAGCAGGGCCGCATAGGCGATGCGCAATCCGCCGTTGTCGGCCGTATTTTCGCCCAGCGTCAGGTGTCCGTTCAGGTGGACCGCGGGAGAAGTGCCAAGCTGCGGCGCAGCCTCGAACTTCTCATACTCGTTGGCCACGCACTCGGTGCGGTCGTGGAAGGCCTTCAGGTCGGCGTCGGTCTGCCACTGGCGCAGGTTGCCCTTGCCATCGAACTGCGCGCCCTCGTCGTCGAAGCCATGGGTCATCTCGTGGCCGATGACCACGCCGATGCCGCCAAAGTTCACTGCCGGATCGATGCGGAAATCGAAGAAGGGCGGCTGCAGGATACCGGCCGGGAAGTTGATGTCGTTCATGCTGGGGTTGTAGTAGGCATTGACGGTTGGCGGAGTCATGCCCCACTCCTTCTCGTCCACCGGCTTGCCCAGCTTGGCAAAGTCGTAGTTCCGGAAGTAGACCGCCGCATGGGCGCTGTTTTCGGCATACTGCGCGCGGTTGATCTTGACGCTCGAATAATCGCGCCACTTTTCCGGATAGCCGATCTTGTTGCGGAACATGGCGAGTTTCTCTTCGGCGGCCTTTTTGGTGGCGTCGGTCATCCAGTCCACATCCTTGATGTCCTCGCCGAGTGACTTCTCGAGGTCGGCGACCAGCTTGTCCATGCTGGCCTTGGCCGCGGGCGGGAAGTTCTCCTTCACCCAGTCCTGGCCCACTGCTTCGCCGAGGGCCCGGTCGGTGGCGACGGTGCACTGACGCCAGCGCGGCATGGGCTCGGCCTGCCCCTGGAGGGTGTGCGCGAAGAAGGCAAAGTTCTCGTCGAAGAAGGGCTTGGCAAGTTGGCTCGCCGCGCCGTGAAGAACATGCCAGCGCAGGTAGCTCTTCCAGGACTCAAGCGGTTCGCTGGCAAGCAGCGTGTTCAGCACCTTGAAGTACTCCGGCGTGGCCACGTTGAGCGTGTCGAAGTGCCCGATGCCGATGGCGCCGATGTAACTCTGCCACTGGAAATTGGGCGTCATCTTCTGAAGGTCGTCGACCGAGTAGATGTGATAGACCTTCTGCGGGTCGCGCATCTCCGTGCGGCTCAGGAACGACTTGGCCATCGCCGTCTCGATCTCCATCACCGCTGCGGCTTCCCTGGCGGCCTGTTCCGGCGTGTCGCCGGCCAGCACAAACATCTTCTTGATGTGCTCAACGTACTGGGTGCGAATCTCAACGAAGTGCGGGTTGTCTACCAGGTAATAGTCGCGATCGGGGAGCGAGGTGCCGCCTTGGGCTACCTCGACGATCTGCTTGGTCGAGTCCTTGGCGTCCACATCGACGCCGAACTCAAAGAAGCCGTCTGGCGCGCCCTGGTTCTCAAGCTGGCTCATCAGCGCCGGAATGCCCTTGGCGCTCTTGAGGCCGGCAATCCGCTTCCAGGCGGCCTGGATGGGCTGTGCACCCAGCTTGTCGATCGTGGCCGTGTCCATGCAGGAGGCGTAGTAGTCGCCATATTGCTTCTGGAGGGCGCTCTTGGGGCTGGCTGCCGCGGCGTCCAGATCCTTCCACAGAAGGTACTGGTTGCGCTGCGCCAGAACCGAGAAGGAGCGCACCCAGCGGGTCTGGTCGGAGGGTATGGCGTTGGTCTTCAGCCAGTTTCCGCAGGAGTACTGGTAGAAATCGACGCAGGGATCGACGCTGGTGTCGATCGCGGCCGGGTCAAAGGACTTCACATCGGGCGGCGGAGCCGGCTGGCTGGCAGCGGGCTGCGCCTTCGCGGCGGGCGCTGGGGACTGAGAAAAGCTTGCGGCCGGAACGAGCGCCAATGCCATACAAGCTGCTGGAAGGAAACGCATAGGACATCCATCCTTTTGAAAACATGAATTTTAGCTGGGAGCGATGCGGCCAGACGGTCTCCAGGCTGTTGATCGTTGCCGTGCGTAAGGCTCTCGCAATGCAAGAAGCCTATCACACGCGACGAGAGGGCAGCGGCCGCAAACACACCTCTCCCTGCATCATTTATTAGGAGTACGCAACCGGCCGTCGATTTGGTTCCCTGGGCTCGGTTCGCTGGGGTATCCCGACCCGCTTTGTAAACACAAATGCCCCCGCTTTGGTGGAGATCCGGCAAGCCTGTGCCCGCCTTTACATCTCGCCTGCCACCCTGCCACACTTGAACCGTGGACACTCAGACCGTCGTCATCCTCGATTTTGGCTCCCAGTACACCCAACTCATCGCGCGCCGCACCCGCGAGCAGAACGTTTTTTCCGTTGTCTTGCCCTGCACGGCGCCGCTGAGCCAGATTGAGTCCCACAACCCCATTGGCGTGATACTCTCCGGCGGCCCCTCGTCGGTTTACGACTCCGATGCGCCAGCTTGCGACCCAGCCGTGCTTAAGCTGGGCGTGCCGGTTCTTGGCATCTGCTACGGGCTGCAGTTCATCGTGCACAACCTGGGCGGAACGGTTCGCTCTGCTCCCAAGCGCGAGTACGGCCACGCAGAAGTCACGATCGAGAACGCTGCTTCACCGTTATTCGATGGTCTGCCAAACAAGATCCAGGTGTGGATGAGCCACGGCGACGAGGCCATGGAACTGCCCTCCGGCTTCCGACGCATTGCAGCCACAGACAATGCGCTTGCGGGGATTGAAAGCGCGGAAGCGCGCATCTGGGCCGTGCAGTTCCATCCCGAGGTGCACCATACGCCGCTCGGACCCCAGTTGCTCAAGAACTTCCTGTTCTCCATCTGCGGCGCGCGCGGCGACTGGACCCCCGCGCACTTTATTGAGACTACTGTTGCCTCGATCCGCGAGAAGGTTGGTTCGGGCCACGTGATTTGCGGCCTTTCGGGCGGCGTGGACTCCTCGGTGGCGGCCATGCTCGTCCATAAGGCCATCGGCAGCCAACTGACTTGCATCTTTGTGAACAATGGCGTGCTGCGCAAGAACGAGTTCGCGAGCGTGCAGCAGAACCTGCGCGACAAGCTCGGCTTGAACATTGTTGCCGTGAACGCTGGCGCGCGCTTCCTGAACAAGCTGGCCGGCGTTACCGATCCCGAAGTCAAGCGCAAGCGCATTGGGAATGAGTTCATAGCGGTGTTTGACGATGAGGCCAACCGCATCGCGGCCGAGACGGGCGGGGTCGATTGGCTGGTGCAGGGCACGCTTTATCCCGACGTCATCGAATCCTCGAGCGTGAAAGGCCCGAGCCAGACCATCAAGAGCCACCACAACGTGGGCGGCCTGCCCGAGCACATGAAGCTCAAGCTCATCGAGCCGCTGCGCGATCTTTTCAAGGACGAGGTCCGCCGCATCGGCCGCGACATGGGCATGCCCGAGGAACTGATCTCCCGCCAGCCCTTCCCGGGTCCGGGGCTCGCCGTCCGCATCCTCGGCGAGGTGACGCCCGAGCGCGTGGCCATGCTCCAGGAAGCCGACGAAATCGTAATCGCCGAGATCAAGGCGGCCGGACTCTACACCAAGATCTGGCAGAGCTTTGCCGTACTGCTCCCCGTTATGAGCGTGGGCGTGATGGGCGACCAGCGCACCTATGCGTATACGGCCGCCATCCGCGCCGTGAACTCAGAGGACGGCATGACCGCCGACTGGGCCACGCTGCCCTACAGCCTGCTGAAGCGGATCTCGAACCGGATCGTCAACGAGGTGCGCGGCATCAACCGTGTGGTCTACGACATTACATCCAAGCCGCCGGGAACGATTGAGTGGGAGTAATCGGCATCCACTGACGCGCCATCATCTCGACAAGAAGGGTTGACTGGAGCATATTGGTTCCATGAAGCCTGCATTTGATTTTGCCTCCCCAATCCGCCTGATGATCGTGGCTTGCGCGGGTGTCGCAATTTCTGCTTGTGCGACGGCACAGCAGAATGCGCCGGTCGTGCTGCATGCGGCTCGCCTCCTCCAGATCGAGGATGGAAGAATTCTCGCCCCCGGCGAAATCCTCGTCGAGGGCGAACGTATCAAGGCCGTCGGCACTTCCGTCGAGCATCCACAGGGCGCGCAGGTTATCGATCTCGGCGACGTGACCCTGATGCCGGGCATGATCGACGCGCATGTGCATCTCTTCCTACATCCCGGTGCAGAAGACTTGCAGACGGTCATCGAATCGACTCCGTGGAGAACGATTCTAGCCATTGAAGCGGCGAAGGCCGACTTGACGGCCGGCTTCACTGCCGAGCGCGATATGGGCACCGAGGGCGCGGGTTCGGCAGACACTGCGGTGCGCGATGCGATCAACGCCGGTATCGTCCCCGGGCCGCGTTTGCGCATCAGCGGCAACGCCATCGATATCCTGGGCGGCCACGAGGACGCAAACCACTTCAATCCGGCCCAGCACGTGCTCTCAAACGCCGATTACGCGAATACCAGCGAGCAACTGGTGGCCGTGATGCGCCAGCAGCACAAAGAGGGCTCAGACTTCGCGAAGATCTACGAGACCGGGAAGGACAAGCTGGCCGGCGGAGTTCTTCATACGCCGTATCAATATACAGAGGAGCAGTTGGCGGCGGCGGTGGCCGAGGCGCATCGGCTGGGCGCGACCGTCGCCGTGCATGCGATGGGCGAGCCGGGGACACTTTACGCGGCCCGGGCAGGGGTCGAGTCGATCGAGCACGCGACCCAGTTGAGCGACGAGACGATGCGGCTGATGAAGGAGAAGCACATTCCGGCGGTGCCGACCTTCGCGATCTTCGAGTACTTCGCAACCCACCGCGACACGCCGGATCAGGCCGCGGCCGAGGCGGCGCTGCTGGGCTACAAGATCGCCGAGTTCAAGAAGCAACTTGCCGCCGGAGTCCCCTTTGCGGTGGGCTCCGACGTGGGTCCGTTTCCGCACGGCACGCAGGCTCGTGAACTGGTGCTGATGGTTCAGTACGGAATGACGCCCCTGGCTGTGCTGCAGGCCGACATGCTGGAGGGGGCGCGGCTGATGGGCTGGGCGGACAAGATCGGCCAGCTCAAGCCCGGCTTCTATGCCGATATCGTGGCAGTTCCGGGCAATCCACTCAACGATATGTCCGCGGTGACCCGCGTCAGTTTTGTAATGAAGAATGGCGCAATCGTGCGCCGGTAAATCGCGACGAGCAAGACGTTCTGTGTTGTCGTTTGAGCTGAGTTTTGTGCTTCGGCTGAAATCGGACCAAAAAGGTTGCATTTAGCCCATCCTCTTGTTACTATGAAATCAATCGGATGAGCGGTTTCCTCCATCTCGGCTCCTGTTGTTGCCTGTCGATCCAATTCGACGGGTGTAAACGCTAGTCTCCGATCTTCCCATAAAGTCAGATCAGAATAGACGCACCCGTAGCGGCTGAATCGCCGGGTACGTTATTTTGTGCGCCGGCATCCCAGCCCTCAACCAGTGAGGTTACGATGCCCATTGCCGCACCTGTACTCTCTTCTTCGGCCTCCGATGCCGCGCTGTCACCGGCGCGCATCAGCCACCTGCGGCTGCTGGAGGCGGAGAGCATACACATTCTTCGCGAGGTAGCCAGCGAGTTCGAGCGGCCGGTGATGCTCTACTCCATCGGCAAAGACTCGTCCGTGATGCTGCGCCTGGCACAGAAGGCATTCTTTCCGGGGCCTATCCCGTTTCCGCTCCTGCACGTCGATACCGGCTTCAAGTTTCATGAGATGATCACATTCCGCGACGAGATGGCGCGCCAAGTGGGCGCAGAACTGCTGGTGTGGCGCAACGAGGGAGCCATCGCCGCCGGAGCCAACCCCATAGCGCTCGACACCAAGCGCTGCTGCGGACTGCTGAAGACCCAGGCCCTGCTCGACGCCCTGCGCCACTACCGTTTCGATGCGGCATTTGGCGGCGCGCGGCGCGACGAGGAGAAGTCGCGCGCCAAGGAGCGCATCTACTCCTTCCGCGACCAGGCCGGCCAGTGGGACCCCAAAAACCAGCGCCCAGAACTGTGGAACATCTACAACGCCCGCGTTCATCCCGGAGAGAGCATCCGCGTCTTCCCGCTCTCCAACTGGACCGAGATGGACGTCTGGCAGTACATCCACCAGGAAAACATTCCAATCGTCGATCTTTACTTCGCCAAGGAGCGGCCGATGTACGTGCGCGGCGACGCTCTGCTGCCTATCGAGCAGGCATTTGTGGCGCGACTCGGCGAGCAGCCGCAGATGGTTAAGAGCCGGTTGCGCTCGCTCGGTTGCAGCCCCTGCACCGGCGCCATACGCTCCGACGCCGCCACTATCCCCGACATCATCGCCGAGCTGATCACGTTTCGCTCCTCCGAGCGCGCCAACCGCGTTATCGATCACGATCAGGAAGGCTCAATGGAAATCAAGAAGCGCGAGGGCTATTTCTAACCATGGCGACCGCGACCACTCCCCAATTCTCCGTCCAAGAGTTTCTCATCGAGGAGTCCGCCAAGGATCTGCTCCGCTTCTCGACAGCGGGCAGCGTCGATGACGGCAAGTCCACGCTCATTGGCCGGCTTCTCTATGACACCCAGTCGGTCTATGAAGACCAGATCCGCTCCATCGAAGGCAAGGGGACCACCGCTCCGGGCCAGATCGACTTTGCGCTGCTCACCGACGGCCTGCGCGCCGAGCGCGAGCAGGGAATCACCATCGATGTCGCCTATCGCTACTTTGCGACGGCGCGGCGCAAGTTCATCATCGCCGACACGCCGGGCCACGAGCAGTACACGAGGAACATGGCCACCGGCGCGTCTACAGCAAACGCAACGGTCGTGCTCATCGATGCCACCAAGGGCGTGTTGCCGCAGTCCCGCCGCCACGCCTACATCGCTTCGCTGCTGCGGGTGGGCCATGTCATCGTCGCCGTCAACAAGATGGACCTCGCCGGATACAGCCAAGCGGTGTTCGAAAAGATCGAGCGCGACTTTCGTCAGGTTCTCGCCCAGATTGCGGCGGACACGGGCACTTCGGTCGAAGCCATCTTCATCCCAGTCAGCGCGCTGGCAGGCGACAACGTAGTTCATTCCACTCCGGCCATGCCCTGGTACACAGGCCCGTCGCTGCTTGAGACGCTTGAGTTGCTGCCAGCCTCGCAGCAGGAGCAGAACCTGCCCTTCCGCTTCCCGGTGCAGCGCGTGGTGCGGCCCGACCACACGTTCCGCGGCTTTGCCGGGCAGATCGCATCGGGCATCGTGCGCGTTGGCGACGCGATTGTCGTCTCGCCCTCGGGAACCGCGGCGCAGATCAAGCGCATCGTCACATATGATGGAGATCTCGAACAGGCCACAGCGCCGCTCTCCGTCACCCTTGTCCTCGATCGCGAGGTGGATATCAGCCGCGGCGACCTGATCGCCTCCGCTGCCGCCCCGGCAGCGCTCGCCTACAACATCACAGCATCGATGGTGTGGATGGACGCACAGCCTCTCCGGCTCAACCATCGCTATCTCGTCAAGCACGCCAGCCACACCGTGCCCGCTGTCGTTACTGCCGTGGAGCACCGGAGCAACATCTTGACGCTGGCGCACGAGCCGGCCGAAACACTCGAGATGAACCACATTGGAGTGGTTCGGCTGCGTCTGCTCCGGCCTATCCCCTTCGACTCCTACGCGCAAAACCGCGCCACCGGCGCGCTCATCCTTATCGACCCGGCTTCGAATGGAACCGCCGCGGCTGGAATGATTGCTTCCGGCGAGGCGATTGCATCGAAGGGCCGCGGTCTTGAAGAAGACGATTGGGGACCGGTGACAGCGGGCGAACGCCAGTCCCGCTGGGGCCATCGCGGCGCATTCCTTGAACTCACCGGGCCGCAGTCGCTTATCGATGCTGTCGAGAGGTCTTTGTTCTCAGTGGGCGCGGTCACCAGCCGCATCAATCCCGACGCCGACGACTTTCTGCTCCATCCCGATCTGCTCAACGCGATTCTGAATCTCCAGGCCCGCTCAGGAATTCTGACGCTTATCGTTCGCGAGACGGAATCGGACACGCTTCTGGCGCGCACGGAAGACGGCCAGATCGAAGTGGATGCCGCCGAACCCCACCATGCCGTTGCTGAGATTCATCAGCTCCTGCGCAACGCGGGAATCTTCATCTCTCCGGAAGGGGCCAATCTCTAATGAGCATCGATCAGGTTGAAGCCGAAGTACGCCAGAAGATAGCGGATTTGCGGGCCTTTCTGGTGCGGCACATTACAGCGAAGGGCGATGTCTGCGTCACGTGCAGCTTTCAGGCCGAGGACGTTCTGCTGGCTCGCCTGGCTGCCGACATCGACCCGCGGATTCCGGTTCTGTTTCTCGACACCGGCTACCACTTCGCCGAGACGTACGAGTATCGCGACCGCATCGCGTCCGAGTGGAATCTCAACCTCATCAATCTGCTGCCGGCAAAGACCGTGGCCGAGCAAGAGAGCGAGTTCGGCATCCTTCACCAGTCTGCGCCGGACCAGTGCTGCAAGCTGCGCAAGGTCGAGCCACTCTTCAATGCTCTCAAGGACTATCGCGTGTGGCTGACCGGCTTGCGCCGCGAGCAGGCAAAGAGCCGCGCGGAGCTTGAAGAATCGGCGCCCTTCACCCTGCCCGGCGGCGCGCAGATACTCAAGCTCGCGCCGCTGGCCACGTGGACCTCACGCGATGTCTGGTACGCATGCGAAGAGCTTGCCATTCCCCGCCTTTCGCTTTACGAACAGGGTTACTCTTCGATCGGCTGCGAGCCATGTACGCAGTTGCCTTTCGATCCCAACGATCCGCGCTCCGGCCGCTGGCAAGGGCGCAAGGTGGAATGCGGCATTCACATTGAAGCCGCCCAGCCTCGCTGAAAGGGAAGCTCGCATGGAATATCTGATCGGCAGCATCATCGCACTCTTCATCGCTCTCACCGGAGTCGGCGCGGGGACTATCACCGTACCGGTGCTGGTGCTGTTCCTCGGCGTGCCGGCTGCCGAGGCCGTCGCCATCGGCCTGATCTTCTCTGCTGCCGTCAAGCTGCTGCTGGTGCCCGCGCAAGTCGTTCGCGGCAACGTTTCCTGGCGTGTACTGGGGCGTATGCTGCTCGGCGGAGTTCCCGGGGTGCTGGCCGGATCGTTTTTTCTCAAGCACCTGGTCAACGCCGGATCTCAGAACCTTCTCAACGGGCTTCTAGGGACGATCCTCATTACCACCGCGGGCTGGCAGCTATGGTTCTCCTTCCGCAAGCGGAGTAACGACGAGGAGCGCGGGGACCGCAGCCATTTGCTGACCTGGCTGATGCTCCCGGTTGGCGCGGAAGTCGGGTTCTCTTCGGCAGGAGCCGGGGCGCTGGGGAGCGCCGCGCTGCTCAGCCTGAGCAAATTGACTCCGGCGCAGGTTGTTGGAACCGATCTGGCCTTTGGACTCGCGCTCTCGCTGATCGGCAGCGGCGCGCACATCTTCGGCGGCGGCGCCGGCAACTCGGCTCTGCTGATGCATCTGATCGCGGGCGGTGTCGCGGGTGCGGTTCTGGGCACAGTGCTCAGCACGCACATCCCGCGCCGTCCATTGCGCCTGGCGCTCTGGTTCTGGCTCATGATTCTGGGCGGTCAGTTCCTCTTCAACAGCGTTGAAACCGGGCGGGCTCGCACGAGCCACCAGCCTGCAAAAGCCCCTGGAGCGCAATCCACCGCAAGACTCGAGCGATCGAACAGTGGGAGCTGAGGGGATTTCGATCAGATCGGCCTGTACCACACGGCGTTTGAGCGCAGTTCGGTCTTCCAGTGGGAGTCCAGTCTCGGCTGCTCGCTCAGCCCCAGAATCAGAGCCCCGTCCGGCCTGAGAGAACGGTGCACGTTCATGAGAACCTCCCGCCGCCGCTCCTCGGGAAAGTAGATCATCACATTGCGCAGAAAAATGCAGTCGAACCGCCACCCTGCCGTTGGAACGCTCAACAGGTTGCGCTGCTGAAACTGGCACATCTCGCGAATCTCGGGCTTGAACTTCCACTCATCGCCGCGTCGGGTCAGGTACTTGATGAGCAGTCGCGCCGGCAGGCCGCGATTGACCTCAATTCTCTGATAGCGCCCGGCACGGGATCGCTCGACCATCTCGTGGGAGATGTCGGAGCCGACGATCTCGATCTTCCATTCTGATGGTTCCGGGAAATTCTCACGGATCAGCATGGCAAGCGAATATGCTTCCTGCCCGCTTGAACTTGCCGCCGACCAGAAGCGGAGCCTGCGTTCGTCTTTGCGGCGGGCGATCAGGTTCGGAAGCAACTCGGTGCGCAACAACTCGAAGGTCGGAGCGTCGCGAAAGAAGCTGGTTTCGTTGATCATCATGGCTTCGACCACGGAGCGCTGTAGCTCGCCACGATCGGAGCGCAAAGCAGTGACAAGTTCGCCGAGAGAATGCAAGCCCCTGGTGTGCAGGACGCCCTGAAGCCGCGACTCGAACAGATAGTCGCGGGACGGATCGACAAGGTTGCCGGACTGGCTCATGACCACCTGTCGCAGAAATCCAAAGTCCACGTTCGCGCTGTTCATAGGGCCCCGTTCGCGTCTTCAGGCTGTCTTCAACATGGATGCGGATACCGAGTTGGCGATCTCGCCCGCGATGGCGTGCAGGGGAAGCACCTTGCAGGCCAGCCCGGCGTGAACCACCGCTCCAGGCATGCCCCAGACCACACTCGAGGCTGCGTCCTGGGCAAAGACAGTGCCTCCGGCGGCGCGAATGCTCTCGCATCCTGTGACTCCGTCCGAGCCCATTCCCGTCAGGACCACTCCAAGCACTCGTCCGTTGCACGCTTCGGCCGCGGAGCGAAACAGAATGTCGACCGAGGGCCGGCAGAAGTTCACCGGCGCCTTCTGATCGAGATGCAGCCGGAGCCCCGGCCTCAGTTCCAGATGCCAGTCTCCGCGCGCGATCTCCACAACGCCAGGCTGGGGCCGGAATCCATCCTCGGCCTCGCGGACCGTCAATGCACAGATGCTGTTGAGACGCAGCGCCAACTGTTCGGTAAATCGCAGCGGCATGTGTTGCGCAATCAGAATCGGGAGAGGGAACTGGGCAGGCAGCCGGGGCAGAATTGCCTCCAGCGCCGCCGGTCCGCCCGTCGATACGCCGATAACCACCACGTCCAGTCCGGATGCGGAATGCCCGTGCCTGGCTGTGGGAAAAGGAGTCGTCACTTGCGCGCTGCACGACACCGCGGGCTCGGAAAACAGGGCGGCAAGCTTGGGAATCAATTGCTGCTCGAGAGCGATAATTCCCTCGCGAACTCCGCTTTGCCCGGATGGCTTGGCTACATAGTCCGTCGCTCCCTGGCTTAGCGCGGCAATCGTCGCTTGCGCTCCACGCTGGGTGTAGGCGCTGCACATGATGATCGGCACCGTTCGATCGGCGCGGCGAATCCGGGCCAGCGCTTCCAGACCATTCAACTCCGGCATCTCCACATCGAGAATCACCAGATTGGGCCGCGTGCGCTCGAACTCCTCCACCGCTTCACGGCCGTTTCTGGCCACTGCGGCGATCTCAATCCAGGGCTGGGCCTCGAGGACCATGCGAAGCAGATTGCGCATCACGCCCGAATCGTCGGCGAGCAAGGCGCGTATCCGGCGCGGCCCACGGGAGTTGCCATCACAGCTCATAGTCCCTCAACCCCAGCCAGGCGAAGCTTCTCGAAGAGCCCCTCTTCGTCAAAGGGCTTCACCATGTACTCATCGGCGCCAGACTCAAGCGCGGATTCAATGCGATCGTTCTCCGCCTCGGTAGTCATCATGATGAAGCGGGTCCGATCCAGAGACGAGTCGGCGCGCGCCGCCCGCAGCATCTCGATTCCCGACATCACCGGCATATTCCAGTCCAGAAGCGCAAATTGAAAGGGCCCAAGCTGACGCAGGCAATTCAGTCCTTCGCTGCCGTCGGCGGCTTCTACACAGGGGACGCCGCGACGCGTGAAGAGAGCGTGCAGGTACTCTCGCACGAAGCGTGAATCGTCAACCACCAGAGCGCGCATGGAACTCCTTTCCGCATTGGGATTAGGCAGGGAAGGCCCGGGCAAGATGAACGGGAACCAGCCGGTCAGGATCAAGACTTACCAGCAGCCGATCCTTCAGCTTCCATTCCCCCGCAAACAGCGCCTGGCCCCGGGCTTCGAGCGTGGGCGGATTTGGCTCGTGGTCGGAGTCGTTGACCCGGAATACTTCGCCGACCGCGTCGACAAACAGACCAAAAGGACCGTCCTCGGACTCAAAGACAAGCACATGCTCGGGTGTGTTGCACGGCTCCATCTCCAGCAGACGGCGCAGAGAGACGGCAGTAAGAACTTCTCCGCGATAATGCACCAGCCCACCGACAAAGTATGGCGCGAGCGGCACGGACTGGCTGCCCGGCGCATTGAGAATCTCGAGCAGGTGCGCGATGGGTACTACAAACGTTGTTTCGCCTACGCGAATCGAACAGACCTCCTGCGACTGCTCCTTGCTGGTCCTTGCTTCTGGATCGGGGCCGACTTCGGGTCTGTGCGCGTCGTCCGGCCGGTTGGAATCCAGGCCAGAGACGCTCGACAGATGATAGATTTCCGTCACACGGTCCTGGAGCAGCGTGATGTCCTCGGCGTCCGCGCCGGTGCCGGCCTCCTGCAGCCTTTGCCCTGCCGCAACGTCGAGAACCTGAGAGACGGTGACTCCTACATGGCGTTCCCCATCGCGGCAGACGACCACCGTGGTTTGCGCCTCGTCTCCATCTTCGTCGCGGAGCGCGTCGGCCGCCGCGTCGTCGAGTGGCAGCAAAGTGGCGCCGAACCGCAGTACCGGCCTGTCCCCGGCGCGCTCGATGCTTGAACGGGGAATGCGCTCGATCCGCTCGACCAGTTCGAGCGGCAGTGCCGCCCGCCGGCGATTGGTCTCTACGAGCAGATACTCCTTGCCGGTTGCTTCGGCCGCCCCGGCACTTTCCTCGGTCAGATCGCTGCTCACCCCAATCCCCATCTCCTTGGCAATCGCGCTCGGATTCAGGATCAGCGCCATCTCGCCGTTACCCAGAATGGTCGCGCCGGCGTAGTAGCCGATCTCCTGCAGCACTCCTGCCAGCGGCTTCACGACGATCTCTTCCGGATCGGCCAGCCCATCCACCACCAAGCCGAAGCGGTGGCCGTCGGCGTTGAGAATCGCAATGTCGCACGCCGACTCGTTCTCCCGCACCGACTGCTTGAGAAGCTTGTTGAGAAACACCAGGGGAAGCAGACGGCCGCGCAGCCGGTAGAGGGCCGCATTCTCCATCCACTCGATCTTCCGCTCCTGGTCTCCGGCGCCAAGATGCACCAACTCGGTCAGCGCCGCCTGCGGAAGGGCAAAGTTCTGACCGCGGCTGCGCACAATCAGCGCGGGAACAATGGCCAGCGTGAGCGGGATCCGCAGACGCATCACGGTGCCGCGCCCGGCCTCGCTCTCGATCTCGACCTTGCCGCCGATCCGCTCCACGTTGGTCCGGACCACGTCCATTCCCACACCGCGACCGGAGACATTCGTCACCGCCGCAGCGGTCGAGAATCCAGGCAGAAAGATCAACTGCAGAATCTCCCGCTGATTCATTTGGTCGGCGCGGGCCGCTGTCAGCAGCCCGCGCTCGATGGCCTTGGCGCGGATCTTCTCAATGTTCATCCCCGCGCCGTCGTCGCACACTTCCACGATTACGTGGCTGCCTTCGTGGAAGGCTCTCAGGCGCACCACGCCCTCGGCGGGCTTGCCCGCGGCTTCGCGCGCGGCCGGCATCTCGATGCCGTGATCGATCGAATTGCGGATGGAGTGCGTGAGCGGGTCGCGGATGGCCTCGAGCAATCCCTTGTCCAACTCCGTCTCCTGACCCTCCATCTCCAGCCGTACCCGCTTGGATAGTCCGAGTGACAGATCGCGCACCAGCCGCGGAAACCGCGAGAAGACGTGGCTCACCGGCTGCATGCGCGCCTTCATCACCGCTTCGCGCAGATCTGTCGTCACCATGTCGAGCCGGCGCCCCAGCAGGGAATCGCCTGCGTCCATTTGCGTGGCCAGAATCTGATTGCGCGTCAGCACCAGCTCGCCCACCAGATTCATCATTCGGTTCAGCAGATCGATGTTGACCCGCAGCGTGCTTTCCGTCGCCCCGCCGGCGATTACGGCCTGAGCCTCCTGCGCCGGAGCCGCATCCTTCTCCTGTGCCCCGGGCGACCGATCGGTCGTAGTCGCTGCCGAAGTATCTCGCACACGGTCTGGCTCCGGCATGGCCGGAGCTGCCGCTGTCTCCTGTACGTATGGCGCCAATGAGACATCGGCGATCGGCAATTCTGTCGCCGCAGCGGGGCCGCACGAGGCGGTCATGCCAGATCGGCCAGCAGTTCCGGCGCTGGCCGCTGCTCCGACCGCAACGGTTGCTGCTGCCTGATGCAGAGCCTCGAGCCGGCAGATCATTGCCCGGTCATCGGACTGGGCCACACCCTCGGCGCCGGTGGTCTCAATCGAATGAAGAATGCCGCGCAGCAGATCCATGAGCGCCAGTTGTGCGCTCACGATCTCCGGCGTTACCTCAAGTTTGCCGTCCCGCAAGAGGGCCAGCAGGTTTTCTCCGGCATGGGAGAGCGCTTCCAGCCGTCCAAAGCCGAGGAAGCCAGTCGTTCCTTTGATCGTGTGCACAGTGCGGAAGATGGCCGCAAGGAGCTCACGGTCGCCGGGTCGCGTCTCCAGGTCGGTCAGGCACCGGTCCATCCGGTCCAGGCCCTCCTGGCTTTCGAGAAGGAACTCACGAGTAAGGTCGTCCACACGACGGTTATCGGAGTTTTCGCTGAAAAACTTGAACCCTGAGCTGCTTCCGCAGTTCCGCACGCGGGCTGGGCAGGCCTCAAGCAGACGCCAAAGGAACCTGCGTAGAAATTAAGCAGACTCTAATGAAATGAAACCGGTCGAAGGAGGGAGGAGTTGAACCTCCGACCTCTTGTTCCCGAGCCAGACTCGGCGGATTATTGGAATGTATGGGGATTGAGCGAAGATGACTGTCTTACAGGGAATACGTTCCATGCATCTCTCTGGACGCTGTGAGCTGGATTGTTTTGGGCGTCCTGACCGTTACACTTTCATCTACAGAGGCTGGAACCCATTGCTGACTCAAGGGCCGAAATCTGGAATCATATCCATGTGCTTCGGGATGGCAGCTGAATTTCGGCGATCGTGTAAACACGCCCTCGGTATGAGGTCGTGGATCGAACCATGAGCGCGGTCTTGATCCGGCGCCTGGACGGCTCTTGGCTCTGCGCGCGTGGATACTGAACGCCGTGCATAAACTATTGAGTAGCAGTATTGGGTTTGTAGATTATTTTCAACAAGGAATGCGAGCTGCAATGAAAACAATGAGACTCAGGGATTTTGCGATTCCACTTATCTTGTCTGTTGCAGCGTTTCTTGCTGTCAGCAACGATCACGGAAAGAACGGAGTCGGCTACGCTCAGGAAAGAGCAGCTGTGGCTCCCGTCCAGGATGAGGCCCAGGTCGCCGATACGGATGAGTCACGGATTGCCGATCTCATCACGGCATATCGTATCTGCGTGAACGAGGGTGTTCTTGACAGTTTTGGTCATATCAGCGTTCGCTCGGTTAAGAATCCGAGTCACTTCTACATGCCGCGCGCCGCAGCCCCCGCTCTGATCACGCGCGCCGACATTGTGGAACTGGACATGAACGCCAATCCCGTTCTGCCCAATGCGCCCCGAACCAACGGCGAGCGCTTTATTCATAGCGAAATTTATAAGGCCCGTCCCGACGTCCAGTCGGTTATCCATGCCCACACCATGGCGGTAATCCCTTTTAGCATCGCCGGCGCGCCGCTGCGCCCGGTCGTAGCGCAGGCGGGGTTCCTTCCGCTGGAGACGCCGGTCTTCGACAGCCGTGAAGCCTACGGACCGGATGCACCGGAGCGGGGCATGCTGGTCAGAAGCGCGATGCTCGGCGCGGCCCTGGCGAAGAAACTCGGCAGCAACCCCGTGGTACTGATGCGAGGTCACGGGATGACCGTGGTGGCTGACTCGGTGAAAAGAGCCACGGTGCAGGCTGTCTATACCCAAATCGATGCCCAGGTGCAATTGGCCGGGATGCAGTTGAACAAGACCATTGTTTCGATGGATGCCAAGGAACTTGCCTTCAACCACATCGAAAATTTTGACGTCGAGCGGCCCTGGAGCAATTTCAAGAACAAATTGCCAAAGTAGCCCCCCATTTTCAGGGTGCGAGCAAATCAATATACCCACCCAAATATATCGATCCGATCTATAATCGGACTCGCCGTTCGAATGGGGAGCACGATGATCGAACAGATGTCTGGAGATTTTCTGCAGTGGCTGCGCGGGTTCTATTTTGTGGCCGAGTGCGGCAGCGTTACCAAGGCAGCTGCGGCCATGGGACGAGAGCAGCCCACGGTCACGCACCAGATCAAATGTTTGGAAAAGGAGTTTGGAGTTACGCTGTTCGATCGTTCCTCTGGCAGCATGAAGCTCACTCCCGAAGGTCGAGTGCTGTTGGAAAAGTCGATTTCGCTTTTTGAGGTGATACGCGGTCTTAAGAGCGACCTTGCAGGAGAGCGAATGGAGTATGACGGCAAGATCGTGATTGCCGCCAGCCACTCTGTGATCGACACCTTTCTGCCCCCGTATGTAGAAAAGTACAGAAAGGCTCATCCGCGCGTGAAGTTTCACATGCAGGGCGGGTTTTTGGAAACGGTTCTTGAAAAGGTTGAATCCGCTGAGGCCGATTTTGGGATCTCTTATATGGAGTCGGTCCCTGACAGCATGGTGTATCACGTGTTGTTTGAGACGGGAATGAAGCTGATCGCGCCAAAGAACAACCGGTTTTTTCCGAATACGATTCCTACGCTCCGGCAGATATCCCAGGTTCCCCTCATTCTGTTCTCGCGTGCCGGAACACTGGAGACGTTTGTCGAAAAGCGCTTCAATGAGGCGCACCTGAAGCCCGACATTGTGATGACCCACAACAACTCTGTGTCGATCAAGAAGTATGTGGCGCAGGGTATCGGCGCAGCCCTGGTGAGCGGCTATGCGGTTTCCAGGGATGACGAAAAGACCCTCGACATCTATCCTATGGATCGATACTTCCCCAAGAGGCGGTATGCCATTCTGCTGCGCAAGAAGAAATACCTGCCCCTGGCGGTAAAGGCGTTCCTACGGACGATCAAACCCGGCATCACGTTCACGCCATAGGGCGACGATGCTTCCGGAGCTTATTGCGGCATCGATGGTGGCGTAGTTTCTATGGCCCTGATGGGATCGAGGTTGAGACCGAGACCAGCGGAGCGAGAGCGACTGCCTGTGTACGCCCTAAACACCGAGGAGTGCAGCGCCCACCTGGGCAATCTCTCCATCACTATGGCCGGCGCCGCTGACTGCCACTCCACCGACACATTGCCCGTTTACGACGATCGGAAGTCCACCCTGCATGTTCACCATCTTGTCGGTGCCTGCGGCCAGCGTAATTGCCAGGGCATGGAAATCGCTTCTCTCATTGCCGGAGCGGCTCAACTTGCCCGTCGGAAATGCAGTAAAGGCCGCACAGCGGGCCTTGTTCTCGGCAATCGAAATGGTCGTCAGCTCCGCATCTTCCATGCGAGAGAATGCAAGCAGGTGTCCCCCGGCGTCCACCACGGCAACACTGATCTCTTTCTTCCGCCTCAGTGCTTCCCGGAGCACAGCGTTCATCACCTTGGTTGCTCCATCCAGCGTCAACTTCAATACAGGCTTTGTATCCATGGTTCGCTTTCTCCTGGTTTGGCCGCGATCATTTTTCAGGTTGTAGTTGCCGCTAAGGGGTCGAGAAGCACTCTGGCTCAGGTGTGGATCTGTTCGAGTGTCTTCTGTCTCGGATCAATTCGAATCAGGAACAGGCAGAGTATGGCTGCCGCCAGCAGCGGGATCGCAAAGTAATAAATGATCTGATGGATCGCTGTTCCCAGCGTTGACAGCAAGCCCACCACAAAGGGACCGGTGATCGCTCCAATCCGCCCGACCGCAGTGATCAGACCCATGCTCGATCCACGGATTCGAGTGGGAAATAACTCTGTAGCCAGGGTATAGAGAATCACCACAATACCCTGCGAGAAGAACTGGTAAAAAACATTGGAACCAACCATGACTTCGATGGGCCACTTGAATTCAAACGACAAACCGAAAGCAAGAAAGAAAGCCGAACTCAGCGTCGCAAGCAGGAGCATGGCCCACTTGCGCGGCATCCTCTCCTGGAGCCACATGGCAAAGAGTTGGCCGATGGGCGTTACCACCAGGATAATGGTGGCGAATCGAAAACTTCTGGTCAGCGTGAATCCCTGCCCGACGAATATCGATGGCAGCCATGTAGAAAAACCTGTGTTCTGGATGCTGTTTGCAAAATAGAAGCCTCCCAGGGCGAGGACGGACCAGAACTCCGGACGAAGGGCCGAGATTCGCTGGGAAAGACTTAGCTTTTCGACCGCCTTCGTGTTCGTTTCAGGCGGTGCGACCAGTTCGACTTCCGTCATTCCGGCACGCCGAGCCAAATCCTTGACGACATTCCCGGCCTCTTTCACCTTGCCCCGCATCAAAAGGAAGCGAGGTGACTCAGGCAGGAGCCGCCAAATATAAACCGTCATCAGCATGGAAGAGATGCCGAGCCAGTAGATTGCCCGCCATCCAAAACGGGGAATGAGCCAGGTGGACAGCATGGCGCAGCAAAACCATCCAACGCTGTAGAACAGCGGCCCCAGAGCAACGAAGATATGTCGCAAGCGCTTGGGCGCAAACTCCGCCAGCAACGCGAACGCCACCGGGAATTGTGCGCCTATCCCCAATCCGGCGATGACCCGCGCGACAAGCAGGCTCTCGTAGCTCCAGGCAATTGCGCTCAGGAAAGCACCAAACGCATAGGTGAACAGCACCCATTGAAAGATCGGCTTGCGGCCAAATCGATCGGCAAGCGGGGAGATGATCAACGCTCCGAAGAACAAACCGATGCCGGTCATGGAGGCGATGAGACCCGCCGCGGTGGGATTGATCTTGAACTCCCTGCCGATGAGCGGCAAGGCGAAGGCCGTGGACTGGAAGTTAATGCCATCGAGGATCTGCGCCAGCGCCACGCCTATGAGCAGAATCCACAGGAACGGCGTCATCGGAGAATTATCGAGGAATTCGATGTAAGTCATCCGCTTCCCGTTCGCCACCTCGGGAGTGAATGCGGATTCAGCCGATGTGGCCGCTACGGGAGGCCGAAAGTTGTTGCGGCCTTCAGCCTGCTCAGCGATCACGGGCTGTTTCATAAGTGGCTCCTGGGCCGGGCAGAAGACGTTTAGCAGCAGCCGCGAACCCGCCCGATGAAGGCGTGGGAAGTTCGCGACTGCTGCCTGGTGGTGAAACAGGTTCTGAGCCAGCGACGCTTTAGCTGGCCAGAACTTTCTTGCAAAGGTCCTCGAAATCGCTCTCCGAGAGGAACCAGCGCGGATACTTAACGGTGGTCTCTTTGGCCAGCTCCGCCTCCGCGGCCTCGCGGCAGCGCACGATGGTCTCCGGAGTGCAGGGGAGATTGAGTTCCTTCAGCTTCTTCTCGATGGGCTCGGGGTCGAGGCTTCCTTCCGGTCCGAATGCGACCGTCGAATGAGTGCCCACGATCTCCGGGTTCAACGGTTCATGCAGGAACCAGGATTCCTTTGCCATGTCGATTCCGCCCCAAATGTACATGGGACGCAGGAAGGCGTTCTGCCCAACGATGGCCTTGTGGGGCTGAATCGGCACTTTGCCGTACTTGACGCCCAGATCGGAGTACGCCTTCATCATCTTCAGGTTGATTCCAGTCTCGATGCCATACAGCGCTTCCAAAGAAACGATCACTTCTTCGTACGAAGCATTTCCGGCCTCGTCCCCATAGCCGTTGATGACCACGTCCACTTCGTCGCATCCGCCTTCAACGCAGGCCAGAGTGTTCGCCGTGGCCAGGCCGAAGGTATTGTGGCAGTGGGTCATGAACTTCATGCCGGTGGGTAGCATCTTCTTGATCACGCTGCTTAGATAGCGCATCGTCGCGGAGTTGGCCACGCCAAACGTGTCAAAGATTCCAGCCTTGTCCGCCCCAGCCGCCAGGCACTCCGAGTACAGCTTGCGGATCAGATCTATCGAAGCCCGGGGAATGTCGGACATTCCGAAGCAGACTTCCATGCCGTTGTACTGGGAATGAATGTAGTCAACCATCTCCGGAAACGCGGCCAACTGCTCCAGCAGGGTCTTCTCATGCAGGAACATGAGGATGATGCGCAGATTGTCGCATCCCGCCTCCACGCAGATATCCACGTCCTTCTTGTAATTCCTGGTATTGTTGGCAAAGAACCGCGCCGTCTTGCGCACCTTGACGCCGGAGTTCGCCACCAGCTTGCAGAAATCGTATTGATGCTTGTGCATCGACGGGCCGCCCACGTCGATTTCCTGAACGCCCATTTCGACGGCGAGTTGGAGCATCTCCAGCTTTTGCGGCACAGTCACTCGGCAGCCCACGCAATCGTCACCTTCGCGGAAGGTCACGTCGCGGACCCCAACTTTTTTGGGCAGCAACGGCATTTGACTCCGGACCTCGTCCGCCCAGCCGAAGTGCGAGATGCACCACTTATGTTCCACATCCCATGGCTTATTGCTCATCATTCATCTCCAAATCTTGGTTTAGTCGCTCGATTGTTGTAGGCTTGCGGACTCGATCCCGTGAAAACCAGAATCGGGGCCAGTTCTCAACCTTGCCAGCGGGAAACCACCCCAATGTAGTGGAACGATGCATGATTGATCAAATAAATTCTATTGCCAGCGGTATTCATGATATCTATGAACGCCGGCCTGCCTGTCCCGGCGAAAAGTGCCGGCTCAACAAATCCGAAAATGGGCCCGGGGGGGGGAGGTTCTGTTCTTTGGCTGCCGGCGATGGCTGAGAAGAGAACAAGCGATGAGCGGATGTCCGCAGTCACCTGGTCCTGCCTGCCGAGGCGATCCCAGCCATCGGTAGTGGTGCGTATATGTATTCTTCCAACCGTTGCGGCGGAGCACTGGAGTGTCGCGCCGAAGCGCACAGAAGAGGCTGCGAACAGTCCAACTCAGCCATTCGTTAAATCAATACTCCCGCTGAAACAATTCATTTGACAAATACCTACCCCCACCCTATCGTTACCCCTACCAAATTGCGCATGGTTTCAAAGGTAGTCTGGCAAACAGACGAAAGTAGATGGATTTGCGCGAATTGGCCGAGCCTGCTTCCAAACGCTTCTCGGGATCTTCTTGGGGTCAGAGAACGCATTGGAACAAGGTTGAGCAAGACTCCGCCACCGGCGATCCAGCAGTAGGAGGCAGCTTGTCAGCGATAGGTTGGACGCGCCCCAATATGATTCCGTTGAGGACGAACAAGTGGCTTGAGGAAAGCAAGTTCAATCGTTTTCACCTGACGGTCTTCACTCTGTGCCTGCTCCTGATGACCATGGACGGCTATGACCTGTTCGTCTATGGCGCGGCCGTGCCGCTGCTGATGAATAGCTTCAGCATGACCGCGGCGCAAGCCGGCTTCATCGGAAGCGCCGCATCCTTTGGAACCATGGCCGGGGCCCTGGTTCTGGGACCTTTGGCTGACAAGGCCGGGCGAAGGACGATGATTGTAGCCACCGTCGTCTTGTGCGCCGCTTCCATGTTCTTCTCCGGTCTTTCCACTAGCGTTGCCGTTTTCGGAATCTGGCGTTTCCTGTTTGGCGTGGGTAACGGAGGAATGGTCCCGAACATTGTGGCCCTGGTCAGCGAATGGGTTCCGGGGCGCAATCGGTCCATGTTGATTGCGGGCATATCTTCCGGCATCCAATTTGGCGGCATGTTCGGAGCCCTGATGGGCATTTGGGCGTTTCCGCACTTCGGCTGGCGCGGCGTGTTCCTTTTCGCGGGCCTGCCGATCGTGCTTGCTCCTATGTGCTCGAAATGGCTGCCCGAAGCAACCACGCATCTGGCCAGATTCAATCGTCTGGACCAGTTGAAAAAGTTTATGAGCAAATCGCGCCCCGGGGAGAGGATCCCAGAACCGGCTGAACTTGAGATCGACACGGGAAAGACTGAAAAAGTACCGATCCGGGAGGTCTTCAAGCGGGGGCGCGCGTTCAGTACAGTCATGCTATGGATCGTCTATGGCGTGAATCTGTTTACGATCTACGGCTTCACCATCTGGCTGCCCAAGCTCATGGTGAACCACGGACTGACGCTGGCATCTGGCTTGAAGTTCATGGTGATGCTTTCCGTCTCTTCCATCGCCGGGAGTTTCATCGCCGGCCGCATTGCGGACCGCATCGGCCCCAGGTATCTGCTGCCTATCTTGTACATGATGGCTTTTCTTGCGATCGCATTTATGGGATTCTCCAGCAATTACGCGCTGTTGATGGTGCTGGTCAGCCTGGCAGGAATCGGATTCAATGGGGCGCAAAACGTCATCAATGGCTATATCCCGTCCTACTATCCGCCCTCGATGCGGTCGACGGCGATGGCATACAACTTTGGATTTGGGCGCATGGGCAGCATTATTGGACCGACGGCGATTGGTTTGCTCATGTCGATGCATTTCTCTTACCAGGCAACGTTAGTGGCATTGGCAATGCCGAGCATCCTCAGTACCGTGTGTATTCTCCTGGTTCGAGAGAAGCACAGCTATGCGCGACGGCTTGAAACTATAGAGTGAGTAGCGACAGTGCGCTCAAAGCGCTGTTCGACACGAGCGCAAAACGTACGCTTTCTCCCACAAAGGGCGTTTTCACTGGTTCCCAGGTCCGGCAAATGGCAGCATTCATGAAGAAAGCAGGTTCAACGATGGATCGGCGGAGTTTTCTGATAGCAACGAGTACTACGGCGACGGCGGCGTGGATCGGCCTGGGGCGGGGAATTGCCCAGACGCCTCAAACTCCAGCGGCAGCACCAGCCTCAAAACAAGAGAATTCTAAGCCGGGTCTGGAAAGGCGCCTGGCGCAGTACGCCGCTGGTGTACGCTACGAAGATCTTCCCGTTGAAGTCGTGCAGGCGTGCAAGCGCTTTCTTCTCGATGCCCTGGCCTGTGCCTTTGGTGCTGTCAACGCGTCCTCGGCCAGGATCGCGGAAGCCACATATCGCAAGGCATTTGGGCCCACTGGCCCTGCCACGATAGTCGGCAATCCGCAGTTGATCTCGACGGAAGGCGCTGCGCTGATCAACGGCACCCTCATACGCGAGCTGGAATTCAACGACATCTATTTCGGAAAAGATCCGGCTCATCCAAGTGAGACTATCTCCGCGGCGATTGCCTGTTGTGAAGAAGCAGGACGAAGCGGCCGTGAATTGATTGAAGCCATGGTGGTGGGGTACGAAGCGGAGGTGCGGCTCAGCGATGCATTCTCGTGGGCTTCGCGCGGGTTCATTTCCTCAAGCGCGGCAGCGTTCGTAGTGCCGCTGGTGGCAGGCAAGGCTTGGCGCATGCCCGTGGAACAGATCGTTCATGCCATGGGGATCTCCGGATCGCGGCAGCTCATTACGCTGGCCGTGAACAGCGGCGAAATCAGCATGATGAAGTCGGTGGGACCCGGCTATGCGGCGATGGATGGCGTCTTCTCCACCAGGATGGCCGCAGCGGGGATGACCGGCGTCTCGCGCCCTCTTGAATGGCTGGCGGCGAACGTTCAACCGAAAGAGGCAAGCGTCAGCATCGATCTCGATCCCGGGCGTCATCAGTTGACGAAGGTTGGGCTAAGACGTTTTCCGCTGCAGGGCGACCTCCAGTCATTGGCAGAAGCCGGCGTGAACTTGCACCCGAAGATTCAGGGTCAAGCCGGGATGATTCGCGAAATTGTCGTGGGAGTGTATCCCGAAACCCTGGAGCGCGGAGTGGCCGCACCGGCGCGGTATCAGCCCACAAGCCGCCAGACGGCCGATCACAGCCTGCCCATCTGCCTTGCGATCGCATTGCTGGATGGCGACCTGACGTCGAAGCAGTTTGACGATGGCCGCTGGAAAGCCCCTGAAGTGCTTGCCCTTGCGCAGAAGGTGAAGGTCGAAGCAGGCCAGTCGCTGATCGCCCAAATGCCCGAGGGGCATGGCACCATCGTTGAAGTTCGCTTCAATAACGGACAGGCGCTCAAGGAGACCGTGCTGATTCCCGAGGGCGATGCGGAGAAGCCGATGTCGCAGGCCGCCATGGAGCACAAGTTCCGGCAGTTTGCCGATCAGGTGCTGGGCGCGGCCGGATCGAATAAGGTCATCGAATCTGTCCGCCATCTCGAAGTTCTGAAAGATGTAAGAGAGTTCACTCGAACGCTGCGGACAGGGACGTAGGTGAGCCGAAGACCAAGAAAATTGCCATGAAAGAGCAGTTGAATCATTAGCCCGATCGCCGTAAATTACTGAAGATGGCCGCCAGTACAGCCGCGACTGGGATGGCTGGGGTGCAAACGGCGAGCGCACAGACTGCTGCGCAATCTATTCCTCTCGTCGCAACTAGCGCCAGACCTGACCCCTTAAGTTCGTCCAAGTAGTATTCCAAATTGGACGGATTCTGGGGGGCAGGTCACGTCGCATCTCGACGGCGACCGCGCAGCGCGTGCTGCGTGAGTATCCGGCACAGGCCGCTTGAAACACCGAAACAGGCCCAATCGCCCTGTGACATAAGGGTCTGAAAAGCCGCCTGCCAAACTCCACAAAACAAAAGGCCGGATCTGCTCGGTCCGGCCGTGTCAAAAGGTGAGGGCTGTGGCACACCATGCCTCGCATGCGATTCAATGCAACGATCAAGGCGTGCGGCTGTGGCCAAAGACCGAAATCTATCGTGGGTTAAGCTTTTTTGAAGCCTATCAGCCCGGGCGGGGTTTCCTGCCGATTTTTTTCATGACGCCTGACCTGGGGCTATGTTAGAGTCTTTTTGTCCATTTTCTGCCACGCGGGGCCCCCCTCCCCCGGGCTTTCATTCTCCAGGTTTCCAAGTGCAGCAACGGCCTGGTTCATCTTTTCGCTGAAGGCCGATTCCCGTTCAACCCGTTGAAGCAACACTTTGCACCATCAGTGATCCTAGTGGTTCGCCACACAGCGAGATCTGTGCGGCATGAAAGTTTACCCCGGAGGTTCCTCTGCCATGGCTCTGCTGAGTTCGTATTCGTGTGTCTCGATCGCCCCCACCCGTCACAATGACATTTGCGTTTCCTTCGCGCGCCGTATGGCGGTTAAGTCCACCAGGGCCCTTCTGTCCCTGGTGCTGGTGCTGCTGGTGCTCACCTCCACCGCCTCGGCTTCGGGCGCAAATTTCTTCAATGCGGGTGCTCCCACGAACATCTTCAGCTCCGCCAACAGTGCGATCAAGAACGCTACCGGCATCGTGGTGGATTCGAGCGGCAACGTCTACTTTGCAGACGCCACTAACGGTGTCGTGTACAAAGAGCTGTACTTCGCGTCCAACTATTCGGAAGTGCCGATCGGCAGCGGATTCAGTTCGCCTTATGGGATTGCGCTCGACTCCTCCGGCAACGTCTACGTTGCCGACGTGATCCACAAGAGGATTGTCAAGCTGACCGTGAGCGGCGGCGGCAGCTCCTACACCGCGTCCGACGTGGCCGATACCACCAGCTTTGCCGGCATGGGCCAGCCCTACGGCGTGGCCGTCGATTCCAGCGGCAACGTGTACTTCTCCGACGCCACGAACAACAAGATCTATAAAGCGACCCCCGCAGGCGGAGGTACTTATACCTACTCCACTTTGTTTTCCAGTGGCTTGAACTTCCCCACCGGCGTGGCCATCGACGCCAGCGGAAATATCTACATCGCCGACTCAAGCAACCATCGCGCCCTCAAAGAGACCAAGTCCGGCGGCAGCTATACGCAGACGACGATCGGCAACTTCAGCAACGATATGTTTGGCATCAGCGTGACCAGCTCGGGAGCGGTGCTGGTTGCAGACTCCGATGATGCCAAAGTTCAGTACGGGTACTACACCGGCTCCGCGTACGAATGGTTCGATATTGCCGACAACTTCTCGGCGGGTGTCACAGAGACGATCGGCGCCTTCATGGATTCGAGCGGCAACATCTGGTATTCGAACGAGAATTATGTGGTCGAAATGCAGACCCCGACCATCAACCTGGGCACCACAACGGTCGGCACCGCCGCAACAAAGTTGACCACTCAGCTGGTCTTCACTGCCGCGCAGACCTTCGGCGGCGTTAGTATTCTCTCCGGCAACACCCCTGAGTTCCAGGCAGCACTCAACACTAGCTGCGCCGGACCCAACACCTACCCGGCTCAAGATCTTTGCACGGTGGAGATCCAGTTCAAGCCGGAGTTTCCCGGCGTGCGCAAGGGCGCAGTCGTCTTTTATGACAGCGGCAATAACCCCATCTACACCATTAATCTCACCGGTATCGGGGCCGAGCCAATCGTCGGCTTCCCCTTCTCCGACCCCGTCACCGTGGCCTCGGGCCTGAGCAGCCCGCAACAGATCGTAGGAGACAATCAGGGCAGCATCTACTTTGTGAACTCGGGCGCAGGGACGGTCCAGAAGTACTATGGCCTCGGCTGCCCGCAATTTACCTGCTTTGAGGCACCCAGCACACCCGTCACCGGATTAACCAACCCGCAGGGCCTAGCCATGGACGGCGCGGGAAACCTCTACGTCTCCACCTCCACCTCCGTCCTGAAATACTCCTTCAACGGGAACCAATACTCTGCCACCTATACATCGCCGGCCACGATCGCCACCGGGTTTACGCAGATCCAGAGCCTCGCCGTCGACGCTCATGGCAACGTGTATGTTGCCGACTCTTCAAGCTCCAGCATCTTTGAAGTGCCATGGAATGCCAACAACACCTACGGTGCGCCCGTCGCCATCGCCAGCGGGTTTACCGGACCCGGTGGTGTCGCTGTGGACTCATGGGGAGATGTCCTCGTGGCGGACACAGCCGCCAACAAGCTGTATGAGATTCTATGGAACGGCAGCGGCTTTGGCGCGAAGGCTGTGATCGACAGCTCTCTCAATGCTCCCAAGGGCCTTTCCATCGACGACAACAACAATGTGTATGTGGCCGACAGCGGAAACAACCGCGTAGTGGTTGTGCCCAACACCAGCTACGGCGTATACGGCACACCCTACACTGCCATTACCGGTCTCTCCGGCCCGGCTGGTATCTTCGTCAACTCCTTCGGGTACGCCGTGGTCACCAACGCCACCGGCAACACCATCGAGACCTTCGACGAGCTCACCCCGCCGACGCTCATCTTCGATACGACGATTCCCGGTGTGAAGAGCGCCGACAGTCCCGAAGAGACCACCATCCGGAACATCGGCAACCAGACGCTGTCGATCCTTGCCTGGAGTAATCCCACCAACCCCCAGTTGCCCACCGGCTTCGGCTTCGACGCGGCCAACACCTGTCCGCAGGTGGCCTACACCGCCCCAAGTCCAGCCACCATGGCGCCAAACGCAAGCTGCCTGCTCGCGGTGGATTTTGACCCGTCCTACGGCGGCAGCTTCTCCGGCAACATTGTCATCACGGACAACGACTTCCTGTCGGCGATCTGGACAAATAGCTATCAGCAGCAGATCCCGGTCGTCGCAACTGCCACCACGCCGCCCGCTTCTCTCTACTATGAGAGTTCCCCGGCGGCGGCAATCCTGGCAGGCGGCAATGCGGGTTCGTCCATAACGGTGGGCGAGTTGAACCAGTACGGTCAACCGAATACCAACGACACCAGCACCATTACCCTCACGGTGACTGGGCCAGGCGGGTATTCGGCCGTATACAACCAGGCCGCGTCTGGCGTTAACAGCGCTGCCACATTCAACCTGAGCAGCGATGTTCTGAACACGCCGGGAACATATACCTATGTGGCCTCCATCACGGCCTATCCGAGCACGGTCACCGCATCGGCCACCGAGGTGGTGATCGGCTCCGTCCAAGCGCTGCCTTCGCAGGCGGTCGGCGGCACCAGCACCACGCAGTCCGTCTATGTGGACCTGCCCAGCGGCGGAACTATAGGCAGCGTCCTGGTGCTCACCTCAGGCAATCCCAGCGGCGCATTCGCCAACGTCTACACTGGAACATGCGCCAACGGGCATAACTACTCACCTGGCGCATATTGCTCGGTAGACGTCACGTTCGCGCCCACCTATCCCGGCCCCTACAAGGGCGCGGTGGAACTCGTGAACAATTCCGGCACAGTGATTGGAATCGAGTACATCTCCGCCACCGGCACCGGCCCGCAGGCCGGCTTCCTGCCCGGGGTGGCCTCGCAGCTCACCATCAGCGCGACCAGCCCCGATGGCATTGCCGTGGATGGCAGCTTCAACGCCTATTTCACAGACGCGACAACAGGCTCGCTGAACAAACTTCCGTGGATCGGCAGCAGCTACGGCCCGCAAACCCTGGTGAGTTCTTCGATGAGCTCTCCCCAGGGGATGGCGATCGATGGCGCGGGCAATCTTTATGTCGCGGATTCCAGCGCCAACGACATCGTGGAGTACCCGTGGACCGGCTACTCCTTCCTCCCGCCTGTCCCGCTTCTTTCCGGCCAGTTGAATAGCCCCGAGGCCGTTGCGGTGGATGCCGGCGGCGACCTGTTCATCGCGGATATGAGCAACAATCGCGTGGTGGAACTGCCCTGGAACGGCAGTACCTATGGCTCACTGGTGGTACTGGATCCAAGCGAAACGAACGTCCAGGGGATCGCCATCGATAGCAACGGCAACCTCTTCTACACCGTTTGGGGAACCGGAAACATCGTCGAGCTGCCCTATGTCAGCGGCAGCTATGGATCCCCGAAGACGATCGACAGCGGTTACGCAGGCGCATACGGAATCACGCTCGACAGCAACAACAACCTCTATGCTTCCGACTCCAACACCGGCAACGTCTACTCTTACGCATGGAGTGGCAGCAGCTACGGACCCAGGACGCCGGTCCCCGCCGGCAGCCAACCGCTAGGGCTCGCATTCGATCCTTCCGGCAACTTGTTCGTCACCAGTGGAGCGCTCGTCATCACCGAGCTCAACCGCTCCACGCCGCCCTCGCTCAGCTTTGCCACCACCAATGTCGGCAGCACCAGCTCCGATAGCCCGCAGAAGGTAACGCTGGCCAACCTCGGCAACTTGCCGCTCAGCATCGCCGTGCCTTCCTCCGGCTCCAACCCCAGCATCGCCACGGGCTTCAAGAGCGATGCTTCCACCACATGCCCCACCGTACCTTCGGGCGGCACCGCGGCCACACTGCCGGCGAACTCCACCTGCATTCTGGGCGTGGACTTCAAGCCCGTCGTCGGCGGCTCCATCTCCGGCAGCGAAGTCATCACCGACAACAGCCTCAACGCCGCTGGATCGACGCAGTCCATCCCGTTGAGCGGCACCGCCGCGGCTCCGCCCTCGGTCTCGCTCTCGTTCGGCGCGTCCACCATCCTGCCCAACACAAGCACTTCGCTCTACATCATCCTCAGCAACTCCAACACATCCCTCGCGCTTACCGGTGTCGGCTTCACCCTGCCGCTGCCTTCGGGCCTGGTGGCGGGTACGCCCTCTAACCTATCGAGCTCCTGTACGGGCACAGCTACCGGCGCCGCAGGCAGCTCCTCGGTTACGCTCACGGGCGCAAGCCTCTCTGCCAGCTCCAGTTGCGAAGTGCAGCTCGAAGTCACCGGAACCTCGCTGGGCGTGAAGAACATCAGCACCACTGCCACCTCCACCGAAGCCGGATCGAGCGCACTGGCGACTGCCAGCCTGAATGTGGTCGGGCCTCCGGTGATTACCGAATCGTTCGGCTCTAGCGTCATAGCCCTGAATAGCAGCACCTCGCTGAGCTTTACGATTCAGAACAACAACCCGACAGCGCTTACCGGCGTCGGCTTTACCGACACCTTGCCAACCGGTCTGGTCGTAGCCACGCCCAACGCCCTCAGCAACACCTGCGGCGGTGCACCCTCGGCCACGGCAGGCTCGGGTTCGTTCTCGCTCTCCGGCGGAACGGTGGCCGGCTCATCCTCCTGCACCATCACTGTCAACGTGACCGGCACCGCAACCGGACTGCTGAACAACTCCAGCAGCAACGTCACCTCCAACGAGGGCGGCGCAGGCGGCATCGCGGTGGCATCGGTCACCGTCACATCCGGCACTTACACCGTGCCGACGACTCCGGTGGGCACCACCAGCTCCACGCAGACGGCCACTATCGGCTTCTCCTCGAGCTTTACGGTGGGCTCCATCCAGGTGGTTACACAGGGCGCAACCGGCCTCGACTTCAAATTCGTCAGCGGCGGCAGTTGCAACGTGGGCTCGACCTATAGCGCCACCATCCCCTGCTCGGTGAACTTTAGCTTCACGCCCACCGCCCCCGGAATGCGCCTCGGCGCTATCCTCATCTACGACAACAGCGCAACGCCAGTGCTCGAGTCCACCAGCTACCTCTCCGGCACGGGAACGGGCGGACTGGCGGCGGTTTCGCCGGGAATGCTCAGCTTGATCGGCGGCGGCGGCAGCACCACTCCAACCACCACTCCCATACCCGCTGCCAGCGCAAGCTTGAGCGGACCTACCGATACGGTCACCGATGCGGCCGGAAACGTCTACATCGCGGATTGGGCCGCCAATCTCATTGAGGAGATCTCCGCTTCGACAGGAAAACTCAAGATCATCGCCGGCGGCGGCTCTACCGTCCCAACCACAACGCCCATCGCGGGTACGGCGGCCAACATTAACGAGCCGGAGAAGATTGCCCTCGACGGCGCGGGAAACCTCTACATCACCGAGGAAGCAACTGGCCATCTTGACCGGCTCAACCTGGCTTCGGGCAAGGTGGTCCTCGCCGCGGGCGGCGGAGGCTCTACTGTTACCACGACTCCGATTGCGGCCACCAGCGCCAAGTTTGTCTATCTCTACAATCTGGCCGTGGATGGCGCGGGCAACGTCTACTTTGCCGACTACAAGACGAATATCGTGGTTGAGCTTTCGCCATCGGCAAATACCGTCGTTCTGGTAGCCGGCGGAGGAGCCACCAGCGTCACCTCGACGCCGGTGGCCGCAACCAGCGCAAAGTTCCTCTCTATCCAGGGACTGGCGGTGGACGGCTCGGAGAACCTCTTCATCGCCGACAGCGGGAACGATGTCATCGACGAACTCATCGCCTCCACCGGCAAAGTCGTACTGCTGGCGGGTACGCCATCTGCAGGAGCAGTGGTGCAGTGCGGCGCTGCCGGCAAAAACCCATGCGTCAGCTACACACCTCAAACAGCCAGTGGCGTGCAACTGAACCAGCCGGCCGGTCTGGCGCTCGATCCAGCCGGAGACGTCTTCTTTACAGACATCAACAACGCGAGTACCGGCATCGTCGATGAGTTCGTCCCCAGCGCGGGAACCATTGTTCAGGTCGCCGGCGGCGGTTCGGTAACGGCCAGCACCACGCCCATCGCCGCCTCAAAGGTCAATATCGGTTTTGTGCTCAATATTGCCCTCGATGGTGCGGGAAACCTGTATCTGGCCGACCCCATCAACGCGACTGTCGACGAGATCGGGGTGAGTTCAGGTGCGTTGACTTTCCCCACGGCAACCCAGGCCGGCAGTCTCGATACCGTAGACGACCCGCTCTCGGTCACCGTCTCCAACATCGGCAATACCAACCTGATCATTACAAAACCGTCCTCGGGAACCAATCCGAATCTCACCGGCGCGTATTCGTTCGATTCCGCCACCACCTGCACGCCGTTGACGGTATCGAGCTCCGCCGCTTCTATTGGCTCTGACACCACCTGCGTCTACGCGGTGGACTTCCGGCCCACAGCGGGCGGCAACAATGCAGGCACGCTGGCGCTTACCACCAACAACGGAACCAGCACGTCCACTGATACCATTCCGCTGAACGGCACGGGAATCGCAACCGGCCCGACGCTCACGATTACTCCCGGAGCATCGGCAATTCCGTTCCTGGGCTCCACCTCGCTCACCTTCGCTCTGAACAACCCGAACAGTATTTCTTCGCAGAGCAATGTGTCCTTCTCGCTGGTTCTGCCGGTTGGGCTGACCATCGCCGGCACGCCGAGCCTGAGCAACACCTGCGGCGGCACCGCGACCGCGTTGGGCGGCACAACGACCATCCAGTTGAGCGGGGCCACGATGGCGCCCAGCGCAAGCTGCGCCGTTTCGCTCAACGTCACCGGATCTTCGGTAGGCGTCGTCAACCTGAGCCTCGCCGCCTCGTCCACCACCTTCGGCGCGGGCAACACGGCCACCGCCACCGTCACCGTCGTTGGTTCGCCGATCCTGAGCGAATCCTTTGGCGCGGCCACGGTCGCATTGAAGGGCAGCCCGGTAACTCTCAGCTTCACCATTCAGAACCCCAACACAACGGTCGCGCTTACCGGTGTCGGATTTGCGAATAGCTTCCCGGCGGGTTTGGTCGTAGCCACGCCCAACGGCCTTGCCAACACCTGCGGCGGCACACCGACGGCGACGGCAGGCTCTTCATCGCTGTTGCTCTCCGGCGCTACGGTTGCGGCCTCGTCCTCCTGCACCATCACCATCAACGTGGCCGCAACCACGACCGGGCTGTTGAACAACTCCAGCAGCAACGTCACCTCCAACGAGGGAGGAAACGGCGGCATCGCCGTGGCCAGCATTACGGCCACATCCACCACTTACACCGCGCCAACCTCTCCCGTGGCGACGCCCACTTCCACGCAGACGGCCACCATCGGCTTCTCTTCGAGCTTCACGCTGGGATCTATCCAGGTCGTCACGCAGGGCGCAACCGGCCTCGACTTCACCTTCGCTTCCGGCGGCACATGCCATGTGGGCTCGGTATATAGCTCCTCCGTTCCATGCACCGTCGACTACACCTTCGACCCCACAGCTCCCGGAGCGCGGTATGGAGCGATCCTGCTCTACGACAACAGCGCGACGCCGGTGCTTGAGGCGACAATCTTTCTCTCCGGCACCGGCAACGCTGCCATGGGCGTCGTTTACCCTGGGACGCAGAGCCAAATCGCCTCAAAGCTGTCTCTGAACAATCCGTTCAGCGTGGCGGTGGATGCCTTTGGAAATGCCTACGTCACCGACGTTAACAACAGCCGGGTGCTGAAGATTCCGCCAACGGATCCAACCTGTACGACGGCTTCCGATTGCATCTCCATTGCCAGTCATATCGGCCTCACTGGGGCCTGGGGCGTAGCGGTCGATGGCGCAGGCAATGTCTACATACCGAACAACGGTCATATTCTGAGAGTGCCGCCAACCGACCTGACCTGCGCAACCGCGGGCGACTGCTTCAACGTCGGTACGGGCGCCGGCTTCACGGCTCCCATTGGCATCGCGGTGGATGGTAGCGGCAATGTCTACACCGCGGACACCTTCCAGAGCCAGGCGTTCTTTATTCCGGCCACCGATCTAACCTGCTCAACGTCCGGCGATTGCATCAAGATTGCAAGCGGCTTGAGTTATGCGCAAGGCATTGCGGTTGACGGCAACAGCAACGTCTATATCGCGGACAACAACAACAATCGCGTGCTGTATGTTCCGGCCACGGATCTTAAGTGCTCCACATCCGGCGACTGCCTCAGCATCGGCACCGGACTAAACCATCCCTACGGAGTGGCAGTCAATGCCAATGGCGATATCTTTATCGCAGACCATAACAACAACCGCATCGTAAGAGAACAGTCATTGGGAGGCGGCAACTACACGCAGAGCGTGATTGTGACCAACGATGTGCCTGCAAACTCCTCGCTCAGCGGCCCCAGCGGCGTGGCGCAGGCAGGCAACGGCAACCTCTACATTGTTGAACAGGGCAGTTCCAGGGTTCTTAAGCTCGATGTAGCGGATCCGGCAACGCTGACCTTCACCACTCAGACCGCCGTAGGCGCGCTTGACACCACTGCTGCCGAGCATCCGCTCAGCATAAGTCTGGTCAACGCGGGCAACCAGTCGCTGTCGATTGCCTCCGCTCCCAACCCGACGTTCCCCAGCGGATTCCTCTCCAATGCGGCAACCACTTGCTTGGCATCGAGCAGCCTGGTCGCGGGAGCCAGTTGCACGGTCGCGGTGGATTTCAAGCCGACCGCCAAAGGCGTCAATTCCGGTTCCGTCGTGCTGACAGATAACAACCTCGGCGTGAGCGGCGCGACACAAACTCTAGCCAACCTCTCAGGCACCGGACTCCTTACCGGCCCGCAGCTTGCCATCACTCCGGGCGCGTCCGCGATTCCATTCCTGGGCAGCACCTCGCTGACCTTCTCGATCACCAACACCAACCCAAGCGCGCCGCTGTCCGGCATCTCCTTCTCGCTGGTCCTGCCGGTTGGGCTGACCATCGCGAACACTCCGAGTCTCAGCAACACCTGCGGCGGAACAGCCACCGCGGCGGGCGGCACAACAACTATCCAGTTGAGCGGCGGATCGCTGGCTGCCAACGCAAGCTGCGCCGTTTCGCTGAACGTCACCGGCACATCGCCGGGCGTGGCAAATATCAGCCTTGCGGCCTCTGACGTTACAGCGGGCACGGGCAACACAGCTGTCGCCTCCATCACCGTGGTCGCGCCGCCTATCCTCTCCGAATCCTTCGGCGCACCGAGCATTGCCATCGGCGGCGTGCCAACAACGCTCACCCTCAACATTCAGAACAGCAACTCAACCGCCACGCTCTCGGGAGTTGGCTTTACCGACTCCCTGCCTTCAGGCCTCTCGATCGCCACGCCCAACGGCCTCACCAACTCCTGCGGCGGCATCGTCACGGCCGCGGCCGCATCGGGCAGCATCACGCTGAGCGCAGGCACGCTGCCGGTGTCGGCATCCTGCGCCGTCGTAGTCAATGTCATCGGCACCAGCCTTGGCCTTCAGAACAACTCCACCGGCAACGTCACCTCCAACGAGGGCGGCACGGGCGGCATAGCCGTAGCTTCCATCACCGTGATCAATACGCCGGTCTTCACCGTCACCTCGCTCATCGACGACAATCCGGCCAATGCCGCCAACTGCACGAATCAGGTGTTGAGCGGCGCAACGCTCGACGCCAATTGCAGCCTGCGCGATGCTCTGGCCGCCTCGGCGTTGCTCTCTTCTCCCACCATCACCCCCATCGTCAACTTCGCCCCCTCTCTTACCAGCGGAGGTCCGGCAACCCTTACGCTGGGCAACGGCGGACCACTGTCCATCAATGACAGCGTCAACCTCACCGGCCCCGGCGCAAACCTGCTTTCCATCAATGGCGGCGGCACGAACCAGATTGTGAATGTTGGCAGCCTCGGCACGACGACAATCTCGGGTGTAACGCTGACCAACGGCTCGGGGACCAACGGCGGCGCCGTCTCCAACGCCGGCAACCTCACCCTCATCAACGATGTGATCTCGGGCAGCACCGCATCCAGCAACGGAGGCGGCGTCAGTAACACGGGAACTCTCACCGTTACCAACACCACCATCTCCGGCAACACTGGCACTGCATTGGGTGGCGGCATCTACAACAACGGCGGAACACTGTCCGTTACCAACAGCACCATTGCGAAGAACAGCTCGCCCAGCGGTTCCGGCGGTGGAATCTATAGCACCGTGACGTTCGGTTTGATCGACAGCACTGTTACACAAAATACTGCCAAGGTTGGCGGCGGTATCGATCTAACCGGCGGTTCCCTGGCACTCAAGAACGACATCGATACCGGTAACACGGCAACCGTCAACGGGCCAGACATCGCCGGCAGCTACAGCAATGGCGGTGGAAACCTGCTGGGCAGCTCCGCTGGCACCGGCACCTCCACATCACCGGATCTGGCTCCGCTGGGCAACTACGGCGGCACAACCCCAACCATGCCGGCATTGCCGGGCAGCAGCGCCATCTGTGCCGGAACAACGGGCAATGCATCCGGGCTCACCACCGATCAGCGCGGCAATCCGCGCACCACCAATGCGTACAGCTCCACCGTGTGCGTAGACTCCGGTGCGGTGCAAACGGCCTACTCGTTCCAATTCGTGCAGCAGCCCACCAACGTCGAGTTCAACAACCCCATCACTCCGGCCCCGACTGTGCAGCTCTATGACAACGGAGCGGCCATCTCCCTGCCCGGGGCGCCCGTTACCGCCGCGGCCACGGCGGGCACGCTCAACGGCACCACCGCGCAGACCACTTCAACCGGCGGCCTGGCCACCTTTTCGAACCTCTCCATCGCTGCAGCGGAAACTGGAGATCAACTGACCGTAACCGCCCCGGCCGGCCCGTATACCTTCTCCGCCACCAGCAGCCCATTCAATGTCTTGACTGTTACCCAGCTCAACTTCAGTGCATCGCCGTCGACTCCGATCGTTGCCGGCGGCAATGCCGGTAGCGCGGTTGCGGTACAGGAGCTCGACCCCTTCGGTAACCCCGTCACCTCGGCCAACGACACCATCACCGTCACCGTGACCGGCCCCGGCGGCTACTCGCAGACCTACACCCAGGCTGCCGTTGCCGGCGTGGCTACCTTCAACCTCTCGGGCGCGGCGCTGACCCAGGCCGGCGGCTACACCTACACCGCCTCCATCGCGGCCATCCCCACAGTCACTACCGCCGTGGCTAACGAGACGGTCAACGCGGGAGCGCCAAAGGCGACCGTCAGGAACTCGGGATCCATCCAGAGCCAGCCCATCGGCGTACCCTTCGCCACCCAGCTCTCGATCACGGTCTACGATCAGTACAACAACCCCGTTCCTAACGTGACGGTCACCTTCGCGGCTCCGGCCTCGGGCGCAAGCGCGTCCTTCACTCCCAGCGCCACACCTACCACCGACTCGACCGGTACGGTCTCGGTAGCCGCCACGGCCAATGCCACCGCCGGAGGCCCCTACAACGCAACCGCCTCGGTAAGCGGCGTAGTCTCCGCAATTAACTTCTCCCTCACCAACCTCCAGGGCACCCCGGCGGTGATTCTCAACTTGCCTTCGCCGGCTCCGCCCATCACCTACGGCCAGTCGGTTACGTCGTTGTCAGCCAAGGTGCTTTACCCAGTCGGCGCGCCTACCGGCACAATTACGTTCAAGGACTCGGGCGCCACTCTGGGCACGGGCAACCTCTCCTCGTCGGCTCCCTACACAGCCACGCTGCCCTCCCCGGGATATTTGACCGCGGGCAATCACGGACTCTCGGCCAGCTACAGCGGCGACTCGAACTTCAACTCGACCTCGACGCTGGCGAGCTCCGTGTACACCGTCAACCAGTCCTCGGTCACCCTCTCCGCCTCAACCGCGCAGACCGTTCCAGCCCTCTCCACCACCTCGACGATCTCGTTGACCATCACCGGCCAGTACTCCGGCACGGGCATCCTGGTTCCCGGCTCGGGCGGCGGCGCAACCGTTAGCTGCAACTTCTATAGCGGTGTCAACCTTCTTGCCACCACCACGGCCACCGTGGTGCCCGGCACAACCAGCTCCACCGCATCCTGCCCGGTACCCTCCTCGGTTACCAGCAGCGGCGGCAGCTACACCGTGACGGCCTCCTTCAACGGCGACGGGAACTACTCCGCCACCGGTCCCGGTACGGGCGGCAGCCCGGGCACCGGCCTGTCTTTCGGCTTCAAGGTCATGCCGGTAACACCCGCCATCACCTGGAGCCCGGCTGCGGGTAACCTCACCGTGGTCTACGGCGGCAGTCTCTCCGGCGTCCTGCCGGTGGCGCTGCCCACCTACAACGGCTCGACGGTGGCCGGCAGCTACGCCTACTCGGCCTCTGGCGTCTCCGGCACGGTAACTGCCGCGACCCTGCTGCCGGTCGGCACCTACACGATCACGGCCACCTTCACGCCGTCCAACCTCGTCAACTACACCACCGCGACGGCCCAGGTTACCTTCAAGGTCAATCCGGCCACGCCGGCCATCGTGACGGCGCCAACCGCCAACCCGGTCTGGCTCGGCTCCACCATCACCTACACGGCCACGGTCACCGGCGTCGCGGGCGGCCTTGCTGATACCGGCTCGGTCACCTTCTACGACGGCACAACCGCGCTCGGCACGGTAGCCGTCAACGGTTCCGGCGTTGCCACCATCACCGAGACGCTGGCCACCAGCGGCGCGCACTCGATCACCGCCACGGTGGCGGCTGATCCCAACTACACCACCAAGACCAGCGTGGCGATCTCCGAGGTAGCGGTCGACTTCACCGTCGCCCTGCAGAGCGGCGCGCCCAACTTGGCCAACGTCCTGCCCGGACAAACGGCCACCTATAACCTGGTCATCACTCCGGTGGGCGCAACCACCTTCCCGGGCATTGCCAACCTGACCCTGGCCGGCACGCCCTCCAACTCGACCGGAACGCTTTCGGTGACCTCGGTTGCCAGCGGCGCTTCGGCCACCAACTTCACCCTCACCGTGGCTACCACCACGGCCCTGGTCAAGAACGACATCCAGCCTGAGAGCCTGGGCCGCAAACTCGCGCCCCTGTCTCTGGCGCTGTTCCTGCTGCCTCTGGCCGGCCTGCGCCGCGGACGGAAGATGTGGCAGCGCATGCTGATGGTGCTGGTGCTTCTGGTTGGCGGACTGGCTGCTACCACCGGACTCTCCGGTTGCAACCTGCCCTCCGGCTACCTCGGCCAATCGCCCAAGACGTTCACCCTCACGGTGACGGGCACGGCGGCTACGCTCCCCAGCCTCACCCACAACACCAGCGTCACGCTGACCATCGAGTAACAGGAGACGACCATGAACAAGACCATACGTTTCAGTGTGATGTTGGCCGCAATCCTGGGCACGGCGCTTCTGCCGTGCCCGCCCCAGGCCTCTGCCCAGAACGCCGCCAAGGCCGCCCCGGCCAGCAGTATCGATCTGGGCATCAGCTACACGGCCAAGATGGCCAAGATCTCCCAGCTGTCAAACTCCACGTTCGTGCTCAACGGCGGCGCGCTGGATGGGGTCTACTGGCTCAACGGCAGACAGGGCCGCCTCGGCAAACTCGGTCTGGCCTTCGACCTGAGCGGCGAGGTGGCCTCGAACATCGAGCCGGGCATCAACCTCGACCAGATCGAGGCCGTGTTCGGTCCGCGCTACGTTCTGTGGCGGGGCAAGCGCGCCGGGGTCAAGCCGGACCTCTACGCGCAGGGCATGATCGGCTTCGTCGACGCCTTCAACAGCGTCTTCCCGGTGCCGGGCCAGTCCGCGGTGCAGGCGCACGCGGGCAGCATGGCGGCCCAGATGGGCGCAGGCTTCGACTGGCCGGTCAAGAAGAACATGAGCTGGCGCGCCATCGAGGCCGACTACATCTTCACCCACCTGCCGAACAACGCCAACACCTACCAGGGCGACCTGCGCTTGTCCACCGGCCTCGTCTTCCACTTCTAACGCTCCACCCATACAAATACTGCCGGGCCCCGCATACCTGCGGGGCCCGGTTGTGTTTGGGCTAGAGCATTTCTAATTTAAGTATATACATATTGTGCGATAATGATCCTGCCGTGAGAGAGGGGAGGCGGGATGCAATCATATTCGCAAGATTTGCGTGAGCGCGTGTTATGGGCACTTGATCGTGG
>Ga0326728_10004026_pt1 | contig 44256 bp, 43 predicted proteins | sample MB3enrmetagenome_FD_207602 | JGI IMG/M metagenome (GOLD analysis project Ga0326728, IMG submission 207602) | Lab enriched peat soil microbial communities from McLean, Ithaca, NY, United States - MB31MN | ecosystem: Environmental > Terrestrial > Soil > Wetlands > Peat | place: USA: New York...
ACGGCTGAAATGACGATTCTTTTCCCCCATAGGCACCTCCTACTCAATGATACAAATTTTTAGGTGTGTCTATCAATTCGGGGGAGGGTCAATTGGTAACCATTAGTGTCCTTCTTCTTGCTGGGTTGGCGCTCGAATAGATAAGGGAGACACTCCCATATCTTGTGGTGGACTTTTCTTGACAGGCTATTCCCTTTTTTGTATATTCAACCCAACCAAAGCAGGTTCTTATCACTTATCACTATCACTTTATCACTAAATCTCATCTGAGAAAGGAGGCAACATAAATGACAAAGCAGGTAAATCTCTGGGTAAATGATGAATGTATCGACATCGATCATTTTGTGAGCGGGTTTATCGACCATACTGTAGGCGGCATAGTGGCCAGTCTAAGGGGCACCGGCGAGATTGGAACTCTTGAACTCGCTATTGATGATTCTCAAGTGACGATAAATCTGAACAATGCGCAGGTCCCGGTCAACGAGTTTGTCAACAAAATCATCAGGAGCACAATAATGGGCATGGTCTCCACACTGAAAGGAGTAAGCAAGATAAAGAGTGTGAAAATAGCTATTAAGAGGTAGTCGTACCCATCCCCCAGCATCGAAACTTACCTTATTGCGAGGGTCATTTAGCAACAAACAACCCCAAAAGTCAGCGATTTAGAGCAGAAATATGCATAAAAAAAGGCACGGCCATTTCTGACCCTGCCTTTCCTGAATATGAATGATACATGAGAAATAAACCACCTCTAAAGTAATAACAGGTAGTTTAAAACCAGGTGTAAATCGCCGTACGTACCTTATCGGCAAATTCTTTCGATATCTCATTCATATTGTGTTTTGTTTTGGCATGGTTACTAACCTTTTGAAGAACTTCTTCTTCTGAATTGCCAGAAACTTGGTATCTGCAATTGTTCCCGATATCTCTACATTTAAATATTTTTTGCATTAGAAACATCTCCTTTCTTTCATCAACATCTTCTAATTTAATTATAATTACCATGTTAATGGAAGACAAGGTTTTGTGAATTATTGCTCTTGGTTAGTTTTAAAAGTTTGATCGGTCTTGCAGGATTGCGGAGGAGGTTTAAAAAATAAGTCCACATTCCCACGGGCGATACATCCTACCCACCTTTCCCAACGCCGCACATACAATCCAAGCTGGGGGAGCCGCAAGGCTTCTCCGCTCTTACTCATAAAGCCGGACCGCACGTGTCAATTTAGTTAACCTCCCTGTGTCTATTCCAGAAACAGTAAATCAACTCCATAAAAAAACCCCTCAAGAACTAAGTTTGAAGGGTTTTATGTTTTCCCTTTTGCTAAAAGGGTTTTAATTTATAAATCAGGAGTATTAGGCTCTTTCTTTTACATGCTCCATGTGAGGTAAGGTCTCTTTTCCAAAGCTTTCCTTACGATAGAACTCGTAAAAAAAGGACCCAACTCCGAGGATAACCACGATGGCTCCAAAAATCATGTTATTCGTAGCGAAATGGGTTTCACCGTATCCAAAAACAAAAGGTGAAATAAATAACCATATTCCTACTAACATCTGGAAAACCATCCAGGAGTAGAATAAACTTTTCATTTAATTTCGCCTCCTTTTAAAGGACGTTTCGATAAGGACCAAAACGTCTTTCGGGAATGAAAGTTACCTAAGTGCTTCATTGTTCGTAACAGTAACTCATCTTTCCCTTATTTAAATGTAATCCATAGATCCTTTGTTTGTCAAGAAAATGGGTGCATGTAATCCATTGATTTTGTTACATAATGTCAATAATAGATTTTGCCGTGGTTTAGTTCTTTTATAATTTTTTCCCAACCACTCTGATTTTGACAAAAGGCAGAGGATGTCCAGAAAAGTTGTTTTCATAAAAACCAATTTGAGGTAAAATCGGGCTTTGCTATTGTCATAAAGAAAATTTGTGATAATCTAAATAAAGGAGGATACAAGCATTGACAGATGATCTGTTGCAGGCATTGGAGGCTTCGGATGCAACCCAAGCTACCGAACTATTCATGGAAAAAATCGCTAAAAGGGGCGACGCCTGGGAAATCCACTTATCCCTATTTCCTTCGGTCCAGCGAGTGTTGAATCCGCCTTTCATCAACCCTCACCTTCCCAAAATGTATTGCATTTACCGGGAACTGATACCCTATCTAAAAAAAGATGAAATCGCGGTATTAATTCGTCTTGAAGTAAACGAGTACGCCAGAAGGCCTAAGCTTGAAAAGCTTCCGAAAGCGAGTCTCTTAACTTCTTCTGTATCTTTCAACGATATCGAGTCTGCCATTCGTGAACAGGATTGGGAGAAGGCCACCGTGTTGATGGCTACCTTCCATGCCCAGGCCGGGGGAACAGAGTTGGCCCGTCGACTTTTGCTCCTTGGGAGCGAATATCTCAACCATTCATTAGGCCATTCGGTCTCCTGTACGGCCTTTATTCTGCTGGAGATGCTGGAGCGTACGGATCAGGACCCCTGGCCAGCTTTGGCAACCTTAGCTGACTACTTCTGCAAGGGTGGATTCTATGCCACTCCTGCTTTAAGGAAAACCCCTGCACTTCCTTCGAATGAGATCTTCGACCGACACTTACTAAGGGCAACCAGTGGCCGCGGCATTGTAAATTTGCACCATACGATTACCATTTACGCCATGGAGCGGGTGCGCCACTTTTTCACCAAAGAGGAATACAATCACATGATCGGTGCATGGATTGGTTTTATGGAAGATAAGAAATCAAAGTTGGCGGTTGTGTATAGTCCCAAAATGGAACCATGGACTAATTATACTCGTTTCTATGAAACCTTTTCCAGGCTTGAGGCAAAACCCGTCGTCGCATCTTTTGGCAAAATGATCGCCTCACTACAAGGGCGAAGGAGGATAGGACGGTTCCTCATTAAGGGTTTGTGTGATCATTACCGCGGTGATTACAATCCGCATTATCTCACAGGCCTCGGTTCAGCCCTCTGGGTGGCGGATCAGTATTGGAAGCAGCCTTCTATTGTTATGAATGCCTTCTATCAATATGTAGATTTTTTATTCGACAGCCTGAAGTTCGAGGATTAGAATGGGGTAAGCCTGACAAGCGATGCCTGTCGATGTTTAGATTTATAAGTCAAATTAGAAATCTACACATCTACCTTAGTAAAATAGATATTTTTGATATCTCCATTCTTGTCCAAAATCTTTCTCCCCCAATTTATAATAGATTCATCGCTTATTCTTTCTGGATTTTTCCTTCTCTCCGGTAGTACCCCAACAAAATGCTCTTTCTCTGTTTCGTCACGCCAATAGAATTCATAAGCCGCCATGTTCTGCTCTTCTCCCACTGCTGGCCGAAATAGTTCCATTGGCAATGAAGCACGGATTGTCGTCCCTTTTCCTATGGCGGACTCAATAGCACAAGACCCGTCTGCAATCTCCGCCCGCCCTCTCATGCTATCAAGACTCAACGAAAGTCCGGAACCCATCAAGGCTTCTTTCTCCATGTCAAATCCCTGGCCATTATCCCGGACAGTCAATTCAATCGTAGTGTTTCCCTTTGCTAAGAAGAGGTCAACAAGGTTTGCTTTGCTATACCTCACAACATCGTTCAGTGCTTCCTGCAATATTTTATAAATTACATACCTTAGAAAGTCTGGCACCTCGTTTTCCTGGATGTCGACGTGTGTCTTTATTTGAATTCCCGGATGGGTTTCCTGAAATTCCCTGCAGAACCAGGAAATGGTATCCGAGATGCCCATGTCGTCGAGAGTGGGGGGCCATAAGTGCATTCCGATTCCTTGAACCCGCTTTATGATTTCTTGGATCTGAAGCATCACCCCCTCTAAGTTCTCAATCCCTGTACGGATCTGGTCACCTTTTACTTGCTGAATGGCTTCTCCAAGATCAAAGTTGAGCGCAGACAAGGATTGTGCGAGATCATGATGAAGTTCTTTGGCAATTCGTTTTGTTTCCTCTTCCTCCTTCTTGAGAAGTCGAGAAGACTTTTGGCTTTTGGTTTCGATTTTCATTTCGGCTCTCCTTCTTTCTAAACTCCTTTGGACACTTGTAGAGCTTCATCAGGAGAATCGAATCAGGTATTAAAAATACAGCCTAATTAATATCAAAAGGGTATTTTTTGTCAATACCTAAAATGAGGTTGTGAAAATTATCTTTTTAAGGAATATCACTTGAAAGTTGCCATAACAATCTGGATTCTTACGTTGAAGAGTTCAAGGAAAAATGTGCCCTGCCTTGATAGCACAAGTGAAATCAAATCCCACAACAATTACAGTAGGTTATATGACATCTAAAATTGATAAATGAGTTTGTTTATCAATTCAAAATCAGTCATAATTATATTAGAAAGAAAATCAAGGGATAGCGACAAATGAGAAGCTACCTAATTAATAAAAACCTGTGCTTTTATTACCGGCTCAGAAAAAGAATTGGGAAGAAAAGGGCCTTTCGGATGGCAAGAGCTATCGAAAAGATAATCTTATTCTTCTGCAAAATACCGGTTCTGCAAAATCCTACACACATAACTCCTTGAAGTTTTATTGTTTCTTCTCTTTAATCACTATGACCCTAAAAGAAATATCGTAGAAGCGGCCTCTGTGCAATATGAATAATCTTTGACTGCTTTAACTAACAGGTCCGTGAGATTGTTCCTTCTCTCTTTGGTTCTTCTTTCCAAGATATTCCCGAGGAAGATCATAGATTTTTTGATAGGGTCTCTGCAATAAACCTTGAATTCGACCACCTTCTTTCCGCGTGAGAGAGGACTTATTCCAATTCTATCCATTAGCGGCAAAAGGCAAATGCTTTCGTCTTGGCTTTGGTAAACTTCTTCCACCCTAGCTGATCTCTGAACCTGGCAGCCTTCTCCCATTATTTCTGAAATACAGAAATTAAATCCTTGATAGTGCAGATGTAAGCAACATGCTCGGACACCAATTAGACATTTTGAAATTCTCTGAGTCGACGCCAAACTCAAGAGGTATCTTCTGCTCATCCCTCGCAATTCATTCCTGGCCTGATAAAAATCCATAAAGCCGTCCACTGAAGCAGGTTTAATCGGAACTCTTGCGTCTTTGCTTAAAAAGGAATTTTAATTAATGGAAATCTCTCACTTAACCGAAATGATGAAGTTTTGGGTGCCAAAAGGATTGGGAACCGTTTCAACATCAGGAAGGTTTTCGACCCATGCGTTATCTGCAAACAATTTGTATTCGTACCGTCCAGGAAGTAATTTCACCTTTGATCTCCAGACCCCGTCCCTGTCTTTCTCCATGGGCAACGATTGGATATCCCAACCATTAAATTCGCCCGCAATGTAAACGTTCATTACCTCGGGAGAGTAAAAGCTGATTTCAGCATTTCTATAGGTCTTCTCCCCTGTCTTGGTCTTCCCTTTACTATTCAGGATCTTGTTTTGTTTCTTCGCCATGACCTTTTCCTCCACAATAGCCTATGAGAATATGTGGCCACCCCCTGTTAATTTAGATATTTTGCGTTGTTGTTTGTGAATCGCCTCGTCTTTAAATCAGGAAAGCTCTCTTAACCCCCAACCACCCTGATATCAGTTTAATCCATTCTATTCTATTTGACAAGAAAATTGCGGTTTCAACCTGTTGTTTGTCCCCATACATTGTAGTGATAGCCGTTTAACACATGTAGCGACAAAGAATCTTGGAGATCATTTTCATCATATCCTCCTATTCCTTACTCCACGATCACGCTATAGTCCACTTTTTCCCATCTGGTCTCTTCTGGCCAATAAAACGTGAAACGTACCATCGCTCCCGCAGGAAATCTGTCAGTGGGTAGGTCTGCCACATAAATCCCGAGGTGCGTATCCTTTGTCTGGACATCCTGGAAAGTGCTCCAACCATCGCCACTCCAATGAACCGTAGCGGGTGAGAATGACTCCAGACGTAATATCTTCCCAGTTGGTATTGCGCGACATCTATCACCGAACCTCCAGATAGCATGAGGAGAGCCCGTTTTTTTGACGATATAGCGTTCCACCGTCTGTGGTGGCATGTCAAAAACATGACCTTCATGTAAGGAACGACAAAGTTTCACATATTCGGCGTGTGCCCAGACCAGGGGCATGGCTGATCCCGAAGGCTTTCCGAAAAAAAGCTCCTGCCCCGGAATGTCCGTGGAATCCCAGACCTGCTCGGGAATCATCCCACCTTCATTGGCGAAGGCCTCAAAGGTTTTAAGGAGCTTTTCTGCAACGTCACGCCGACCTCGTGCTAGTTCATAATGGGCCCTCTCTCCGGTGAGCAATGGCCAAGCACGCCCTATGCCCTCTCCATCGAAAGGTGCACCATCAGTATGTTCTCCATAACGGTCATCGTCGTAACGATGCCAAGCAGGGCCGTAAGGTGTTTCTACCTTGAGTAAGGCATCAATGACCTTCACGGTATTGACTATCCGGGGATCGTCTGGAGCACGTAAACCAAAACGAACTAAAGCCAAAGCATCCGGGCTAATAATATGGGTGGCAGGAAGAACACTTTTGCCAGGGGGACGATTCTTGATCGGCACGAACCCGTATAAAGGAGAAGGTGCATCGCATACTTCAGGTGGAGCGATGCGGACGTAGTAGCCCTCTACCCCAACCCGTCTGGCCAGATCTGTGCCAGTAACGTAAGTCCGCCGCTCAACATTTGCATTCCATGTATCTGCCTTTTCTCGCAGATAGGTTGCTGCCGACGGTTCTCCGTTCAGATCGGCTAAATCTGCAGCGGCCAGGAGTGCAGCAATTTCCACTGATAGCGTAAAAGGCGAATAACCTGGGTCCTCTTCCCAGCGGTCCTGTGGAGTCACGGGGCCATTTTGGACGAGATAGCAAGCTGCCCGGCGGACCATTCGCCAGAGACGTTTCAAGTCTTTTAATTCTAAAACTCCGTAACGATGAGCAAGATTCACAAGCAGAATGGGAAAGGCGGTCTCATCCATTTGAACTCCTCCCCAGTAAGGGAAGCCGTCTAACCACATGTTCTGAGGCCAGTGGCCGTCGGCCTCCTGAGTGGCTTCCAGGTGATAAAGTATCCTATAAACGTCTTCTTTTCCCCCAGCAGCCAGTAATCCTCCGGCGGCTTCGACCAGATCGCGGGGCCAGGATAGGTGGTAACCGCCTAAGTCATCATCACCTTTGGCAAATCCCCATGGAATTGAAAGGCTGGCAATAAGCCCACCCGGAAAATACTTGGACTCGTGGACCCTCATGACAGCGCAACTGATATGGTAGAGATCCCTCTTTTTATTCCCTGTCTGCAAAGGGAACAACGTATTCTGGCAAGACTGCCAGCCGTGACAGTACTCCTCTCTGAGGACCTCAAAGCCATCCAAAAGGCTTGCGAGGGCACGGTGTCCGGCTTCCGCTCCATTTCTGCCGAATCCCAATGCTGAGACAAAAACTCCCTCTGTTTTCTGTAGATCCACCTCTCCAATCAAAGCAACATTGCCATTTTCCACACAATCATAAGCCCAGGTCATCTGCTTATGCTTTACCAGATCCTGCCAGCCATCGGAAAAACCTACAAAACCTACTGATCTTTTTAGCCATGGAGCGGAACATGCTAAGGCCAGGCTGTTTCCTTCACGCTCGGCAAAGAGCATGAATACGCCTTTATAATCGCCAAGCCAAGCTGTGTTTCCCGTGCCTCGGTTGCCGAGATGGGGGGCAAGAAGGGCATAGACATGATAATCGGCAAGTATTCCTTTTAAGGGTACAAACCGTGTATAGTGAAGAATTACATCTCGCCTTGGATCGGATAAAATTTCTTTTTCAATAAAATATCGTCCTTGCTTGCAGGTGTTAGTTAAACGAAAGGCAGGAATACCCTCCTTTAAACATTCCACCTTATGGTTGGCATGGCGTTTCTCTTCTGAGAAAAAGTCAGCCCCGTCGGTAACAATCAGGCCCATATCCCTGGTGCAGGCCTGGTCAACGCGTGGATAGTAAATCTCATTGAAGATCCCGTGGCTAAGGGTAAACCACACATGACTAGCGGGGCTCCGGGCAGTCCCTACACCGCTCTTGGCGCTGGAAGTCCAACGAGGAGGAATGCCAGGCCACCCTGGGGCATATTGAATAACCATTCTTGAACCTCCTTTTAATGATGGGCTATGCTGGTTTTTTCCACTCCAAATCCGCTTGTAGCTCCATTATATCCCCACTGCCCTGCTACCCAAACCCACTAAATAGTGTTTCTCAGTTTTTTTGATCCCATCTGTCTCTGGCCGGAACAGCTTGATCTAACCTACCACGCATACTGCCAGCCCTTCGCCAGCATTGACAACCCGGTTAGCGATGCTTCCGAGAAGAACGTGCATCGTCCGTGATCGACCACATCTCCCAATCACCAAAGTTTGATAACCGCCCGCTTTGGCTTCAGCCAGGATGCATTGAGGAATGACATCAATCGATTCTAAGATGAACTTGGTTACAATCTGGTCGCGGAGAATTCCCTCTCGGGTCAGGGTATCGATTGCCTTTTGAAAGATGGGCTCAAGCTTGATTTTCTGATTGGTTACCCATTTTTCGATTACCATCTTTCGGGCCTTCCTTTCCTCTTCGGTCAGAAGATGGCCATCATCCCAAAACTCCGGTGGTTCACCTAAGAGGACATGAAATAGGGTGATCTGGAGGTCGGTCATCCGAGCAAATTGCCTTGCCACATGCTCGACCGCCTTTAAAGAACCTTCTGAATCATCAACCGCGATCAACACTTTTTTCATAACTTCTCCTTTCATCTCCTGTTTTCCATCTGAACCAAGAAAAAGAAATAACGGTTTCTCGAACTATGCCCTCTATGAGAAGGCAACATTCTCTTAAGTCTTTGCTTAAAAAGGAATTTTAATTGACGGAAATCTTTCACTTAACCGAGGTGATTAAGTTTTTAGTGCCAAAAGGATTCTCAACAGCAGAAGAGCAGTTTGGATCATTTTGCCATTCCCCATCCGCAAAGAACCGGTATCCGTAGCGACCAGGACATTAAAGGGGTAGAGATCCTCCAAACTCCTTCGCGAGGCACAACCAAATCAGTGTCGCTGGCCACTCGACCATTCCGGACTTCTTTTTCCAATGTACAGGATCTCCCAAAGCCTGTGAATGAGTCCCGCCAAAACGACAGCCCAAGCCAGAAGAGCAAGATAAAAGAAATAGCGGGGAATAAGAGAAAGAAATGAAATTCCGGTTGCTTTCATCAATTGGTGTGTGCAGGCGGTGTACATGCCCAAAGGAAAAACCATCCCCCAGTATTGCGGGTCATATCGGAGAGAAAATCTTTTGTATACGTAACGCCATATGCTGAGAATAAAAAGAAGGGGAATCCACCAGGAACTCGTTCCCCAAAAGAGAAGGGTTGACCCTTTCAGAAATGAGAGGATTTCTTGCAAGAATTCCCATTGGGAAACGTTCAAGATCAGCGTTGCACCGGCTAGAGTGGAAATAGCCACTGCACCCATGTTGATCCAGTAGGTTGGCGTGAATTCTCTTGGTTTAAGGCTAAAGAAAATAAATCGGTAAAAAATGAGTGAGATCACAAGAAAGTACACGACACCTCCTAATAGATACATGACAAGGGCAAAGAAAAGAAGGATTGTTTTCCAGTCCGTAAACAATGGAGCAAGCTGTGTGCTCAAGATTGAAATGGCCTGCGTAGCTACGACTGCAACCAACCACCCTCCATTGAGCCCTTCTGCCAAACTGGGTTTTGGCTCGCGAATCGTCGCCGCAGTGATGAATGCATAGATCAGACCGAACCACAAAAGAACTCCAAGGAGCCAAAGAAGAACCCCAGGGATCAGGTTTCTCTCAAAGATGACAAACTGGCTTCCCAAAATACAACTCCCTGCAATGATGGTGAAGAATCCAGGCCCACGGACGTGATCAATCAGATCCGCAGCCACGCGCTTGCGGAAAAGGAGAAAACGAAGGAATGTGAGTATCCATAAGATCCCGTATGCCCCCTTGTTGATTTGAAAAAGCAGTGAGGCCAATGACTTTCTTTCCAAGAGATAAGCAGAGGTCGAGAGAATACCCGTCGCCATCACCAAAGCAAAATAGCCTGGGTAGAACGCTTCCAGCTCTTGCCGAATGACATTTTTAGTAGTGGCTTTGTGCGTTTCTACTCCCTCAAATCGGTTTGAAAGACAGAACCTATAAAATCAACAAGCCCTGCCAAACCGAATTTCTCTACCGGAAGCTTTCTTCAAAACTCTATACCGGAACCTTCTGAGGAATTCCAACCTTAAACGTCTCCATATTTCATAGAGACGTGGGAGCCCCGATATTCGAGGATGCGCAGCTGGTAGTGATTCTGGGTTCTTCGAGATACTCTTCCTTCCAAACTTTATCCGCAAGAACCCCAAACCGAGCAGCATAAGCATCCAGTTCGTCCTTCATCCGTGTCACCACTTCCTCGGCTCCCTCGTGAGTAAAATAGGGCTTCGTCTCCTCAATGATCTTACGGTAGATATGAGGATTGTCGATGATCATGCAAGGCCTCAACTGGTTCTCATTATGGGGCTGACTCTTCCGAATGGCCCTGAAAAGAGGACTATTCAGTGCGTGAGCCAAAGAGACATCTTTGATATTGTTCATAGCGATATGGGTATAGACACAAGGTTCGACATCCCCGTTGGCGTTAATGTGAAAATATCTCCTCCCTCCGGCAATGCACCCACGGACATGGGGACCGTCGTTCCAGAAATCGAGGATGAACATCGGCTTGGTCCTCCTGAATTTTATGACTTGTTTTCGGAGATGGTTTCGCTGTTCCGGTGTGACCATGAGGTTGATGTCCCCCTGGCCATTCACAGGCAGATAGAGGAAATACATCTGGGCAATGATTCCCTTTTTCAAAAGATGATCAATCCACTCCTCAGAGGAGACGACTCCAACATTATTCTTTGTTACCGTTGCCGAGGAACCAAAAAGCACATGGGCCTCCCTGAGATGGTCCATTACCTCCATAATTTTCTTGTAAACTCCAGGCCCTCTCCATCTATCTGTTTCTTCTTCATAGCCCTCGCAGCTTACTACCACCATGGCATTTCCTAAATCTCTGATCCTCTCCGCCTTCTCCCTTGTCATCAATGTTCCATTCGTATAAACCTGGAAGAAGATCTCGGAATGCTCCTCAATCATCTGGAAGAGATGGGGGTACATAAAGGGTTCCCCCCCAAGGACGGTAACGAAGTGGAGCCCCATGTCCGTACATTCCCTTAAGATTCGCCTTACCAGGTCATAAGAAAGTCCGGGATGTCTTCGGTAGCCCAGAGTATAGCAACCGGAACATTTCAAATTGCACTGCCAGGTCGGGCTGAGGATCATAACAAAGGGAGGCCTAAATCCATGCTCCCTTTCAAATTGGTCCCTCTTCCTATTCCCCATAAACCAGGCATTATTAAAGAGAGTATTAAAGACACTGGTCCGGTTTTTCGGAGGAAGGTATTCAAGAACCTCTCGAAACAATTTTTTCGCCGGGTGACCAGGTGTATCAAGCATATTCCTGACCCCTTTTATAGCGCCAAGAATTTCATAATCCGAAGTCAGTTTTTCCCCCAAATAGGTCAATTGAACTAATCTTTCGTCAGACACCCTTCTCAAAAGCTCAACAATCATCTTAGAAACTTGCTGCCCGGTAAGATCTTTGACCTGTTCGGAAAAGTTCATCTCAACCTCCCCTTCCTGGACAAATCAATTGACGCTGAGCGGCTGTCCAAAATCCTAAAATAGCCACGGGCATTCCAATAACTAATTCGTTGATAAGATTTCCATTGAGCGACAATCGACCAAGTTTCCAATAAACCAATAGATTTTTATACACGTCATTATTCTCTCCATCACTTGCCTTTGGAAAACCCCATCACGTAATAGACCAATCCCCACCGTTGCTCGTCCGAGAATTGGGTCCATCCGACCATGGCCGAATTGTGAATTCCTTTGGATATCTCTTCGAAGATCTTTTGTGGGTCCCCTTTGCTGTTAGGCCAATTCTTGAGAGGTTTGGTAAAGTCCGCTGGGTGCGGATTGAGGGCACTCCCTGCCACACCCCTCCCGTCTCCTTTCGAACCGTGGCAGGCTGCACAATTTTGCTCAAAAAGTGTTCTCCCGGCATTTACCAGATCCTTCGTCTTTTTGGGAGGTTTGGGAGTTTGCCCTAAGACGGTCCCCAGGAAACAGAAACCAACAAAAGCTACCGAAATGGTCAGCCAGAGCAATCTTTTCATCTTTCTCCTCCTTTCGATTTGTTCTATACTGGAACCTTCTGAGGAATGCTAACCTTAAACGTCTCCCACTCAACGTACAGCTCACTGGATTGGATTTTCGTTGGTAATGTGTCGAGGGGACGAGGCGCAGGACCTCCAAGTACCTTTCCATTGATCGCATAGACACTACCATGGCAGGGGCATTCAAAGTGATTGGTTTGAGCATTCCAGTTGTACTCGAACCCAAGGTGAGGGCAGATCGGGGAGAATACCGTTACTCCTGATGACGGTTGCTTGATCACCCAGACATCGTGCAGTATCGTCTCGGTAATATATGCAGAAGTAGTCTTGACGGCGAATGTCAACCTGGTCGGTTCTCCAGTAGACAAATCATTCAGGTTGCCGACCTTGGTCCATGCTGGCCTTCTTGAGCGAAACGCAGGGCCGATCAGGGTTCCGATAACAGGGACTCCGACCGCAATACAGACGAGGGAAGCGAGAACGCCTGTAGCCCATTTCAGAAAGCCTCTTCGTTCGGTATCGAATGTTGTACCAGACATTCCCATGCCTCCAGGTAATCCCTGGGCAGAACGGTTCCAGATAACTACCTGGTAAGGCCGCCAGAGATAGGTGATTGGAACGGTAAATATGTGGACCAGCCGGGTAAACGGAAACAGGGCGATGACGACAAAGGCGTTAAACAAGTGGAATTTGACGATCCATGGAAGTGGGACGATGGCACCGAAATTTGGGTTGAGGCGTCCGATAGACCAAAACCAGGGCACTGCCGTATCAAGGTACCAGAGGGAACCCCACCGGTACAGAAGTGCGATTGTGAGGCCTGCCGCAACCTGGGCTGTTAGGAGAATAAGCAATACCCAGTCCATGACGGACGTAACCTTCATCATCTTTGAATCTACAATTCGCCGAACGATGAGAAGCACGATCCCAACGACGGCAATCAATCCAAGGGAGGCCCCGATGATCTCCAGTATGAATAAACGGGTTAGATCCTTCAAAAGATCGAAGGAGATCCCTGGAAAGAATCCTCCGAAAAGATGTCCAAGAAGGATGAGAACGATCCCGTAGTGCCATGGGACCGAACCCCAAAAGAGCACGCGGTTCTCTAAGAACTGCGATGAGAGGCTCGAGAATGAGAAACGGTCCGAATAATAGCGATAGACACCCCCTGCAATCGCCAGAGCAAAAGCGATATAAGGGAAGATGCCATAAAGGAAGTTATCTCTCATTACCGAGTCCCTCCGATCCAGCATTTGAGGTTGTTTGGTCCACTCCTTCTCTTTGCAAAACGAGTAAGAGAGCCTGTAAGACCCCTCTGTAAGGATTGCTGGTATCCTCGAATCCGGATACCATCTTTTTTACAGCAGGAACAATGCACTCATTGACCAGCTCTTCCCTCTCCGCATTTGTACAGGTCGAGGCGAAGCGGAGCATGATACCAAGATGATCCGGCAATTCATTGCCTGCAGAGAATCCACAGGCCTTGTAGTGTTCTTTTATCCCAGCCATGAACGCGCCTCGCTGGCTGCCGTTGCCGAAAAGCTGGTACCCCACATAAGGATGACAGATCGCTTGGAGGTCGAATGTGCGAGTATAGATTTCTTCCATCCGCTCAAGAGTGGTAATCTTCAGGAATGTCTGAAACTCATTCAGAAGGCTCACTGCGTCCGTGTCGAGGTAAGTAAGCAGAGAGGCGCAGTCGTTGGCCTGATTGTGAAGGGATGGTGTTGGATACGCTAAGATTTCTGCAAATAGTTGGTAGAGTTCCATTACTATTCCCTTACCAGCCGCGTTTCGGCGGATGGGTATAGCCCACTCCCACTTCCTCTTTCCGAGTTTGAGGCTTCATTACAGATTCGATGGCCATTTCACGGAGGAACGGGGGTATGACAAACCTTTCTTCAAAAGCAGCCAAGGACGTCATCCGGTAGATCGCCTCCATTTCTTCAGGAGTCATTTTCGCCTCCTCAAGGGCTAGCTTTCCTTCTCCCGCGGGAATATCCCCCACTGTTTCCGACCGCTTGCAGATCCTTATGGCAAGAAGTTTTTTGTAAACTTTCAGGACAGCCTCCTCGTCTCCGCTAGAGAGAAGTTGTGCCAGATATTTGACAGGCAGCCTGGCGCTCTCCAAGGAGCTGAAAAAATCACGGCTCGATCTGTACTTCCCACGCTCTATAGAAGCCATCACCGGCAGAAGGGGTGGGACATAAAAGAGCATGGGAATGGTTCGAAACTCTGGATGAAGAGGAAGGGCCAGCCTCCACTCCTTGACATATTTATAAACCGGCGACTTCTGGGCTGCCTCGATAATCTTGTCATGGACTCCGTCTGCCTGTGCTTTTCTGATGACGTTCGGATCAGAAGGGTCAAGAATCATATTTCTCTGGGCATTTACTAATTCCGTATAAGGCTTCCCTGCGGTTTCTTCAATCTGGTCGGCATCATAGAGAAGGATCCCAAGGTAGCGGATCCGGCCAACACAGGAATGCATGCATGCCGGGGCCTGCTGGGTTTCTTGTCTCGGATAACAGAGGATGCACTTCTCCGATTTTCCGGTGGCCCAATTGTAATACACCTTCTTGTAAGGACATCCTGAGATGCACATTCTCCAAGCCCGGCACTTCTCCTGGCTGACCAAGACGATCCCATCCTCTCCTCTTTTGTAGATGGCTCCTGCCGGACAGGCAGCTACACAGCCAGGATTGAGGCAGTGGTTGCAGATGCGGGGAAGGTAGAAGAATACCAACCGTTCAAACTGAAACAGTTGCTGTCTCTCTTCATCGCTGATAGCTCTGAGATTCGGGTCATTGGCTGCATAAATTGGAGACCCGCTCAGATCATCATCCCAGTTCGGCCCAGCTTCGATATCGATGGACTTTCCAGTGACCATTGAGATTGGTCTTGCAATGGGCTGATCATCTCCGGCTGGGGCATTAAAGAGGTCGTCGTACCGGTAGGTCCACGGCTCATAGTAATCATCCATCGTTGGCAGGTAAGGGTTTGAAAAGATGTTCTTCAAACCCCCGATCCTGCTGTGCAGTCGCAAAATCGGTTTATTCTTGCCCCTCTCCCAGCCTCCGTGGTACTTCTCCTGATCTTCGTAGAGTGTCGGATAGCCTGTGCCCGGTTTGGTTTCAACATTATTCCACCACATGTATTCCGTTCCTCGGCGATCCGTCCAAAGTTCCTTGCAGGCAATGCTGCAAGCGTGACATCCAATGCACTTATCTAAGTGGAAGACCATTGAAACCTGGGCACGAATATTCACAGAATTTCTCCTTTAGTCTGTAGCTAATACCCATAAGTAGGTAGCTATAGGCGATAAGCTAGAACTGCGGTTCACCCTCAAGCTTCTTGACCAGTACATAGGTGTCTCGGTCCGAGGCGGGAGGGCCATAGTCGTTGAACCGGTAACAGAACTGGGCATAGCCGCCCACCATTAATACCGGTTTCAAGCGAAGCCGTGTCATGCTGTTATGTCCTCCTGCCCTTCGGTAGTTTCGAAGAGGAGATTTTGGGATCGAAATAGTCCGCTCGGGCGCATGATAGAAGATGCAGATTCCTCTCGGTACCCTGGCGCTGACCACTGCCCGGGTCATCACAACCCCATTGTCATTGTAGGCCTCGACCCACTCATTGTCTTTGACACCTATCTCCTCCGCGTCCTTATCGTTTAACCAGAAAGGTTCAATGCCCCTGGAGAGAGTAAGCATCCGGAGGTCATCATAGTAAGTCGTATGAAAATGCCACTTTCCATGGGGCGTGAGATAATTCAAGGCAATGGATTTCCCTTCTTTCACCGTTTTGTCGATGCTGCCGGAAGCCTTCATGTCTATCTTCGACTTGAAGGTCGGAAGGCTTTCTTCAAATGCGATATAGGCTTCATGGTCCAGGTAGAAGCTCTGTCTGCCCGTAATAGTCCTCCAGGGGACAAGGCGCTCAATGTTGATGGCGTAGGCGCTATAGGCCCTGCCTTCGTTGGTAATACCGGACCAGCAAGGGCTAGTGAGGATTCGGCGGGGCTGCTGGACCAAGTCGAGAAAATCGTATTTGACTCCCCTGTAGCCTTCTGTAAGATCGCCTAGGGGAAGACCTACTCTTTCCTCCAAAGTCTTAAAACCCCGGTGAGCCACCTCTCCATTTGTCTCAGGAGCGAAATGGAGGATCACGTTGGCGGCATCGACTGGATCGGAGAGAGAAGGGTATTTCTTGGCATTCCATTCGTGGACGTGTCCGTTTTTCAACAGATCATCATAGAGGTTTCCCACCGACCAGTGGATGCCTTTCTCTTCCATCCCCTCTTCTTTCACTCTCGGGCCAAATGAGATGAGGCGATTGAACAGGTTGACGTAGTCTCTCTCAACCACGGTAAGCCTGGGCATGGTTTTTCCAGGAATAGGATCACATTCACCCTTAAACCAGTCTTTAACTTCAGGCTGGGCAATCTCGTCGATAGTGTCATGCAAAAGAGGGGTTGCTACGATTTCGCGGAACGGTTCTGGGAAATGGATCTGCGAAAGATCGCTCACCTTCTGCGCAATAGCCTTGAAGATCTCCCAGTCGGTCCTCGATTCCCAGCATGGCAAAACGGCAGCGCCAAACGGATGAATAAATGAGTGGAGGTCGGTTGTGTTCAGATCCTCTTTTTCATACCAGGTCGCCGCGGGCAGGATGATGTCCGAGTAGAGGGCCGAGGTATCCATCCTAAAATTGATATCAACGACCAGGTCCATCTTTCCCTGCGGGGAAGGTTCTTTCCAGTCAACCTCTCGGACGGAGTCTTTTGCGATTTCATCCGCAATCGTGTTGGTGTGGGTTCCAAGATAATGCTTGAGGAAATATTCATGACCTTTGGCGCTGGCCAGAAGGGTATTTCCCCGCCAGATAAAGAAAATCCTGGGCCAGTTTTCTGGTGCGTCCGGATCTTGTACTGAGAAACGAAGTTTCTTATACCTTAGTTGATCAACCACCCACTGGATGATCTCCTGGTCGGTTTTTGCACCTGCCTTCTCAGCCTGGTGAACTAATTCGGTTGGGCTCCGGTTAAACTGGGGATAAAAAGGGAGCCAAGCCCTGCGGACAGCGTCAACCTGCAGATCGATGGCATGTTCCTTCGAGAAGGGTCCCTCGAGTGGGTGATGGTCGGCGTGCCCCTTTTCATACCTCCACTGATCCGTATGAACGTAGTGGAAAGAAGGACCATTCTGGAGCCTCGGCGGTTTGATCCAGTCTAAGGCATTGGCCAGGGCTGACCAGGAGGCGACAGGGGCAACCTTCTCCTGCCCGGTATAATGATTGAGTCCTCCCCCGTTGACACCGACACATCCGCAGAGGATGAGGGCCGTGATTCCCGTCCTGTAAGTGAGATTGGCATGATACCAGTGGTTTGCTCCCGAACCCACGATAATCGTGCACTTTCCCTTTGTCTTCTCGGCTGTGGTTGCCCACTCGCGGGCAAACTGAACCACCGTCTCCCTGCTTACCCCGGTATATGCCTCCTGCCAGGCAGGGGAGAAGGGAAACATTTCATCATTGTAGTTAGCGGGGTACTCTCCGGAGAGTCCCCGTTCGACGCCGCATTGTGCCATCAGGAGATCAAATACAGTTGTTACCGGAATGCGGCCTCTCTGCGTCTCTACATATTTTACAGGAAGGGAGCGTTTGAAGAATTTAGTACCTCCGGACTCTTTAAAGTCAACTACGATCAAATCGTCCGAATTTTCGATAAGGCTCAGAAGAGGATCGATTTCAGATCCATCGAGACCGTCCTTCAGCTCCAGATTCCATTGGCCTTTTTGGGTTTGCCAGCGGAAACCGATACTCCCCTGGGGCATCCGAAGCTCTCCCGTATCCTTGTCCAGGACGAGGAGTTTCCATTCCCCATTCTCAACGTTCCTGTACCGAATGAGATTATTTGCCCGGAAGAATTTGCCTGCCCTGTATCCGTTTTCCCAGGGTTCGAGCTCAACCAGAAATGGAGCATCGGAATAGCGTTTGAGGTAGTCCACAAAATAAGGGACCTGCCGGTCCACGTAAAATTCCTTCAGGATGACGTGGTTCACTCCCATCCAGAAGGCCCCGTCCATTCCGGCATTGACAGGGAGCCACCAGTCAGCGTATTTTGAAACCTGGCTGAAATCGGGTGAAAGGACGACCAGCTTTGCCCCGTGATTCCTGGCCTCCGCTGCGAAGTGGACATCCGGGGTCCGAGTCATGTTGAGATTTGCACCCATGGTTACAATGAATTTGCTGTTATACCAGTCTGCACTTTCAGAGACGTCCGTTTTCTCTCCCCACGTCTCGGGGGATGCCGGTGGAAAATCCGCATACCAATCATAAAAGCTAAGAAGCGCTCCTCCCAATAACTGGATAAACCTGGCCCCCCCTGCGTAACTGAGCATAGACATGGCGGGAATGGGTGAAAAGCCGATGACCCGGTCCGGTCCATATTTCTTCACCGTATAGAGAGTCGAAGCAGCAATGATCTCTAAGACCTCTTCCCACTTCGCTCGCCGAAAACCGCCTTTCCCCCTTGCCACCTGGTAGCTTCTGCGATCCTCCTCTTTCTCCACAATAGAAGCCCAGGCATCCACTGGATCGGAATGCGTGTCTTTTGCCTTACGCCACAGATCGGCCAAAGCTCCCCTGATGTAAGGGTACTTTACCCGTACCGGACTATAAATGTACCAGGCAAATGAGATTCCTCTCTGGCAGCCCCGTGGCTCGTAGGTTGGAAGGCCGGCTTCCAATCTCGGATAGTCAGTCTGTTGAAGCTGCCAGGTTATGATTCCGTCCTTCACATATACCATCCAGGAGCAACTGCCCGTGCAGTTAACTCCGTGGGTACTTCTTACCACCCGGTCATGCAGCCAGCGGTTCCGGTAGAATTCTTCCCAGAGGCGCATCTTAGGTTTCATGAGGTCCTGTATCCAGCTCATGATCGGGCACCTTCTCTTCCCATTTGCTCCACCAATGATTTTCGGACTGTCAGGAGCCGCCTATGCCAGATCCTCCAGATGAGGACCATCGAAGCGACGGAGCCTCCGATTACTGAAAGAATGATTATGGGTGTCACACTTGCAGGATGCCGAGTTGAAGCCTTCTCGAAGAAAGCCTCCAGATCACGCTGCTCCGGAAGAGTCAGAGGGCGCTTGTCGAATATCGGGGTCATCGTCGGAAAAGGAAGGGTTGCCAATAGAGAATTCATTGTAGATGGACCAAATTTTGAATAGGCTATGGTGATGTTGGGTCCCAGTATTCCGCCACCCGGGAATGGAATTCCCGACACGTTGTGGCAGGATGTACAGGAAGGACCTCCATTCTGGAAAGGAACGGCACCAATGAAAAGGTCCTCTCCTTTTGAAGGATCTCCTACAATCATTGCCGGTATTTCTCCTTCTGGAGAAGGGACTCCTGGAGGTGATGGTTGAGGCCCTATGTACGAAAGCACATCAGATATTTCCTGCGGTGAAAGACTGAAGTCAGGCATCCTGATACCCCCGAATTTCGTCAGAAGGCTTTTTGCGATAGGATCCCCTGCCTGAAACATCTTTTCAGGATTAGAAATGAACTTGATGAGCCAATTTCGTGATCTCTGTTCTGTTACCCCTTTCAAATCCGGCCCGACTCTTCTCCCACCGCCTATCGTATGGCAGGGCGAGCATTTCGTCTCAAATATGGCCTTTCCTTTATCGGGAGAAACACCAAAGGCCCTTGATTGAGAGGCAAGAGCGGTGAAGAGAACAATAGACGATGCTAGAAAAAGGATAAGAAGAATTCTCAGATTTATCATCGGGCTGCTTTCAAGTTCCTCAATAGTCTTTTCGTATCCGGATACAAAGTCCAGCGAGGACCAGCCCAATCAGACCAAATACGATGACTGCCAGCTAGAAGAAGGGCCGTGGTTGAAGGCCGGGATCTGCCCAATAAAAGTGATCAGGGTGGCACTTCCGAAGACATAAGCATAGCTTGCACCACCCGGAATCTCTTCCCCGAAGCCCAGACGGATCAAGGCCGAAAGGGGCCAGTGCTCTTCAATTCAATGCCTGATCGGTGAAGACATAAAGTGATCTCAATGGATTTTAGCGAAAGAAAATTTTCGATCTATTGGCTCAGCAATTCTTCCATCACTGTTGCGTTGTTGTGTTCGACGTCCTTTGCAGAAAAGAGAAGCGTTACGGGCTCTTTCTTTGCCTCTTTTTTAATTCTTTCGAGGATTTCCGAATGTTTCTCCAATTCCTTCATATATCGCCTTTTGAATTCCTCGTATTTTGAAGGATCGTGACCGAACCACTTCCGGAGAGTGCCACTCGGAGATATCTCCTTTAGCCATTCGTCAATCTTCACCTCTTCTTTTTTCATCCCCCTCGGCCAGAGCCGATCGATATATATCCTCTTGCCATCATCGGGTGAAGCGGGATCGTATATCCTTTTGATCTTGACCATCGGACGCTGCCTCCTTTCTGGCCGTAGCATCAAGGATTAAACGCTTTTTGAGCTAAAAGTTTTTCCGTATCCGTCACCACAGGCTTTCTTGTTTTTTCCGTCTATTTCATATGATTTCCTTATAAAGATTGGGTTAGCCGGACATGCCTCTTCGCAAAAGCTACAATAGACACATCGTGCTGCGTCCAATTCATAGGTAAGCGGATATCGCCTGCTTCCTCATTTTCAGCCACTAAAGAGGGTTTTTTCAACGTGTGCCTCGATTCCTGTTTCACCAGCTTAGTAAAAGACTGCTGGATGGTAAATGGGGTGAAACATGTATTTCAGAAGAAAAAAGATCGTATTTCCTGTAAAAGAGAATAAAATGCGACATTCAAAGGTCTATCGGAAAAATTCTATGAAATATCGATGATCAGCATGTATCTGAGGCAGAAAACTGGATTCAGAAGGCTATTGAAGCAGATCAAAAGAACCGAACGATGTTCCACCTGGAAAAAGATTATGCCCTTTATGCAGAACTGTTTAAACGAAAAGGTGATAAATTAAAGGCACAGGAGAATCTCGGCAAAGCCATAGAAATCTTGAAAGAATGCGGTGCAGACGGCTGGGTCGAGAAATATGAAAAAGAACTGGCCAAACTTTCATAACTGCTTTTCACCCTCCTTTATGACCCGCAGACTCATGAATGTTCCTACAATAATTATTAACTTTAGCAAGAAACCCGTTACAGCGATTAGATAGAGAACCTCCCTCCTTTTTATTCCCCTCCATTTACCCCAGCAAAGCTTTCAAATCCGCAATCAGGATACGCTCAAGTCTACATATATTAATTCCAAAGGTCTTATTTACTTGATTACTCATTTCTTAACTCTCCCATTTCTTTGCCGCCTTTTTAACGAAATATTTTCCTAAGGAGGATTGCTATGATCAGGAATATGTTTAGGTTTGCCATAGAAACTGCCAAAAAGATGCCGGTGTGGAAAAAAGTATTGCTTGGGATAGTTGTGACAACCCCTCCTGTTGTGGCCAAAAAAGTTGGACAAAAAGCTATTGATAAGCTTTTCAAGGACAGGAAGAAGTCTCTCAAGCAGAAACTAGAGGAGATAAAAGAGTTGTGGGATGAGGGGCATATAACTGAGGAAGAATATCAGAAAATTCGAAAGGGTCTTCTTGACCGGGCTTCTGACGAGGCTTAAGAAAGCGACCACGTGTAGTGAATGAAACTTAAGTTGACGGTAGGCTTAAAGTATCGACTGACCTCCCTCCCCTTTATTCTCCTCCGTTAAAACCCAGTTTAGCCTTCAGATGAACAATCAGGGATACGTTCAGCTTCTATATATATTAATTCCAAAGAAGGCATATTCATTGATGATTTATTTTTAGCCCTTAACAAAAAGGAGGTCCTATGAAAATAGTCATGTTTGAAAATCCTAACGCCATTTTTGATTTCGACCTTCCAGACGTAATTGATCGTCTCAAGTACTACTCCGATCAAAACGTCCGTGAGGCCACAGAAATACTGGATGCAATCTCTTCGTGTCCCTCCCCAACCGTTGAGGTCACATCAGACTATTTTGGTTACATGGTCCTGAATTTAATTAAGGCAGATAAAGGCCACGCCTACTGCAAAGTCTGCAAGGAAACGTATGATCCAAGTCAATTAAGGTCCAGACCTCTTGGGCTCGGGAAAAGCCCATTTTCGATCAATCTCGAAGTTAAAAGAGGAACGATCAAAAAGCTATTTGGGAAGAAGCAACGAATAACAGGAAGAGGGGGTGAGGCCTATGATTGTCCCAATGGACACGAGTTAATAGGCATGATTACGTGGATCAGTTAGTTAAATCTCAAAAGGAAAGGAGGTGAGACAGATGCTGAATCAATGTACTCTTACAGGAAATCTCGGAGCAGATCCGGAGGTCTTTTATTCATCAGAGGGAAATCCAGTGGCTACATTTAATCTGGCTTTTCACTCATCCAAAAAGAAGACGGGCTGGATCAAAGTCACATGCTTCAACAAACTGGCAGAGGTGTCCCAGAAATATCTTCACAAGGGAGCCCGAATTGCAGTCATAGGAACCCTTGATCATCACCGATGGGAAACGGATGAAGGGGTTCAAAGGAGTTCTTTTCAGCTAATTGCAAACACCCTGGAATTCATTAAGACCGATGGCAGAGGATTTGAAGAAGGCAAGGAAGGAGAACCTGAAGAAGTCCCATTCTAAAAAGCAGCGGAGGAATCCATGGCCAAGAAAACATGGGAAGCAATACTCATTATCTTAGGGATTGCTATTGAGGTAGTGGTCCTTATCAAAGACACATTGAAGGGAGGAAACCATGACAGCAGTTCAAGAAGTCCAAAAACGTAATAACAAGGCCCAGCACCTAAGGGCAATTCAGGCTGATGAATCGGACTACTTTGTTGAGTCGGAAGAAGGGAAGATCTGTTACAAGGTAAGTTACGCAGACGGAAAGGAGAGCATGTGTACTTGCGGGGACTACGCCAAGGGATCAAAGACGGACCCTCAATTCAAGTGCAAGCATATTTTAGCGATTATGAATTCAGAGCATGATTTTGAAAAGGCACATTTCTTGGAAAAAGCCAAGCCAAAGTTAGACGAGAGGTTCCTGATAACGATTGAAGGACAGGACTTCGTGAAGTATGCTGGGCTTTTGGATTTGGCTCATCAGAGGCGGCTCACCAACTTTAATGTGGAAATTCTCCAGTATCCTAATGGCCAGAACGAGCAAACCGCAATCTGCAGGGCCCATGCTCAGACGGCAACAGGTGATATATTCTCTGATATTGGAGACGCGAATCCAAAGAATTGCAATTACAAGGTTTCGAAACACCTCCTTCGAATGGCCAGCACCAGGGCAAAGGCACGATGCCTCCGAGATCTTACAAACGTTGGAATGACATGTCTCGAAGAGCTTGGCGACCTGGATGAGGTGATTGGAGCCGAGGAAAAAGGGGCAGCCCAGAAAGGAAAAGTGAAGCCCTTTCCTAAGAAGATAGTAAAGGCTGAAGCCGCAGAGTCTCATTCTGATAACGGAGATGGGAAAGGAACCAGATCGACTGATACTGTCAAAGATGCCGGCAGTCCGGGAAGTAAAGAAGTAAAGGAACCGGTGAAGGAGTCTACAAAGGATGAGAAGAAAACCACTACCGAGGCCAAAGCATCAGAGAAATCAGGGAACAACGGCAAAGGTAAGATAAAGGCTGATACTCCCCCGAAAATCAGTGAAGCCCAACATCGAGCCTTGATGAACCTTTCGAAAAGAAGGGGGATCTCCGTTGAAGAGTTGGAGAAAATGAGTCAGGAGACCTATGGCGTTCCAGTCGAAAGCCTTAATGCTGCAGCTGCCTCCCAGTTTATCAGAACTCTCCAACAATCTGCTTGATTCGACAATCTTCCTAATTCCGACAGTAGCTCAACAGTAACCTTCGACAGTATTCCATCACAGTAAAAATCAGAAAAATCCTAATGAGACAGTAGGAATCTATGCCGTGGTCATCCCCTCAGGATTTTACTGTGGTGTTCTTCTCAACTGTTAACTTCGGACGGGGACAGGATGTGTGACTGTCTACCTGACATTTAGACTGGACAGTAGATGGAGGGGCTATCCTGTCCCTGTTTCCTAAAAACGCAGGATCCTGCGCTTATCTAAAATCTCCGGAGGTAACTAACCTATGGACATATCTGAATTAAGAAAAGAACCACACCTATCAGCGTCTTCGATCGGTGATTATATTGACTGCGGTCTTCTCTATAAACTGGGAAGGATTGATAAGCTCCCGCCTGAGTTTCATTCCTCTGACCTCGAATTTGGATCTGTAATCCACAAAACCTTAGAGGCTTATTACCGTCACAGGCTGGAAGGAGAAACCCTCTCTGCAAAAAACCTTCACGAGATATTCGAGAAAGCCTGGAAAGAGATGGTAGAGGGTAAAGAAGATATTCGCTATCCCGAAGGAAAGGACCATAAAACCCTCCTCCTGGAGGGGAAGGAACTTCTTACCGTTTGCTATAACAAGATCCAGAATGACAAGCAGTTCAGGGTCATTGCCGTTGAGGAGCCATTCAGTTTTAGCCTGGAGGATTGCCCTGTTCCAATCATTGGGGCCATAGATCTTATTGAAGAAGATGAGTCCGACACGCTGATCATAACAGATTGGAAGACCTCTGGCAGAGCTTACTCCAACGATGAGGTAGACAGGAATTTCCAGCTAACCCTTTACCAGATTGCTGCCAAGAAGAATGGCTATGTCGACAAAGAAATACTTCTCAAGTTTGACTGTTTGATCAAGACCAAGACCCCCAGGTTTGAACCCTATTATACCACCCGAAATGAAACCGATGAGATCAGGGCTGTCAAAAAGATCAGAGAGGTATGGGACGGAATAACGAAAGGGGTCTTTATTCCCAACGATGGAAGCTCAAATTGGAAATGTAAAGGTTGTGCTTATAAGAAAGCCTGCGATGACTGGTTTGGGAGGTAACCTATGACTAAAGAAATGATTCAACTCGCCCAGGATTATCTAACAGTGGCATCAAAGGAGAACGGAAAGAAAAAGATATTGGATATTGACCGCCTACTTAAAAAGCACCCTTCTGAAGAGGTGATAAATCTTCTAAAAACCCTTCTCAAGGAGAAACAGATTGTTCTGCGAGATTTCATACTGGAAGATAAGACAAAACCTGAAATAGATGAAACCGTTGCCGTCATGTTCAGGGTTACTATGGCTATCAAAACCATTGAAGGTGGAAGGGAGGTGAAAGACTTTGGCAGAGAATAGATCCAAGGAATTGCTAAATAAAGAGCAGGAAGACGCAGCAAACTTCCTTACCGGAATTGCCGTCATTGTCGCAGGGTGCGGTACAGGCAAGACCAGGACCCTTACCCACAGAATTGTGAAGCTTGTCAATTCCCACGGGGTTCCTCCCGAGAATATCTTAGGCCTGACTTTTACCAGAAATGCAGCCGAGGAGATGAGACAAAGACTTATCCCCATTCTTGGAGATCAGGCATCCAGAGTCACACTATCGACCATTCACAGCTTTTGCCATTACCTTCTGAGAAGCGAGGGGAAAACCTTTGAAATCCTCTCGGGAAAGGAGCAAATCATATTTGTCAGGAATATCATGAAACAGCTTCGCGTGAAGGACCTCTCCATTGGCATGGTTTTGAATGAAATAAGCCTGGCAAAGAACAACCTCATCACTGTGGAAGAATTCAGGGAGCTTTACCAGGGGGATAAATCCATGCTCAAGGTTGGGAATATCTATGAAGCCTATGACCTTGAGAAACGAAAGAAGCTTCTCATGGACTTTGATGACCTACTGGTCGAGACCTACCGGCTACTCAGTGAGAATCAATCCATCCGGGACAAATACTCTGACAGGTTTCTCCATATCCTGGTTGATGAATACCAGGACATCAACCCCGCCCAGGGAGAGATTCTAAAGACTTTGATCAGCGGTTCCAACGGTCAGAGCTTCTGGGTGTGCGGAGATGACTGGCAGTCAATCTATGCATTTACCGGAGCGAGCGTAGGAAATATCCTAAACTTCACCAGGATCTTTGAAGGGGCAAAACTCTTTATCCTCAACTTAAATTACCGTTCCACTCCCCAGATACTCAAAGCCTGTCAGAACCTGATTGAACACAATAAAAGGAAGATTGAGAAGACCTTGAAGACCCATAATCCCAAGGGAGAAGATGTGATTATCCTGGAATCATCGTCGGAAGAAGGAGAAGCTTTGTCCTTAGTCAATGAGATCGTCGAGCTCGTGAACAATTACGACTTCTCCTATAAGGATATTGCGGTCCTTTACCGGGCCAATTTCCAATCAAGAGTTGTTGAAGAGGTATTCTCCCAGCAAAAGATCCCCTACCACATTGAGAACGGCCTTAACTTCTACAATAGGTCTGAGATTCAAGTCCTTCTTAATTACCTTCGCTTGATCTCCAATCCTGAGTCCGAAGAAGCAGATGAAGCCCTAAGAAGTGTCATCAACATCCCCAACCGCTATATAGGAAGAAAGTTTCTCCAGGAGCTTGAGGAGTTCTCAGGAAAGAAGAATCTCCATCTCTACCAGGGCCTAAAATCCATGGGAATAGACCTTCCTTATGTGAGAAAGAATGTTAAAGAGTTAATTGGGCTTCTTGACCCACTCATGGATTACCACCGAAACATGGCTCCTTCAGAGATTATAGGAACTTTGAGATCAGGCCTCGATTATGACAGGTACTGCACAGATGAGGATATCCCAAGTCCGGATGATCAGAAAATCATGAACTTAAACCAGCTTCAACTCGCTGCAGCCCGTTATTCCAACATTGAGTCTTTCCTCCAATATACAGATTCCTTCCAGGACGAAATGGTAAATGACAAAGAGGGGGTATCTCTCATGACAATTCACAAGGCCAAAGGTTTAGAGTTCCCCGTAGTCTTTGTCATTGGACTTGTTGAAGGAATTATCCCTACCAAAAAGGGAGACGTTGAAGAAGAAAGGAGAATCTGTTTCGTTGGGATATCCAGGGCAATGAGGATTCTCTATTTAAGTTACTGTCACACCTACCTTGGTCAGCCTGCCAAGAAATCAATCTTCCTTGATGAGATTCTTGGAGTAAAGAAGGAAGACCAAACCACCAACTAAAACCTCTCTAAACGGTTCCTTAAGAGGAGTTCTATGTCAAAGGTATACCTATGGATTAGGAAGGCACTAGAACCTTCCTTATCGGCAATTAAACGGTGAAAGGAGGGATGAATAAGTGTCGGAAGAAAAGAAAGTGTTTGTAAGCATCTACTGCACGGTCTTTAATGACTCATTCAGTAACGAAATGCTCAACCGGATGGCAACAGGGAAGGAAATCTTTGACTTTCTCATGAAGGATGCCGGCTTAAGTACCGCTGAATATGGGGAGCTTATCCCCGGAGACTGTAACCTTTGGTATCTGGGCTGCAATGAAAAAATAGGCTGCCTAAGATACAAGGACCACATCTTCTCATGGGACTTTGGAGATTCTTCCTTTGATAGAGTCGAATCTTTCGTCTTCCTGCTCTATTTCGACAAGGTCTTTACCAAAGAGCAGTTCGAGACGTTAATGGCCAAGATCCAGGAGGGAAGAACCATAGACAACATGTACGATATCCCCAGGTACCTCAAGACCAAAAGAGAAGGCAAGTCCTGGACCAAAACCAAGGAAGCACTTGAGTTCAGGCTAAGGATCAAAAGATTTGCTGCCAGGGTCCATCAGCACCTTCAAAACGAAGACTTCTTCTTTACCGACCCAGGCGTTCGCGAGTAAAAACCAAAGAAAAAGGAGGATAAAAATATGTCTTTTGAGTTACTGCATTTTCGAGGGGCCGACAAGATACTCAAAAAGAAGAACATGGATCAGGTGGTCAAAGTAACCTGCGACTACATCGACACGGTTTTGTATGGGACTCTCTGTAAAGGAGGGCTGCTGCGGCAGGCGTTAGAGGAATGTGATTGGAGGCAAGATCCAGGGCAGCTAAAAATTCTCGATGGCAGGAGATACGCATTCAAGGGCCTTCGGAACGGAATCGCGATCGACGGGCAATTCTCATCTTACGAATCTATCTGGGATTCTCTCTTTAGGCTCCAGATAGGGTGGGCTCAAAAGAAAATTGATGCAGGGATTGTCCTTGTCACCGGGCAGCGGAGCGAGAAAACGCCATATGGGAGCACCAAGGATCTTATCAAAAAGGAAATCGATCTCCTTTTCCCCACCATATCCGTTCCTGTGAGCATTGCCGTATTTGACCTTGGTAAACCGGGAGCTTATCTGGAAGCCGAATCAAAAGCTGAAGCTTCGTCCATCAAGAAAGATGTGCAGTCTAAAGGTCCTCAGCACGAGAAAGGTGAAAGGTCTGAGAATTCGCCTGAAGCAGCTGGTAAACCAAAGGAATCCATGATCGAGAAGCTGGGCAAACTTAAACCCCCTGGTCCTGAAAAAACGAGCAGATCTAAGAAGAAAAGAACATCTCAAGCCTTACCCGCCAATTAATCCTCATTTCAACTTCTAAAGAATATTGGAATCCGGGAGCCACCCGTCCGCTTTCATTGGATAAGCACCCTGTAGAGTCGTCAGGGAGAATATAGTACGTCAGGCGGTGAAAGACGTACCTCCCGGATCTACCTACCGATCCTTCCTGAAACTCAAAACATTAAACCCACAAGGAGGTGACGTTCATGGATGAGACAGAGATGTTGAAAGAAATCTTTAATGACCTCTGCAAATCCGCAGTAAAGATTTTCCATTCCGAAGAGGAAGTAGCACCCTTTATCTTCATCTTCCCAAAAAATGGAGGAACCGTTCCTGTGATTCTTATAAAGGAAGACAAAGACTTGGTGAGCAGGTTTGTCCAGCATACTTGCCGGAAAATTGGAGCTATTGCTGGGGCCATTGTCTCAGAAGCGTGGGCTGTTACGTTGGACAAAGATGCCGTGTGGGATGGAATTCAACCTTCAAGACGCCTTGATCGGGTAGAGATTCTTCAGGTTTCTCTTTACTCAAAGTCAGTAAACAGGATGAAGAGTTGGAAGATCATTAGAGACGGAAAAACCAAATCTTTGGAGGATTATGGGGAGCTCTTTACGGATAGAGTTGAGTCAAGGTTCTTTGGAGACTATTTCAGAGCCGACTGTTAGGAGCGAACCAGAGGAGGTACTAACATGGCCTATACACCGGAACTCAGTGGTAAGTCATCCTGCACGTTAAGAAGGATCGCATGGGCCTTAAGACAGCCAATGACAAAAGCAATTGAGGAGGTTTTCGATTACCTCCCCAGTATATTGGACAACAAAAAGGTGTGTGAGTTTTGCAGAGACAAGACCAGATGTTCGGACTGCGTGTTTAAGATTCCTGAGAAAGGATCTAAAAGGAGAAGGGTTAATGGAAGTAAGAGTCATTCATTTCCAAAAAATGCACCCGTTGATTGATAAGAGATTAACTCTTGAAAGGAGGACCGTATGCACAAAATGACCAACATGACCACCTTGGGAAAGGTAAGTGCAAGAGTGGATGAGCTTTCAAAGAACTGTATCGATCATTTGGTCCCGGTTAAGGATATTTCTTTCGATTGCCTTGAAACCATTCGAATAGCGAGCAACGAATCCCATCCAATGAGGCCAATAGCACAGCAATCGACTGCCAACCGTTTAGGAATCCCGATTTACTACCTTCGAAAGTGTCCTCCAGAAGTTCAGGCGTATAACATGAACCACTGGATCAAGGAGGAGAAAAACGAACAGCTGTTCGTTAGATTTGATGGGGAAGAAGTCAGAGCCGTCTTTACGCCCAGGTATCAGCCGATTGATAACTTTGAGGTTTTAGAAAGACTGGATTCTCTGGGCTATCCTTCCGAAACTCCTGTTCAATGTCATTTGGATTCTGAATTTATGAGCCTCTCAATCCTGGATGGGAAGCAAACGTTTTCGCTCAATGGGGATAAAATAACTCCTGGGATATCGGTCTCAAACTCTGAAGTGGGCCTTGCTTGTCTTTCAATCGCAGCCTTCCTCTTAAGGCTCATCTGCACAAATGGTTTAATCGCTAAGACGGAAGTCCATGCCTCGTATAAGCACGTTTCTCTTAAAGTCTTTAAGGAGTTTCCGAAGGTCGTGGAGAATGTTGGCTTGGAGCTTGCGAGAAAAAGAGAACAGTTAAGAATCTCTACCGAAAGTATGGTGGATAACCCTACTGCAACCATGGAAAATTTCAATCGCCAGTTCCAATTGAACAAAGCTGAAAAAGAGGCAGTCGAATGGGGTTGGTCTCGTGAGAAGGGGTATACAATGTTTTCTTTGGTTAATGCTTATACTCGGGCCTCGCAATTTGAAGGTCTTTCAGCCGAGTCGAGCTACCGATTGCAGCGAACCGGGGGAATGATCCTTGAGATGGTGAAGTAGATTCAAAGATTAGTACAAAGGAGATTGGATCATGAGTAAAGAAAGATTTCATCAGATCGTAAAGGAAATGGCGGACCTCCATGACAGAAAGAATCGAGATTATGCTGGGACCGATTATCTGTCGAACTTTCTCATGTGCGAACGCATGGGGATCCCTGCTTGGAAAGGGACCCTTATAAGGCTTAGTGACAAACTCTCGCGGGTTATGAACATAGCCAGGGCTGAAGACATTTCAGTGAGTGACGAAACGGTGACGGATACGCTTACTGATTTGGCAGTGTACGCAATCATCACCAGGATTCTCTATGAGAACTCTAAGGTGGGAAAAGTCCACAAAAAAGATGTTAATGAGTGAGCAAATCTAGGTTGGTCTTCCTGGTCATGTGGGGGGATTATAAAATGCTCACTCTTTTTTTGTTTGTATAAGGGCTATCTGAGCAGCCAGCAAGGAAGGTTACTCAAATCTGAGTAGCTCCACATTTTTTGATTTTTAAGGCCGCTAAACAAATTTGGATGACCCTATGAAGACTGAATTATCAACTTTTTTATTTGTCGCGGCTTTTCGGTTTGTCTTGAGGGCGTACTCATGGTGTTATCTTTTAAGTCTTGGTGGTTTCACCTACGAATCAACAAGAATAGGACATGATAAAGTGTGATGATTACGGATAGAAGTTACTATTACGCCTAACAATGATTGTATAGTCGACTCCTACCTTTTACAGCCCTAAATAAATCTACACGAGAAGCTTTCTTCCGTCATTGATTTAAATCTCATTGGGCAGCCGTTTAAACAGGTAGCGACCTCCAATCCCTTTGGCAGGATTCGTTGGGTTGAAGCAAGTAGATTCATATGCAGGTTGGTAATGCGAAAAGTTTAGTTCTTTTAACCGATGAGCCTTGAATTACAGGTTTCAATCACCATATTAATTTAGTATAGTATTTTAGTATGATTCCACTTGAAGCCTTAATCTATTCATTTCTCTTTGGATTGCTCCACGGAATTTTGCCAGATGAGCATACATGGCCCATTACATTCAGCTACGCCATCGGAGGTGCAAGTGGGAGAGAAGGAATGAAAGCAGGGCTTTGCTTCTCTGCTGCCTTCACCGCCCAGCGTATGCTCATCTCAGAACTCGCCTACCTGGCTCTGGCTCCGTTCTTCCTCTCTCCTAAGATTAACGGGATCGTTTATATAGTTGTGGGTTTCGTAATGTCCCTTGCAGGGTTGATTGTCTTCCGCAAGAACCGCTACCCTCATCTTCACCTTGGAATCCACTGGCATAAAATGGAACTCGCAGATCGGCGTGCTGCAGAAGATCATCCGGGATCCAAGGGAATTGTAGTCGCACCTCCAATCCGTTGGACTCTTGTTCATGGGTTCGTTGCTGGCTTCGGCTTTGGCGGATTCTCTCTCTTCATCAATACAGTTGCAGCCCCAGCCATGCCGAGTCCATGGATGGGGTTTCTCCCCGGCCTTCTTTTCGGATTTGGAACAATGATTACCCTAGCCATTATCGGCGGCTTATTTGGAGCTTTTTTACGATGGACACACTCTTTGACCCCAGAGGAGATTAGGCGAGTTGGGGCTCAGACAGGTGGAAGAACTTTATTCTTCGGCGGGTTGCTCTTTGGACTGGCTGGAATTGGAATTCTTCTTGGTCTGGAACGATATTTACCTATTGACATCGGATATTTTCTAATTGGACTTTTTATAATCGTCGTTGCTATTCCTGCTTTTATCTCCTCATGGAAGGAAGTATTTGCAGCCAGGAAACACCCTGATGTCAAACCGTGAATGGTTATCATGGCCACCCCGCCAATAAAGGATATCCACCCAAGGCTTTTTGAAGAAAGAGGCAAAAATTAGGTTACAAGTCTTAAGCTGTGCCCTTGCACAAGAGAAGGCTTTTCCATTAAAAGTTGGTGGGAACTAAGCCCACTCATTATTACCTGGCAGTTGGGCCCTCGGTCACCTCTACTAGATCTTTAGGGCGGAGCCACCTAGCATAAGCTGCTTTGACCTGCTCGGCGGTTAGCTCCACATACTTATGGGCGGCCAATATCGGCTCGTCGAGAGGTAGATCGTGGGTTGCCCGGTGGAGGAACCCCTGTGCGATCGCCTCCATACTTGATTCTTTAAGGGGAATCTCTCGAAGCAGCAGGTCCCTGGCAAGCTGGAGTTTATCAGAAGGCACCAGGGTTGTCTGCATCTCTTTCAGATTGCGCTCCACGATGTCTCGCGCCTTATTGATATTGGGCGGGTCGCAGCCATAGCTCACTGTGTAGAGGGAGCGAGTCCTTCCCACATCGAATGATGAAACGACGTAATAAACTAGCCCAGTCCTCTCACGGAGATCCTGGTATAGCCGCGTTGCGTAAAAACCTCCGCCGAGAACGTGATTACCCAGTTCCAGAGCGTAATAGTCAGGGTTTGACCGGGTAAGACCAAGCGTCTGGGCCAGGATCACCTTATCCTGGATACGACTCGCATTTGGAACCATTGTCACGGATGGTTTATTAAGAGGAGCGGGAGGAAGCAGGGTCTCGGGCTTTGGACCCGATGCTTCCCAGGAACCAAAGTATTTCTCGATCACAGCCTTGGCCTTCTCGGGTTCTACCTTGCCAATAACCACGATAGCCGTCAGGTCGGGCCGGAAAACCTTCCGGTAATAACTCCTGACATCCTCAAGAGTTAGTGATTTCACAGTCTCGGGTGTGGCCTCTCGAAGGGTAGGATCGCCCTTCGGGAAGAGTGCTTCCCTGAGTGCCCGCTTTGTCAGGTAGTCCGGGCTCTGGAGTCGGCCTGCCACGGTTTCCGCCACTTGTTGCTGCACGGTATTGAATGCCTTTTCAGGTAGAGCAAGATGGAGCATGTTATCCGCCAGGAGCTCGACACCCCGGTCAAAGTTGTCTGTCAGGACTTCTAATGAAAAGTCGTCGCCGGCGGACTCTTTTGCCCCAATGTCGTCCAAAGTCTTTTGAAAGGCCAAGCGATCAAGGGACGTGGTGCCGTAAGAGAAGAGCTGGCTTAGCACCTCATCAACCCCCTCCTGGCCTTTGGACGCCTCAAGATCGGCATTGGTTCTCACGTGACCGAAAACGCTCACGGTGTTACTGATCGACTCGGGTTGCACAATGAGCTTGAGGCCATTTGGTAGTGTGGTGACGATTGGATTCAATGTTGAAGAGGGGATGGAACCCCGCTTCAAGGCTTTTTCGGCCCAATCGGGTAGCTTGACAGGCTTTGTCTCCGTAGGAGCAAATGACTCAATATGAGACCGGGCTCCAGAGATAACTGGCTTGCCAGAGACTTCAGGGGTGAGGATGGCCACGATAGCACGGTTGAGGTCAAAGTATTTCCTCGCCACCCGGTTCACGTCCTCAAGAGATACCTTCTGGATGGCGTTCATCTCCTCTTCGGGTGACTGTTTTCCTTCAATCGCCAGGGCCTGAGACCACGCCATGGCATACCTGAAGACAGAATTCTTGTCGAGCTCTGCCTTCGTCTGTTCCTTCCGTTTGGCAGCCTCTACAAGATCAGATGAAAAACCATTCTTCACATCTTCAGCTAAAACCTTCTTAACCTCTTCTACGAGCACAGATGGATCAGCACCTTTGGGAAAGGCAGCCACAGCGTAGCCCAATCCTGCCTTGGGCAGGGTACTCAGGTCGAACCCGGCATAGAGAGCCTTCCCTTCCGGCACCAGAGCGAAGAGGTTGCCTCGCTGGTTGCTCAAGGCATCGGAGAGCACCTTACTAGCAGCATAGTCCGGGCTGTCGTAACCTGGCATACGAAAGGAGATCATGACCAATCCGTAGGACTGATCCGTCTTGAGACGAAGGGTCTCCGGCTTCACGTCCTTGAGGCGGATTTGAGGCCGCCCCGGAATCTTCTTGGCAGGGATGTTGCTGAAAAACTTCTTAACCTCGGTCAACGTTTTTTGCGGCTCTACGTCACCCACGATCACAAGGATGGCGTTGTTAGGGGCGTACCAGGTGTCATGGAAGTGCTTGAGCATGGCGCCGGTCGTTTTATCGAAGGAGGAGATGGTGCCTAGAGGAGTATGGGCGTATGGCGTCCCTTTAAACAACTCTGCCAGGGCTTTGGTATAAAAGACAAATTCCGGGTCGGACAAATCCTGCGCTACTTCCTGTTCAATGGCACCCCTTTCCTGAGCCCACAGTTTTTCGCTATCGAGAACACCCCGCATCCGAATGGCCTCGATATGAAGTGCTACCTCCAAGTCTTCTGCAGGCATTGTAAGAAAATACTGGGTAACCGTCTGCTGGGTGTCTGCATCGAACATCCCACCCATTGTAGCGATTATGTTCGCTAATTGATTTGCTGAGAGGCCTGGACTTCCTCGAAACATCATATGCTCCTGGGCATGAGCCATGCCTGGAAACCCCTCCGGCGCTTCGTTCGACCCTACCAGATAGTTGACCATTGTAATGACTACAGGAGCCAGACCATTTCGGACAATGACTACTCTGAGTCCGTTTTCAAGAGTGGCCCTCAGCACATTTTCTTCCGGGCCAGCTTTCCCCGGAACGGCCCAAAGACTCTGTAATAAAGCCAGCAACAAGGCAAGCAATAAGATTTTCCACGGTTTCATCAACTTCGGTCTCAGTGCAGCGAATGGCCTGCCTCCTTTTCTAATCATTTTTTCCATCTTTTTTCCTCCTTCCCCACTCTATTTTCTCATAAATCATCAGAAAATGAATAGGGTGATTTACGTATTTTTTGCCCGTGAATTTTGTACTTTGAGTTCGTAAAAAGCTTTTTAATGCAGTCCATTCCGTGCCCGCAAAAGATAAAATGTCAAGGAGTTAAGGGATTGGAGATGACTCTAATGACCCAACTACTGGGGTAGGATGAGATGGGATTAAGGGTAGAGTTGCTTTGTGAGGTCAACGATGAGGGGCATGCGGTGGGTAAATTCCTGTCCTCGTGATGTTTGGAGGTTCCTTTCCTTTTCACGATTAAAACCATCCTGCTTGTACGGGAAGCTTCTTGCCCGTGACTAATCTGCATCAGGCGGTGAGGGTATTTAAAAAAGAGTTAATAGAATAACACTTCCACTGCTTCGAAAGATATGGAACAGTTTGACTCCCAAGCAATACACTTGTCCTCGTTTCGCCTGTAAAAAATGGAGAGGGAGCAAAAGCTCCCCCTCTCATTTCAATGTCTGTGGTACGTCAGTTCCGTGCCTGTTCTATTTCTTTTTCAGCTCCATGGGTTTATTGTGGCAAGTCGCCTTGATGTCACATTCGGTCCCGCAGCTCTTGCTATCGCAAGCCTTTGTCACTGTGAGCTCCACTGTACAGTCCTTGCTCTTGCAAATGAGTATATCCCCTTCTTTGACTTTCATATGCTTACCTCCTGCGAATTAAAATTATGAGAGAAACTTAATCAAAACACGCCATAGGCATAGCCGCCGTCACTTCATTTAGTGAGATCACGAGCCATTTTCAGATGCTCTTCGATTGCTTCAACACCCTTGGCAGCCCAGGCTTTCACATCGGGGTCCTTCCCGTCCTTGGCTTCCTTCTGGAACGCAGAAAGATCCTTGGAATGGTCCTTGATCTCCGTCTCAAGATAGGCCTTATCGAAATCAGGCCCCGAAAGTTTGGAGAGCTTATCAAGTGCTTCCTGTTCTTTCTTGCTCATCTTTTTCGGGAGGGTTACTCCCTTCTTGCTGGCCAGTTGCATCAGCTCATCGTTGAGTTGCGTGTGATGGTCAATCGAGTGCTGTCCGAATTTCTTGACGCCTTCGCTGGAGCCTCGCTCGACCGCAAGTTTTCCTGCCTCCACGTGGAAGATACCGTCCCGAGCTGCATACATCATGAATCGCCTGCCTGGTACTTCTTTCTTCTCCGCTTTCTCCTGGGCAAAAAGGAGAGAACTCCACCCAATGACGAAAACCAGAGCAACAAGTAACACGAACGCTCTCTTCATAGCTTACCTCCTTTAATCGTAGATTAAGCAATCTAAACTCAAGGTTGATGTTCTTGTATTAGTTTGCTTTTAGCAACATATGACCTAACATGGTTTCGTACAGGTTGTGGAATTAATCCCAGTCCTGAATAAAGGAGGCGCTCTGCTTGAATAGGAGTGTGGAAATAGAGACGTGTTACAAAGCGTATTGTCTATGGAGATAAGAAAGGGGCTGCAGGATGGTAATGAAATTTGAGGACTATCCAGAATAGTCAAAAAAGAAACGTGTGAGACATAGTAACAGAAAAGGCAGGTATCATGCGCAACTCCATCATCGTGTTGATGAAACGAAAGTCCCAAAAAGGAAAGAGAAAAGCAAATGAACAGAAGATAGGCGAGGTTCTTCTTCATCATTACTAATAATCCTTCAATATGTAAAGAGGAGTAAATGGGGAATACAGTGTATTTTGTTCAGAATAAGACTGTATTTAAGGATAGTATTGGGGGAAATGGCACGGTAGGAGGGTTTTGTTCCTTGCCCCTTGGAAAAAGTCTAATGATTTGCGCTTGAAATGTTGTATAGATCGGAAATCCAATCCTCCGAGGATTACAGGAAGTAACCAACAACCCAGCCTGTCCCTTTCCAAACAGTGTAAAAATCCAATTAGCTGGACATAAAACGTAACAACAGGAGTCCAGAACCCACGGTGTTTTCTGAAAATTTTAGAATGATTTTAATAGCTTCAAAGCCGGAAAAAGAGGGTTCTGGATAAATACCATGAAACCAAAAACGCCAATTCCGTCGTTTTTCATACCTGCAAATTTTAATGAATGTCCAGCCGTTTCCTATACAGATAGAAAGTTAAGGAGTTAAGGGACCGGAGAGACTCGACTCGATGCCTCGGGGTGGGATGGGGTTAAGGATAGAGTTTAGTGGTGAGGTCAAGGATGAGGAGGCAGGTGATGCTGTGGGTAATTTCCTGAAGCCTTCAGTATCCGTATGGACGTGGTTCATGCATTTTTTCAGGTGGAAAATAACAATTCACAATCTGTTTACTCACTGACTTCGGTAGGGAGTCAACTAATGGAAGTGTGTGATTCCTGGAATTTCATTGACAAAAGGCACTCAAATAGGTAGGATTTTTACGAAATTATAAATTGCAGCATAATAATTGTTAAATGCGACAAATAAAATAATGACAACATTGATATTTACTCTGATAGTTCCATTAGAAAGACATGATTTGGAGGAATATCCTCGCCTGCATGGCCCAATATTCCATAGGTGGCTACCTGACGGGGAAAAGGATTGCATATTAATTAAGACCAAATCAAGAAATCTTAAGATTCTTATTTGGTTTGAACGGTGTGGCTTTGTCCAAGATGGGTGGATTCGATTTGATTATAAAAAACGAGAAATAGATACAACAATTTTAAACCGCCAAGCCAAATTAGACGCAGGCCCATTAAGAGTAAGAATTGAACTAACAGGAATCAGTATAGAAGACATTAGGACCCTGAAAAAAAATAAGCAGGGAAATGAAAATTATAAAAGAATAGGTAAGCGTTTAATAAAAATATTAAATGAGAGCGTTATTCCTTTTATCAATACGCTTCGTTTCTATTATGGCCAATATTGGCTCCAAGAGTTGACCAAGTGGGACTCGAGAGTCCAGTCACTAGGAAGTTATTTTCGAAGAATGAATACAAAATATAGCATTGATAAAGGGGCAACATGGGTTGATTTTATCCCAGATAAAATGGAAGCAAGAGGGGGTTTTGTTGTTAATGTTCAGAGTGACTTCAGTTCATATTTGTCAAAAGAAGACTGGAAGGCTCTCAATAATATTGATCTGAGCGAATTTAGCTTAACCTTAGCGGCTGAACTCTTACAGACTGCACACCAACTGAAAGACGAAGGAAACTGTAAGCAAGCTATTATTGAAGGTAACACTTCCCTAGAAGTCGCTATAAGTTATCTTTTTAAGAATAGGTTGTCTTTATCAAAAGTTTTAAAAGAGGAAATGCAAAGTTTTTGGCAACTTCCAATCGGGGCTCAGCTAATTGTAATTTCTTGTCTAATTGAGGGTCTCTCTGATAAAGATATAGAAAACGCAATTAGTATAGTTAAAATCAGGAATAAAATTATACACGAAGGATTTACTCCAAAAAGTGATTTTGACACAATGAAGAAGATTGATTCTTTGTTTAGAGTTATCGCGAAATTAATTTCAAATAAACCTATAAAATTTCCAAGTGCGTCAACGGGAAACACTTTGTTTCCAGAGAATAAACATAAAAGTAAGTAGCATTTGAAACAAATCGAGGGGACGCGGGATAAATGCAGCACGAATTTCGGATTGACGCTTGCCGCGGCCGCTGATCTGGGTCGTTAACTCTTTCATCTTAATCTTCAATTCCTGGATAGGGGTCCCCGTAATGACTCGTAGGTGAAACAAACAACCTCCCTCATGTCTCTCCCCATCCTTAGACCAAAAACCAAACTCATAACCGAGATACCCTGAGAAACCTGCTTCCAGACAATTGTAAAAACAACGAGACGAACTCACCAAACCAAGAAGCCCTTTCCAGTGATTAAATAGAGATCAGCCCAGAAAAACCTCCCTCCTTTCTATTCCCCTCCATTCACCCCAGTATAATCTTCAGATAAACAATCAGGGATAGACTCAATCTCTACATATATTAATTTCCAAATATTATATTCGTTGATCACTCATTCTCAGCGTTTATCTTATTTCAGACAGTAGCTTTCACAGTATCAAGAGAAATACACCCGCTCGTTGACAGTATAAATCTTGTTGTTTCCGGATTAAAATTCTACTGTTCCACCTACTGTGATCAATCGCGAGTGATACCTGCCTGTTCAAAGATTTTAACCCATCCCTACCGGATTCCCCAAAAGTCCTTTTCCACTAAAAGAATTGCCATTCCAAAACGAAAGGAGGCGAACATGAACACTATCCCAGAAATCCGCAGAGAAAAAGTTTTCATTCCCCGAGAGATGACACCCAAAGAGATTCGGGAGAAGTATGGTCTGTCGTCAGGAAGATCAAGACAGGTAAAGAAACAAGGATTCTTTGTAAAGAACTATTCCAAGAAACAGATCATCATCGACCCTGAGAATTTCGATCCTTTGGTCTCTTACTCGACAGCAAAAAGAGTTTATTTCAAAAATTTCAGATGGAGCCCTTTGGCACAAAGTATCAAGGAAGATTTGATTCAGGAAGCGGTAACCCGAATGTATGAACTCTCAGGGAAGGTCAAAGAGCGTGCTAATGAGAAGTATGGAGTGGGATATGGATTTTTTTGGGTAGCTCATAATGCGATGCTCAGTTATCTCAAAACCTGGAAGCGTCAAATGAGATGGCGAGTCTTCGGAGATATCGAGGACGAACAGATGGCTGCAAGAATTCACGCCTCTAGGAAGGAATTGATTCTTTAGTGATTGAGCTACATCGAAAGGAATCCTTCCAAAAACATCCTACCATCTAAAGAAAGTCCTATCTAAATCCCTTCCAGCGATTCAATCTACGCTGAGAAAGAGATGGTTTTCAGTGGAGTGAGTACCCTCTAGGTTGATCTTCCTGATTATCTGGGGGATTATGAGAGGTAAGCCTGCTCACTCTTTTTTCGTTGCCCTTACAGGTAGCTTTCGAGGGTGGAGTTAGCAGAAAAGGAACGCTCGCATAGGTCTGAAAAATGGTTTGAAATGAGTGATGATCTTCCTGGATGATTTTTCTGGTTCATGTGAAAAGGTATCGGTCAAAAACCTGTGGATTGTAGATGGTAAAATGCAGACCCTGTCGAAACAAGAATTTTCGATTCAAGGACCCCGAAATCGAAGAGAGAGGCACCGTGAAGACGGACAAGACAGATTTTTCTTTTTGACAAAATCTTTTAATCCGCCCTGACCAATATATTATTTGACAGAGAGAGTCTGAAGAAGTCTTGATAGAATATTTCACCGTGAAGTCTTCCAAGTTTTGCAAAGGCTTCTTTCTCGAATGCTTCAATGCTCTCTCCATCGATCCCTCCAGCACCCCTGTTCTGCCGTACTTTCTCTCCGGTCAGACACCCAATATTTAGATAAATTATAGAGACAACCACCCCTCAATTCACATTGACACAGAGTACTCATAGTGCTAATTTTGTTTCAAATGGCACGAAGTAATACATGGGCTTCTGCTATTCAGATTACAAAACAGCCGCCTTTGTCTTAAGGAAAAAGCCTGTCTGAACCATGTTTTCTCATGCCAACCCTAAGTTTGGGACGGCTCTTTATTTTTTAGTGAGAGGAGGTGAAAAGGATGAAGGTTGAAAGTTTGTTTGTGGGCGTGGACGGGCAAAGGGTAACATCTCCAAAAATAGGAAGGTCCCAGTATAACCATCTTTTTAAAGACCAAAAAGGAAAGAGAGAAGGGAGGATAAAAGATTGGAAACAAACCACAAAGAATATGAAGCCCTGGTTAGGGGAAAATCTTTTTTTATTTATACTGGGGTTATTAAGTTTTTTAACAATGGTAAGTTTTTTTAAGCTGGCATTTCCGGCTGAGACGCCTGATATGACAGTGTTCAGCATCACCATTGGGAAGCCACTTGAGGTTCCCTTATGCCCCAAAGGAACCGTAGTGTTTGAAACCATGTGCTACATGGAAGAACCTTACCTTAAAAAAGACAAGTACGGCCTGGAACATATTACGGTATGGTTGCCGACTTCTCAAGAGGTTCAAAATTATAACGAAGGATTTTTGGGCGGACGCCTTTATGCGGTACTAATAGACGGTTCCCTGGAGGCTGTTACTGTGGAAACCCGAAGTGGTAGTTGGGCACAGGAGACGATCCTTAATCTGTTGAGCAAGAAATATGGAAAGTCATCATCTTTACAAAAACGCCTGCTTCAAAATGCTTTTGGAGCAAAGTTTATCGGTTATCTTGCTATATGGCGTTTGACCGGGTTGACTGTTAAGTTTGAGTCAGACGAATTAAACGGTGGAAGCGTGGAAATCCAAACCACAAGGTACGCCTCTACCATGGATGCTGTGGAGAAAGACCAAAAGAAAAACGCCGTTAAATTTTAGCAGAAATCTCATATTTATTCAGAGAGGACTTGAGGAACTGATAGCTATGGCCCGGGGTGTGGCAACACGAGCTGCAGAGAGGAAAAAGGAAAACTATTGTGAAAAATGCTCAAGGAAAAGAAAGGAGTTGAGAAGATTGAAGCAAACAACAAAAAATCTTCTTATGAAGGCTCTCATTGTTTGTGAAAACGAAGGCCCTGAATGGGAGGAATTAAAAAAAATTGGACTTGAATTTGGCAAAATTGTTGCCTTGATAGCCTTTATCTTTGTTTTAGGATGTGCTGCTACTGTGCCTTTCCGTACAGTAGGACCCAAGCTGAGTTTAGAGAAATCTTACAAAATTGGCGAGGAGTTGACTTCAACCACTGGATCTGCATTTCTTAGAATCAGTACCGTTAGGTTATGGGAGGCTTATAGCCCAAGATATGACTGGCAACCTCCGAAGGATTTGGCCCATTGGGATATAGTATATCCTGAATTTAACAGAGCTCAAGTTTGGTTAGTTCAGGGGATTAGGGCCGATGGAATGATAAACATAGCATGCAGAGATTGGGGGCCCGGAGGATTTGGGAAGCCCTTTATAAGTCGACAAGGGAGCCTGTGGAGTCTTGATATTCACCCTGATGGAACGATACCAGAAAAAATAAAAATCTATGATGCCTATGGACGAAGGAGACCTGGCGTTAAATGGGACTTACCTGACCGGAGACTATTTGACAAGGCACCCCCCGTTGCAAAGGAAACTGGAAACCGGCCCGAAGAATTCAAAGCAGAGCTTATCTATAACGGGGTTTCAAAGAACACAATTAAAATTTCTTATCGAGAATTCCTTCGGGATATGGCACGCCCGGCCTTTTATCAAGAACTTAATTACGACTTAGACAAGTCTGATTTAATCCAATTTAAAACGTTTAGGATCAAAGTTCTGAATGCTGATAATTCCACAATAAGATTTGTAGTCCTTAACGATGAGGAATTACCCTGGGTGCCCATCAGGAAGTGAAAGAAAGGAGGCGAACCGATAAGAAGGAATGGAAAAGAAATGCATCCCACTCCAGATACCCCCCACTCTCATCAAATGAAGACCATCCTGAGTATGTTATTGAGTTATTGATGCTCGGCTCGGCACCACCACCGGGTTTGGGAGGAGGCGTGGTGGGAGTGAGAGGGGGTGGGAGGATTGGGAGTAAGGGGAGGAGTGGGGGAAAGAGGGTAGGGGAGTAACTTAAAGCTATTGACCTGTGGGGTGAGGAGACGACGTGCCGCAGGACAGGCCAGGACCAACAAATTTCAGGTGTCCATATAGGTGCCTATCGTTCCACATTTTGGTGCCTATATAGGTGCCTAACAGCAATACCACTCGATACTAAACCATATTATTTCTTGACATCTAAGGCTTTGTTATCATAAAAAAAGATAGCATTCTATATGAATCTGTGCTAATCTACATTAGAGTATGGGAACGGTCTCCGGAACCAAAGGCCGTGGGTTCAACTCCCGCATCGCCCGCCATTCTAATAGCCACCGAGGGTGTATAGGTTATGAAAAAGTGGGTCGGTTCTTTCATATCCCTATTTCTGATTCATATCTTAGGAATAGGTTTGGTTTACGGTTCTTTTTCCATTCTTAAAAAGACGACGCCTAAAGCAACAAAATCAGATGAATACCGGGTTGTTCCCGTGCAGGATGAAGAGGAAAAAGGAGGGGCAGATCCTCACATGCTTCAGCTTTTGAAAGAAATACGGAAGAAGTTGGACGAATGGCTAAAATCGGTTAACGAAAAGATTGAAAGTGAGGATATCAGCCGTTTCAAGGTTCGTTTTTTGGAAATCTGGAGAAATATCCTGGAATGGGTAAAAGAGAAGGTCGATGCAAAGATCGAATCTTATGAGAAAGAAAAAACCAAAAAACAGCCAGGAAACGGGCTATTCCAGGAGACGCATCGGGAAATTCTGCCCTTCTCTAAACTGGGATGAAGGAAGAAAGAATATTTATTCCATCTAACGGGACTCAATTAGAAGGCCTCTTGAGTACTCAAGAGGCTTCTTCTTTTAGAGGTGGAGTCATCCTTTGCCATCCTCATCCGCAGTACGGCGGAGATATGGACCACCCCGTTGTTACGACTTGTGCGGAGGTCGCCTCTCAAGAAGGGCTTTCCACACTCCGCTTTAACTTCAGGGGAGTGGGTGAGAGCCAGGGATCTTACGGAGAGGGGATTGCGGAGAGGCAGGATGTGAAGGCTGCTGCCGACTACCTCTACTCAAGACTGAAGGGCGATTCTCTTCCGCTTATTTTGGTAGGATACTCTTTCGGAGCCTGGGCAGGCTTCCCTATTGCCGTCGAGGATGAAAGATTTGTAGGTATGGTAGCCGTGGCTCCCCCTCTTGGGATCTATGATTTCGGTTCTCTAAAGGGCTGCAGAAAGAAAAAACTTTTCATTGCAGGAGACAAGGATCTTTTCTGCCCAGTCGCTCTTTTGAAGAAGTGGTATCAACAACTCGACGAACCAAAATCCTTAGCCGTTATTCCCGGCGCAGATCATTTCTTCCTTTTCCACGCACAATATCTTAATCTTACCCAGCCGCTGCGAGAGT
>Ga0326728_10004028_pt1 | contig 44245 bp, 36 predicted proteins | sample MB3enrmetagenome_FD_207602 | JGI IMG/M metagenome (GOLD analysis project Ga0326728, IMG submission 207602) | Lab enriched peat soil microbial communities from McLean, Ithaca, NY, United States - MB31MN | ecosystem: Environmental > Terrestrial > Soil > Wetlands > Peat | place: USA: New York...
GCGGCCAAAGCATGGGCCGCACCCTCTGCGGTTTGATAATCCTGGTCATTCAAGGCGGCAATCAGAGGTTCGACGGCGCGGGGGTCTTTGATCCTGCCCAACGCCCAGGCCGCGCTCTGTCGGACGTCCCTATTTTGGTCCTTCAAGGCGGCGATCAGTGGCTCGACCGCGCGAGGGTCTTTGATCTCACCCAGCGGTGCTGCCGCACAACCTCGGACTGAGGGGTCTTTGTTGTATCTGAGGGCACGGATTAGGGGTTCGACCGCAGGCGATCCAATTTTACGCAACTTCTCGACCGTTTGCATGCGGACAGTTTCGTTGGTGTCCTTAAACTTGTCGATCTGCCAGTCTATGTACTCAAAACGCAAGAGTGCGAACACCCCATAGACGAGCAGGCAGAAGCAAACCAACCCCCCCACGGATACTACTATGGACTGCCACCACTTCCACAATGGCTCAGAGCGATCGAGTTTCAACGTATCCATACAATCTCCTTCAGAATTGCGGCGCGGCTGGCCGGATGCAAGGTTCCGCACGGCGTAACCACATAGGCTCCTGTTTCACGTGCTTTTCTGTTCCTCATCCACTATACTGCCGTGAATTAAAGAGAGAAAAATATTCTGTAGACAAACCCTATTTAACGAAATTGCACCTCGTTCTGCGGAACCGAATGGCGGCTCTTGAGCGCAACAAGCGACAATAGAAGCGTGAAGACATTGCGACTAGTGATCGATCCGGCGCACCTGGAAAGTCCCGGGGCCGAGAAGGCTCTGGAACGCGGAGCGCAGATTCTGCGCGCCGGCGGGCTTGTGGCTCTGCCCACTGAGACCGTATACGGCCTGGGCGCAAATGCCTTGGACGCAGCGGCGGTGAACCGCATCTTTGCGGCCAAGCAGCGGCCAGCGTGGGACCCAGTGATTGTGCATGTGGCCAATGTTGCGATGCTTGACGGACTGGTTGAGCGTGTTCCCGAAGCGGCGCGCAAGCTGATCCATGCCTTCTGGCCGGGACCCTTGACGCTGCTGCTGCCGCGAACGGCTGCGATTCCCGATGCGGTAACCGCTGGCCGCCCACTTGTCGGCGTGCGCGTGCCGGCGCATCCGGTTGCGCTGGAGTTGATCCGGCGGGCCGGGGTTCCAGTGGCCGCGCCCAGCGCCAATCTCTTCGGCCACATCAGCCCCACCACGGCCGCGCACGTACTCGCCGACCTGGACGGGCGCATCGATGCGATAGTGGACGCGGGACCAACCGAGCACGGCGTCGAATCCACGGTGCTGGACCCTTGCCAGCGTCCGATGGTGATCTACAGACCGGGGGCGGTGACGAGTCTACAGATTCGACACACAGCCGGCGCGGTAGAGATGTATAACGACAGCGGCGTGCTGGAAGCAAAGCCACAAGAAGCGCAGCTCTCGCCGGGGATGGGGCTGCGGCATTATGCGCCCCGGGCGCGGCTGGTGTTGATCGAAGGCGGGCTGGACGAGTTGTCCGCAAAACTGGCGGGTGCTGTGCAGGATCTTCCAGAGGACCAGGTGGGCGTGATGCTGCCCGCCGAGGTGGCCGCTCCGGCCGGCGCGGCGGCGGTGTACGCCTGGGGCCGCTGGTCCGCTCCCGAGGAAATGGCGCGGGAGTTGTACGCGGGGCTACGCGCGCTGGACGCTGCGGGTTGCTCGGTGATTCTCTGCCCGCTGCCGCCAGCCCAGGGGATTGGCGCGGCCATCCGCGACCGGCTCTTCAAGGCAGGGACCGGTTCCTTAGTCCCTTAGTCCTCTTCCCTTGGTCCTTAGCCCCTACGGTCCAGTGTCGCCAACCTTGTACATATATTTGATGGCTGATTTGTAGACCAGCGTCTTCTGGCGGCCGCGGACTTTGAGGGCGTTGCGGTCATACCACTCGATGCAGCCTTCGATCTGCTCCCCGTCCTCGAGCACCAGCACCATGGGCGTCTGGGACTGGATTTGCTTTTGCAGATAAAAAAGCTCGGCGTTGCGCTGCGCGGGTTCCTGCTCCTGGCTCTGGCCGTAACCATAGGCCGGCAATCGAAAGGGAGCGAGGGCTGCCGGGCGGTTGCGCGTGTACGCCAGAATGCGGGGCCGAGTAGATTCAGTACTCATGAAAAACTCCTCCTGGGGAAGGCGTTGGCTAATTGGACTCGAGGCTGACGGCCATGGCGTCCAGCGAAAGAGAGCGGAGCAGGTTGCGGCGCATGCCCTGCTCAACCTGCACCAGGGCGCGGGCGGCATTGTCGATCCAGTCTACACTCACTCCGAGGCATAGGTGCGTGAGTTCGGCCTCGATGTCTAGGTTGCGGATGAGCTGCGGGGTGCCCGCGACAATCAGCATCAGGTCCTCGACGAGGCTGCCGAGGGCGCGCAGCAGGTTCGTGGTCTTCTCCTGGCCGTCAGCGCCGGCTCTATAACTCTCAGTCGCGTGGAAGAGCGCTGTGTAATCGGGTTCACTCAAGGCGGTTCTGAGCACGATGAGTGCGTCCTGGCGGCTTGCAAGATAAGCGTCGAGATCGAGCGAGAGGGCGCGGCCCACGGCTCCCTCTGCCAGTCGCGCGGCCAGGGCGCGGTCGGTTTTTTTCAGCAACGGACGGCGGCGGGCGAGCAGGGATTCGAGATCCGAAGCGGGAATCGCGCCTAGCCGATGCACGACGGCACGGGAGCGGATGGTGGGCAGCAGCTCCTGTGGATTTTCGGTGAGCAGAATGAGCGAACTATGCGCGGGCGGCTCCTCCAGCAGCTTGAGCAACGAGTTGGCCGCCTCTTTCATAAACGCCGACGCGGTGAAGATGGTGAAGGTGCGTTTTGCTTCTACCGGCGGGCGGTAGTAGGCCACGTGAATAGCCTGGCGAACCTGTCCCACCTTGATGAGCAGTTGCGGCGGGTCGGGTGGGATGATGAGCACATCTGGGTGCGTCTGGATGAAGATGCGGGTCTCTTTCTTGTCCGTGTCGCGCATCTCTTCGCGGGCGGCGACGGCCTCGGCTACCAGAGCCTCCAGATCAGCCGAATCACTGATGCGGGTGCAGTTCGCGCACACGCCGCAGAAGTCGGGCAGGCCGTCTGTCTCGGTGGGCTGCAGGCAGTTGACGGCTTTTGCCAGCATCAGCGCCAGCGTGTACTTGCCCGCCCCGCGCGGCCCGGCCAAAATCAGCGACTGCGGAAATCGCCCCGCGCCGATGCTCTCCCTGAGCCGGGTGACGGTGGCCGAATTGCCCAGAAAATCCTGAAAGCCCATGGGTTGAGTTTAGTGCATTGGCGGGCTGTTGAGCCGAAAACAAATTGCGGCCAAAGAAAAATGCGAGTTGACGCAACAGGCTCCCTCGGGTAGCCTTATTTTATGTTGATTGCCCCTCTTTGCTGTTGTTGTTGCTCCCGCGCTTAAGCTGGTTGAGCAACCGCACGCCCTTAGAAGAGAATCCGGCACAATCCGCATCAACTCCATCGCTCAATCGCTTACGTTATCTTTCTCAGGCTCTGCGCGTATCTTTGCGCGGTAGTTTTTTGCCTCTGAGCTTCCCAATGCAGCCCTTTCCCAATCGATCAAGCAACACCGGGGAAGATAACCGCCGCAAGGAGCAACCGGCCATCCGTTGTCCCCTTCAACAGGCCGGGCCCGGCGCGGCAGATTCATCAAACCGTAAAGGAGAAACTAATGAGTAGTGTCCTCAGCGAGGTCTTAACCGCGAATCAGAAGTACAGCGCATCGTTTGGCGAGAAGGCTAACCTTGCGCTTCCACCCGCCCAACGTTTCGCCGTGCTTACCTGCATGGATGCCCGGCTTGATCCGGCTAAATTCGCCGGCCTGGCCGAAGGCGATGCGCACGTCATACGCAATGCCGGAGGCCGGGCCAGCGACGACGCCATCCGTTCGCTGGTCATCAGCTATAAACTGCTCGGCACGCGCGAGTTCTTCGTCATCCATCACACCAATTGCGGCATGGAATTCTTCACCAACGAAGTCATCCGCGGCCTGCTCAGCAACAGCCTGGAGACCGCGCAGCTAACCTCGTCCGGCTTCCGGGACGTGGGCAAGGGGCCCGGCTCGCGGGCCGGCGAATACATCGAATGGCTCACCATCCCGGACCAGAAGCAGGCGGTAGTCGATGATGTAGTTCGCATTCGGAGCCATCCGCTGATTCCCCGTTCGATTCCCATATACGGCTACGTCTATGACGTGAAATGCGGCAAGCTGATTGAGGTGGAAGCGGCAACAAAGGCCGGCGCGGTAAGCTAGCAGGCCGCTCATTACGATGAATTGCGGAGCGGGATAACAATGCCGCTTTTTCTCTGGAGAAGGCGGCATTGCCCGACGCCGATGCTCTAGCAAAGCCGGGTCACCGTCGCCGCGTTCCAGGCGAGTCGATGGTAAGCTGAGGACCATAGGGATTTTGGAGCAAAAATGCCGAAGTTCGTTTCTTCGACAAGACGTATCGTGCGGGCCATGCTGTTGATTACCGCGCTATGCCTTGCGGGGAAGCCTCTGCTTGCGGTCAGTTGCCGGCTGGTACAGCATCCTCCGCCCAGCGAAGCCGACAAAGCTTTTCTGGGCGCTGATTATGCGAAAGCCGCCGCTCTTTATCAGGCTGGTTTAGCCAGCCATCAGGGCGACGATGATCTGACCACGGGGCTGGTTCATGCTCTGCTGAACCAGCAGAAGGTGCAGGAGGCGGCGGATGCCGTCAAGGCGTCGTTGGCCGTCGCGCCCACCTCGGCGGCATTGATCACGCTGCGGGGCGAGGTCGAGCTGCGCCAGGGCACGCCGTGGCTCGCTCTTCAATCGGCGCTGGAATCCAACAAACTGGACGAATGCAGCGCGCGCAGCCATCTGCTGCTGGTTCGGTTGGGGCGTCTCAACTCTTTGTATGCTTCAAGCCACAAACAGCTTGAAATGGCGCACGGGCTTGATCCCGAGGATCCGGAGATTCGCAGGGAATGGATTCAAACGCTTCCGTTGAAGCAGAGGATCGCTGAGATGGAGGAGTATCTGTCGATTCCAAGAGGGCTCGACGAGGAGGATCTGCACCGCTGGCAGCTATACCTGGAGAACCTGAAGAAGATGGCGGCCGAGCCGCATAAGGCCTGCCATCTGGTCTCTCCAGCGGCGTCTACTGAAATTCCCTTTGCCATGATCATGCGCGACGCGATTCACCTGCGCGCCTTCGGGCTGGATGTGAAATTGAATGGCCGCAATTCCCGGTTACAGATCGACACCGGCGCCGGCGGGCTGGTAGTGACGCATTCTGTAGCCCAGCACGCGGGGCTTAAATCATTTTCGCAAACGGAGATGTCCGGCATTGGCGATAAGGGCTTTATGCCTGGCTACACTGCCTATGCCGATTCCATCAGAATCGGGAATCTCGAGTTTCAGGATTGCGCGGTGCGCGTTCTTGATAGCCGTAGCACCATAGATGATGCGGACGGACTGATCGGGATGGACGTATTTGCGCATTTTCTGGTGACGCTGGACTACCCCATACGCAAGCTGTTGCTTGGCCCCTTGCCGCCGCGGCCGGGTGAAGCTGCCGCCGCGCCCGCCCTGAAAACGAGCACTTCGGACCAGGACGATTCCAGCGCTGCCGCGGAGCCTGCCAAAGCAGCGCAGCAAGATAAGTCTGTCACACAACACGGCGCAACAACCCAATCCAGTGCCCCGGCTCCCGCGCAGAATGTTGCCGCTCCGCCTACGGTCGCTCACGGTCCTTATGACCGCTATATCGCGCCAGAGATGAAGGATTATACCCCTGTCTATCGCGTCGGCCATGAACTCATCCTGCCTGCGGCTATCAACAATGGCAACCTCAAGCTGTTCATCCTCGACACCGGGGCATTTGCCACGTCCATTTCGCCGCAGGCCGCCCGCGAGGTCACCAAGGTCCGCTCCGATTATTTCACTCATGTGAAAGGCCTCAGCGGAAACGTGGAGAAGGTCTATTCCGCCGACGAAATCACCTTCCATTTTGCGCATTTATCCCAGAAGGTGAACGGCGTTGTCTCCCTGGACACTTCGCGGATTTCGAAGAACACGGGGATGGAGATATCTGGTTTCTTTGGCGCAACCACGCTGAATTTATTGACTATGCACATCGACTACCGCGACGGCTTGGTCAAGTTCGACTACGATCCCAAGCGAAGTTCCAGGTATTAATCTGGCTGGTGTAGCGAGTGACGCTACCTTTGCAGCAGGAATATAACGCGGCAAAATCTGGCATTAAGTTTGGCGGGTAATCGAACTGAGGCGCTCTCTGCTCCAGCGGTATACTGCCTTCATGTTCTCTCAAGCCGCGTCGTATCGTTTGTTTTTGTCAGCTCTGGCAGCAGCCGGGCTGGTTTGCGTTCTTGCTCAGCCGCCCGCCGCTCACGCCTGGGGCAATGGGGGCCATCGGATGATCAACAAGCTGGCGGCCAGTTCTCTGCCCGCCGATATGCCGGCCTTCATGCGCTCGCCCGAGGCTGTTGCCGAGATCGAGTACCTGGGCCCTGAGCCGGATCGCTGGCGCTCGCCCGCCGAGCCGGAACTGGTGGCCGCGCAGGCTCCCGAGCACTTCATCGACATGGAACTAGCCGACGCGCTGGGCCCCCTGCCGCATCGCCGCCTGGATTTCGAGGCCAATGTGTTTGCCGCCGGCCAGCGCCCGGAGAAGATCGGCCTGCAACCCTGGGAGACCGACGAGGTATGGGAGAGGTTGAAGTCCGCCATGCGCGAATACCGCAAACTCTCAGCTACCAATCCAGCCACCAACCCAGACATTCGCGCCGTCGAACAAACCATTATCTTCTATGCCGGCTGGCTTGGCCATTATGTAGGTGACGGCTCGCAACCGCTGCACACCACCGTCCAGTACAACGGCTGGTTGGGGCCGAACCCCAACGGCTACACCACCGAGCACAAGATTCACTGGCAGTTCGAAGGGCCGTTTGTGGAAGCCAACATTCAGGAGGCCGACGTGCGGGCCAAAATGACGCCGGTCAAGGCGATCAACGGCGACTTGTTCGACGCCTACGTGGCCTACCTGCGCAAAACCAAGACCTATGTGGAAAAGGTCTATCAGCTGGACAAAGTGGGCGGGTTTGCAGGAGAGGGAACGGCGGAGTCGCGCGAGTTCACCGCCGAACGGCTTGCGGCCGGCGCCAGCATGTTGCGGGATATGATCTACACTGCCTGGCTGGAGAGCGCCAAGCCGGTGAACGATCCTTACGCGCCAAAGTAGAGTTGCGAAAATATAGATTTCAGCTTTCGCTTAGTCGCAGGACTCGGCTTGGGCGAGAGCCGGAACCCGGCGCAGCAGCGTGGTCAGCATTACGGTCAACAGCGCCACCACTGGAATAGAGATCAGCAGCCAGGCCAGCAGCGCCTGGCCAACCATGCTGCCCACATGCGAAATCAGCGCCAGGGGCGAAGAGTGCAGCACAGAGCCCATCTCGATGACGCGTACTGAGCCGAAGGCAAACAGCCGTCCACCCAGGCGGACAAATGGCACAATCAGCACCAACTGCAACGGCGCCGCTGCCCAGTTTGCCGCTTGGATCACGGGAAAGTTCAGCCGCAGCCCCAGCGCCACAACGACGCACAAGGCGGTGGTTACCCCCAGCACGGGAATGCAGCCGATGGCGAACCCCAGGGCCAGCGTGAGTGCTAGCCTTTGGGGCGAGATCCCCTGCCGCAGCCAGCTGGCCGCATTGCGCTTCATCGACTGAACGGATTTAGAGATCACCATTCTCATGATATCGGTACGCAGTAGCTAACAGATTAGTTTCTCAATAAAACTTTAGTAAGACAATCAAAATGGACTCAAATTCATTGACTTTTATTAATCCGGGAATCTCAACAGTCCCCGGCGGATCATCTGGGCCAGAATCAGCTCCACCTTCCAGTCAAGCGCACCGGTTCCGTCTACGACTAGGTCGGCGTTGGCCGCCGAAGGGCGCACAAAGGCTACGCTTGAGGGCCTCACGGTGGACTCATACTGGTGGCGGACCACCTCCGGCGTGCGGCCACGCTGCTCGATATCGCGCTTGAGCCTACGTTCAAAGCACAGTTCGTCGGGCGTATCGATATAGATACGCAACTGGTAGTAAGGCAGCAGTTCAGCAAAATGGAGCGCGAAGATGCCCTCGATGAGCAGAAAGGCGCTGGGCTGCACTGTTTCCGTCAGGCCGATTCCATCGGGACCAAGAACGCGCGTGTAAGAGGCAAAGTCGTAAATGGGGCGCTCGATCGCTTCTCCTCTGGCCAGAGCGGCTACTTGGGCCACCAGAAGCGAGCTTTCAATCAGCGAGGGGTGGTCGAAGTTCTGGCGGGCGCGCTCTTCCAACGGCAGGTGGGCCAGATCGCGGTAGTAAGTATCGATATGGAAGTGGATGCCGCCCAGGGTACGTGCCAACTCGGCTGTCAGGGTGGTTTTGCCTGAGCCAGTACATCCGGCAATTCCCAGCACTACAGGAGGAAAGGGGAGACGCGCATTGCGCCCGTCTTCTTGGTTCACGGCTTTACCCCTGTTTCTGGTTTCGCGATAAGAGCGTCCATTTTGGGCACGAGCCGCTCCAGCAATCGTGCCAGCCGGTGCTCAACCTGGTGGCCAATCTCGGCGACCTCCGCGTGATTCAGTAGCTTATCGCCCAGTCCGGCGGCCAGATTGGTCACGCAAGAGATGCCCAGTACTTCGATTCCCATGTGACGGGCGACGATGGTCTCCGGCACGGTGGACATACCGACCAGCGTTGCGCCCAGCGTGCGGAAGGCGCGAATCTCGGCGGGGGTTTCGTAGCTGGGTCCGCTGACGGCCAGATAAACTCCCTCGGCCAGTGCAAAATCATCTTCCTTTGCGGTCTCCTGCGCCAAAGCGCGGAGGGATTTCGAGTAGGCCTCGGTCATGTCCGGAAAACGAAGACCAAAAGCGGGAAAGCCCAATCCCGCGCCGGAGCGAGCCGTAAAGCGCGGCTCGTTGGGCCCAACCAGCGGATTCCAGCCCATCAGGTTGATGTGGTCGCGGAGCACGACCAGCTGGCCTACGCGGTAGTCTTTCTCGATTCCACCTGCGGCGTTGGTCAGCACAACCGCTTTAAGGCCAAGTGCGCCCAGCACGCGCATGGGAAACGTGACCTCGAGCGGCGAGTAGCCCTCGTAAAAATGCACCCGGCCCTGCATCACGGCCACGGTAACTCCGCCCAGACGCCCGGCGACAATGCGCCCCGAGTGGCCTTCGACGGTGGATTGCGGAAAATGCGGAATCTGCGCGTAGGGAACCGCAACCGGCCCGGTGACCGCGTCGGCCACGGCGCCCAACCCGGAGCCCAGAACGATGCCGATGCGCGGGCTGAGCGTGCCCAGCTTGTTGCGGAGAAACTCGGCGGCTTCGGTAACTTTGTCGAAGTAGGTCATTCTTTTGCGACGGACGTTGCGCTTAAGACATTCTACAGGCGCAAAGCAAGACCGGCATGATGTGAATAATAAGGATGTATAGATGAGCGATTTGGAGGTGTGGGAGATGGGCATGAAGGAGCTTGTCGCGGTGATCTTCGGGTTGGGCCTGGGTTGCAACGCATTGCTGTTTGTGCCGCAGGTTGTGGCTCTGTGGCGAAAGAAGAGCGATGCGGGCATTTCGCTCGTGACCTTTGGCGGCTTCAGCGTCTTGCAGGTGCTGGGAATCGTGCATGGAGCCTTCCAGCACGATCTCTCGCTGATTCTGGGCATGGCGGCCAGCTTATTGACCTGCGGCTCGGTTACCGCGCTGACAATTTTTTATAGATTGAAGCGAATGCGGGCAGAGAGAGTTGCGCGGCGAGACTAGTGATTTCCCGATCTCAAAATCCAAATCCAAGGCAACCGCGATCAAGATAAACCATGCTGGAAGAGGAACGTGTTCTCAGGCCGCCGGCCAGACCTCCGGAGTCAGCGTGACCATGCAGCAGCCAAGCACATAATTGAACCAAAAATGCTCTGTGGTCGGCATAACGAAGAAGCCTTCGAGATTTTGTTTGCGAACCACTTCCGTCACAAACGCGCGCGGTCCGTAGAAAAGTGTGAAAAAACTATCCCAATCCACCGTCAGCAAGTAGGATTCATCCGGCGCCAGCAGGGTGCCGCGCGAGGGAAATATTTCTTTGCGGTTCCTGAGCCGGGAGACACTGAGCATTTGGATGGGATCGACATTGGGAAACTCCGGCACGAAGATCAGTTCTTCCTGACTGGCAGCCTGGAACGCATCGAGAAAATCCATCTGCAGCAAGGGTTCGAACCGGCCCTCAACGGGCATCCATACAGATTCGGATCGCAGAAAGCGCTCGAGCGCATCACCGGCCGCAAAGTCGCACAACTCCGGCGCGATCGCTCGTTTTGAAGTCAGCAGCGCCTGGTTCAGCTTGGCGCAGGTGCTCAGCCCGGTTTGAGCGGCAACGCGGGCCCACGAGCACTTTTCTCCCAGACTCAGAATCTGCTCGTCACTTGGGTACTGCTTCGTCGCCTTCCAGCCGAGATCGTCCGGCACACTGATAAACGGGTGAAGGAGGATGAAGACGGATTCGAAACGGCCGCCGTACGCTTCCGCGAGCGGCGCATCATACGGTGGGTAAATGAAACGTTCGTACTCCACAAGATACAGAATAACAAAATCGTGTTGAGCCGGCGCATTCGTAACGGTTCACAGCGGGACGAACGTCGCACTACGCTGAAGGCCGGCTGTTAAATGCAACGGGCTAGTTTCTGTTCTCTGTTCCCTGCCTCAATCGAACACCACCGTCTTATTCCCGTAGCAGAGAATCCGCCGGTCCAGGTGCCAGCGGACGGCGCGCGACAGGACCATGCGCTCCAGATCACGGCCGCGCGCCACCAGATCTTCCACCTGGTCGCGGTGCGAGACGCGGGCCACGTCCTGCTCGATGATCGGCCCGTCGTCCAGCGCCTCGGTGACATAGTGGCTGGTGGCCCCGATCAGCTTGACGCCGCGGGCGTGGGCGGCGTGGTAGGGTTTAGCGCCGGTGAAGGCGGGCAGAAACGAATGGTGAACGTTGATGATCGCGGATGGGTAGCGGGCGATGAAAGCGGGCGAAAGAATCTGCATGTAGCGGGCAAGAACGACCAGTTCGATCTTGTTTTGAGCGAGCAATTCGAGCTGCCGCGCCTCGGCCGCGGCGCGCGTGGCCGCGGTGACTTCGATGTGCTCGAAGGGGACGCCGTAAAAAGCGGCCAGCTCGGCAACCTCACGGTGGTTGGATACGATCAGCGGAATCTCGCACTCCAGCTCCCCGGCGCGCCAGCGGAAGAGCAGGTCGGCCATGCAGTGCAGGTACTGGGAGCATAAGAGCGCCACGCGCGGCAGACGCTCGCCCGAGGACAGCTTCCAGTTCATCTTAAGTTCGGCGGCCAGCGGCGCAAACTCCGCTTCATAGGCCTTTAAATCAAAGGGCTTAGAACCAGCCGATGGCGCAGCGGAAGGGCTGCTCGCCGCGCCGTTCAGAGCCCATTCCACGCGCATGAAGAAGAGGCCCAGATCGTGGTCCTGGTGCTGGTCGGCGTGCAGGATGTTGGCCCCGTGGTGGTAGAGCAGCGAGGAGACGCGCGCCACGAGACCTTTTTGGTCCGGGCAATCAATCAGCAGTACGGCGGAATCTTTCATGCTGTTTTCAGCTTAACCCACCTGCGGCGGGAGGACTTGCCCATTCGACTACGCTCAGGGCAGGCTGTCCGGGCGGCGGCCTTCGGCTACCGGCAGGGTAGAGTATGCGGCGCAGGCGCGGGAAATCGTGACGTAAGCGGATCAGGAGAATTGTTTTTACTTGACATCCCCTTCGATAGAACCCGCCGGAGATTGAAATCGCTGTTCGTCGGCCTTGTTAGGCCGGTAAAGCTGGCACCTCGGGTACCCCCACCCATACTTTGGGCGCAAAATCCTTGTTTTCTTGAGGTTACAGGCAGGGTTGCGCTGTAAAATCGTCAAAACAAAGGAGTTCCCTGCAAAATCGTCCAGGATAAGGAGTTACGGGCAGTTTCGGCCTCTTCAGGCTGCTTACGGCTGAAAAGGGGCGCGAAAAGGACGTACTTGGACGGTGTTTGAAGGAAGACTTCTGAGGATTATTGTGCACGAAGTGGGGAAATAATCTGCAAGGACTGGCCGTCCAAGCGGAATCCTTCAGCGTGGATGGCGAAGGGGTTAGGGGTACAGCATTTTGATAAATATGGCAGCGAAGGTGGGAGACGCGGCGCGGGCGAGAACGCCCGCACGACAGCCGGCCAACCACCCCAGCGAACAAAGATCGTTCGCCGGGGACCCCGGCCAACCACCCCAGCGAACAAAGATCGTTCGCCGGGGACCCCAGCCAACCACCCCAGCGAACAAAGATCGTTCGCCGGGGACCCCAGCAGGAGGCCGGCGCTATATTAACCGATCTGGTGACTGACGCTACATTAACCGGCCTGCTCGATCTGTTGAGCGATCACGCGCTTTAAATCGGCGGGTGAATAGGTTGGCGACTTGATGACCTTGCCATCCCCACGCTTATGAATCTTGAGGACCGGCTTCCAAGCACCGGGATGGGCGCTGGCGCCTTCAGGATGGATCAGCTCCGAGCCAGGACCCTGCACCAAAACCGCGTCGCAAAGGCTGCAATGCGGCCACGCCTTGCTCATGTTGCTGCGCTGCACTTCATCCCAGGCGGGTTGGACCTTTACGCCAGCGGCGTTGAGCGCGCCGTAGGTGACTACCAACTGATCGATGCATGCGTCCACGTATTCGACAAAATCGGGCGTGCCGCTGGGATCGAGCACGATGCCGATCTCGTCGATGAGGGCGGCCTGATCTTCGCCGCTCGATGCGGCAGTGGTTCTGGTGATTGTGCAACCGCATCCTTTGACGAATTCCAGAGCCTCTTCAAAGACGAGACGCGCGCGAAGCAAACGTGTTTCTGCATCGGGAAGCTGAGGAGATTCGTTGACCTGCTGGTTGTACTGCTTCATCAGGGTGACGATGTCTTGCTGCGGGCAATAGGGTTTACCGGTCATTCCAACCTCAATTCATTTTCTGGTTACAAATCAGTCGATATCGAGCTTGCCGGAGCGTTTTTTGCGCAGGAACCACCAGGCGAAGGCGGCGATGGCGAGGCTGCCGACGAGGGCGAGAAGGATGAGTCCGTGATGGGCTACCAGATCGACGACGCTGGGGCCGAAGATGAGGACCAGCGCAGAGAGGATGAGCCAGCGGAGCATGCGGCCGGTGAAGACGGCGAGCATGAAGGGGATAATTCTCATCTCGAAGACGCCGGCGGCAAAGACACAGGCCTTCCATGGCGCGGGCGGGGGAAGCATGGAGGGGATCATCATGGCCAGGAACTCCTGGCGCTCGAAGCGAGTGCGCAGGCGCTCGTAACGCTCACGGTTGATGCGCTTGAGCAGGAAGAGCTCGCCGCCGGCGCGACCCAGGCCGTAAGGGAGCAGGCCGCCGATGGCCGAGCCTACGGAGGCCAGCAGGCAATAGAGCCAGAAATGGCTTTTGTCGTACCAAACGTAGCCGGCCAGAATGGCGTCCATGGGAATTGGAATCGTGGACGAGTCAAGCAGCGCGGCCGCGCCCGCGCCCCAAACGCCGAATTTAGCCAAAAAATTAGCCAGAAAAAGGGCTACGAGCTTCCACTTGGCCAACCATCGAAGAATAAACTGCTTCAAACAGGGTCCCCTTATGGCGGTAATTCCGTCTTATGTATCAGGAACTATTGTACGGGCCGAGACGATGGGCAGGTTGTGGCCTGGATGAGAGAATAGAAGGAAAGGACATAAAGGAGCAGCGGGCGCGGGCGCCCAGGATGCTCCGCACGAACGAATGCCCACCGACCAAGCGCCAAACGATGTGAACGAGCCCAAAGGGTCCGCGGGAGCCGAGCTTGATCCGGGCGCACCGGAGCAGGGCGCGGAGCCGCGGCCGGCGGAGCGTGTGACGCCGGTGGCGAGCAACTCGCGGTGGATCGACTACGACACCCACGAACTGCTGCAGATGATCAGCGAGATGGAGGACGAGCGGCGCTGGGCGCGTCTGCGCGAGGGCTTCTGGCTGGCCATTCTGATTCACCTGGCATTGCTTTCGGGAGTGACGTGGATTCCCAAGTACATCTTCAAGGTTCCGCAGGTGGTGGACCGGACAAAGCTGCGGGAGCATAAGGATTTTACGTACCTTGATACGCCGTTCACGCTGCCGCCCAAGGTGATGGTGAAGCCGGTACCGCAGCATCCGCTGATTGATAAGGAGACGCTGGAGGCGATGAAGCGGGAAAATCCGCCGGGGCCAGAGCCCGCTCCCGCGCCTGCCGCGCCCCCCAAGCCGCCGCCAATTCCGCCGAACGAACAGTCGCAACTGGAGACGCCGCGCCCGCCGGTGGTTCCCGCGCGGCCCAACTTTGCAATGGGCTCGCAAAACCCGGCGGACCAACTGCGCGAGGCCATGAAGGGCGCATCGCGGGACCGCGGCACGGGTGTGGGAAATTTGCCGGGTGGAAGACTGTCGCGGCATCCGGGCGCGGGGACAGGCGGCGTCGAGGTGCTGTCCGACACCGAGGGCGTGGATTTCAACAGCTGGCTGGCGCGCTGGCATTGGGAGACGGAACACACGTGGGATCCGCTGATTCCCGACGAGGTGAATCCGCCGATACTGAAGTCGGGGATGGTGGTGATTCGCTTCAAGGTGCTGCCCAACGGGCGGCTGATGGACGGCAGCCTGATTCTGGAGGGCCGCAGTGGCGACGTGGCGCTGGACCGCGCGGCGTGGGGCGCTCTGACGGGCTCGAACTATCCGCCGCTGCCCAGGGATTTCCGCGGGCCATTCCTGGAGCTGCGAGCCTACTTCCTTTACAACATGGAGCCGCCGCGATAGGGGGAACGGGCAGAGGTGTTCGCGGGATTGGCGGATTTAGCTCGATGGCGAGATATTTTTATTGGCGGTTGCTCTCCGGGAAACAAAACGTCCTTCGCGTAAACTGAATTTATGGCGTTGGCCAGCATGGACAATCAAGCAGAAAAGAACTGGCGCGCGACTTTAGGGTCGAGCTTGAGCGCGCAGCTTCATCAGCGCGAGGATCAGGTATTTCTTGTACTCTCGCTGCTGATTGGAGCGCTGACCGGGCTGGCCGTGGTGGCGTTCATCGTGCTGACGGAGCGGCTGGGAATGCGGCTCTACCCGGTGTCGAGCGCCGCGTGGAGGCGGGTGCTGGTGCCGGTGGCGGGCTCGCTGGCCATGGGATTCCTGCTCTACCGCTATTTTCCCAATGCCCGGGGCAGCGGCGTACCGCAGACCAAGGCGGCGCTGTTTGCGCGGGATGGGTTCATCTCTTTGCGCACGGTACTGGGCAAGTTTTTCTGCACGGCAACGACACTGGCGAGCGGAATTCCGCTGGGCCGCGAGGGACCGAGCGTACAGGTGGGCGCGGGAATCGGATCGGTGTTGGGCCGCGCGCTGGGATTGAGCCCGGAGAAGGTGAAGGCGCTGATTCCGGTGGGCACGGCAGCGGCCATTGCGGCGGCCTTCAATACGCCGATGGCGGCGGTGGTGTTTTCCCTGGAAGAAGTGATGGGTGACATGAACGCGCCGATACTGGGGTCGGTGGTGATAGCCTCGGCGACCTCGTGGGCGATGCTGCGGCTGCTGCTGGGCAATAATCCGCTCTTTCAAGTGCCGCAGTACAGCCTGGGTCAGCCGCTGGAACTGGGCATCTACGCGCTGCTGGGCATTGCCGGCGGATTTTTGTCGGTAGCATTTACCAAGCTGCTGCTGGGGATGCGCGGATACTTTCTGCGGCTGCCCCAAAAGACACAGTGGTGGCATCCGGTGGTAGGCGGCGTGACGGTAGGAGTGATGGGCTGGTTTGTGCCGCAGGTTCTGGGCGTGGGCTACACCTATGTGGGCAGCGCGCTGAATGGATCGATGGCGCTGAAGCTGATGCTGCTGCTGGTGGCGCTGAAGCTGATTGGCGTGACGGTCAGCTACGCATCGGGCAACGCGGGCGGAATCTTCGGGCCGAGTTTGTTTCTGGGCGCAATGCTGGGAGGGGCGATGGGCACGGCGGCGCATCATCTGCTGCCCGCGTACACGGCCACGCCGGGAGCGTATGCGCTGGTGGGCATGGGCGCACTGTTTGCGGGCATTGTGCGCGCGCCGATGACTTCGGTGCTGATGATCTTTGAAATGACGCGTGATTATGCCGTCATTGTGCCGCTGATGATTGCCAACCTGACGAGCCTGTTTATCTCGCGACGCTTTCAGAAGCAGCCGATTTATGAGGCGCTGGCGCATCAGGACGGGATTCATCTGCCTACCGCGGGAACGCTTCACCAAAAAAGCACACGCACGGTGGCGCAGGTGATGCGGCGCACGCCGAAGATACTTGCGGCGCAGGCGCGGGTGGAGGAAGCGGTGGAAGAAACCCGGGCCAGCAGCTTCCGCATCTGGCCGGTGGCGGAGAAGGATTATTTTCTGGGCATGGTGAGCAGAGAGACGCTGGAGTGCGCGCTGGTGGATGGGAGAAAAGAACTGCCGCTGAAAGCGATTGTGGACACGCGACACGTGCAGCACGTGCACCTGGATCACGCGCTGCACCTGGCGCTGGAGCGGATGAGCGCCTACCATCTCGATGTGTTGCCGGTGATTCACCGGGCGGATATTCACAAGTTGCTGGGCGTGGTGACGCTCCACGATGTACTGGACTCGTATGGGGTGATCGGGGCCGAGGATTGGAGTGGCTCGTAGCCACCTACAGTTGGGCCGATGGCTTTCCGTTACCCGGCGGTGATAGTTTCCAGGCCATGGCCGTGGGGGCCCATCTCGCGTTGGCGCAGGAGGAAGGCGAAGATCATTCCCAGCAGGCCGAGGATAGAGAAGATCCACATGCCCATGTGGTAGCCGGCGGGATTGGCATCGCTGGCGTGGCCATGGTCGTTTGCCCAGCCGATGGCCAGGTTGAAGCCGAAAAATCCCATGTTCTGAACCACGGTCATCAGCCCGTATGCCGTGCCCAGCTTGTTTTGATCCACGATATAGGCTACCGAGGGCCAGATCACCGCCGGGACCAGCGAGAAGGCGACGCCCATCATGGCCATCGGCAGATAGAGCGAGGCCTGGGTATGGGTGTAGGCCATCATCATATAGACGGGAACGAGCAGCACCGAGCCGATCATCATGAGTAGGGCGCGCTTGCCGATCTTGTCGACAACTAAACCGAGTAGCGGTGTTCCGAACATGGTGGCAAGAGTCAGATAGCCAATAATCGTGCCAGCCATTTCGCGCGAGGTGCCGTGCGCATCCATGAAGAATTTATATGCGAAGGTTTCAAAGGGAAAGATAGCCGAATAGAAGACCACGCACAGCGCGACGATATACCAGAAAGAAACTCCGAAGTGGAAGAGATCGCGGAAGACGACCTTGTCGGTGGGTCCGGTTTCCGCAAGCTCAAAATTTCTCTCCGCGTAGGCCTCCATGATCCAATAGATCAGCGCGCCGAAGACGCAAAAAGTGGCGATTCCCACGGAGATCAACAGCGGCGTGCGCCAACTGTTGTAGGCTAACTTGAACCACTCAGGCATCATGTTGAATTTGGTCCAGGTGGGCGACCTCTGCGCCAGCAAGGTGCCGGCACGACCAATCATAAGGTTGATGCCGAATGCGAAGCTCAGTTCCTTGCCGCGGAACCATTTGGCAATGGCGGTGGTGACGGCGACGACCAGGGATTCGGCGCCAATGCCGAAGATCAGGCGCCCGGTGGACATAGGGATAAGATGGCCGGAAAGAACGGTGACCGTCGCACCGATCAGGCAGGTGGTTCCGAAGAGGAAGATCGCCTTGCGCACTCCAAGCCGGTCAACCAGATAGCCGCCGATCAGCACCATAATCAGATTCGGAAAACTGTAGATGGCCTGGAGCAGTCCGATATTGGAGTCGGAGAAGCCGAGTTGTCTGGAAAGCAGGTCGGCGATCGGTTCGACACAATCGTAGACATAGTAGCTGCCGAACATGGTCAGGCTGACGAAAACGAGCATGGTCCAGCGGAAGAAAGGCGATGGCGGACGACGGAATGGTTCAGGCATGAAGGCGATGATCCTCGGGCGCGGCGATTTTAAAGTGAAATACGCAACTTATTAAGCTAGCAGATGGGGGTATGGGTTGGCTGGCGAGAGAGTGGATTTCCGATTTCCCACACATTTCGCAAAGAACGCGAAATGGATGATGCACCCACGTTCTATCAACGGAAAAATGCTTAATCGCCACCGAGGGGGAAGCGGGCGCGGACTTCGTAGCGGGAGCCGGCGGACGATAGAAAGCTTTCGTAGAGAAGGAACTCGCGGGCCTGGAAACGGGTGAAGCTGGATGGGCGGCTGAGTTTGGATTTGAGCTGGGTAAGGTCTTGCCGCGGGCCTTTGCTGCGCGCGAGCGTGATGTGCGGCTGGAAGGGACGCGCTTCAGGAACAAAGCCGCAGGGCTGGGTGGAAGCGGTGACGCGCTGCTGAAGTGAGAGCAGCTCAGGCGCGAGGTGGACGCGGGCGATAAGAACTCCAGCGCGCTCGAAGCAGTCCAGATTTTCGAGGCTGACAGGAACGGGCGGGGCATGCAGCTCACGCAGGCGCGCGACGACGCAGGCGTATTGATCCGGATTGGTGTTACCGAGGAATTGCAAGGTGACGTGCCAGGATTCGGGTGTGGTCCAGCGGAGGCCGCCGGCGGCGGAGTGAAGGCGCGAAGAGGCCGCGCGGAGTTCGTCGATTACGGCAGCGGCAAGGGGGATGGCGATGAAGAGGCGCATGCAAAAATGATCCAGGAGACGCTTTCATTATAGAAAATCCGCCGTAATTTGAGGCGAACCAACAGTCTGGCTCGTACTCAATTTTACTGTGCTATTGCTCCGTGTTAATATGGAGGCGTATTCGATGCATCGCCGCAATTCCATCCCGGTAAAAAGAACGCCCCTGCTGAGACGCTATCGTCGCGGGTGGCGTGACCGTGGACGGCGCCCCTCCTGCTGAGTAATCTATCTTCGATGAATTGTGTTTTCCCCAGGTCTCAGAAACGAGAGCTTGGAGAACCGCATCCGGTATTCCTGATGAAATGATTCGACTCCTCCGCCCGTGCGCGGAGAGAAAGGTTTCCAACGATGAATAGCTTTGCCAGTAAAACAAGACTCACCTCGGGCAATCGCACCTATACGATTTACAGCTTGCCGGCGCTCAAGGCGCGTGGCTTTAACCTGAGCCGGTTGCCCTTCAGTTTGAAGATACTGCTGGAAAACCTATTGCGCCGCGAGGATGGCGTGAATGTGACGGCCGGAGAGATTGAGTTTATGGCCCAATGGGAGGCCAAGGCCGAGCCCAGCCGGGAGATTGCCTACATGCCGGCGCGAGTGCTGATGCAGGACTTCACCGGCGTGCCGGCAGTGGTGGACCTGGCCGCGATGCGCGACGCGATTCATGCGCTGGGAGGCGATGCGGAGCGGGTGAATCCGCTCATCGCCGCCGAACTGGTGATCGACCACTCGGTGCAGGTGGACGAGTACGGCGCGGCGGGCGCTCTTGCGGCCAATACCTTGCTGGAGTTCCAGAGAAACCGCGAACGCTATGCGTTTTTGAAGTGGGGGCAGACGGCCTTCCGGAATTTTTCCGCGGTGCCGCCGGGGATGGGCATCTGCCACCAGGTGAATCTTGAGCACTTGGCGCGGGTGGTTTTTACGACGGAGATTGATGGCGAGTTGGCGGCGTATCCGGACACGCTGGTGGGGACGGATTCTCACACCACCATGATCAACGGGCTGGGCGTGCTGGGCTGGGGCGTGGGCGGCATTGAGGCCGAGGCGGCGATGCTGGGGCAGGCTGTGTCGATGCTGGTGCCGCAGGTGGTGGGCTACAAGCTGACCGGCAAACTGAAGGAGGGCGCGACGGCGACGGACCTCGTGCTGACCGTGACGCAGGCGCTGCGCAAGCTGGGAGTGGTGGGAAAGTTTGTGGAGTTTTACGGGCCGGGCGTGGCCGCGCTGCCGCTGGCCGACCGGGCGACGATCAGCAATATGGCTCCGGAGTACGGGGCGACTTGCGGCATCTTCCCGGTGGACGAGGAGACGCTGCGCTATTTGAGATTGACGGGACGGAGCGAGGAGCAGATTGCGCTGGTGCGGGATTATTACCAGGCGCAGGAGATGTTCCACACCGCGGAGACGCCGGAGGCGGAGTACAGCGAGAGGCTGGAACTGGATCTGGCGAGCGTGGAGCCGAGCGTAGCCGGGCCGAGGCGGCCGCAGGATCGCGTGCTGCTGCGGGATGCGGCTACTGATTTTCAGCGGCAGTTGCCGACGCTGCTGGCGCCGACGGCGAAGCCGCTGGGAACGCGGACGGCGGCGAAGTGGGAGCGGGGAGCGGTGAGAGATGCGGCGGTCATGGCGAAAGAGCCGGTGCATGGGCCGGCAACGGTGAAAGAGCGGTTTGGAGTTGAGCCTGACAAATATCTCGATCATGGTTCGGTGGTGATTGCGGCGATTACCAGTTGCACCAACACGTCGAATCCATCGGTGATGATGGCGGCGGGAATTCTGGCGAAGAAGGCGGTGGAGAAAGGTTTGACGGTGCCGCCGTGGGTGAAGACTTCGCTGGCGCCTGGCTCGCGGGTGGTGACGGATTACTACGCCAAGGCGGGCTTGCTGCCCTACCTTGAAAAATTGCGCTTCAATGTGGTGGGTTATGGCTGCACAACGTGCATTGGCAACTCGGGACCGCTGCCCGCCGATGTGAGCAAAAGCATCGAGGAGCATGGGCTGGTGGCGGTGAGCGTGCTAAGCGGCAATCGCAACTTTGAGGGACGCGTGAATGTGGATGTGCGGGCAAATTATTTAATGAGCCCGCCTCTAGTGGTGGCATACGCGCTGGCCGGGAGAATCGGGCATAACTTCGAGACAACTGCGTTGGGCAGCGATGCGCAAGGCAATCCGGTTTTCCTAAAGGACATTTGGCCGACGCAGGCGGAGGTGGCCGAGGCCATTGAAAAGGGATTGTCGAGCGAGGGCTTCCGCAGGGAATACGCGACGGTGAGTTTGGGCGACGCGAATTGGCAGGGACTGAAGTTTCCTACCGGCGAAGTCTACCAGTGGGAGCCGGATTCGACGTACATTCGCAAGGCGCCGTACTTTGAAGGCATCACGCGGACTCCCGTGCCGGTGAGAGACATTTTGGGCGCGCGAGTGCTGGCGGTGCTGGGCGATTCGGTAACGACGGATCATATTTCTCCGGCGGGCAACATCAAGGCCAACGGACCGGCGGGGAAATATCTGGCGGAGCACGGGGTAAAGCCGGCGGAGTTCAACTCGTATGGATCGCGGCGGGGAAATCATGAAGTGATGGTGCGCGGAACGTTTGCCAACGTGAGGCTGAGAAACAAACTTGCGCCGGGGACCGAAGGGGGCGTGACGCGCCTCTTGCCCGAGGGCGAGCAGATGAGCATCTACGACGCGAGCGTGCGGTATGCCGAGCGCGGAGTGCCGCTGGTAATTCTGGCGGGGAAGGAGTACGGGTCAGGAAGCTCGCGCGATTGGGCGGCCAAGGGACCAAAACTGCTGGGAGTGCGGGCGGTGATTGCCGAGAGCTTCGAGCGGATTCACCGATCGAATCTGGTGGGGATGGGGATTTTGCCGCTGCAGTATGAGGCGGGGCAGAATGTGGAGTCGCTGGGGCTGACGGGCGAGGAGATTTTTTCCTTCCCGGGGCTGACGAAGCTGCTAGGCGAAAAATTTGCATCGGGACGGAGGCTGGAGGTGAAGGCGGCCGCGGCGAATGGGACAGCGAAAACGTTTTGGGCGACGGTTCGCATCGATACGCCGCAGGAGATTGAGTACTACGAGCATGGCGGGATTTTGCAGTATGTGCTGCGGCAGTTGGCGGGGAAGTAAAAGGGAAGAGCGATTTGTCATCCACGCCATAATAACCGCTCCGTAAACATGCGGCCGCCGATACGACTTTGACATTGCAACATCCCCATGGACGTTGTAAAGTTAAATCGAATCGTTGCCAAATAAGGGATTTTTAGAGCGGTTTTGACTCCGCATGGAATCTAAGGATTCATCCATGTCACTCAAAGAAGCCGTTAAGCGCTTCATTGGCGCTCTTGGATACGAAGTCAAACGACGAGCGAAGACCCGCATAGTACGCGGAAGGCATTATGGCTCCGTCTATCCTGTTGCAACCTATTCACCCTGGATCGACGACCTGGACTTCACAAAGGTCTATCATCGCGTGCAGCCCCACACTTTCGTGGACATTTACCGCTGCTATGAGCTTTGGGAGCTTATAGGCCAGCTCGGTCATCTGCGCGGCAATCTGCTCGAAGTCGGTGTGTGGCGCGGCGGAACGGGCGCACTCATCTCCTATCGCGCGGGGGGGCTTCCAGGCAAGCCCGTGACATATCTCTGCGACACTTTTAATGGTGTAGTAAAGGCGACCGATGAGGACACCAGCTACCGCGGCGGCGAACATGCCGACACATCGGAGCAGCATGTGCGCGACTTGTTGTCGGAGATGGGGATCGACAACGCCAGGATTCTTGCCGGCATCTTTCCCGACGATTTTATGGATATGGCCAAGGACGAGACTTTCCGTTTCGTTCACATTGATGTCGACGTCTATCTATCGGCGAAGGATGTGCTCAATTTCGTTTGGCCGCGTGTGCCGGTAGGTGGCGTTATCGTCTTTGACGACTTCGGTTTCGTGAACTGTGATGGCATTCCAACCTTGATCGCCGAGTGCCAGGGGAACCGCGACAAACTGGTGATCCAGAACCTGAACGGCCACGCAATTATCATCAAAACCGCTGGATAGGTACACTCAAGCTACCCGGCGTTCGATGGAGGGATTTTGCAATATGTTCAGCGGCAGTTGGCGGGGAAGTGACATCAACTGACATGTGCTTCGACAAATGCAGCAAGTTAGCTCCCGCTTTGCGGGAATAGCGAGTTAACAAGTTAAAGGGTCAAAGTGGCCGTTTACTTTCGCTTTGCCGTCTGATCTTCTCGGGGGCAAAGAACCGCTGGTTCTAGCGGCGTTCACCCATGACGTGGAGGCGGAGGAAGTTAGTGGAGCCGGATTTGGTGCGGGTGCCGGCGACGATGGCGATGATTTCTCGGGGCTTTACGTAGCCGCCCTCTTCGAGCATCTTCTCGGCGCACTCGACCATGCCCTCATTGGAGTTGATTTTGGGGCAGAGGATGGGGGTGGCTCCCCAGAGCAGATTGAGGCGGTTGATGGTGATTTCCAACGGGCTGAAGGCGAAGATGGGCGCCGAGGGGTGGTACTTGGAGAGCTTGCGCGCGGTCGAGCCCGATTCGGTGAACAGAGCGATAGCGCGCAGGTCGAGATCGTCGGAGGCGTGGGCGGTGGCTTCGCAGATGGTCTCGGCGATGGAGAGGTCAGCCCGGCGCTGCTTGCGGCGATCCGAATGCTCGTCATTCTTTATGTTGCGCTCGGCATCGACGACGATGCGGGCCATCATGGAGACAGCCTCGACCGGGTACTTGCCCACGGCGGATTCGCCGCTGAGCATGACGGCGTCAGTGCCGTCGTAGACCGCGTTGGCCACGTCGGAGACCTCGGCGCGGGTGGGGCGGGGGTTTTCGATCATCGATTCCAGCATCTGGGTAGCGGTGATGACCGGCTTGCGCAACTCGGCGGCGCGGCGGATGATGTGCTTCTGGATGGCGGGTACCTGCTCCGGCGGCAGCTCGACGCCCAGATCGCCGCGAGCCACCATGATGGCGTCGGCGGTTTTAAGGATGGCGTCCAAATGCTCGATGGCCTGGGGCTTTTCCAGCTTGGCGATGATCCAGGTTTCGCCGCCGTATGCGGAGACGCGATGGCGCACCAGGCTGACGTCTTCCGCGGTGCGCACGAAGGAGACGGCGATGGCGTCGACGCCGTTTTTGAGCGCGAATTCCAGATCCACGGAATCCTTTTCGGTCAGCGAGGGCGTGCGTACGGGAATGCCGGGCAGGTTGATGCCCTTGTGCTCGCCCAACATGCCGCCGTTGACGATTTCGCAGAGGACGTCGCCATCCGAGACTTCCTGAACGCGCAGCTCGATGAGTCCGTCGGAGAGCAGAATGCGCGAGCCCTGCTCGACGTTATCGGCCAGGGTTTTGAAGGTGGTGCCCACAAGTTCCGCAGTGCCGGGAACGTCGCGCGGCGTGATGGTCAACTTCCGGCCGGACTGGAGCAGCACAGGCTTATGGCCCGTGAGCGTGGAGGTGCGAATCTTGGGCCCCTGCAGATCGCCGAGGATGCAGAGCGGCTTGCGCTCCTCGCGGCTGACCTGGCGAATCATCCGGATCAGTTCCAGTTTTTCGTCCAGAGAGCCGTGAGAGAAGTTGAGGCGAACAACATCGACGCCGGCGCGGACCAGATCACGAAAGACGGGCACGGTATTAGAGGCCGGGCCGAGCGTGGCAACGATCTTGGCGCGACGCTGGGAGGCGGAATCGGACAGGCTGAAAGGCGCGAAGGACATCGGAATACTCCAGCGAAGGTTGACAGGGCTAAGATGCCGGATTTGTGCGCGACCTGATGTACCGGACGCGGGAATGTGGCCACCTACCCTATTCATTATTATGCGGGAGATGCAGTGAATGGCTGGTGAAAATAGTTACCGGCGGGAGTGATTCCGTTTGGCGCGCGCGGAAGTCCGTTCCTGTCGTTCCCGAAAAAGGACGCCATTCAACTCCGCGCCCAACAGAGCGCTGAAGGAGGTGATGTAGAGCCAGATCAAGGTGGCGATGCCGGCGCCAAAGGAGCCGTAAAACATGGAGTAGTTGGCAATGCGCGTGACGTACCATCCAAAGACCAGCGTGGATGGGAACCAGACCAGGGTGGCGGCCACCGCGCCCGGTCCCACCAAGTCCCAGTGCTCTTTGCGCTGGCGGAGCGGAAGTATGTATCGAACAAATAAAAACGCAATAAAGCATCCGACTCCAACAATTGCTAAAAGCGAAGGATTGGTAATGTATAGTTCCCGTGCTCTGCGGACCCTGCTAGAGAGCATCGCGTTCACCATGAAAGATACCCATACACCAGCCACAATCACCAACACAGCTAATCGTTTACTACTCCACGAACTGGCATGAGTTTTCACGTGACCTGTACCGAAATGGTAGAGAGCGCCGAGGACACTGACACTGGAGACAAGAGCGATGGCCCAGCGGACCATGCGCCAGAAGATAAGCACAATGTGGCGCAACTCATGAGTAGAGTTGTCGATCATCCACGCCTCGATCTGGCGGCCGAAGACCAGCACCAGAGTGGCCAGCGAGAGCGGGACCAGCACGATAGGCACCAGCAACAATGCCCTGATCCGGCGCTGCCAGAAGCCCCAATGATCGAGCGGCAGAAGGTAGGCGCGGCGAAAGCCCTCCATGAGGGAGAGCATCATCCCCAGTCCGGCAAAGACCGAGAGAGCGGCGGCGGAGTAGATCAACTGGGTGGAGTGAATGCTGTGGGTCGCCATGGCGGAGCGCAGCAGAGACATCGAGTCTTCAGGCATAAACTGCTCGAATGCGCCGCGCACCTCGCCCACCAGCGAGGTTCCCTCCGGCGCCTGGGCGAGCAGAGCGGTGAGGACCACCAGCGCCGGAAACAGGGCCAGCATCCCCGAATAGGCGACGGCTTTGGCCGAGTTGAGCACATCGTGCTCCATCGCCAGCCAGAGGGCTTTGCGGAAGCTGCGAATCAATGAGGCCATAAGAGTCTCTGGAAAGAGTAGAACATCAGGGGGCCTTCTGCGAAGAGAAAACGGCACCTAAATAATTTGACGGAAAATTACAGTTCAGAAAACAAGCATAGCGTACTAGATTTGCCGAATCTTCACGGAGAAACCGGATCAGAGCCGGCTTTCCACAGGTCCGGACAGGTACACTATGCACGATAAGGAGAATTACCATGCAGACACGGATTCAGGGCACGACCATGCCCGTGCTCGATGTGCAGCTTGAACCGAACGAGAGCGTGTTCAGCGAGAGCGGGGAGCTATCGTGGATGACCTCGTCGATCCAGATGACCACGCACACGCAGATGGGCGGGGGCGGGGGAATCTTCGGCGCGTTGAAGCGTGTGGCCGGGGGCGGGAGCCTGTTCATGACCGAGTACCGGGCCAGCGGGGCAACCGGCGTGGTGTCGTTTGCCACCAAGGTTCCGGGGCACATAGTGCCGGTCGAGGTTGCGCCGGGCAATGAATACATGATTCACCGGCACGGGTTTCTGTGCGCCACGACGCAGGTGACGATCGGGGTGGGCTTTCAGCAGTCGCTGGGGGCGGGCATCTTTGGCGGTAACGGGTTCCTGCTGCAGAAGGTGGGCGGTGCGGGAACGGCGTGGCTGGAGCTGAGCGGCGAGCTGATCGAGAAAAAACTGGCGCCGGGCGAGGTGCTGCGGGTGCATCCGGGGCACGTGGGCGCATTTCAGGCGACGGTAGGCTTCCAGATTACGACGGTGCCGGGGATCAAGAACATGATCTTCGGCGGGGATGGACTGTTTTTGGCCGTGCTGCAGGGGCCGGGAACGGTCTGGCTGCAAACGCTGCCCATCTCGCGGCTGGCGCACCAGATTGCAGAATACCTGCCGCGTACCGAAAACCGGCAAGTGGGACCTGCAGCAGGCGGCGCGCTGATCGGCGGAATCGTGGGGTCGATTCTGGGCGGGGAGCGGTAAAGCAGGGAATAGGGAACAAGGGATCGAACTCCCAGGCCTCAGAGACGAGGCCCGGGAGCCGCTTATTGCATCGGTAGAGACCTAGTAGCGGTGTTCCCGTTCCATTTCGTGCAGGGCATGTCTGAGGGCTTCCCGCGCCTCGTCAATGTGCCGGAGCGCGCGCATCTGCAGCCCGACATGTCCAGTCTCATCAGTCCCGAAGGCGACGTCCTCGCGCGCTACATCCAGAAGATTCAGCGCCGAATGCAAGGGGCGATTGGGATCTCCCCCGGCTGGAGGAGGGGTGAAATGGGGGTTTCTTCCCTCATCGCGAACCGCTGCCTTTACTTCATCAATGGCGCGGTCAATTTCACCGATGGCGCGGTCCCGCGCGCCGATAAATCCCGGACGGCGATCCGTTTGCAGCAGTTCACGCGCCTCCCGCAGATTAGAAAGAGCATGGAGATAGCGGGGACGCTGGGCCTGAGCCTGTGTTCCCAGAGCAAAGAGCAAGAAAGCCGAAAGACCGATTGCCGCCGCGGCGAATATTTTGGACATACGCATTTCAGTAGCACCTTTCATGGAGAAATTGGTGGTTCAGACTACACGCCGGAGAGGATAGCACAACCTCCAAATCACTCACAAGAGCAGGAAAGGGCGGCCATCCGATCACGGCTTGCCAATGTTACCAGGCACACGAATCTTTAGCGGCGTGTCCTCGGCCACAGCGACGGTGAAGGTCATGCCGGGCTTGATCTCGGCTTCACCGCCGTGAATCAACAGACTGGCCGGCCCCACGACCGGTATGAGAAAAATATCCCTTGGCGTCTTATAATGATTTTCTCCCTCAAGGGTTTCACCGCCTTGCAACGGTACGGTAGTTCCATGCACGGTCAAAGAATGAACCTCGAAGGCAATGTCGCCCGGTATGCCCATGTGACCGGAAGTATCTGCTTGAGTGATGGCGGTGTCGACTACGGTTCCCTTAGGGATGACAACGGCATCGCCGACTTTGATGTCCTGGTCGAGCAGGATCTTGATGCTGTCGCCTACCTCGGCGGTCTTCGAGTTGACTGTCGAACTGGTGATCAGATGAAGACGAGTCTTGGCATGAAGGATTCCATCAGCGGCTAGAGTTAGCGGCAACACCTTCATGAACGGGCCGTTGACGGTATAAACGGCCCGTGCGATTTGACTGCGTGCCATATTAGGCGCAAAGGCGACGGCCTGCAACTGAGTAGTGGCGTTGATAGGAATAGGACCCTTATAGCGCCGCGAAGCCGGGGTTGGCGTCCAGCCGTTGGTGGTGTAGTAGATTACCGCGTAGTGCGTACTGCATTTGATGCGCACGGTGGTTCCAGGAGTTACCACATTCACCCCTTTCTGTTCTTGTGAGAACCGACGCTTGATACGCACCGAGGTTCCCGGCGACACCGCACCTGATTTAACAGAAAAGGTTGGTTGGCGTGTAATAGCGATGACCGTGCGGGGATTTTGCAATGAAGCATCCGCCGCGTTCTGCATCATTTGTTGGTTGGCCTGCTGGCTGGCCTGCTGCATATCCTGCAATGCCTGTTGTGTGGCCTGTTGGTTCATTTGTATGGTCTGTTGCATGGCTTGCTGCGCGGCCATCATTCCGGCATCGTCTTGTCCGAACGCGGAAACAGAACCAAGAACTAACACGAGAAGTGCGGTTTTCATTTCCATTCCCCAATCTTGGATTGGGATCCCTGCTGAGTTAAAACCGTAAAGATTGGGATAGTTGCGTAATACTGAAAGTTATTTCTCTGCTGCTTTGATTTCTGCTTCAACCACTACCTTCATTACGCCGCAGTGGGAGAAAAAGCGGATGAGGTTTCCGGTGAGGGGCTGCAAAGGCTCGGAAGCAAGAGTGGAGATGGGCGCGACCGTGGAACTAGTTTCGATGCCTCCCGCCTTCTCCGCAGAAATACGCGGAAAGGATGGAGCACCCGAAATATCCGCCATTTTGAGTTCGCCGGATCCCTGCGCGTCGAGGATGAGGGTGGTGAGCTTGCGGGCCAGGTCGAGCGGGAAACTTTCAGCGACGAAGACCATCTTGCCTCGGATGGTGATGACGACCGGACCCTCACTGGTGGAGTAGACCTGCTCTTCGTCGGATGAGGCGGGCGGCGGGAAGACCGAGAATCCGGCGGAGGGGCTGGCCGGAGCAGTGCGCTCATCGGCCGAATCGAACTTGACGCCGGAGTATTTGCGGCCCAGCTCGTCGGCATAGAGGCGCGCGAAGGCGCGGGCAGAGGCGGAATTCTTCCAGACGGAGAGATAGAAGAGGGCGATGGAGTTGGTGCTGGCCAGCTCTTGCGGAGTTTTGGCGCTGAGGCGCTGGCCGGCCCAATAAAGGCCGCCATTCCAGGCCGGTGTGAGGTTGCCGGCGGCCTGGTCGCCGCCAAAGAGTTCGGTGAGAATGTGCAGATCGAGCTGGCCGATCTGGCCGATGTCGTAAGGCTTGTAGAGCTTGTCCACCAAGGGGTGAATGTTGGGCAGGAGCGGCACGGCGGGCACGTGGCGCTTTTCGTACTCGCGCGGGTTGATAATCTCCCAGCTTGAGGTGGGCGGATGGTCGAGGGTTCCGGCAAATGCCGCCTCCTGTCCCTGATCCATCCACACATCCTGCTCGAAGCTGAGGCCCTCGCGATAAGGGAAGAGCAGCGACTCGGAGATCATGAGCGGCGCGCGCGCCAGCACGGGAGAATCCTCCGAGGCGGCCATATGATGACGGACTAAATCAGAGACCTCCGGGTCCTTAACGAGGCTTTTGCCCATGGGCTTGAGGATGTAGTCCATCATGACGGCCGTGGCCTGGCCCTCGACAACGGCCTCGCGGGCCGTGTCCATCTCGTCTTTAGCCAGGTGGCCGGTGTCTTCGGAGAAGTTGAGCGAGACATCGTCGGGCGTCTGGTTGTTCCACTTTTCGAGATCGGAGTGCTGATCCTGCAGGGCGTGGGTCAGCTCGTGGGCCAGCACCGGCTTCTGTTCCTCGATGTCCACCCAATCGAGCATGTAGACGGTCTTGGTTTTGGCGTCGTAGTAGGCCTCGATCTGCTCCTTGAGCAGCGCCAGCAGAAAGGGCTTGAGAGCGAAGTCGCGGTCGAGCAGACCGAACTTTTCGAGCACAATCTCATCGCGCTGGAGGCGCTTGGCGCTCTCGTCTTCATCGAACTTCTTCTGGAGATATTTTTCGACTGTGGCGCGGGAGGTGATCTGGCGTTTAACGGCGCTCTTGATGGGGAGTCCTGTTTCGCCGGAAGAGAACTTGATCAGTTCATCGACCAGCGAGAGGAGCTGGCGCTGCTGATCGGGAGTCATCCTGCTGGTGGATGAAGTTTGCGCCTGTGGTGGGGCGGGCTGCGCCTGCGGCGGCACCTGCGGTGCGGCCAACTGCGCCTGCGGCGCGACTGTCGTTGCCGCAAGAGACAACGCTGCCGCCCAGAGCCATCCTCGAACGATCCAGTACTGCTTGCTCATCGATACTCCCTATCCTCTTACAAGGCTATAATCAGGATGCGGTCTCAAGCATGATTTCCTCTGAAAAATTTATGCCTGAACCGGAAAAAAGTTCCCCCATGACGGAAACAGACCCCTTATTGGCTACAACACTGGCGACGATACTGGCTCAAACGGCCACAGGGACGGAGCTTGTGGCTTATCGCGGCGCGCTGACTCCACGGGAGTTGGACGCGGCTGAGAGGGAAACAGCGGCGCTGATCTCCGGAGCAGCGGCGCACGACCTGGGCTGGCTGCGGCGCGTGGCGGTGCGTGGCGAAGACCGCTTCCGCTGGTTGAGCGGCATGGTCACCAACACGGTGAACGAACTGGGAACGAACGCTGGAGCGTGGAACCTGGTGCTCAATGCGCAGGGGCGCATCCAGGGCGACCTGCACGTTTGGCGCGATGGCGAGAATCTAGAATTGGAGATTGCCGCCGGCCAGTACGACCGGCTGCTGGCCCACCTGGAGCGCTTCATCATCATGGACGATGTGGAGCTTGCGCCGCAGAGTGAAGAGTCGGCGCTGGGGCTTGCCGGGCCGTTGGCCGCCGGCGTGCTGGAACGGCAGGGGCTGCCCGCGCTCGCAGAACCGATGAGCAGCGCGCGCGCTACGTGGAAGGGCAAGCAAGTGAAAGTGATTCGCGGCTATGGCGCGCTCGTGCCGCATTATGAACTATGGGTGCAGGCGGCGGAGATTCCGGGGCTGTGGAAGGCGCTGAAGGAAGCCGGCGCGAGTCCGGCAGGAGCGGCCACACTGGAGGCTTTTCGCATCGCGGAAGGGATTCCCGCTTACGGCATCGATATAGCGGAACGCGACCTGCCACAGGAGGTGGTGCAGATAGCCACTTCGCAGGTGGCGCTGAGTTTTAACAAGGGCTGCTACCTGGGCCAGGAGATTGTGGAGCGCATCCGATCGCGCGGCAGCGTACACCGGCATCTGCGGCAGTTGGAGCTGTCCGGGCCTTTACCGGCAGCGGGAACCGAGCTGACCATGGAGGGTGGAGAGGTTGCCGGCGCGATCACCAGCGCGGCGGAGTTGCTATTGGAAAGCGGGCCGCGTGTATTTGCTTTGGGCATGATGCGCAGTGAGGCGGAGCGAGGCAATCAAACCTTTACCTACCAAGCCGGAACAGTTATGGGTACGGCAGGGATTCTGACCGCGCCGCCCGCGCTGGGAGAGTTAATCATTCAGAACAACGAAAAGGAAAGAGAGAAGCATGAGCGATAAACCGAAGTTTGAAGTGATTGACCGCCGCAAGATGAAGGCGGAAGAAGAGCGTGAGGGCCAGCAACAGGAGACTCCGGTAGAAAGAGCACCGGCATCGCCGCCGCCTGGGGGCGGACCGCGGCTGGTGGTCAACGAATCGAAGTCCGAGGCCCGGCGAGGGGCCGCGCCCGCAGCAACGTCAGAGTCCGCGGCTGCTGAAGCTGAGTTGCCTACTCCGCCCACAGCGCAGGAGAGCCGCGAACAGAAAGCGGCTTACGACGCCTCGGCACAGAGGCTGGAGGACATGGTGCGGGCGCAGAACCCCGCCATGGGCGCGCCGCCGCAGGTCAGCTTTGAGCACCTGGTACAGCAGTTTTACGTTTCCGCGATGATTCAGATGGGAGCCGGCACGCAGGAGGGACAGCGCCCGCGAGTGGACATCATGGGGGCGCGGACAACCATTGACTTGCTGAGCGTGCTGGCGGAGAAGACCCGCGGCAACCTGACCGAGGCTGAGGATAAGACCCTGCAGACGGTGCTCTTTGAACTGCGGATGGCCTTCCTGGAGCTGACCAGAATGATCACCACGCAGGGCATTCAGCCGCCGCCACCTTTGAAGAAAGCCTAGCGGAGCGCCACGCATGGACGGCCTGCTCACATTTCTGGGGACGGGAACCTCGATGGGGGTTCCCACACTGGGGTGCGATTGTGCGGTGTGCGCATCGGAGGATCCGTGCGACCGCAGGCTCAGGCCCTCGGTGCTGGTGCGATGGCGCGAGACGGGCGGCGGACGCGAGCGAGTGGTGGTGATCGACACCGGCCCGGATTTCCGCGAGCAGGCGCTACGCAACAACCTGAAGCGCGTGGACGCTGTGTTTTATACCCACTCCCACGCCGACCACATCTTGGGCATGGACGACCTGCGCCCGCTCAGCTTTGCGATTTATCGCGAGGGGGGGATGATTCCGCTCTATGCCTCGCCGGAAACGGCTGAGGCGCTGGGGCGCATCTATGAGTACACGTTTTCACCGCAGGCCACTTACCCCAACCGCGCACGGGTCGAACTGCGGCCGCTGACGGAGCGGACTTTGATTCACGGCGTGGAATTTCTGCGTGTGCCGGTGCATCATGGGGAGCAGGAGATTGCCGGCTTCCGCTTTGGCCGCGCCGCTTACCTGACAGACGTGAGCGGGATTCCCGAATCGAGCTATGCGCTGCTGGAAGGGCTGGATCATCTGGTTCTTTCCGCGCTGCGCCACAAGCCGCACCCCAGCCACGCTACCGTGGAGCAGGCCGTTGGCTGGGCGCGGCGAATCGGCGCGGGCCGGACCTGGCTTACGCACATCGCACACGACCTGGGCCACGAAGAGACCAACCGCGCGCTGCCCGAGGGCATCCGGCTGGCTTATGACGGGCTCTGCCTGCCGGTAAACCTGGAGACCGCGCATTGATAATTGAAGGCAAGGTGATTTCTGTCTATCAATCGCTCGCGGAGATACCCGCCGGCTTCGGTCCGAGCGTGGCGGCCATCGGCAACTTCGACGGCGTGCACCTGGGCCACCAGGAGATTCTTTCGGCGGTGGTGCGCGAAGCGCAATCGTTGCGCGCGCGGGCCGTGGCCATCACCTTTAACCCTCATCCGGAGCAGTTTTTGCGTCCCGCGTCCGCGCCGTTGCTGCTTACGCCGATTGAGGAACGAGTGCGGCTGCTGGGCTTGACGGGCATTGACGCCGTTGTGGTGCTGCCCTTTGATGCGGCGCTCGCCTCGCTCACCGCGCGGGAGTTTGTGCAAAACATTCTGGTGGACGCTCTTGCTGTGCGCGGCCTGCACGAGGGCGGCAACTTCCGCTTTGGAAATCGCGCCGAGGCCGGAGTGGCCGAGTTAAAAATGTTTGGCGCGGAGTTCGGATTTACCGTTCACGTTCATGCGCCGGTGCATGTGCATGGGCTGGAGGTTTCCAGCTCGGCGATTCGCGAGCGCGTGGCTACGGGCGACATGACCCGCGCGCGCTGGATGCTGGGCCGCACCTTTGAGATTCGCTCCACCCAGGCTCGCGGGCGCGGCATCGGCACACGGTTGCTGGTGCCCACCGTCAACCTCGCTCCATACGACGGCCTGCTCCCCGCCTTCGGGGTTTACGTCACCAGGCTCATGATAGGAGAGCGCAGCTTCCAGGCGGTGACCAACGTGGGCAACCGGCCGACGTTTGGCGTGGCGTCGTTTGCCGTCGAGTCGCACATCCTGGACTTTCAGCCGGTTGACCACCCCACGAACGAAGACCTGTCCGTGGGGACCCCGGTTGACCACCCCACGGACGAAGGCCTGTCCGTGGGGACCCCGGTTGACCTGAACGACCAGACGCCTATAGTCGTCGAGTTTCTGCTGCGATTGCGCGGGGAGCAGCAGTGGCCCACGCCGAAAGCGCTTAAAGAACAGATTCTAAAGGATATAGATAAAGCAAAGAGATACTTTTCGCTGGCGCGATAGCGACAATTTCATTCTGAACGCGCAGAGGCAAGCCAAGCTCAATGTTGGGAAACAACTCTGGGCAATCTGGAATGAATTCAGGTGACGTCGGTGCTAAATCTGGTTACTATGGGGAAGTCCTCGGCGAAATGTTTTGCCGTATATTGGTTTTTGTTCATATCCTGATAAATTGGTGTGTAGTTTCTTTAATTTCATAGGATTATGGCGGAAGCGCGCGCGGAAGAGGTTGCGCATGGAATTAGGAGTGGAGAAACGAGCAATGCGGAAACTTCCATTGACGTTACTCTCATTGGCGGCAACCCTGGCGAGTGCCCCGGCTGCCCTGGCTGATTCCTATATCTTCATCTATACCGGCAACGTCTCGAATTACTCGACTGGTTTGTATTACCCGGCGGCGGAGATCACTATCAACGGCGTCTTCACCACGTCGGGCTCTGCAAACGCAGATGGAGGCATTGACATCACCTCCTTTACAGGCACGTATACGGATACGGAAGATGGTGTTTCCGGCGCGATCAGCCTGTACCCTGGAAACGGCACCTACGAGAATTACCTTACCTCCGCGAATAATTTGTGGTTGTACGACAATCTGTACTATCCGAAAACGAATGCGCCCGGCACGACGGGCGGCCAGTTCGATTACTATGGTCTTCTCTTTAATATTGGACCGTCCAGCGACCCCGCTGAGTGGGAAGTGAACTTTTGGGCAAACACCGGCACTACCTATTTGTTGGTGGAGTCGGAAGACGAGCCGTCATCGGGTTATCTGAATCAGTCAACCGGCATCGGCATCACCAACCCTGACAATCCCATCAATCCTACCGGCCCAATTATCGCGCGGACTCCGGAACCCGGGTCTCTGTTGTTACTGGGCACGGGACTGCTCGGTCTGGCAGTAATGCTTTTTCTAAAGGCCAAGCAGTCAGACCAGGATCTGTACACATAATTGTCTGTCAGGGCAGGCCTCTCTCTTCATCAGGGATTATTTGGTTTGGCTGGACTGGAACCTGATTTGAGTGCTGGTTTGACGGTGACCTTTGGCAAGTCGGGAGTGGAAGCCGGAGCCAGGGGTGCTTTTTTCACCTTAGAATTTGCGGAGGGCACGCCTGCAACAGGCTGCAATGGCTGATTCGCAACCGCTGGCGCCGGCGGCTTTGCAGCCTGGCCGACGGGAACCAGCGGCTTGGGCGGAACTGCTTGCGCCGGTGTTCTTGCCGTTCGGGGGGTATCCAAAGAAGCCGCCGGAGCGATCACCGGTTTAACGGAACCCGCGAGCCTTCCTGTAGCAGCCTGTGAGTTCAATGCTGGTTTGATTCTCGATGCGGTTGTTGGAGCGCTGACGGCTGGCTGCACGGCTGGTTTTGCGGCGGGTTGCGCGGGCGGTTTGGCTGCCGGGGCAGACGATTGCGAGGATGTGCGAGCATTGGCGGGCAAGCTGGCCGCAGGCGAAGCGGCTGCCGGACTGGCAGCGGCGGCTGATGCCGCCGGATTGACGGACAGAGGCAAATTGGTGGACGCGTTGGCCTTCACGTGGATGGAGGGCGAGCCGGCTTCTTTGAATCTGTCGGGCCGCTGCGCGGCTGTCTTGAGCGAGGGATTCTCAGGTTCGCCGGCGAGGAACTTTTCACTGTCTTTGCCGCTGATGGCGGCGCGCATCCAGGTAATCCAGATGGGCAGTGCCGCGCGGGCTCCGGATTCCTTTACTCCCAGCGACTGATTGTTGTCGAAGCCAACCCATACGCCGCAGGTGATGGAGGGCGAGAAGCCCAGGAACCAGGCGTCAGTGTATTCGCTGGTGGTTCCGGTTTTGCCGCCGAGCGGGTGGTTGAGTTGCGCCGCAGCCGCTCCAGTGCCGTGCTGGATGACGGCTTGTAAGAGGGTCAGCATGGTGCGCGCGGTTTGCTGGCTGATCACCTCGTTGACGGCGGGCTGTTCTTCCCAGAGGGTGATGCCGTCGGTGTTGGTGACCTTTTTAATGAACCGCGGCTTCACGCGCAAGCCGTCGTTGGGAAAGACGGCGTAGCTGGCTACCTGCTCTTCGAGCGAGACATCCACCGCGCCCAGAGCTACGGGTAGATAGGCGGGAATGTTCGAGGTGATGCCGAAGCGGTGGGCCACGTCGATGACCTTTTGAATGCCCACGTGGTCGGCCAGCTTGAGGGCGGGAATATTGCGCGAGTCGGCGAAGGCCTCGGTAAGGGTCATCTTGCCCTTGTAATCGTTTTCGTAGTTGCGGGGAGTATAGCTGCCAAAGCTGATCGGTGCATCGACGATGATGTCGGTGGGCCTGGCGCCGTCTTCAATGGCGGCGGTGTAGACGTAAGGCTTGAAGCTGGAGCCGGTCTGCCGCTGGGCCTGGGTGGCGCGGTTGAACTGGGAGAGCGCGTAATCGCGTCCGCCGACCATGGCCAGCACGTCGCCGCTGGTATTGTCGATGGCCAGCAGAGCGCCCTGTGCGCCGGAGTCCTGCTCCAGCGTGGCGCGCTGCGTCTTTCCCTCCACGGCATCGGCCAGGTGAACGTAAATCACGTCGCCGGGCTTGACTAGGGCGACGCCAAAGTGCTCCCCGGTCCATCTCCAGTCCTCAGGCAGAAGCAGAATCTTGGTGTCGCCAACGCGGGCATGGATCTCCAATGGCAGAACATGGGTAACCACGGCATGGACGTAGTCGCCGGGCCCGGAACTCATGGCCCAGTCGGGATGCTTGTACTCCTCGATTGTGCTGCCGCTGGCGAGCACGTTTTCCAGCTTGCCAGGCGAGTCATTACCTATCCAGCCGCGCCGCCGCTCATAGGCAGCCAGGCCGTCGGTGATGGCGCGATTGGCGGTTTTTTGCAGGTCGAGATCGAGCGTGGTTTGCACCTTCAGGCCGGCCTCGTGCACCTGCTCGCTGCCGAAGCGCTTTTCCAGCTCCCGGCGGACTTCCTCCTGAAACCAGGGAGCGACTAAGGTTTCAGGCGGGGCGATGCGCAGCCCCAGCGGAGCATTGCGGGCCTGCTCCGCCTGCTGGTGGGAGATGACGCGATCAAGCTCCATTTCGGTAATCACCAGGTTGCGCCGGTGGAGGGCTTTTTCCGGCGCGAGCAGCGGCGAGAAGGCGACCGGTCCCTTGGGCAATCCGGCCAACAAAGCCGCTTCAGGGAGCGTCAAGTCTTTTGCGTGCTTGGAAAAGTAAAACTGGGAAGCAGCCTCGAAGCCGTACCTTCCGTGGCCCAGGTAGATTTGGTTGCCATAGAGGGTAAAGATTTGCTGCTTGGTGAAGGCGCGCTCAATCTGAATGGCGAGATAGGCCTCCTGCACCTTGCGGCTGGCGGTTCGTTCGGAGGAGAAGAAGAGGTTGCGCGCCAACTGCATGGTGAGGGTGGATGCTCCCTGCGCGCGCCCGTGCGATCGCAGGTCGTGCCACAAAGCTCCACCGACGCGCAGTACATTGATGCCCCAGTGCGACTGGAAGTTTTTGTCTTCAATGGAGATCACCGCCTGGCGCAGGACCGGGGCAAAGTCGTCGTAGTTGACAACGATGCGCCGCTCCAGCGCAAAGGAGCCAATGATGCGGCCTTTCTGGTCGTAAAGATCGGTGGTGGTGGATGGGTGATAGCGTTCCAGGTCGTGAATCTGAGGCAGATCGACGGAGTAAACCAGCATGAGCCCGCCCAACGAGCCGGTAATCACGGCCAGAACGAGCAGCGCGGACAAGGCCAGCTTGCCGGCCAGCTTGCGCCGCTTATGCACGGGTACTGGCGCGGCGCGAAGCATGTGGCTCCGGCCAAGACTGTGCGAGTCGGGAGGCTCGGTAGAGTTGAAAATCAAGCGATTCAGGCCTCGCCGGTACTTCTGCTGAGTACCGTAAAAATAGGGCTACAGCCCAAGGCTAGCACGAAAGCAGCGGAAGCAGAAAATGGCTGCCTCGCGCAATCCATGCAGCGCGAAGACGGGGCGCGGGGACGACGATCGCGCAGATGAAAAAAGCCGGTAAGAGGGCTATTTCGTCCCGAAGAGGCGGCGGAAAAAGCCGGTTTTTTTCGCCGCTGGCGGTGGGGTAGCGGGCGGGGCGGCGCTGGCGCTGACCGCAGGAACAGCTTCCGCAGCGGGCATGGTGGCGTGGTCGCTGTTATTGGCTTTCAGCATCTGGAGCGCTTTGTCGAGAGGCGCGTCACCTTTGGCGGGCGGCGCTTCCTCATATTCTTCCTCGGATACCTGGCCGACGAACACGGCGGGAACTACAGCCTCATCGGAAATCTTCTTGCCGGCGGGGGTCTGATACAGGGCCACGGTCAGCAAGAGGGCGGCGCCATCGGGCAGTTCGATGGTCTTCTGTACGGAACCCTGGCCGAAGGTCCGTTCACCTACCACGTCGCCACGCTTCAAGTCCCGGATGGCGGCGGCCGCCAGCTCAGCCGGACCCGCGGTGCCGCGGTTGATGATCACGGCCAGCGGCGCGTCGGAAAGGAATTGAGCGGGATCGGCGGAAGAGGTCTGGCGGGGAAACTTCTGGCCTTCGAGCGTCGCCAGCGTCCCCTGCTTCACGAAGAAATTGGCCAGGCGCAAGCCCTGCTGGTAGTCGCCATCGGCGGAGTCGCGCAGATCCACGAGCACTTTTTGATCTTTGGTGGATTTGAGGACGGCAGCGATTTCGTCCACGCGGGATGCGGTCAACGCGCCGGGCTTCAGATAAAGGATGGTCGTCCCCTCGAACTGTTGCTGGGCGAGCGCAGGCACGCTGGTGATGGAGCGCGTCAGGGTTATCTTGTCGGGTTCTTGCTTGCGTGGGCGCACCACGGACAGGGTAACCGAGGTCCCCGGCTTTCCCTCCAACAGCAGGCGGATGACCTCCAGCGGCAACTCGCGCGTGGACTGGCTGCCGATGGACTCGATTACATCGCCATCGGCGATATGCTCCTTATCGGCAGGCGAACCGGGCAAAACGCTGACCACGATAGCGTAGCCGAAACGCTTGGATACGGTAATGCCCAGCTGGGCGACGCCGGTTACCGCGCGCTCCTTGTAGATTTTGTACTCGGCCGGGGTCAGGTAGCTGGAGTCGGCGTCCAGCGACTCCAGCAGGCCTTGAAGAGCGCCGGTGGTTACGTTGTTGATGTTGGGCTCGGTGACGTATTCGGTCTGAATCTTACTGAGCACCTGGCGGAAAATGACCATCTGGCGGTATGCGCCATCCTGCTGGCCGCCGGCATGAACGCCAAACCAGCCAAACTCGCCGAAGAGAAAGCCCAGGCCGAGAGCGGCAAAGATGGCAACGGAAAGAACGAAGACAAAACGCTGAAAAAATCGAGACACGCGCACCACCGGGGCGGCCCTTAAGGGGAAACGAGCCGCTCAACCCTATAGACGCAATGATAACGCAAAGGGCGCGCGGTGCGGGTTCATGTCTTGCTGGGAGGGCTAAACAGGGTTGAAAAACAATGCCGGGAAAAAGGCTTCTGATTCAGCCAATCGAGGGATTCGCCTTTGGAGGGGGTCAAGCATGGACCGGGAAGCCCAAGCTTCGTCATCTTCCAGTTCGTATGAGCGGGTCGTATAGAGAAAGCCTTACTGGAAAAAGCTGAACAATTTTTTCTTTTCCATGATGGCCGACTGGCCGCTAACCGAACGGGTCATCTGGCGGATGGTTCTGGAGATGGGCGAGTCATCGTCGGCGAACGGGGTTGCCGTGTTCTGCATACGGCGCACCGCGGCATAGTCATTGGGGATTTTCCATTGGGCGGGACGGGTGAGAGCCTTGTCAATATGCTCTTCATCAATTCCGTTCGTGCGGGGGTCGTATCTGTTGAGCACGATTTCGAGTTTGGCTTTACCCGCGGAGGAGAGTTGCGCAATCATGCGATGCGAGTTGCGCAGTTCGGGGACGCCGACCTGGGTGACCAGGTAGACGGTGGAGGACTCATATAAGAGATGTCTGCACCTCAAATCGAATCTCGATCCAGCGTCTACAACTACAAAATCGAAGTTCTGGCAGGCGACTTCCAGCAACTTGTCAATAGCGTCCGAGGAGACATACGTGGAGCCTAATTCATTGGGCGCCGCAAGTACAAATAACCCGGAACTATGCTGCACCAGCAAGCCGGCAAGGAAATTCGCATCGAGCCGGCCGGAATTTTGAAAGGCGTTGACAATCGAGTACTGAGCTCTGATTCCGAAATTGATTGCCGCGTCTCCGAGAGGGAGATTGAGATCGATCAGCAGGGTTTTTCGCTCAGACTCCCGGGCCAGCGAAACCGCAAAATTACAGGCCAGGGTGGTGACTCCAGAACCGCCTTTGGCGCCTAAAAAAACGAGCATCCGACAGTCAGTTTTTACTGGAGCGCGAAGCGATGAACGCAAAGCAGATGCCCTCATCAAAGCCTCGGCCAAGGCACCGGGCGCGAGGGGTAAAGTGAGAAACTCACGCGCTCCTGCGTGCATACATTTGAGCAGCAGGTCAGGATCCTTGCGCTCCGACAAAACCATAACGACTGCCTGGCTTTGGACACAGAGGATCTCCACCAGATAGAGAGCCTGTTCGTGGTTACTGTCCAGGTCAATGATGATGACGTCGAAGTTGTATCCCAGCATTGTCGACGCATCGTCGGGACCGGAAGGATAGGTAGTAAACTCCCGAAGCGGACCGCTGTGACACTCGCCCAGAGCGCTTGTTAAGACGCTACGACATTGCTTGTCCGGGCTGATAAGCGCAACGGACAATATGTTTTCGTTAAAGGCGGACGAATCAGCAGGATAGGAAGAGGCTGACATGTCAGAATAACGGCTCCAAGCTACGTGAATACCTGCGCAAGCCAAAGCAGAATGAGCAAGCGGTCAACGCAGTACTGATGAATGAGGCAGTCTGGCTTACCCTGTTCTCGGGCCCCACGATGGCTTTGGCCGAGGCCATGCGCATGATCGTAATCGCCAGGCAGGAATGAAAACCAGCCAAACTATCTCAGGGAAAACCCTGGCCATGAGCAACAAGGATGGCCATGGAAAATCAAAGCAAAATTGCCATAAAAGTGAAACAGCGAACAGCCAGACGATCCCTCCGGAGGGGATTCATGCGTCCAGTCTCATGAATACAATCATAACGCAGAGATGGGCGGGGGAATGATTTCGAATGTTGTGTGTGGAATAACGGGTAAAAACCGCGCAGGACGGAGAATCCGCCCTGTTCTCACGCGAAGAGCCTGAACTTTTTTTTCTTTTCCGGAAGGTGTGGCTGGCCGCAAGCCGCCCTGGCCATCTGCCGGATGACGCGGGCGATGGACGAACTGTGTTCGCTGAGCGGGGTAGCAGTATTCTGCATGCGGCGCACGGCGGCATAATTGTTGGGAATTTTCCAGTGCGCGGGCCGGGTGAGAGCGTTAGTAATGTGCTTTTCATCGATTTCCATGGAGCTAGGGTCGTAACGGTTGATTACGATTTCGAGTTTGGGGCTGCCCTCGGCGGAAAGCTCGGTAATCAGGCGATGGGAGTTGCGCAGTTCGGGAATGCCGACCTGCGTGACCAGATAGACGGTGGCGGAGTCGTCGAAGAGATGCTTGCGCTGCAAGTCGAGTCTGGATCCGGCGTCGACCACCACATAATCGAAGCTCTGGCAGGCGACTACCAGCAGCTTGTCAATGACGTCAGAGGAGACATAAGTGGGAGCAAGTTCACTGGGCGCCGCGAGTACATACAATCCGGAACTATGCTGCACCAGCAAGCCGGCAAGGAAGTGCGCATCGAGGCGGCTGGAATTCTGAAAGGCGCTGGTAATCGAGAATTGAGCCTGGATTCCAAGGTTAATGGCCACGTCACCCAGAGGGAGATTGAGATCGATCAACAGGGTTTTCTGGCGGGATTCCTGGGCCAGCGATACGGCAAAATTGCAGGCTAGGGTGGTGGCGCCGGAGCCGCCTTTGGCGCTTAGGAATACAAGCAGCCTGCCATTGGCTTTATTTGAAGGACGAGCTGTCAAACGCAGTGCAGAGGCCCTCATCAGAGCCTCGGCAACCTCATCTTTGACGAAGGGGAGCATCAGATACTCGCGTGCGCCGGTGCGCATGCAGCGAACCAGCAGGTCCGGGTCAGCCTGCGAGGAATATACGATTGCGGTTCCCATGCCGCGAGAGCAGATGTTCTCCACCAGGTCGAGAGCATATTCCGGGTCGCTGTCCAGATCGACGAAAATGACGTCGAAGTTATTTCCCAGGGAGTTCGAGACATCATCCAGGTTGGGAGGGTAAGAAATGAACTCCCGAATGGGCCCGGTATGAAATTCGCCCAGAGCGATGGTTGCCGCGTTGCGCCGATGCTCGTCCGGGCTGACGACCGCGATGGACAAATTGGCTGTGCTGATCGGGACATCGGAAGTGTAGATATTGACTGACATGGCGCGAAGGCTGCTCCCAGCCGCAAAGAAGGCGCAGAATTATCAGGGCGATAATGCGCGCCTGTCTTTGGAAAATTAACAACTCATCATGAGTTATCGGCGGCAATGAGAAGTGCGTTAGTGACGAGCGAGTATTTATATGGGCGGCGAGCCAATTTTAGTGTTCGGCAAATTCATTTACTGGGGAAAGCAGAGAATGGAACTTCGTACCATATCTTGACACGCCATCCCAAATCAAGCAGACTGAAAGATGAAACGATTTGCGAAATTGAGGACCGAAATGCGAGAAACAACCCCACAAGGCGCCTACAAAATTCAGGCTTTGGACCGGGCATTCGCCATACTGGATTTGCTGGGAGAGAGCGAAACGCCTCTGGGCCTGGCGCAAGTTGCCACGTCGCTGCAAATGCACAAGAGCACGGCGCACCGATTTTTGATGGTTCTGGAGAAGCACCGGATGGTGGAACGCACCACCAACGGCAAATTCCGTCTGGGGCTGCGACTTTTTGATTTCGGCAGCCGGGCCATCGAAAAATTTGATTTGCGCGAGCGCGCGCAGCCGCATCTGAAGCGCCTGGTGAACGAGACTGAAGAGACGGCGCACCTGTGCATCCTGGAGGGGGCGCACGTGGTCTACATCGACAAGATCGAGCCGGCGCGCGCGGTGCGCATGATAACCCGCATCGGGGCCAGCAATCCGGTACACTGCACCTCGGTAGGCAAGGCGATGCTGGCATTCCAGCCCGAGGAGCGGCTCACGGAGATTCTGAGCCGTCTCCGTTTTGAGCGGTTTACAAACCGGACCATCATAACCGTGGAGGCACTGCGCGCGGAGATCGAGAAGACGCGCCGCCGCGGTTATGCCGTGGATGACGAGGAGTTCGAGGAGGGCCTGCGCTGCATTGCCGTGCCGGTTCTGGATGCGCAACGGCTTCCAGTAGCGGCGGTGAGCGTTTCCGGGCCGTCGTTTCGGGTGACTGCGCAGAAGCTGCCCTCGATTGCCAACCACTTGCTGCAATGCGTGCGCAGCATTTCAGTGGATATGGGTTTTGCACCCAGCGGCCGGGGCAACCGCGCCGTGTGACGATTCACTTTTGGCGGATCGCGCGTGCGTATTTCTCAAAACCGGCTCTCTCCCATGGGCCGCAGCTTCTGATAGACTTATTTTTGTTGGGGACGTAGCTCAGTTTGGTTAGAGCGCTGCCCTGTCACGGCAGAGGTCGCGGGTTCGAGCCCCGTCGTCCCCGCCATAAACCAATAAAAATCAATGGTTTATGGAAGTGACATCTTCTTTCAAGTGCCCTCCGAGTGTGCTGATTTGAACTCCCTTCGAGCAGACCCCGGAAGGCCAGAATCTGCGCCACTCGATTTTCATCTCCCCAGCCTACTGATAAATATCCAGCATGATCCGGCTATTGGCCTGGCGAAGAAGCTTCTGAGCCGTCTTGATGCCGACGCCGTTATTCCGGAGAATGAGTGCCTACCCGTGCCGGAAGCTGAGCTAGCCGAATCGTTCGGTGACCCCCAGCCGGAGTAGAGCCGGCCCTGGACTTTCTGCTCTCGAGATTTGTTGTGTAGAGTTGAATAGAACGGTTTGAAGAAAGGCAGCCATGAAAATGAACAGACACACCCTTTGCACTTTCGTACTTGCAGCCCTGGTATTCACCGGTGTGCAAGCCTCGGCACAGATTCCGGGGATGCAGGCGCCCAAGCACTATCCCTGGTCCGACAAGACGCTGTCGCCCGACGCACGCGCGGAGATGGTGATTAAAGAACTGACGCTCGACGAGAAGATTCAGATGCTGCACGGGCTGGGCTGGCAGGCGCTCATGGTGCAGCCGGAATCGGGGCCGGGGACGCGCGCCATTACGACGATGGGATTCATACCTGGAGTGCCGCGGCTGGGGATTCCTGATCTGCAGATGTCGGATTGCGTTGAGGGCATCTCGGGCGCGGGAGTGAAGGGCCGGTACGCGACGGCGCTGC
>Ga0326728_10004029_pt1 | contig 44241 bp, 34 predicted proteins | sample MB3enrmetagenome_FD_207602 | JGI IMG/M metagenome (GOLD analysis project Ga0326728, IMG submission 207602) | Lab enriched peat soil microbial communities from McLean, Ithaca, NY, United States - MB31MN | ecosystem: Environmental > Terrestrial > Soil > Wetlands > Peat | place: USA: New York...
GTGAATTGTCAATTATATCAATAATATGTAAATTGGATGGCGTATTTCCCGGCCGCCTTGAAGCAGCAAAAATTCACGTGTAGTGAAATCAATAACTTACGGCAGTCTCACCTGCATTTCGCCTGAATTTTCAGGAGCCGGTTTCCACCTGTGAAACAAAGGTCGCTTGCGGCGTGCTTTGCGGATGACGTATAAGTTTTTAACTAAAAACTAAAAACTAAAAACTAAAAAACAGATTTTGGCTTTTCACCGGCGGTTGCTGTATCCTCTCGAAGCAGGGTTCCGTCCGCCAACTGAATGAACGTGACGCTTTGCCATTTCATGCATGTCCCGTGCGGGGGAATTCCACGCGTGGCCATCCGGGCATGGGGCAGGGGCATAGCTGATTTTTCGTCGCATTTTGCGGCGGGAACGGCACGGAAGTGGCAATTGAGCCCTGGGGCAAGAATTCCGATTGAGTCAGGTCAATCGGCGCTTGTTCAACTGACTTGGGAGAATGGGGCATGTTTTTTCGGATAAGACCGCCTGGATTCAACAGCGTAAGCTTTTATACCATGATGGTGGTGGCCTTCGTTTTCCTGCTGACGGCCTCGGCGCTGCCGATCATTGTGTTCAGCTTTTATCAGGACAAGGCCATCATTTCGGCGCTTGGCTACGATCTCATGGAGGCAATCTCCAGGGCGGCGATCGAAAAGACAAACGACTATTTTATGCCTGCCTCGACAGCGGTTCAAATGAGTTCCAAGCTCGCGGAACTCGGTGCTATCTCTTGCAATGACTACAATCAGACGGAAATGTACACGATGGGTGTCCTGCAGTCTTACCCGCAGATAACCATGTTCTATATCGGCGATGAGCAGGGGAATTACGTTCATGCCTGGAGGCGTCCCGGAGGAGAACTGGAAAGCTGGATAGTAAAGGCAACCGGCTTCCCGCCAATGTGTTCCCTGGTGATCAGGGACGCCACATTGAAGGTGGCCGGAGTCGAAGAAACCAGGGGCGTCGATTACGACCCCAGAGAACGTCCGTGGTACGTGGGAGCGAAAACAGCAGGGACAAACTCGTGGACCGACGTCTATATTTCCTATAGCAGCCGGAAACCGACGATTACTTCTTCTTACCCGGTTTTCAGGCCGGATGGAAAGTTGATGGGCGTCTGGGGGATGGATATCGAAGTAGGTGAGATATGCAATTTCCTGCATGAACAAAAGATAGGAAAAAGCGGCATTGAATTGATCATTGATGAAAAGAACGATGTGGTGGCTTTCCCCGTGGTTTCGTCGATCATAAAGGAAGAAAACGGCGCGCTTCGTCCTGTCAAAGTGGATGAGTTGCGACTAGAGCCTCTCACAGCCGCATACCGGGAACATCTGATCACCGGGAAAACCCGGTCAGTCATCGAATCCGGAGGTAAAACCTATTTTGCGTCGTTTACTGATTTTCCAAAGCCTTTTCCCATGCGGTGGACAATAGCCGTGATTGTTCCGGAAGACGATTTTACCGGCGGGGCAAAGCAGGAGCTGATAGTGATGCTGCTTATTTCCTCGGTCATGCTGGGTGTTGGGGTCGTGCTGGCCGTTGCGATATCCCGGGGCATCACCCACCCTGTTCGGCTCATAGCCGAAGCCACCGGCAGAATTAGGAATTTCAATCTCGACGAAAAGATCCACATACCTTCCCGCATGAAGGAAATCCAGTCCATGCGTGATGCCATCGCTTCGATGCAGCAGGGGCTCCATGCTTTCCGGAGGTATGTCCCGGCTGAACTGGTGCGACAGTTGATAAGCACCGGAGAGGGCGCGCAACTGGGCGGACAGAAGAAAGAGCTGAGCGTGTTTTTTTCCGATATAACTGGATTCACGTCGATCGCCGAACTCATGACCCCGGAAAAACTGATGTTGCACCTTTCCGAATACTTTGACGAACTTACCAAGGTGTTAACGCTCCATGGAGCTACTGTGGACAAGTATATCGGGGATGCAGTCATGGCATTCTGGGGAGCGCCGATCAGTGACGAAAATCACGCCATCCGAGCCTGTGAAGCGAGTCTGGCCTGTCAAGAAAAGATCTCCGAACTCAATCTGAAGTGGATGGAGGAGGGCAGAAGCGCCTTTTTTACCCGGATCGGAATAAGCACCGGTGAGACCGTGGTTGGAAATGTCGGGTCTGTCGAAAGGATGAACTACACCGTTATGGGTGACAACGTCAATATGGCAAGCCGCCTGGAGAGCGTAAATAAACTCTACGGCACCCTGATCATCGTTTCCAGACGGACCTATGAGCAAGCATCCGAGAAGTTTCTGTTCAGACCGCTGGGGCGTATTTCGGTAAAGGGGAAGAGAGAAAAACAGGAAATCTACGAGCTGGTGGGCAAAAAGACAGAAGATAGAGACAGTCATGCCGCCGAGATGTGCGAAGAGTTCGCGCGGGGATTGAACGCCTATTTATCCCAGAACTGGGATGAAGCTCTCGATATTTTTGCCAGAATCTCATTGAAATTTCCTGGAGATGCCCCGACGCTGTTTTATCTTTCCCGCTGCATTCAATTCCAGGACAGTCCTCCCGGAGAAGACTGGCAGGGAATAGAGTATCAGACGACCAAGTAGATGTTTGATTTTGGATTTTTGATTTTAGATTCTAACAAACCCGTTCTGAGAGTTTTTCTCTGACAACGCCTAGAACTTGCCGAGGCTCCTGTTTAGCACCACGGAGGCGTCGAGAGCACTGAGAAAAGCGCCCTTGCTTCTTGCTCCGCGTTCCCTGCTCAGCCTGTCTTTAGGATATACGTCTTTTTGGCAACATTCCGGATACGGGCTGCCCCGGAACTTTCATGAGAATTCTGCACATAAGGGTTCCGCTCTATTCCATTCAAGTTGGCAAACCACCGGATGGAGTCCCCCGATGATGGGTGAATCCAAGCCCCGCCCTGTTTTTCACTTCATTGAGAATCCGGAAGTTCCAGGTCGGCGTTGATAGAGAGTCCCCCCTCGGGGAGGTCGCCCCCCGGATAGATGCCGAGTTCCTGCACCTGAAGCACCCGGTCCCGAAGACCGGGTGAGATCGCGCGAAGCCGCACCCCGTATGCCTGCCCTTGGTATGTCCAATCGTTTCGGCTGACCAATCGCTCCGGCTTGCAAACAATGCGGCAAAGGATTAAAGTTCCATCCAACCTGAATTACGGGAATCGAGGTGGTGATATGAATGAAACATTGAGTTTATCCGGAGATGAATGCGCAAGTAAAATCTTCGAAATGGCCGGAGCAAAGTTCGATTCCGAAATCGCTTCCGATCTTTGGGAGAAAATCTTACAGCATAAATGGCTTCTTTCGGAAAAACTCGGCAGAGACGTTGGTTCTCGGACCGCATGCGTCGATTTTTTGGAAAACATGGAACAGGCTGTCAATGAGTATCTATCCTATCAGAGGAGAGACATTCTTAATGAGATGGGGGCTCAGACTTGCGGAAGAGAGATCTGGGAGACCATCTCGGATTCACAGCCCCCCAAACAGTTGGTCAATCGCAGGATAATTCTTCCTCTAACAATGGAGGACCTTTCAAAGAAGCACGGGGTGAGTCCGCCAAAGACCATTATTTTCTTCGGACCTCCGGGGACTGGAAAGACACATTTTGTCAAGGCCATAGCCGGGGTCCTGTCCTGGTGGTTCATAGAGATCGCCCCGAGCATGCTTTTGACTGAAGGCACTGAAAGGGTGGGAGCAAATCTCCGAAAGACGATGGAGAAGGTCAGGCAACTCCAGGACGTAGTGGTCTTCATTGATGAATTCGAGGAACTGGCTCCCCGGCGCGACAATGCGGACCGTCTGGACAAGTCCATAACGAACGAGTTTCTGAAGCAGGTTCCCTTGTTCAAAAATGAAACGAACCGATCGCTGTTGGCATGCGCAACCAATTACATCCGGCACCTGGACGAGGCGTTGCTCCGTCCGGGAAGGTTTGATTGCATCATTCCGGTCGGCGGCCTCAATGCCGATGAACGCAAAACCGTTCTGGAGACGTACCTGTCGAGGCTCAATGTCGGGGAAATCGATCTGGACGAGCTTGTCAACAGAACTTCGAGATTTACTCCTGCCGACATAGAATATCTTTTCGAGCAGGTCGCCCAGAAGGCTTTTGAGCAGGAAGTGACCAGGAAGGCAGATTACAGGGCGAGCACTGAAGACTTTCTCCAGGTCATGCAGAAAATACGCCCGACGTTGACCGATGAAATCATCGAGGAGTTTGAAAAAGATAGTCTTGACTATGCCAGGGTATAGCGGTCCTGCCCTGAAAGGCCTTGCGCTTCGGCGCATGAACAACGGATCCGCGGGTGGTTCATGCGCTGTTAGACTGGCCGGTTGAAAGACAGGAGCAGGAGAGCACTTTTGAAATGGACAGGTGGAAAATGATCTCGTGCCGGCAGGCCGGCGTAACCCAAACGGTGCCGCCGTGGCGCTCCGCTATCTCTCTAACTATGGTCAGGCCCAGACCGGACCCTTCGGTACCCCTGGATGATTCATGGCGCTGAAATAGGTCAAAAATCTTTTCGGAGTCCGCCTCCTTGATCTCGGCTCCGTCGTTGCCGACTTCGAAGATGTGGAAATCTTCGGATTCTTTGTATCCCGTCCAGATTCTGCTGAGCTGATCGCCGCCGTACTTCAGCGCGTTATCGATCAAGTTCCTGAAGGCCCTGAGAATAGAGAGCCTGTCAGCCCAGAATTCAACGGCGCGCTCAGGTTCGGACCACTCGATCTGGCGGATGCTCATCCGCGCGGAGAATTCGTCCTTCAGCGGCCTCAGGATGCTTTTCAGTTCGAGGTTTTCTATCACCAGGGGGGTTTCCTTGGTTGCGATAAACACGTTGACCTGTTCGACAAGGGCGGCAATGTGCTCGGATAATCTCAAGATCTGGTTTGCATAGACGTCGGCCTTTTCATCGAAGATCTCACGACAATGGCCGTACAGCCGTTTAGTCAGACCATGGATCCCAATGGCGGGACTCTTCAGATCATGCGCCACCGAGTAAGCGAAGAGTTTTAATTTTTCGGAATTCTCCCGCAGTGCATCCTCGGCGCGCTTGCGCTCCTCGATTTCACAGGTGAGATGTTCATTGGCGATGGCCAGTTCCGCGGTGCGCTCTTTCACCAGGTCTTCAAGGCGATCGCGGTACCTGCTAACCTCCTCTTCTGCCCGCTTGCGGACTACGATCTCTGTCGAGAGCCGCTCGTTGGAGGCCCGTAGTTCGATCAGGACGTTTTTGAGTTCACTCAGGTCCCTGGCCACACTGATACTGCCGATGCCTTTGCCTTCCGGGTCGCGAAGCAGGCCGATGGCGATTTCGAAAGGGGCGGTGCTGCCGTCCTTTCTTCTCATCATGATTTCCATCTTTACGGAACCCTGCTCGCGAAGAGATTCCAGCATTCTGCCAAGCTCCACGGGGTCGTCGTACAGATCGAAACTCGACTTTCCCCGAAGCTCTTCAAAACTGTATCCGTATAACTCGGCCGCCATTTTGTTCCATTTGATAAACCTGCCGTGTATATCGACAATGCCGATGGCGTCGGGTGAACTCTCGAAGACGTTTTCGAGGTATATGTTTGTTTGTTTCAGCTCCTCCTGTTCCATCCTGCGCCTGGTGATGTCCCGGATATAGGCAAGGAAGTGCTGTGGATAATCTTCGGTGTCCGTAACCGTGGAGTAATTGAGATAAGCCCAGAGAATGCGGCCGTCCTTTGTGACGTAGCGCTTCTCCAGATCCAGGGATTTGATCTTGCCAAGAATCAGGGCCTCAAAGTGTTTGCGTTCTTCTTCAATGTCTTCGTGATGGGTGACGTCCGGGGAACTGAGATCCAGCATCTCTTCCTCCGAATAGCCGAGGAGGTCGCAAAGTCTCCGGGGGACCTTCAGCCAGCGTCCGTCAAGCCCGACGTGAGCCACCATCACGAGGGAAAACGCATACGTTCGCGCAAGCTGGATTTCGCTCTGGCGAAGCGCCTCTTCAGCCTCTTTGCGCTCGGTAATGTCCCGGCTTATGGTCGAAGCGCCGATGATCTGACCGGCGGCATTGAGAATGGGCGAGACCCTCAAGTCGACATGAACCCTTTTCGAATCTTTCCGGATGAAGGTGGTTTCGAAACGCCCCGCCAGTTCTCCGCGCTTTATCCTCGCGAGCACGTTGGACAATTCGCCGGGGGTGTTGAAGAGCAAAATGGTGTTGGAAGGCTGTCCAATCACTTCACGTGCGGCATAACCATAGATTCTCTCAGCACCTCTGTTCCAACTCAGGATTGTCCCGTCCAGTTTGATGCCCACAATGGCGTCGTCTGAGGATTCGACTATGGATGCCAGAAGGGAGCGGGCTTCCAGGTATCTGCAGACAAAAAATCCGCCGAAAGTAACTACGACGGTTATGAAAAGAGCGGCATGGAAATGAGAGTTCCACATGTCGATGTGAGGCCAGAAGATATGTTTCAGCCACTGAAAAGCCAATATCAACAAAAGCGTGAACAAGGGAACAAAAACAAGTGGGACTGCCAGCCCGAATCGGTAGGGACGCGGTGTCATTCTTTCTTCCTTTTGAAAAACCCGCGAACTTGCAATTTGCTTGAAATCCACGGACGGAAGACTTTCTATGATTGTAGCGGCTGGGAGAACCTTAGCAAAAAATTTGCCGATAGGAAAGATTATTATTTCATTGTGGTGATGGGGGCAGGCAAGCGAGAAAATTTCAAATTTCGGGCCGAGAGAACAACGCTATTTTTACGGTCGTTTCAGAATTCGTGGCAAATTTGTCCGGAAACGATTAAAGCGGAATAAAATTATCTCGCTACTGCCCGCACGTTTCCGACCTTTGCGTCCTGCCGGTCCCGGACCAGTATTCTATTGACCGTGACGGCCATCTCATGCATCGAAACCGGCTTCATGAGAAGAGTCTTTATCCCCAGTAGCTTTATTTCATTTTCATTCACCTTCTCGCTGAATCCGGTGCACATGATCAACGGAATATCAGGGCGAATGCTGAGGATTTCCCTGGCAAGGTCAATTCCGGTCAGGTCGGGCATGGTCATGTCGGTAATTACCAGATCGAAGCTCTCCGGCTTGGCTTTGAAGGCCTCCAGGGCATCGGTGCTGCTATACCTCGGCACTATTTGATAACCCAGGGTTTCAAGCATCTCCTTTGTCATATCCACTATGAATTTTTCGTCATCGACAACCAGGACAAGGCCATATCCGGTCGGCATGCGCCGCGGCGACCGGGCCCTGGGAATCGCAATCGGTCTGACCCTCTGAAAGTACACGAAAAATTCCGAGCCTTTGCCCGGTTCGCTCGAGACCGTGATCGCTCCCGAGAGACTCTTTACGATCCCGTAGACCACGGCAAGCCCCAGGCCGGTTCCCTCATCGGGTCCCTTCGTAGTATAATAAGGATCGAAAATGCGCTGCCTTACGGATTCAGCCATTCCTTCCCCGGTGTCTGCGACCGAGAGCCTCAGGTAAGTTCCGGGTTCCAAATCCGGGGTTCTTCCTTTGGTGTGGGGTCCGATTTCCACGTTTTCCAGGCTAATGGTTAGCTTGCCGCCTTTGGATCGCATGGAATGGGCGGCATTAGTGCACAGGTTCATCAGTACCTGGTGAAGCTGTGTAGGATCTGCCATCGTGGTGCTGTCGACAGCGTCTTCGTGTATCCTCTTCCGGATGTCGATGGTGGTGGGCAGCGAAGACCTGAGCAGCTTCAGGACTTCCTTGACGATGATGCTGACCTGCACGGGCTTTCGTTCCTCTTCGGTCTTGCGGCTGAAGGTAAGGATCTGCCTGACGAGGTCCTTTGCGCGGTTCGCGGAAAGAAGAACCTGCCTCATGTTATTGCTAACCCTGTCATTCTCGCCGACCATGTTCAGCGATAGCTCGGTATAGCCGATAATCGGGGTCAGGATGTTGTTGAAGTCATGGGCAATTCCTCCGGCCAGGGTTCCGATTGCCTCCATCTTCTGTGCCTGATCGAGTCTGGCCCTGAGTACTTTTGTGTCGGTGATGTCGCTGAGTGTGCCCTCGATCTGAACAATCATTCCCTCTGAATTGCGAATGGAGCAGGCACTGACGGCGATCCAAACAATACTTCCATCCTTTCTGAAGAGTTCAACCTCGAATTCCCGGACGGAATCATGCTCTTCGATCAGGCGTATCAGTTCCGAGCGGCGCTCGGGATGGACATAAAGGCGCAAAATATTACTTACTTCTTTTATTAACTCCTCGGGTGAACTGTAGCCCAGGATGTTGGCTACGGACTTATTTGTGCTCAAGATGCTCCCATCGAGGGAAACCTGGTATATGCCCGTGATGGAGTTTTCAAATATGTCCCGGTATTTTTCTTCTGCCCTGGCAACCGCTTCCTCCATGAGCTTGCGTTCGGTGATGTCGTTCCCCACGCAGAGGACTTCCATAACGCTCCCATCTTCGTTCCTTATGGGCTTGTTGGTCCAGGCAATCCAAACCTTTTCACCGTCGCGGCGCACATTTTCGGTAACATTGCCGCCACGGCGGTCGGGGTTCAGCGCGATGAGGTCAATCATCGACTGCGGGGCAGGGCCGCTCGTTTCGGCAGATGGAATAATTGTCCCCACCACGTTCTTGCCCAATATTTCGTCTTCGCTGTATCCGAAGAAGCGCAATGCAAACTCGTTTATGAAAGTCACCTTACCCTGGTTGTCCATTCTCAGTATGATGCTGTTGGCATTTTCGACCAACTCGCGATACTTCTCCTCGCTGCGTCTCAATGCTTCCTGAGCCAGCCGTTGTTCTGTGATATCCCGGATGGATTCGATGGCCCCGATGCGGTTCCCCTGTGCGTCGAACAGGGGCGCGCCGGTGCAAAATACATAGGCCCCGGCGCCTCCGTAGAGGCAAGGCACATGAGTTTCCGCGCTCAGAATAGGGCCTTTTTTGGTAACGTGCTGGTAGCAGGATTTGATTTCGTTATCGGGAATGTCGATAAGATCGAGCAGATGGGGCCGGCCGTATCCATAAAAGGGGACGGTACAGGCATAATTGCCTTTGCCCATCATATCCTTCTTGCTTACTCCCGTCATCTCTTCAATGGCCCTGTTCCAGGCTATGATTTTTCCTTCCCTGTCGATCACGAGGGTGGCGTCCGGTAGAAAGTCGATGATGTCGGCGAGACGCTGCTGCGATTCCAGCAGCGCGTCCTCGGCATACTTTTGCCGGGTGACGTCGCGTATCGATTCGATAGCCCCGACGACATTTCCCCTGGAGTCGTACAAGGCGCCCGCAGTCCCGGAAAAATAAGCTTCACATCCCCTGATATCCGGTATGTATGACATTCCTGCCAACACGCCGCCCTTTCTCTCAATTGAGAGATACTTCGTCTCAACTTCGTCGGAGGGTTCAAGAACCAGATTTATGAGAATCGGTCTCTTTTCTCCGTGGAACGGAACCGCATATTCGTAGCCGCCTTTTCCCAGCATCTCCGCCTTGCTCACCCCCAACATTTCTTCAATGGCTCTGTTCCAGGCTATGACTTTCGCTTCTTTGTCGATGACAAAGGTGGCATCAGGCAGGAAGTCAATAATGTCCGCGAGCTGCTGCTGGGATTCCTTGAGCGCCTCTTCGGCCCCCTTGCGTTTCGTGATGTCCACGACAACGGCCAATGCGCCGGTGTAGTTTCCGTCGTCGATAATTGGGCAAACCGCCACATGGGCATGGATCGGTACCCCGTCTTTCCGGACTAATTCAAAATCGTATTCTTCTATAACGCCCTGTTTGCATAATTCGAGCAGGGACATGCAGATTTCGGCTGATTGCCCGTGCATGAAAGACTGGGGGGGTCGCCCGAGCATTTCCTCGGTAGTATATCCAAGCATCTTGGCCATTCTGGGGTTGACAAAGGTAGTATCGCCGCGGGTGTCGATCACCCATATTCCTTCCTGGGCCAACTCAACCAGTTGCCGGTATTTGCTTTCGCTCTGCTGGAGCGCGAATTCAATCTGTCTTCGTTTTGATTCTTCTCTCGCAATGGTCATCGTGCGGCTGAGGTAAAGGGCGGCCGATACAAACATCAGTCCTGCGATCAACAGCCACCAGCCCCTGAACCCATGTATTATTCCAACGACGTCCTTCTCGGGAGTTGCTATGGCAATGGACCAAAAATTGTCCAGCAGGTGCACCGGCACATAAACGGCAAGCTTTCTTTCTGACTTGACGCTCTGGCCGCGAACTCTGTCGAAAACGTATGTCGCTTGGCCTTCCCTGCCCTGGACCATATGTTCAGCCATTTCAAGAATAGAAGGAAAACCCTCGCAGTTCTCGAAAACGGTCTTGCCGACATGGCCGGGAACCGGGCAGTAGAGTTCCGTGCCTTTGCGGTCTATCATCCATGCATATCCATGTTCGGAGAGCTTGATTCCTTCCAGATAAGTCCTGGCCAGCTTATCGAAGGGGATCAAAACGGCGATGGATCCATCGAATTGACCGTTTTTGAACATCGGGAAGCAGATAGTCACGGCCATAGGTCCCCTTCGGGACCTAAAGACGTCGCTGACCACGGGAAGATGAGTTTCCGAGATTTTTTTGAAGTGGTCCTCATGGAACAGATTGGCCCCGGTTTCCTTGGGGTCGGGTGGGAAAGTGTGGATGACCCATCCGTCGGCGCTGACTCGGGTAATGGCCAGGATCTCGTCGGCATGAGATTGATAGAAAATCTCCATCAGCCCTTTTCCATACGCATTGGCTTCGATGATGGAGTTTAGTTTCGAGACGGCGTTCAACAACCGGGCATAATGATCGAAAAATCCTTCGATGCCCTTGGCGGCTGCCTTGGCAAGTGTCAGTTGTTGACTGTATATCTGGTCGGTTGTCTCGCTTTTGACTTCGGAGTAAGAGGCATAGAGGAGAAACGACCCCAGAAGAATCATGACGAAAAGAGTCCAGTAAAGCCCCGAATGTTTCATGATTTCCCTCTGCCTGCTAACCCGGATTTGAACATCGTGGGCCCATCGGCAGGCAACGAGGCCCATCTTTAAGTTCAGCCGGAATGGATGTCTTATCCTATTGAACAGGGGTGTTCAGCCCGTCCCGGAATGTTCGAATCTGTCCCTGGATTCTTCCTCTGCCCTGGCGGCCGCTTCTTCCATGAGCTTATGGCCGGTAATGTCTTGTCCACATCATCCGGACCACCTGGGGATTCTCGAATTTCCGGGTCGTCCCTGTGATATGTTCGCCGCGCTTTGAAGTCTTTAGCGTGAGATAATGCAAAAAGATGGCCAATGTCCCGAGACCGCAAAAATACCAGGCTATCTCCATATTTGCGGAATATGGAGATAGCCTGCCAGGCCGCGAGGGACCTCGCCAGGGGCTTAACCCTGTTTTCCCCATGGGGTATTGCATCATCGCGATGAGTCAGGGGCGATGAGATGACCAGCCCCGGTACAGGAAACAAGATCAGCACAAAGAGCAGGAGCATTTTCCCACGGAAGGGCCATGAGGCTAGGCGCCCCGGACCGGACATGCTGTTTTCCCTTTTATATCTGTGCGACCACGCAATCAAAAAGTGGTATTAAAGCTGAGTTGTGTCTGCCACCTTTCCCATTTGCCGATAAGAGAGAATCTGAGACAAAAATACCCCTGACAAAGGGCAAAAAAGTCACTTGCTCTCTCACTTTTCGCCTCGTTCGTTCCCGCACCAATGAATTCATAAGTGATTGAATTAACGCAATTGTATATCAGAACTCATTCAGACTGTCATCATCAAAAGGGATTGCCTGCTCCGGTCTCGATCCGCCGGCCACTGGTTCAGACTGAGCCGATTTCAGTGCGGACGCTTGTCTGGAATGGGCCGGCAGTCTGACTGAACCACCTGTTTTCGGCGCCTTTCGTCTCCAGATTGAATACTCTATACCCTTTGGAACTGATCCATTTGGGTCAGCATTTTCTGCAAAACCGCCAATACTTCACCGGGAGCCGAGGCGGGCCACGTTAGAAACCGTGGTCTCAATTCGTGCCCTTGTAAGATGGTCTCCAATTCCCTGTCGGGTAGAATGAGGATGATGCGGGCAGTTTGCAGAAGTTTCGCTATTCCTATCAGTTCGAGGAGTTCCTGCCGTTCTGAGATGGCCAGTATGGTTGCCAGCAGATTGTATGCGGGCTTGAGCAGGGCGGCCCTGAGCTGCTGGATGTCTTTGCACATGATGATGTTCGGAGATGGCGTCATGGCGCCGATCTGGTCGAGCAATCCGGAAGTAAAACGATTTTGATCTGTGTTGTAAAAGATTAGATCCTGCATTGGCGCACTCCTTCGCCTTGGGCGACAGGCAAAAGATGTGCCTCGACGACGGCGCAAAGACTTTCTCCAATAGTTTTAAAAGCTTAAATGGGACAAGGGATTTTTGTGGCTTGTTTGATTTTCTCCATCAAGTCCGGAAAACGGGACATAATCCTGGAAACTGGACAGCTTTGAAAGAAGGTGGGGATTAAGCATTCGTCGCCATCGAGTGCATGATGCTGTGCTGTTTCAGCAGATCGTAGAGTCGGGAGCGCGAAAGGTTGGATATGCGGCAGGCTTCCCTGATATTTCCTCGGGACTGGGAGAGCAATTGCGAGAGGTAAATTTTGTCGGTGCTCTCGCGATGGTCTCTGAAGGAGGGTAACCCTCTTTGCATGGCTCGGTCACCATTTGCGCCGTTGTTGATCGACGCCGAAAGCGAATGTGTCACGAGGTCGATACGAATGTGGTCGGGGAGGTGTTGGGGATACATGGTCGCTTCATGAAAGGCCATATAAAGGGAACGCTCCAGGGCGTGCAGCAGTTCCCTGACATTTCCGGGCCATTTATAGGCGATAAGGGCTTTCATGAACTCGGGGGAAAAGCCTTTCATTCCTATGCCGTGGCGTTCGCAAAGTTCGGCGGTATAGGACATGGCAATTTCGATAATATCTTCGGTCCTTTCCCGAAGCGGCGGCAGGTCTATGATGAACGAGCGCAACCGGAATAGAAAGTCGTTACGAAACACGCCTTCACGGACCATGTTCTGGAGGTCGCGGTTGGTTGCGGCAATTAACCTGAAATCGCTGTCTATTTCCACACCGCTTCCGATCGGGCGAAAACGACGCTCTTGGAGAACACGCAGAAATGCCCTCTGAACAGAGAATGGCAGCTCACCGACCTCATCCAAAAAAAGAGTGCCCCCGTCCGCCTGTTTTATCAATCCTTCCCGGGCCTTTTCAGCCCCTGTGAACGCTCCCTTATCGTGACCGAAAAGAATGCTCTCCACGAGTGTTTCCGGTAGAGCCGAGCAGTCGAGGACGACGAAAGGCTTCTTGGCGCGTGGACTGTTGTTGTGAATGGCCGATGCGAAGAGTTCCTTACCTGTACCGGTTTCACCCGAGATGAGAACGTTGATGTCACTTCCGGCCGCCTGGGCGACAAGATCGAAACAGGTCTTCATCCTGGGACATTTTCCGATTATTCCATCGAGTTTCAGTACCCTTGACGCTGGCGGGCGGACGTCGGCTTTCCTCTGCTCCCGGTACTCGATGGCCCTGATAATGGGTAAAGTTATGTCGTGAATCGAACCGGGTTTTTGGATATAGTCCCATGCGCCGCTTCGGATCGCCAGTTCGGCTCCGTTCTGGTCGCCTGCCCCTGTTATTATGATAACCTGTGGTGCCGACTCGACGCTTCGAAGCTGTTCGATTGCATCGAGGCCGTTGCCGTCCGGGAGCCCGACATCGAGCAGAACCAGATCAGGTTGGCCGTTCGTCACCTCGGCCAATCCCTGCTTCAGAGTGTGAGAGCAGGTCACGCAATGCCCTTTATCCTGAATGACGCGGGAGAGTATTTTGCATATCAACGGGTCGTCATCTATGATTAGAACGCTCGGCATCGCCCCCCGATCCTGTTGCGTGAATGCGGATAGTATCAGAGGGAAAAATCCCTCTCCTGCACTGCAGAGTAGCAAGAGACATGCCTGGAAACGGCGAAAATGTGAATGGCCGCTCTACTCCGCCGAAAAGGGGAGGGGGACACGTGAAGAAGCGATCTTTGATGCGTCGGGAGCGCGAAATTTGATTAATTTAGCGACAACGACAAACAGATGGGGAGCCGGCGGCAAACGGGTCTTGCCGGGCGGAGAAATTCCGATCTCTCCGGTCTGTCATTGCGTCAAAGGCTTGACCTGACGTCTTCCCGGCCAGTTTTTGCGCCTGAAAACCGGATGAGATGCTGAATGCTTTTTAACGTAATCGGTGCTATAATATCCGGCACTCTGGAGTCCGGCGCCTTTCTATCCGGAAGCAGGGTTGTTTGCCCTTTTGATATGGCGCTTTTAAGTTCCATGAGTTATAGTCACTGGTTTGCAGGCGCCGGGCACCCGGTGTTTGAGCGACGGGGCTCGTCGCAGGTCGGACCGGGAGCCTTGTACCGGTTCAAATTTCGATTAAGCAAGGAAATCCTATGCTGAAGAATCGCTCCATACTTTTAGTTTTCGTCATTTTGGGTTCGTTGATCTTTGTTTTTGGGAGTTGGTCGCCGATCAGGGCGAAGAGCAATGTCTCCGATAATCCTGACGTATACCAATACTTAAAGCTTTTCAGCGACGTAATCTCGATCGTTCAGGATAATTATGTCGAAAAGACCGACCAGAAAAAGCTCATGTACGGAGCCATAAACGGCATGCTCCGGGAACTGGATCCTCACTCTTCGTTCATGAAGCCTGAGGACTACAAAGAGCTTCAGATCGAGACGAAGGGGAAATTCGGCGGACTTGGGATTGAGATAACAATTCGGGACAACATTTTGACAGTCGTTTCGCCCCTGGAGGATACCCCTGCGGACAAGGCCGGTATTCAGGCGAACGACCAGATCATGAAAATCGACGACATGACGACCCAGGACATGTCTCTCATGGATGCCGTGCAGAAAATGAGAGGGCCGAAAGGGAGCAAGGTCAAGCTCACCATTTTGAGAAAAGGCGAGCACAAGCCGCTGGAATTTGAACTGGTGAGGGACATAATCTCAATTCAGAGTGTTAAGTCGAGCATGCTGGAGCCCGGGTTCGGCTATGTCAGGATTTCCAGCTTCCAAAGTGGCACGGCGAACGATCTTCGAAAGGCGCTCAACCAGCTTGAGGCTGAAAGCTCGGGCCTTCAGGGGCTCATATTGGACCTCAGAAACGACCCGGGCGGATTGCTCGATCAGGCCGTGGAAGTGAGCGATGAGTTTCTTGACGACGGTCTGATTGTTTACACGGGCGGGCGGCTTGAAAATCAGAAGATGAGGTTCGAGGCCCACAAAAAAACAAAGCCGCGCACGTTTCCTATCGTCGTGCTGGTGAATTCCGGTTCGGCCAGCGCATCAGAAATAGTGGCCGGTGCGCTTCAGGACCATAAGAGGGCCATTATCATGGGTGAACAGACCTTTGGAAAAGGTTCCGTTCAGACGGTTATCCCTCTAAATGATGGTTCGGCCCTCAGGCTTACCACCTCTCTTTATTATACGCCTTCGGGAACGTCGATTCAGGCCAAGGGAATTACACCCGACATAGTCGTAAAACGGGAAGTCCCGAAGGGCGAGGAAGGATCCGGTGAGGAGGTTGGGCGCATCCGGGAAAAAGATCTCCCGAGGCATATGGAAAACTTAAAGTCTGACACCCAGAGCAAGGAGGATGTTGCCCGGGCCAATGCGCAGAAACTGGTCGAAGCTGACAACCAGGTGCGTCGGGCCCTGGATTTGCTCAAGGGGTACAGAATAATGGCCAAGACCCAAAGCAAGAGCTAAGACGAGCAATCAAAAGGGCGGGGAGCACCGAGCTTTTCGCCTGCTGACTCCCCTGTCTTTCGATATTGGACTTAGGTCAAGTTGCCGCCGGAAAAAAGGAGCAAAACCGGGAAGGCAAAGAGTGGACGCAAAGCAGACCGGCCGAAGGGCGGTCGCACCGGCGTTGGTGGAAGAGGCCCCAAGGGTGCTCTCCTGATTGTTTGGGTGCTTGCGGTCGTGCTCCTGGCCTCCCTTATCTACCTCGGAAAAGAGACCCGGCGGTTGCCGGCGCCTTTGCCGACCGGCTTGCCCTCTCAGAAAGCTGAAAACAGCCCCGGACCGCCGGCTCCGGAGGAGGCAGGCGCAAGGCAGGGGAAAGATCGACCTTCGGTAGAGGGGTATCCCGAAAGCAAGACCGACAGCTCATCTTCTCCTAAATACAGTGCGGTCGAGCCGCCATTGCGTCGGGATGTGCCGCCCACCCACGCGGCGCCCCAGATTGGTTCGCCTTTACCCAATATTGCTCCCAGATCGGCCATGGCTTCCATTGTCATAGATGATCTGGGTCCCAACCTCGAGATAGCCAAACAGTTCGCTTGCCTTCCTTTCCGCGTCACTTTTTCTGTTCTGCCCCACCAGGCGCACAGCCGAGAAATTGCGGAGCTTGCTCACCTCAAAGGCCTGGAAGTTATTCTTCACATGCCGATGGAGCCGCTCGACCGTAACACAAATCCCGGCAAGGGAGCGCTTCTGGTGTCTATGTCCGGTGATGAAATCCGGCGTAATATCAGCGCCGCGCTCGACACTTCGCCCTACTTCGACGGGGTAAACAACCACATGGGGTCCCGTATGACCAGGGATGTCGAAATGATGAAGATCGTGCTCTCGGAGTTAAAGACGCGGGATCTTCTTTTTCTGGACAGTATGACAACCGGCGGGAGCAAAGCCTGGCAAGTTGCCCGTGAATTGAAAATGTCGACTTTGAAAAGAGACATTTTTCTCGACGATAATCCTTCGGCAGGGTCCATTCGTTCTCAAATCTCGAGACTGGTGAAAATAGCCAGACTAAAAGGTGCGGTCCTTGCCATCGGACATCCCCGCGCAGCCACTTTGAAATCATTGCAGGATGCCGGCGGATACTTCCGGAAAGAAGGGGTGGAAATAGTTTCAGCCCGGGAGCTGGCGGCTCGCCTGAAAGCAGCGCGGTTCACGAGCGGCAGCGCTGGAAAGGGAAATGAATGAAGATGGTGATGAATATTGAAAAATTGAAGCCTCGCTCCGGGCTGCGTAAAGACCTGAAAGGAACCCTGGCCGGGGTGGTTGCTCTTCTGACGATGACCTGTTTTTGCGTTTGTACGGCTTTAGGCGCCGCGCCTCCGCAGTCGCCCAAGATGGAATCGGTTTGCGAAATTAAGCCGCATCCTTTGATTAAGGTGAAAGAACTCGAATACCATTTCGGTGTAATACTCGAAGGCCAGGAGACGGAACATGAGTTTACCATTGAAAACACCGGGACTGCCGACCTGAAGATCGCTAACGTGCGCGTAGATTGCGGGTGTACGGCCGTCAAGTACGATGCGACAATCCCGCCGGGCGGCAAGGGAAAGCTAAGGATGAAGGTGAGCCTGAAAAATTATGTCGGCAAAGTCGACAAAAAGGCTACGATTCAAAGCAACGATCCTCAAAGTCCGGAAGTGGTCGTCAGGATGGTCGGCACCGTTACGCCGCTGATAGATGTCAAACCTTCCACAGGTATTCTTTTTCGCGGCATGGTCGACCAGATCTCAGAGTCGGTCCTGGACCTCACGGCAATCTCTGCGCCATTCCATATAACGGGGTCGGACACCGACATCGCCGATAAGGTTCAATATGCGGTCGAGACGGTTTCAGACGGAAAACAGTACAGACTGAAGGTATCCAACAAGCTCAAGCAGGGCAACTACGGCGGGTTCATAAAGCTGAATACCGATTTTGCCCAAAAACCAACGATCATAATCCGGGTTTCAGGTTTTATAGAGGGAGAAATCTCCGTAAAGCCGAAGAACATTTTGATCGGAAAACTGAGCGCGAACCAGCCCGAGCGGCTTGGCAGGGTGGCTGTCACCAGCAACAGGAACAAGCCCTTCGACATTACCGAACTGACATATGATGAAGGTCTGATGTCAATCTCCCGTGAGCCCTCGGAAGATCAGGCCGGCTTTGTTCTCGTGGTCAAACCGAAGTTGGAGGGCCTGGCTGTTGGAGCACGCAAACAGAGCAAACTCACAATTGAAACGGACCTCAGTCCGAAAGAAAAAATGGAAGTACTGGTACATATATTTAATGCCGCGGATCAACCGGAAGCACGGCCTAAATGATCTCGAACATTGAAGTAAATGTATTCATGCCGCCGTACATGGGGATGTATGGCTTACAGCCTGGAAGTTCAATTGATTCGGACTAATACGAATAATCTGATAAATATGGATAGGCTACCTGCCCCTATTGTGAAAATACAGCCATAAACCATCAAGATATCCTGATTGACCTTATTTCAATTCCACGAGTACGCGGCTATTGTGAGGTTAAATCAAACACGGACCCCAAATAACGGAGGAGAAGACCGTGGCTGGGCAAAGACCTGTGCGCTATATGGCCGTGGAAAGTTGCGATGAGGTTAGGCGTAACGTTTTCTGCTTGCACTACGGGGAATGTCTCAACCTGGCCATTCACAATAGATGGCCCGGCTTTTCATGCCAGGACTGCGAGGGCTATGAGCAGGAAAAACTCGTCGGCGAAGCCCTCAATGACGATCATGCCCGATGCATGGTCCTGGCTTTCGTGAGCGGCGCCATGGACCCGGTGGCCCGTGGAGGACTTACCGCCTGAGCCTTATCCGATCGGCTGACCTGCAGTGCTTTCCTGTGGCTGAGCGCGTTAATTTGTGTTCGGCGTCGAGTGAAAATTGTTCCTGCTCGGAGTAACCGCTCAAAAGAGGTGCGGGGGGCGAGACGTCTTATTAGAACGCGTAAGGTCGTTGCCACGGGTGCGGTCTTCTATTTGTCTTTCAAAAAGCAACCTGGCCATGGCTCTGTCGCGCGAACGGGCAATTAAGATTTGTTGAATCTCTGGAATTATTTCCGGCCATGCTGTCCCTGTGTGGTATTTCTTCCGAAACCTGCATGAATATGGCGTGATTATGGCGTGATTATGGCGTGAGTAAAGGTGAAAGGCGGCTTTATGTCTGTATTTACTTTTGGATAAGAATTAGCTTTATCGCGACAACATATTGAAAACACACGAATATATATTTATTAGCCTGTCTGGCACCAAAGTTGCTATTACCTCAAGGCGACAATAAACTCTTTCCTCCTCAAAGCCGATCGGTCCGCCCCACCGAGTCGGCTTTCCTCTTTTTTGAAGACTTTGATTTCAGCTTCCCCCAATTCAGGGACCGGCCCGGTGCAGATACGGGAGGTGTGCCGGAGGGTTGTGGTGATGCCCTGTTTAGGGGTGGAGTTGTTTGAAGGGAATCCATGCCGGTGCACAAACACACATTTGTAGAGGAATATGACGGGATTGTGGCTTTCGGGCTTTCACGGGAAATCGATGAAAAATCCCTTATCTGTTACCTTCAAAAATTCTCAGACGACGGTCTGGCTAAGGCCCTGGTGCCCCGGCTCTCAGATGAAGAGCTGGACAGACTGTTCTCTCTCATCTCCGATTTGATGCGCAAACATCTGAGCGACAGTGAGTACCACGAGTTGTTTCTAAAGGACAGTGCCGGGTGAAGCAGGGAGCGACAAGCGGGGAGGAAGGAGTGTGAAGCACGGGGCGGGGCGCAAGGGAGACATTCCTGCTTCTTGCTTCTAGCTCCTTGCTACATAGATCTTTTAATGGCTGCGATCAGCTTGTCGTTTTGGCCGGGCAGCCGAATCGCCACTCGAAAATACCAGTCATCAAGCCCTTCAAACGAGCCGCAATCACGAATGAGAATGCGATCGCGATCGAATATATCCCGCTTTAGGCTGGAAGCAGGCGCCAGCTTTCGGTCCATCCTGAGAAGTAGGTAATTTGCCTGTGCCGGAAAAACAGTGAGGCCGACAATAGCCGAAAGCTCCAGAGAAATTCTCCGGCGCTCTGTTTCCACAAGCTTAAGGGTCCTGCGTCGGTACCGTTCCTGTGTAAAGCAATAGGCGCCTGCCATCTGGGCGAGGATGTTCACGGACCAGGGCGGAAGGTGGCTTCTGAGTTTTGCGGCAATTCGCGGAGGGGCCAGAAGGTAGCCGATCCGCAGGCCCGGCAGGCCGTAGAACTTCGTGAAGGATCTTATAATGGCAATGTTTTGCGACCGGTCCAGAAAACGTTTCAATGAAGCCTGTTCGCAAAAGTCGATGAAGGCCTCGTCAATCAGAAACAAGGTTTTTCCTGATTTGGAGCCTTTTTCGACGATCCAGTCGATTAGGGTGCTGTTCATGAGAGCGCCGGAAGGGCTTGCTGGGTGCGTGAGAAGAACGGCGTCGACAGGGTAGCTGCCGAGCGCGGCTTCCAAGTGCTCGGCTCTTGGCTGGAAGCAGTCTTCCGGGGTTGAAAACAGTCTTTGGATATGTGCTCCCTGAAGCTCGAAGGCTTTGGCGTATTCTCCGAAAGTGGGCGACGCAACCAGGACGCTGCCTGGGCCCAGCACCCTGGGCAGCCAGTAGATAAGTTCGGTCGATCCGTTGCCGACCGCGATGCATTCCGGATCGATGTCGTGGAATTTCGAAATGGCGTCGATCAGGATCTGGTTGTGTATATCCGGATAGCTCTCAAGCCGCCGGAACGAGCCGGAAAGGAGGCGTGCCAGGCCTGGAGGAGGCCCAAGGGGGTTTATGCTTGCGCTGAAATCCAGAATGTCCTCGGGTGAGCATCCGGCCTGCGCGGAGAGTTCGTAGATATTTCCGCCGTGAACGATGGTCATGGTTAGAGTCCTGCCAAATATAAACGTCAGTCTTTAGTCGTGAATCTCTCCGGACTTCTTCGCCAGATACGGCGAAAACCTCATCCGTCCGTCTCGTCATGCACAAAACAAGGCTCATGAGGCCAAAAAGGGAAGCATCTCCATCACTGAATGAGATGAATTTTCTGCTTCCCTGGGCTACCCCCTCTTGCCTATTGGTTTGCATACGGACTCACATGTCCACAGCCCGATCTCCCGTCGAACTTTTAGATCGTCTTCCGTGAAGAGACAGTTGTAATTACGCCTGATCCTTTCAATCAGATGGGCATCTGAACTGATTTCGTCGAACCGGTTCACAATATCTTCTACAGGACCGAGCTCGATTCCGATCCAGCGACGCCGCTTGATTTCGGCCACTACATAAGTCGTTCCGGAACCGCCGAATGGATCAAAGATTAGATCCGCTTCGTCAGAGGCCAATTCTATGATTCTATCCATCAGTTTAACGGATAGCTCATTTGAGCCTCTGCGTTTCTTATACTTTGAATGACGCACCGGGGCGATATCCATCCAGACGTCCGTCAAATTGACCCCTTTGGGATTCATTTTATCCTTGTATCCGCCGTAGTCGCGCAAGTCTGATTTGCACACCGGACAAATCTCCATTGGCAAACGGTCGGGGTGAAACCTTGCGGGTTTTTCACCCTTGCAGTAGTAGAGAAGGGAATAATGAGAAGGATACAGCCGTCCGGAAATGGGCAGGCTGTATTTGATATCCACGGCTACCCAATGCCGGAAGGTAAGGCGGCTATTAAGGTATGCGGAGAGGTGGGTGTTCCATTTTGGAATATTCCAGAGGAAGAAACTGCCACCAGGTTTCAAAAGCCGAATACATTCAGCCGCCCAACTTTCGCACCAATCCAGATACTGTGCATCGTTGAGATCATCATTGACTCCGGACGGGTAGAGCTTCCTGAGATTGAACGGTGGGTCGGCAAAAATCATGTCGACGCTGTCGCTTTGCATGTGGTGCATGAGAGCAAGGCAATCCCCTTGATGAAGCTGTCCATAGTTGGTCTCGAAAACGATGGGAGGAGGTTTGTTTGCACGCTCTCCTGGTTGGTCCATATCACCGCTGATGAGTTCAAAGACCCCCTTAGCATTGGACTGCAGAGCCTGCAGCATGCGCCGGTCAGTGACTGCCATTTTCAGCATCAATTCGATACGCGACAACCCTGTTGAAGCGCAGATCCGGTCCAGATCATCACCGGAGGGAAGGATATTGCCGTCATTGTAATGGCGCAGTCTATCAATCGGTATGCCGGTAATATCGGAAAATTTTTTAACTGCGAATCTGTCACTACCGCTTATCCCCAGCGCTCTAAAGAAATCAGAACGGCTCATTAGCAAGTACCCTCGACTCCTTCAATAGTCCCACATATGAATACTATAGTCTGTAGATTTTTAGTCTACATCATCATACACGCCAAAGCAATACTGGAAAGTTTTCATACTGGAGAGTTTCATTCTGGAAAATTTCCACAACCCCTGGAGACACACAGTTGACCATCGAAGAAGCATTTGGGGTGGCCCTACAAGATCTGCGCAAAGCGCGCAAGTTGTCGCAGGAACAGCTCGGCTTTGAGAGCGGATATCATCGAACATACATTAGCCAACTTGAACGAGGACACAAAAGTCCTTCTCTAAGGACGATCTTCCAGTTGGCTGCGGCTCTGAAAACTCTGCCTTCCGAAATGGTCCTATCTGTGGAGGGCTCTGTTTTCGAATCGGAGAAGAATCTAGGTAAAATAGGAGCGAAATCTGATGAAGATAATGCGGATTGAACGCCTCATTGACGCAGGCAGGTTCTCATCCTCACAAGAATGGAGGATGATCGAGAGCCACGTTATCAGTGCCATTCAATCCATTCAGTGGCCCCCACATTCGGGGTCTTTCACCCTTCGTGACGAGCCAGGCAAGAAACGCGGTATGGGCAGTGGAGTAAAACCAATAAAGGCCGCGTTCATGCGACATCTTAAGTCGCTCGGCTGGGGACTTGAAACTCGCATCGATGTTGCCACTCTTAAACGACCTGGGCCCATTGACGCCACAATACTGGCTGGCAACCGTTTGTTCTGCATTGAATGGGAAACGGGTAATGTTTCTTCAAGCCACCGTGCGCTCAACAAGATGGCTCTCGGCATTTTAAAAGGCGTATTGATCGGAGGAGCCTTGATTGTGCCGACTCGTGCCATGTACAAGTATCTTACCGATCGGATTGGCAACTTTCCCGAGATAGAACCCTATTTTGAACTTTGGAGAGCCCTGCGGGTTGAAGACGGCCTCTTATTAGTAATAGCAATTGAACATGATGCCGTGAGCAGTTCAGTGCCGCGCATTTCTAAAGGTACCGATGGCAGAGCACTCCAGTAGCGGAGCGTTTCTTGTTCTACCTGCGCTCCAAGAGGATGATGTACTCCGTCCGCATGGTATTTGCGATTCCAGTAATTTGGCGGCCTAGCCGCAGAGCCGGATGAAGTCCATATCTGATGCCTATCTCGGTGAGCATGTCGTCTATCCCTGGAACACAGTCGGGTGAGGCTTTAAGAATCCTTCCAATTTGATGGTCGTTGGTTCCCACTATAATGGTACAAAATCGACCGCGGCGTAAAACACGTGCACACTCGCGAAGCACCGTCTCCATATCGGATCTATAGAGGTCGAGTTTCTGCTGGGGAGTTCTTCCTCGAAGGCCGACCATCTTTTCTCTTAGCGCATTCAAGTCTGCACCGAGGTATTTCAGGTGAAAAGAATCGTTCTTGAGATAATCGATGGCAAAACTGTAAGGTGGAGAAAAAAGGATGCCATCCACGGTCGAGTCCTGCAATGGAAGGGCTCGTGCGTCCCCTTCCCATGGGTTGGCAGGAGCAAGCTCCAGCTCCAGCCGCGCCAGAACGGCTTGGATCTTTTCTGCTACGAACAAATATCGTTTGAGAACGGCGCGAAAGTGTTCGTAGGGAGAATTGCGAGTGCTTCTCTCGGAGTAACCCGCACTGTCCAGGTACGCGAGCAGTAAAAAATTCTGAAGTGCTTCTGACTTAGGGCTTTCCAGTGAACTGCCTGCAGGTGCAAATGGAATGGTGTAATCCGCTCCAGGTTCATTCAAGAAACAGGAATTCGCCGTCTGTTGCCGTTTAGTTCCGGGTTGTACAGTCCCTATATTTTGTTGGAATTGTCGGAAAACGGCGTTGCAGTTCCCAAGAGCAGCCTGAATCGGCTCAAGAGGTACAACGAAGCCGTCAAGCTTGGCTTGGGCCATGAACCGGCAAAATGGACTCGCATCGATTCCAATGGACCTGATTCCCATGAGGCAAGCCTCAATGAGCACCGTGCCGGAGCCCATCATTGGGTCAAGGATTGTATCGCCTGGTTTCATTCCCATTATGTTGATCAATGCCTTGACCATCTGTGGGTGGAATTTTCCTCTATAGGGGAACAGGCCGTGTGTCGCATAACCAGTTTTGAACTGCTTCGACTCAAAGAAGGATCTTAACCTTGCTGATGAGAACCCAGGCAGTTGCAGTGCCTCCCCGCTGCAAATCAGAGTGTGGTAAGTGGGGTGTTCGCCCACCCGAGCAAAGTAGGCGCCGCGTCGGATGATATCCTCATCGGTAAGTATTCTGCTTTCATAAAATGCAAGTTCGAGTTCATAAACTTCATTGAGCCCTGGGATAAGCTGAAGATGAGGCGGCAACAGAAGTCCATAGATGCTTTTTGAGAAAAGATCAGGGGTGCCCTTGTCTGGTTTTATTTCGAACACTTTTTCCCACTTCTGCCGTTTTTGGCACCCAAGCTAAGTCTCTCATTCATGACCTTTGCCCGATACCCTGTCTGAATATCTGAGCGTTCCACGGCATCCTGCGACCGAGCATGCTCTTCGTCTAAGCCAAGATTTCTGTCAAGCCGGTGCAGTATATGTGAGACATTTGCGATGAACAACAAAATCCCGAAGGCATTTAGTGATTAAGCCCTCCTTCCACTGGCTCTTAGGATTGAGCATCAACTCGTCAGCGTCTGGGAATTCTTATCATTATGGTCTATGTCACCCCAATATCCTCCTGGTCAGCAGGATGCAGACTGCCATGAAGAAAGCCAGCCCTGAACTAAGGTACATGAGCCGGATCATCTGGTGGTACGTATCGAGGGTTATCGGGTTGACCGGATCGCCCAGACGGGGCTTTTCCTCCACCTGCCCAAAGTATACATTAGTGCCGCCAAGTTCGACTCCAAGCGACCCTGCGGCGGCGGCTTCGGGATAACCGGCATTGGGGCTTTTCATTTTTGGCGCATCCCTCATCATGATGCGCGCCGCGTTTCGCCAGTCCGCACCGGTACAGGCGGAAGCGCCCACCAGCAGCCATCCGCTGATTCGGGCCGGGACCCAGTTGGCCACGTCGTCGGCACGGGCGGCAAAAGAACCGAACCAGCGGTATCGTTCATTCTTATACCCGAGCATGGAATCCATGGTGTTAATGGCTTTGTATACGAGCGCGCCAACCGGCCCGAAAAGAGCGAGGTAAAAAAGCGGCGCCACCAACCCGTCGGAGATGTTTTCGGAAACCGTCTCCACCAGAGCGCGCACAATGGCGGTTTCATCCAACTGAGACGTCTGCCGGCTGACTATGAACGACAGGCGTTGGCGGGCAAGGGCCAAATTCTTTTCGCGAAGGGCCCTGGCTACGATGGACGATTCTTTGTGGAGGGATCGAGTGGCAAGAGTGGTATATGCGAGCCATATCACGGCGAAGTTGGCGACCATCGAGCCGGCGAAGCGGCTTAATTCGATAAAAACCTCTGCCGAAACCAGTACGGCTGTTACCACTACCGCCCAGAGGGCAAAGCCGGAGACCCGCATCAGGGCAGGGGACGCGGAAGGAACATAGAAAAAGCTTTCGGTCAGGGTGACAAACCGGCCGATCCAGCGGATCGGGTGAGGCAGCCACTTTGGATCGCCGGCCACAAGGTCGAGAACGTAGGCCGCGCTCAGATGCCAGGGAAGAAAGATCATAAGCAATTAGTTTTCAGGTTTTACTTTCAAAGACTATGTCCGTAATCCGGTCCACATCCACGTGCCTGAGCACAAACTCGGCCAGGCGATCGTACTGTTCCTCTTTGTAGGGCCGGAATGCAAAAGTACCCGAAGCAGGGGCTTTCTTTCCAGACCTGTTTGCAATATCTTCCAAAAATTTATTGCGAAACCCGTCGTTGTCGAATATCCCGTGTATATAGGTGCCCCATGCTCTTCCATCAGGCTGCGAAAGACCATCCTCGACGTCGGCGGGCTTGCCCTCCCGGAGCTTGATCCTGAAGATTGGTTTTGCACTGCCGCCCGAAGCGCTTCGGCCCATATGGATCTCGTAGCCTGCAAGCATGCCCCGGTCACCCGGGAAGGGCAAAGACTGCGAGATCATGCAAGCTTCGACCTGGGAGGTGATCTTTTCGGGATACATTTCGGTTTCCATGTCCAGCAATCCAAGGCCGGAGATAGTGTCCAGAGAGCTTTCAATTGCATGAGGGTCGCGTACTAGGTTACCCATCATCTGATATCCGCCGCAAAGCCCGACAACGGTTCCTCCCGACTTGTGAAAGGCGCTCAGCGCATCGGCCATTCCGCTTTTCTGAAGGGCGGCCAGATCTTCTATCGTGTTTTTGCTTCCCGGAATAATAACGGCGTCGAAGCCAAACACGCGGGCCGGTCTGTCGAAATAAACCAGTTCGACGTTCGGGTCCATCTCGAAGGGATCGAAGTCAGTATAGTTGGAAATGAAAGGCAGGCGGACGATGCCGATGCGAATCAACCCCGGACCAGCCGCCTGGCCCAGTCCGGTCATTCGCTTCCCAAGCGCTACGCTGTCTTCTTCGGGCAGGGAAATATCGCTAAAATAGGGAACGACGCCGAACACTGGAACGCCGGAGCGTGACTGCAGTATTTCCACGCCGTCTTCGAAAAGGCGCGGGTCCCCCCTGAGTTTGTTTACGATGAACCCGATTACCCGCTCCCTTTCGGAAGGCCGGAAAAGCGAGATGCTCCCCAGAAGAGAAGCGAATATCCCCCCCCGGTCGATGTCGCCTACCAGGATGCACCTGGCGTCGGCCATCTCTGCCATCGCCATATTGACCAGGTCGTGCTTCTTAAGGTTCAACTCGACAGCGCTCCCGGCGCCCTCCATGACGACTATGTCATTTTTTGCGCTAAGCCTTTCAAAAGCGGCCCTCACCACCGGTACGAGTTCTTGCTTATATTCGTAATACTCCTTTGCGGAAAAATTTCCGACAACGCGACCGAGGACTATGACTTGAGATCCCATCTGTGACGTCGGTTTGAGCAAGATGGGGTTCATGTCCACGTGAGGCTCGATCCCGGCTGCTTCGGCCTGGACAACCTGGGCTCGGCCCATTTCACCGTGTTGCGGGGTTATGAAGGAATTCAGTGCCATGTTCTGAGCTTTGAAGGGCGCGACCCGGTATCCCCGGTTTTTGAAAATGCGGCAGAACGCGGCAGCCAGGACGCTTTTCCCAACATCGGAGCCTGTTCCTAGGAACATAAGTGCTTTCGCGCCGGACATATCAGTCTCCTTTGTCTCTCTTTTCCCACTCGGCGCAACAGCGCACGAAGTTGTCCGGGGCCTCCGGAGCGCTGCCCCAGTGAAGGTGGATGTAACTGGCGAGCACGGACCCTTTGCGATAACCCTCCGGGCGGGAGGCCTCATGCTTGCGCATGCGCAGATCGTATACTGATTCGATCTCCACGCCCTCCTCCGGCGCGATGATTTCAGAGTAGTGAAATTCATGGCCGCGGATAACAGAACCAGGCACACCAAGCAGACATTGCTTCCGTAACACCACCTCGGTATATCCGAGCGCCTTGCGGGTCGAGAGCATCCTCGTGCCGAAAGGCAGTATGGCGGCCATGGCATAGCGGTTTCCTTCAATCGTCTCGATAAAGCGGCCAAGGGTCATGAGACCTCCGCATTCGGCATAGATCGGCATACCTAGGGCAGCGCGCGAACGAAGCGCCTGAAGGAAATCGGTGTTGTCCGATATCTGCTTGGCAAAGAGTTCGGGATATCCTCCACCCAGGTATACCCCTGAGCATTCCTCCGGAAAGGTTTGGCCGGAAATTGGAGAAAAAAACCGAATCCGCGCTCCTGCCTGCTCCAGAAGTTCCAGGTTGTCAGGGTAGTAAAAGCAGAATGCGGGATCGCGGGCCACTGCAATCTGCGGCCCATCCGGCATTTCACTGACCGTTGATTCCGGTATCGGCCGGGGTGAACCTTTAAAGGAGTGGGTCTGGGGTGTTGCGTCTCCTTTCCCGCCATCCGGCCGGCCCGATTTTTCCGAAGGAGCGGTAAACGAGGTCTTTGCGAGCAGGAGGTCGATATCGATGTGCTTTTCCATCAAAGCGGCCAGTCTCTTTTGCCAATCGGAATCCAGATTCATTTCGTCAGCAGTAACAAGTCCCAGGTGCCGCTCGGGTATGCTGACCCGTTGCTCTCGAGGGATCCCGCCCAGAACGGCAACTTCAGGGCAAGCGGTCCCGACGGCTTCCTTCAGGAATTCCAGATGCGCCTTGCCTCCGATCCTGTTGAAGATTACCCCCGCAAATTGAAGCGCCGGATCGAAATGGGTGAATCCGTATATCAGTGCCGCTGCGCTTCTTGCCATGCTCCGTGCGTCCACCACCAACACGACCGGAACCCCGAGCCACTTGGCCATCTCGGCGCTGCTGCCCGATTCCGTCCGCCCGTCGTATCCGTCGAAAAGGCCCATAACGCCTTCGATCAGACCAATATCGGAACCCATCATTAGACGCCGGAAAAGGCCGGTGTTCCAGTTTCGGCCGAGCATCCATCCATCCAGGTTGCGGCTCTGCCTTCCGGCTATCCGGGCGTGAAGCCCGGGATCAATGAAATCAGGCCCTATCTTAAATGGCTGAACACTCAACCCTCCCGCCCTGAAGGCGGCGAGCAAAGCAAGGGCGATGGTTGTCTTGCCGCACCCGCTGTGCGTTCCACCTATCAGCAAGGCGTGTTTTTGTCCCGGGCCATGAACCATAGTTGCTTTCCTTCAAAAATGGGGGCGCCTCATCAGGAAAACTATCCTAAATTTAGACAGGCTTTTTGAAAATAGAAATCTGCTTATATAATAACTCATTTTACTCGCAGGGTGGACAATGACGATTTGCCGGTATAGTGTCATAATTGTCTGTGGGCGACGGTTGCAAGCAACAACCAGAAGAAGCGGCCTGTGTCGTTGAGAAGAATATGATCTGGAAGCTGAAAGAACGGCAGCAAAAGCTGCTCCAAGGCGAGAAGGGGACAATAATCAAGGACTGGGGAGGCAAAACGCGCGTCGCTCTGGCCTTTCCGAACCGCTACGCCGTGGGTATGTCAAACCTCGGGCTTCATTTTGCCTATGAAGCTCTGAACCAATTTGAAAATGTGGTTTGCGAACGGGTCTTCTATCCCGAGCCACAGGATCTGGATCTTATCAGGCAGTCTCCCGGAAGCCTGCTCTCGGTCGAATCTCAGAGGCCGCTCCTGGATTTTCACCTCGTGGCCTTTAGCGTACCCTATGAAAACGATTACCCGAACCTGCTCGAAATGCTGCAATTCGGGGCGATCCCCCCGCGCTCCAGTGAGCGAACCCATGCACATCCGCTTGTGGCCGGAGGAGGAGTAGCCCTTTTTCTCAACCCCGAACCAATCGCCCCATTCCTGGATTTCATTTTCATCGGGGAGGGCGAGACTCTTATTCCCGATTTCATCAGCTTCTGGAAACAGTTCCAAAGCAGCTCCGCCGGCCGCTCGGAAATTCTGAAAGAAATGGGCCGCTCGGTGGAAGGAATCTATGTCCCTGCTTTTTACAAGTCTCATTTTAGTGCTGACGGGTTCCTGGATTCAATCGGTCCATTGGATGGGAGCGGTCTGCCGGAGAGGGTCGTCGCCAGGCGTGCGGAGATTTCCGCCATGGCCCCTTGCAGAACGGTTATATTCACAGCCGACACGGAATTCAGCAACTCGTTGCTGATCGAAATAGGACGAGGCTGCGGGCGGGGCTGCCGGTTTTGCGCTGCCGGATTTGTGTACCGGCCCGTGCGCTACTGCAATGTTGAAAGGGTGCTTCAGTCAGCCGCAGAGGCAAGCTCGGCCACGGACAGGGTAGGTCTGGTAAGCGCAGCCGTATCGGATCATCCTGAAATAACCAGCTTGTGTGAGACGCTTCTCGACCGGGGAGGACTGCTCTCTTTTTCTTCATTACGGGCCGATACGCTCGGCGAATCTGTCCTTTCGGCGCTGGAATCCAGCGGCCACAGGGCCGTTGCCATAGCGCCCGAAGCAGGATCGGAGAGGCTCAGGCGTGTTATCAACAAGAACTTATCCGAAGATCAAATCTACAAAGCGGTTTCAATGTTGACTGAAAGAGGGATTCTAAACCTCAAGCTCTATTTCATGATCGGTCTTCCGACCGAAACCATGGAAGACCTTGAGGCCATTGTCGAGCTTGCAAAAGGTATCCGCCATCATGTTCTCAGCTCGAGCCGGGGGAAAACACGGCTCGGGTCCATTACGCTCAGCGTGAATTCCTTTGTCCCGAAGCCCTTCACACCTTTCCAGTGGGTCCCTTTTGCCGGGGTGGCGGAACTCAAGGAAAAAGGGGGCTGGATTCAAAAAGCGCTGCGAAAGGTGCCGAACGTTCGGGTCCATTTCGACCTGCCCAAGTGGGCGTATGTGCAGGCGCTATTGTCCAGGGGGGACCGCAGAGTTTCCTCTTTCCTGGAAAAGGTCGCCATGGATGGACTTGCTTGGGGCCGGGCGATGCGCGGTTCGCCCTTGAACCCGGATTTCTGGGTGATGAGAGAGCGCGGGCGCGATGAAAAATTTCCCTGGGAAGTGATCGACCACGGGATAGATCGGCGATTCCTGTGGGGGGAATACGGGTGCGCGATCGAAGGGAAAAGCAGCCCCGAATGCCGGCCTGATGAAAACTGCAGGAGATGCGGGGTTTGCGGCCCGTGAGAACGTTGGGAAAGAATGGACGCGGGGAAAAGGGATGCTGGATGTAGTTGCTGAAAGACTCAGCCGGATCTATCCCATGGGGAGGAGCGAGGCAGTCGGCCTGCGAGAAGTCGATTTAAAGATTCCGCAGGGGGAATTGCTGATAATCAAAGGCGAAAGCGGCTCGGGCAAAACCACGCTTTTATCCCTGTTTGCCGGGTTGGACCGGCCGACGGGCGGAAGTCTGACTGTGGCGGGAGTGGAACTGGACAGGGCCTCCTCCCGCGAGCTGACTGAATTTCGCAGAAAATCGGTAGGAATAGTCTTTCAGTCTTTTAATCTCTTACCCACGCTTTCCGTGATGGAGAATGTCTGCCTTCCAGGACTCTTGGCGGGGGAGGGGCGCCCGAAAGTCTATGATCGCGCCGCTGAGCTTCTCGGCCGGCTCGGCATGGAGCGGCGCGCAGGGCACTTTCCATCGCAGCTCTCAGGGGGCGAGATGCAGCGGTGCGCCATAGCACGCGCCCTCATTAACAATCCCTCCCTGATTCTTGCCGACGAGCCGACGGGTAACCTCGACAGTAAAAACGGGACTGCGGTCATCGAGCTTCTGGCGGGGCTTAACCGTGAACTTCACCGGACCGTCATAATCGCTACTCACAGTTCTTTAGCCGATTCTTACGGAACTTCGGGAATACTGCTGAAAGACGGCTCCATCGTGGAGCGGTCCGTAAGATGAGCGCTTTTCTTCGCCTCTGGATCTGGTTCAGCTTTCGTGAACTTAAGGGCCATGCGTGGCGGACTCTGGCCGTGTTGACCGGAATATGCCTGGGGGCGAGTGTTTTCACCAGTGTGAGGCTTGCCGCCAATGCTTCGGTCCAGTCATTTGCAAACGGTATCGACGCGATTTCAGGCAGAGCAGACCGGACCGTGACGCGTCCCGGAGGAGGACTTCCCGAAGGACTCGTGCCGGTGCTGCTCGATTCGAGCGATGTGGTTGCCGCTTCTCCCTTCATGTCCGCTTATGTCCGGGTGGAAGGGGAAGACGAACCGTTGCTTCTCATCGGAATCGATCCGATTCTGGACGGGCAGTTGCGGACTTGGAAATCGACGGCCCCCGTTGCTCGGGAGGATTTTTCATCGTGGGGCCGGCTTATCGGAGACCCCTTCACGATGATGGCCGGTAAGAAATTCTTGCAAAAAGGCGCGCATAGCGTCGGCGACAAGGTTCGCCTCGAAGGTCCGGCCGGCGTCGGCTTATTTGAAGTGCTGGGGGAGCTTGGCCCGGAAGGTCTGGCCATTCTTGAGGGAAGCAATGTCGCAATAGTCGATATAGCCACTTTCCAGGAATTCACCGGAGTCTACGGGCAGGTCGACCGCATCGATCTGATTCTTACCCGGCCCCTCACGAAAGATAAGCTCGACAGGGTAAAGGCGCTGCTGCCCCCCGGAGTGGTGCTCACGGAACCTTCGGAGGCCAGGGAAAGCGGCCGGGTAATGATCCGGGCTTACGAGTTGAACCTGTCGGTCCTCAGTTTCGTGTCGCTTTTCGTGGGCATGTTCCTTGTTTACAGCCTGATCTCGCTTCATGCGACATCGAGGCGAAAGGAACTGGCTATTATGCGGTCGGTAGGGGCGTCGGCCGGCATGATCTTTATGCTGTTCATAGCTGAAGGTTGTTTTTTCGGTATCGCGGGATGGGTACTGGCCATCCCGATCAGCGTTCCCACGACCCGGAAACTGATCGGATACGTCAGTTCGACAGTCTCCCACCTCTTCGTTCGAGTAAATGTGGATGGATTCGGGATTACAGGCCGGGAGATCGTGCTGTCTTTTACGGTGACCCTGGCGGTGGCGGCCCTGGCAGCATGTCAGCCTGCTTTCGAAGCATCCAGGGTTCGGGCCGGCGAGGCGTTGCTGATGCGCGAGAGCGTTTTTGCAGAAGAGGGAAAGTTAATCAGGCGGCTTGCTCTTTTTGGCTTCTTCCTGGCGGCGGCAGTCTGGCCGATTTCCGGAATGTCCGCTTTTTCCGGTGTTCCGGTCCCTGGGTACATGGCTACTTTCTTCCTTTTTCTCGGATTTGCGCTTTTTTCGCCTCTCATTCTGAAAGTGACGGGGACATATCTGCCCGCCCTGGTGTCAAGGGCGGGTATGGGCGAAACGGCGCACCTCGGGGCAAGTTACCTGAAAAACGCCGGACCCAGGGTCGCTATTTCGGCCGGAGCGCTCATAACGGCAATCGCGCTTTTTTCAGCGCTGGTCATAATGGTCCACAGTTTCCGGGAAACTGTCTCCATTTGGGTTAAGCAGAGCATAAACGGCGATCTCTACGTCCGTGAAAAAATGGCGGACATAAACGGCTACCGCAACCCGCTTCCAGCCCAGGTTGCGGACGAACTGAAAAAGGCCGAAAATGACGCTGACCTGGTGCCTTACCGTCGTATATTTCTGGACCTCGGCGGCATCCGATACCTGCTTGAACCCATCGACACGGCGACCTACATGCGCCGTTCCGGCTTTATTTTCATGGAAGGCAAGGCGGAGAGTGTGGCGCCGGTCCTGGATGAAGGCAGAGGGGTGATAGTATCGGAGGTTTTCTCGAATCAGACCGGACTGAAAGTTGGTTCGCGATTCAAGGCCTATGTGGAATCCGTCGAACTCGATCTGCCGATCGTCGGGATCATAAGGGACTACCGGACGCAGGGCGGCGTCGTATACTGCTCGCTGTCCTGTTTCGAACGGGCGACGGCGGACCATCGATGGACAGGGGCCAGCGTATTTTTTAGAAATAGGGGCGCAGGCCTCGACGAGAGGATCGCACGCCTGAAAAATAAAGTCCTGCTCGGCGCCTCCGGCCGGGGAGAAAGTATTGAAGCTATAGCGGGATCGGACCTGCGCCGAAACATTTTAAGGATATTCGACGAGACCTTCGCCGTAACCACTGCCCTGCTTTTCATCTCCCTCATAATAGCCGCGCTGGGAGTGGCGACCACTCTGACCATTCTGGTGATGGAGCGCGCGAAGCAGTTTCAGACAATGACGGCGATCGGGGCGAGTCCGGCTCAGGTAAGGGCGGTAATCGGCTGGGAAGCCGTAATAATGGTGCTCCTGGGGGAAGTGTTGGGCCTGGCGTGCGGTTTTGTTCTATCAGTGCTCCTGATATTCGTGATAAACAAGCAGTCTTTTGGCTGGACGTTCGTGTATTCGGTTGACTGGTTTGCCATCTTCGCGTCCTTCCCGCTCGTTTGCGCTACCGCGCTGCTGGCAGCCGTGCCTGCCGGGCAGGTGGTGCTTCGAGAGCAGGCCGTCGAGGCGTTGAGATAAGGTCGAATGAAATCCGGTTCCAGCGCATTTATATTTTTGGGCATGCGCATGCTGCTTGGAGTCATATTCATAGCGGCAAGCGTGGACAAGATAGCCCACCCGGCTGAATTCGCCGAAATAGTTCAAAACTATCAGATTCTTCCCGACAGTCTGGTAAACGTTTTCGCCGTGGTGCTGCCCTGGCTTGAAGCTCTACTGGGTATTCTCATCCTGTGCGGTTGGTGGCTGAAGGGGGCCACAACCCTCGCCAATTTGCTCCTGGTGGTTTTCCTGGGGGCTCTCGGGGCCGCGGTTGCGCGTGGAATCGATGTGCACTGCGGTTGTTTCAGCTCGAAAGCTTCCGGGCAGCCTCACACCTTATGGTATTTCGGACGGGACATAATTTTGCTGCTGCTCGGTGTGTTCGTGATGAGGGCAGCTTTTCGGGCGCCCCCTGAAGCCGGCCGGCGCCGGGAGTCCTGAAATCCGCGATCTCACAGGCCAATGCGCCCAAAGAAACAGGCTTCCCCAATGCTGAGTCAGGGAAACCGGCCGTCAGCATAGGGCGTGGGATTAATTCAGAGGTTAAAAGCCGTTGACTCTGATGCAATCGTGCATAAATAAAATAGTCCGGTCAAAAGGATGCCTTCGGCCGAATCATCTTTCTGATGTGCTGAAATACGACCCATAATCGAGGAGAGGATAATGAACGAAAGAGTTAGGAATGCTTTGAACGAACAAATAAATGCGGAACTTTATTCATCATATCTTTACCTTTCGATGGCCTCTTATTTCAAGAGGCTCAACCTGGAAGGGTTTGCCCGGTGGATGGAAGTGCAGGCGCTCGAGGAAGTGACTCATGCAATGAAGTTTTTCGATTTCGTCAACAACCGGGGAGGCAAAGTGGATCTAAAAGCCATTGCAGGTCCTCAAACCTCCTGGGATTCGCCGCTTTCGGCCTTCGAAGCCGTTTACGAGCATGAGACGAAAGTGACCGGTTTGATTTACAATCTGGCAGACATTGCATTGGAAGAAAAGGACCATGCGACCGGCAATATGCTCCAGTGGTTCCTGACGGAGCAGGTCGAGGAGGAATCCAGCGCTGACGCCGTCGTGCAGAAATTAAGGCTAATCGGGGGAGATGGCGGCAATCTCTACCTGCTGGATCAGGAACTGGGTCAAAGGGTTTTCACTCCGCCTCCCGGAACATCCATTCTCGGGGCTGCCGGCAATGCCTGATCCCGGCGAGAGCTCCGGTGACCTTATTGCTGCTGTTGCGGGTCGGGTTGGGCGTCGAGCAGGCCCATGATGCAGCCTGCGAGCAGGAGAAGCGTCACCAGGCTGACGGCCCCGGCCCAGAGGGCGGGAGTGAAAAAGATGTTGAAAGACGTGTTGTAGCTGATCAGTGAAACGAAAGCGGCGAGCAAAAACAGCGTCCAGGCCGCGCGTCTATGGCGTGTCAAGGCTATGCGTCCGAGACAGAAGGCCGGAAGGATCATTATTCCGAAATGGGCTCGGCTTGAATTGGGGGAAAGCAGCAGCATCAGCAAAAAGATTATGCTGAATTCCAAGGCATCGGCGTCCGGTGCGGCGCGCTGAGGTCCGGCCGTGCGGCGCCGGCGCCACATGGCGAAAGCCGACGGTATCGTAACGAGAGCATACAGGAGCAGAGTGATCGCCCTGAGGGTGGCTGGTGAAAGGTCCCTTTTCTTTTTTACTACCTCCACGCCGTTCGGTTTTGTTTCATAGGTCAACGTGAACCGCTTCACGGCGCCAGCCAGCGACTGATTGTTGATGATAGAAGTGTTCCACGTCCCTGGGACAAAGGTTTCCTGCCCCATGGGACGGATGTAGCGCGTGTACCACTCCACGGCCCAGAATCCCCCCGACGGAGGCCGGTGTGCCAGGTCCGGCAGAAAGTTTACGCCCACGGCGACCACAATCAGCCACAGCGCCGCCAGCCATTTGCCGCGCCAGGCCATGTAGGGCGCAAATAGAAGCGGTGTGCACTTGACGGCTGCCGCAAGCCCGATCCACGTGGCGGAAATTAAACTCTTGTCTGCCCGCAACGCCACACATCCCGCCATAACCAGCGCGGCCAGCACGAGGTCGGTCTGCATGTGGGATAGAGCGTTTAACAAAAAGCGCCCGGCAAAGAAGAGGGCCACCAGGAAGACGGCGTGCTCTGCCGATGCGGCCTTCACGCCGGGCCCCTGCAGTTTTCCGCCCCCGGACATCGACCATGAGGTCTTCACCACGTATACAAGACAGGCGACACTTATCAGGTAAAATAGAAATTGGGAAAGTGCCTGCGGCAGGATCGTGAAAGGCGCCGATAGCATTGCGAAGAACGGCGGATAGACATATCCTTGGTCCTTCGTCAAAAAATCCTGTCCTGCCAGAAAGTTCCTGGATGCCGACATAAAAACTTCGGCCCACTCGGTACGGACGCGAAACAGGGGGGGAAATGCCTGTGAGATGAACAGCACCGTGGCGGCCGCGGTGTAAGGGTACTGAGCCGCCAGCGTCCACAGTGGAACTCGCCCGGTCTTTTGATAAGACTTCGTCACCCCCGCCTCCTGATCCAAAAATAACAAAACAAAGCTGCAAAGATGATGTTTCCGGCCCAAACGCCAAGGGAAGGCGGCAGGGCGCCCGCAGAGGACAGAGAACTGCCGACGTTGGATATGGCCAGGAATGCGAAGGCCACACAAAGCGAGATACCCGTTCCGGCCGCAATTCCTCCATGAAGGCCCTGTCTCAAAGCCACCAGTATGCCAAGCAGGGTCAGGATGAATGTGGCGAAGGGCGATGCTATTCTCATATGCAGGTCAACCCGGTAGGGGGTGGAGCTGAATCCCTCCGATTCTATCTTTTCAACGTAACGGTGCAGGTCCATCCAACTGAGGTTGTCGGGAAGCGTCTGCACGGTGATGAAGTCTTTCGGAGTGACGTTCAGACTAAGCTCTTTGGTGGCGAACTTCTGCTCTACAACGCTTCCATTCTGGAAACCGATCATGAGGCCGTCCTCGGCCACCCATCCCGGATTGGTCCAGATTATGGATCGCGCATCAATCCTCTGAAATATGCGGAAATTGGAATCGAGAAAGAATATCGAAGCCAACTTCATTACATTCTTTTTTCTGTCATAGAAGTGGATCTGGTAAATCGTACCCTCATCCCGGTACCAGATGTTTTCCAGGTTCATCCATGGCGCCGGCTTCTGATGCTCGACACTTACCTGCCAGATTGCCTCGATTTTGGGATTCAGCGGACGGGCCGCAAACTCCGCCACCGAGAAGTGGGCCACCGCGAGTATGAAAGCGCCTAGCACTATTGGAGAAACGTAATAGGACGGGTTTATGCCCGCCGTTTCCATAGCGATCAGTTCCCGGTTTCGTTTGAGAAGACCAAGCGCGATTATTGCCGAGAGCAGAGAGGACATCGGGATGCCCTGCGTTACAATCAGGGGGATCTTATACAGGAAATAGGTGTAGATCGTGCGAAACGGGACCCCGCTTGAAAGCATGCTGTCCGCGCGCTCGAAAAAATCGACGATGAGATAGATGCCGAGGAACCCGACCATAGACAAGGCCAAAACAGGCAGGAAATGCCTCAGCACATATGCGGGGATTATTCTCATTAGCGGGCCGCTCCTGGAGCGCGGACGCCCAATAGCGCATGCCGGATACGGTTCAGTGGTCGACCGAGAAGAGAGATATAAAACGGGGTCTCCCTGAATAATTTTGTCCACAAATAGATGACCAGAAGAAGACTCAAAAGATTGGGGGTCCATACCGCGAAGAAAGGAGGGATCAGATTATTTTCGCCTAAGCCGCGGCCGGCGGAAAGCATGATATAGTAGATAAGGAAGATCCCGATCCCGATCGTGACTCCGGTCATGCGGCTCCGCTGGCGAAAAACCGCCCCCAGAGGCGGGCCCAGCAAACCAAGGAGCATACAGGCCGAAGGAAAAGCGATCCTCTGATGCATCTCCAGACTCCACCAGACGAGCGTTTTCGTATTCGTAGCCTTATGCACCTGTTCGTATATTTCCGCCAGGCTCATCTCACTTCTTTTCCTGCCTCCCTTTTCGGCCCCCATTATCTCGTCCATCGTGAGTATGAACTCGTAATTCTTGAACGCAACGGCCTGGGCATCCAGCAGATTCTTGGCGGCGCGGGTTATCATGCCGTTTGCGAGCTTGAAGGTGATGGTGCTGGAATCGTGAGGAATCACAAGTTGGGCGCTTTCAGCCACTATTGTGACTTTTTCCTCGGGCTGCCGCTGGTCCTGCAGGAACACGCCTTTGATAGAATAATCCGTGCGGTCCACCGATCTGAAAAAAAAGACCAGATTCGGAATATTGGAAATGAAGATACCTTCCTTCAGCAGGGTAGGAATGGTTGTGCGGCCCAGTGACCTCAGTTTTGACTCAAATGCATGATTTGTAACTGGGATGACGCAGATGGCGTTGATGAACGAAAGCGCCGTGGCAATTGTGAGCACGACGAGCACCGGGGGCAGAAATCCCAGAAAACTGATCCCCGCCGCTCGAAAGGCTGTGAGTTCATTGTCGCTGTTCAGGCGCACGAACGCCAGCATGACCCCGAGCAGGATGGACATGGGGGTTGCGTACAAAAGGAGCCTGGGCATCGCAAGCAACAGTATTTCGGCCAGGTCCTTCATGCTGCACGACGAGGCGAAAAGTATCCGTAGCAACTGGAGAAGCTGTCCCGTGACGAGCACGAAGCAGACCCCGGCTAAGCAGATAAGAACCGGCATGCACTGCTCTCGCAGGGCGTAAACATAAAATGTCTTTTTCATGGTCAGCGGTAATCTAGCCAATGAAGGCCGGTGAGGTCAATTGCAAAGATGGGGTCGTCGGTGGGCTGAGTTTGCAATTGGCTCTGCAGTGGAGATGAGAGTAATTGTGGCGAATTCCTGCTTCCTTGCTCCTTGCTGCTCGCTCCCTGCTCCTGCTTCTTCCCCGCGTCCCCGCGTCAACTCTTGTTCTAACTCTCCCCATATCTCCGTGTCCGACTCACAAGCCATGCCCCCGCCCCAAAAAAGCCTAAAGATTTACCGTCATTTCGACGATATTGTAGGTACAGTTTAACACAGGCCCCAAAACAATTGGTGGATATCGCCGTGAGACAATCTCGATCAAAATTCAATAAAGAAATAGTCAGCCGGATACCGGTGAGTTCAGGTGAAGGGCGGCTGTGCCGAATTGTCAGCAGAAGGTAAATCCAGGAGGTTTAATATGGCTCAGGGTCACCCGTCGGACATCTATTACAGGACGTCAATACAAACCGCTGATCCGCTTCATCTTATCATCTTGTGCTACGAGTCAGCGATTTCCGACCTGCAAAACGCCAAAGAACTGCATGAAAGACGTGAAATGAACGATGCCTACCGGAAAATCAGACACGCTCAGGACATAATCACTGAACTGCTGGTAGGACTGGACTATGAAAGAGGCGGGAACATAGCCAGGGACCTCAATCGTCTCTACAATTTCATTCTCAGGCAATTGATCGGCATAAACAGCCGTGAGGATACTTCGATTTACGATCATCTCATTAAGATTCTCTCAGGACTAAGGGACAGTTGGGAAGCGATCAAGGCGAACGCGGGCCAAGCTGAAATTAAGAGCGGACTTCTGCCACGGCATTGGCAGGCCTCTGCATAGGATTCAGTAATGGAAAGCAATGGATCGGATTGGCTGGATTACGCTGAATCCATCCTGGACCAGCTTCTGAAATTTACGGCGCAGCTCGCGGAAATCGAACAGGATCCCGAGGTGGACGCCAGGGCTCTGTCAGCCGCCTGCGCCAAGCGTCTCGACGATTTGAAGCAACTGATTCCCAATGACCTGAAAAGCTTACCGACGGCGAGAAACGAGATTCTGGAAAAGATGCAGAGCCTTTATTCACAGACACAGGTGTGCCTGGAGGTGCTGGGGAAAAAAAGCACCCTTGCATCTGAGCGGCTTCAGTGCCTGACAAAAAGGAAACGGGCAATGATGGCATATAACGGTAAGCGTGAGCGCTAGGGCTGACGCGCCTCAAACCAGGTCAAAATGGTGATGAAAGGCTATCCGCCCCATGTGAAAAGCCTGTTCGAAAGGTAGTTCCAACTTGTCCCCACCCATATTCCAAGAGCCGATGCTATAAGCCAGGGGATCCCCCCGTCTACCAGATACCATCCAACCGCAAGATTGAACGCGCTTCCCAGCAGGCATGCCAGGTTATACCTGAACAGCCCTTTCCACCACATCCATCCAAGGAACCGCCGGTCTTTGAAAGTCCACTGGTTATTGAAAACGTAATTGGACACCATTGCGGTTTCTATTGCCAGGGCGAGCGAGATTGGGTAGCGCAACCCAAGCATTATGTGCAGCAGGTACAGAGTGATGAAATGAACTCCCACTCCTGATGCCCCCACCATCCCGTACCGGACGAACTGCATATTGAATCGGGAAGGAATGGCCCGTGAAATCAACAGGTCGGCAAAATCGAACATTACGGCCGCCGTCAGCTTGCTGGTTCCACGGAGGCGTGTTTTGAATTCGTAGGGCAGTTCCTTTACCCTCAAATCGGGACGCTTGATCAGTATGTCAAAAAGTATCTTGTAGCCGTGTTGGAATAGCTGTGGGGCCACTTCATGAATGATTTCGCGGCGGATCATGAAAAAACCGCTCAGCGGGTCGGATATTTTCCTGTTGAGCACCTTTTGGGCCATGACCGTGCCCGCCCTGCTGAGCTTAGACCTCCACGCTTCCCAGCCGGGCACATCCTTTTGACTCAAGTACCTCGATCCCACCACTATGTCGCAGTCGCAGATCTGTTCGATCATTGGGTTGAGCAGCGTGTGATCGTGCTGAAGGTCCGCGTCCAGAACGGCCAGATATCGGCCTTTGCCCAAAAGCAATCCTTCCGTTATTGCCGAACTCAGCCCTTTGCGGTTGATACGTCGAATCATGCTGATGTTGAAATATTGTCGGGAGAACTTTTCGGCAACCTGCCAGGTGCCGTCCTCCGAGTCATCATCGACGACGATGATTTCGTAGCTGCGGCCCAGCATCACCTCTTGAAGCTCTCCGATAAGCACCGGGAGGTTTTCCCGCTCGTTGAACGTGGGAATAATTATCGAAACTTCAATCGGATGGGATTGGGATCCGGCCATGGAGCATTCGGGCGCGCAAATGCCAGCGGCGGCGCCCAGGTCGGTTTTCATTCGAAAAGGCCTCCTAAAGGGGAGTTAGTACATATAAGCCTGAATTGGCGTTTTGACCAAGCAAATCCCTCGTGCCGCGGGGCATGGACGTGTGCTGAACATCATGGAGTCCGAAACAACGGGAGAGTGTCTTGACACTAAAACTTTACACCATCGCATCGCAAGAAGGGGCAGGTCGGAAAGTGGTCTGTGAAAACAAACGACGGGTCGGGCAGATGAGCTTTTCGCATTGATTCAGCCTTTCTTCAGCTTCTGATCCGACCACCTTTTGAGAAACCCCGTCACTCTTGAGCAGGGAGGGGAGTCCACAATCCTGAGCTTTCCTCTCCCCACCATCACAGTCTGGAGGCAGGCCCTCAAGTGAGAGCACGGAAGGCACCCGCTCTGAGGCTGCATGATACCCTCCTCATCAACGGGACACACCTTTTCCCCATCGCCGAAACACTCCGGAAGTGCCGCGGTTTCCTGTTGTAAGCAAATGGACGGCGGTTCTTTCATGGAGTAACTCCAGCGTGCGCTCTCATTCAAGAATTTCGAGTACGGCGCGTTTCTTGAGCTTCGTCGCGGCCGCGTTCATGATGGTGCGCATTGCGTGGGCGTTTCTGCCTTCCTTGCCGATGATCTTCCCAAGATCCTCCTTGGCCGCGTGCAGTTCAATCACCGAAATCCTGAGCCCGGCAACCTCTCTGACTGAAACCTGTTCCGGATATTCAGCAAGACAACGTGCGATGTATTCGATTAGCTCCCTGATCTGAATGTCTTCGTCCATAACTGAGCGCTCCCTGTTGATGACTTTGTCAAAAAAGAATCGGGAATAGTGAACCCCGGGTGCTCTGCTTGCGGCTGGTCGGCAATCCGCAGTCGGGCCAGAGAAATTCAACAAAGAATGCTGCAGTCTATTTGAGCGGGCAACATGGACCTGACGACCCGATACTGAGACTAAGCAAAAACAAATATGGTGTCAACTGAATTTTCGAGTGTAAATAACATGTTACACGAAGAAATACAAGCATGGAGGCCGTTCCGTCCGTGTGCGGAAAAGACGGAATAAAACCAGCAATTTCCACCGTGTCACTTGTGCCGAGAATCATTTCTTCCCTCTTACAATACATGACTTAACTTAACCGGAGTAAAAAAAAGCATGCGGGTACGTTTCAATCACGCCAACGTTCCTTCAGAATAACCCATCAATTGAAGCCGGCCCGCCGCCCGCCGGTTGCACACATCGCGTTTTCGCGGTGAGGGGCTTTGCGGTGAGGGTTTACATTGTGGGCGAATTCTGTAATAGTACCGTCCGGACAGGCTATACCGAACCCCCGTCAACGCCGAAGACCGGAGTTTACAATGGACCGAAGGATGCAAACCAACAGGTACCAGTACAAGGCGCCGCCTTCCCGGTTCACAGTGCGTGGCGTATCTGTCGCCCGGCTTCTTGTCGTCGTTCTCCTGGCGCTCAACGTGGTCCTGATCTGCTCAATCCTGTTTTCCTCGAAGGGTCTTCCCGGTTATAGAAAACAAAACCGGCAAGTAAAGGAGCTTGAAGAAAAAGTTTTGAAGCTCAAGGTTGAAAATCAGAAGCTCTTCGAGATGGTTCAACTGCTCAAGACGAATCCTAAAGCTCAGGAAAAGCTCGTTCGCCAGGAACTGGGCTGGGTGCGTGAAAATGAGATTGTCATGGAATCGGCCGATAAGGGAAACGGAGGGAGCGATAAGGCGACTGTGCCGATAAAGCCGTTCGGCATTCCCAAGTAGCTTTATCGACCGACTTTGAGATCTCTTGGATTCGGCCGGAGTGTGGCTGGTCCCTGGGGGCGGCAATTACACAAGCAGGAGCATGCGATGGCTATTTTCATTTCGGGGTCCCTGGCCTACGACCGCATTATGGATTTCCCCGGTCATTTCGCGGATCATATTTTGCCGGAAAAGATTCACGTCCTTAATGTTTGCTTCAACATAAACGGCCTGGTCGAAAAGTTCGGAGGGACTGCCGGAAACATTGCATACAGCCTTGCTATGCTGGGAGAACGTCCTTTCATAGTGGCCACCTCCGGTGAAGATTTTTCCAAGTACTCGAAATGGCTTCACAAAAACAACCTATCGACGGAATATGTCAAGTCTGTTTCGGGGGTCTTTACTGCCGGCGCATACATCACGACCGATCTGGACGACAATCAAATCACGGCTTTCAATCCGGGCGCGATGGCCTTTGAAGCCGACCTGCCACAGCTCAACGGTTCGGGCATGGTTTTTATTGGGCCGGGAAACAAGACGGACATGATGAATTTCGCGCAAAGAGCCAGGCATGCCAAAGTGCCCTTTTTCTTCGACCCCGGACAGAGTTTGAATATCTGGACGGGCGAAGAACTCCGGGAAGCCGTGGCCGGGGCGCTGTGTTTTATCTCCAATGACTATGAACTCGAGCAGTTCCTGCGGATGACCGGATGGAAAATGAAGGACCTGTACGGGACGGTGCAAGTCGTAATCACCACAAGAGGACAGGAAGGCGCGGTTATCGATACCGGTGGCGATAAACTGCTCATTCCCCCGGTTCCGGTTGACCATGTCCTCGATCCGACAGGAGCGGGCGACGCATTCCGCGCTGGAGTGCTCAAGGGCATGACAATGGACCTTCCCTGGGACGTGGCGTGCCAGATGGGCTCAACCGTGGCGTCCTTTTCCCTCGAATACTACGGTACCCAGGAGCACAGCTTCGACTGGGAAAAGTTTTGCGAAAGATACAGCAAGACATACGGCGCCCTGGTCTGCTGAGGGGGGAGCAGGGAGCAGGGAGCAGGAAGCAGGGAGAAAAGCCGGACGCGGAGACTGGGAAACCGGAACGTCGCGTGTTTAGCCGGGATTGTGGCACAATCAGAGCCTCTTGCGTTTCGCGCCCGGATTGCAAGAATCCGGGCTACCCTTTTGGAACTAAATTTTTAGGATTTCATATATTTTGGACA
>Ga0326728_10004030_pt1 | contig 44239 bp, 39 predicted proteins | sample MB3enrmetagenome_FD_207602 | JGI IMG/M metagenome (GOLD analysis project Ga0326728, IMG submission 207602) | Lab enriched peat soil microbial communities from McLean, Ithaca, NY, United States - MB31MN | ecosystem: Environmental > Terrestrial > Soil > Wetlands > Peat | place: USA: New York...
TGGCCTCGGGCAGCATCTCCCGAACCGCCGCAATGCCGGCCTCGATCGTCTTGCGGGTTCCTCCCGTCTCCTGCATGACGAACGGCCGCAGCCGGGGACCGGCACTCAGTCCCTGTATCTCCAGCAGCTCGTGGAGCTGATTGCGCTCGCACCCCAGGCCAATCAGCAAGGCACCGGCAATATTGGGATGACGCGCATAGCCGGCCAAGGTCCGCCGCAGCAGGGTTAGAGCGTCGCCACTGGATTCCATGCCGCAACCCAACACATGACTGAAGGCCACCACCCCATCCACGTTCGGGTATTCCGCCAGGCGTTCCTTGGTGAACCAGGCGGCAATGTGGTTCACCACCGTAGCCGCGCAGTGCACTCCGGAAATAACGCCAACGTAATTGCGCGTTCCCACCCGCCCGTCGCCGCGAACAATGCCCTGAAAATGCGCCCGCTGATCCGTTGCCAGGTACTCGACCGGCCGATAGTCGCGAGCATAAGCGTAGTCGCGATCGAATTCGCGAAACTCGATGTTGTGATTGTGCACCAGGGCGCCCGCCGCGATTTCCGCGCTGGCAAAGCCGATCACCGTGTTGTACTTCAGCACGGGCTCGCCCTTGTGAATAGCTCTAGCGGCAATCTTGTTGCCCGCGGGCACCCGGCTTTGCACGACCAGGTTTTCCGCGGGAACGGGCGTGCCGATCTCCACATCTGTACGCGCAACTAAAACATTGTCCTGCGGATGAAGGCGCAGGAATGGTCCGGCAATGCTTTTACTGGGTGGCATGGAACCATGGTAGCAGCAGGAACAGTGCGGAGAAGGCATTTTTAGCCCCTCCAGTAACCCTGTCATTCCGAGCCCCGCGCCCGCCACAACCCGGACAATTGCCATAATGCCGGGGCACGGGGCGAGGAACCTATGCATTTCGGCCCCACGTACGAGTGTCATTCGTGCGTGCAGAAGAGATCACAGGCGCGCAATACAACGGCCAACAACGCTCGCAATATTCAGCCCCGCTGCAATCGCAGGAGCAACAAATCCGCTACCCAGTGAGCCTGCTATTCTGAGCCACGCGCTGGGTGCCCCACTCTAACCGCCCTGGTTTTGGGCGGTTAGGGTGGGGGGTTTATCTGCGCCCACAGCCAACTCTTTCGGTCGAATCGGTTCCACTTTGCCCAGCAGCAGCAGATAGTTCAACGCTCCCAGCGTGGTTGCCGCGCCCACCACGATCAGCGCCTTGGAAAACGAACCGGTAACCTGCAGAATGATTCCGGTAACGATAGGTCCCACTACGCCGGCCATATTGGAGACCGAGTTCTGCAGCGCGCCGACGAACGACGCCATGTTCTTGGGCGCCACATCGCCGGGAAGAGACCATACCTGCGAAGCGGCAATCGGTCCCCCGGATTTCGATACCGTCATGAGCACAATGATCCAGGCAAGAGAATGGACCAAAGGCGCCAGGGCAATGGAAGCGGCCAGCATCATGCCGGTGGCCAGAATGGTCTTCCGGACGGCAGTTAGACTCCATCCCCGGGAATAGAGCATGTCGGAGAACCATCCCGCCACGCATTCCGCAAAGGTAGCTACAAACAGCGGAATCGACGCCAGAAATCCCATCTTCACCAGGGGCAAATGGTGTTCTTTCACCAGGTAGGTGGGAAACCAGGTGATAAAGAAGTAGGCGTGGTAGTTCAGCATGAAGAACCCCAGGCACATGGCCCAGATGTTCCGATAGCGCAGCAATTCGTATCGCTTCATCGGGGGCGCGTTCTCAGATCCCCGGTGCAATACCTGGCCTTGCCGGATATATTGCAATTCCGCTAGGTTGACGCGAGGGTGCTTTTCCGGGTCGTCGCGATGGCAGACCCACCAGACGGCCGACCATACCAGTCCCAGACCACCGGAAATAATGAACGAAGCCTTCCAGCCAAACAGGGAGATTAGCCAGGCCGTCGCCGGCAAGGAAATCGCCGCCCCCAGCTTGGAGCCGCTATCGAACAGTCCGGAAACCCGTCCCCGTTCCCGATCGGGAAACCACTTGGCAGTAACTCCGGTAGCACAAGGGTAGGCCCCGGCTTCGCCTATCCCTAAAGCAATTCGCAGGCCGACCAGCGAAGCTGCGCCGCGCGCCAAGGCGGTGGCGGCTGTAGCTAGCGACCACCAGCCCACCGACAGGGCAAAGCCGATCCGCTGTCCGATCTTGTCCGCAACCCATCCTGCCGGTATCTGGAACAAGACATAAGACCAGAAGAAAGCGGACAGCACCACCCCCATGATCGCCGGCGAAAGATGAAAATCTTTCGACATCAGCGGTACCGCCACCGCAATATTGGTCCGGTCGATGTAGTTGATGGTCACCGCCGCCCACATCAAGAAGGCAATGATCACCCGGGCCCCGGTCTTTTTCTCCGGTCTGGAATCTGTCGAAACGTCGTTCACTCGCCCTTCCCCCGAATCAGTGAATTGATAGCTGGTAGCATAACCGCCGAAAATCTGTATGGGAACTGCATTTTGCCCGGCGTTGCTCAGGATTTCCAATCTGGTTTAAAGGGTATAGACTTGGAGGGTTCAGAGCTTGTTCGGAGCGTACAACTGCTGCACACCCCTTAGTTATGACGTTGGCGCGCACATTGCTTCACGGCAACCGCGGTTTCACTTGACCGTAACTCCCGACGCCAGTTCGTCGTTTATCCCATCCTGAAGATTCGCAGCGTCTCCTGGCGGTAATCTTTGTCGGCCCGCAGGGAACCGCGCACCATTCAGCCTCGTTTTGCATGGTGGCATGCAGCGCGGCAGGAGGTCTCATGCAACCCCGTATGAACGCCAAGCCTCAACCAGGCTCGATTCTTTGCCGGCCCTGGCCAACTGGCGCCGGCGCCATTGCCCTGGTAGTAGTAAACGTGCTCATGTTTATGTACGCCCGCGCCCTGGGCGTATTTCCCCAGATTTCGATGTGGGGCGCGAGTTTTTACTCGCACCTGGGACTCAAAACGGCAAGTCCCTTCCCCCCGTATCCGGTGAAGCCGGTTCTGCTCGACATGCACAGCATGATCGACGTCGGCATCATCGCCGGGGCGCTGGTGGCGGCCTTGCTGACCGCCGAGTGGAAAATTCGCCGCGAGGACTGGCGTGGCGTCCTGGTGGGGCTGGCGGGCGGCCTGTTGATGGGCTTCGGCACCGTCATTATGCCGCCATGTAATATGGGCGGCTTCTGGGTGGCGACCATGGCGCTTTCTCTCAGTGGTCCTTTGTCCGCGCTCGGACTATTGCTGGGCGCCTATCTTGGCGGCAAGATCTTGCGCTACGAAATGGCCTGCGCGGTTGGCCCCGTAGACTTCCGCTTTGCCGAGCGCGGCCAACCGGTCGAAATCCGGCCCGCCGTCTGGCAGCGCTGGGCCGGAATCATACTGCTGGTGGGGATCGGAATAGCCTTCTTGCTATACCGCCACGCCGGCTTGGACAAAGTGGCTGGACTGTTTCTTTTTGGCGTGGCGTTCGGCGTCATTGTCCAGCGCTCGCGCTTCTGCTTTGTCGCCGCCTTCCGCGACCTCACGGTTTCTCGCGATGGCCGGGTGATGAAGTGGACCTTGCTGAGCATAGCTTTGGGCGTAATCCCCTTCGCGCTGCTGAAAGCTCACGGCTATCAGCCCATGCACATGGTATTTCCCATGGGCTGGCATAACATCGCCGGCGGACTGGTGTTCGGCATCGGCATGACCATTGCCGGCGGCTGCGGCATGGGAATTCTGGCTCGCAGCGGCGAAGGCTATGTGCGCTCCTGGGTGGCCATCTTTGGCGGCATGCTCTCCGCCGGCCTGTGGACGCACATTTACGGCCATCCGGTGGGAGAGGGCTGGCTGTACGGCAAGCCGCTATTTCTGCCCAAGGTTCTCGGATGGTATGGGTCCGTGGGATTCGTTTTCGCTTTCTTGTTGTTGTTCTACGTGGCAATCCGATTTGTGGAGAAGATCAAAGATGAAACCGGTAAGCGCCGTCAGGACCGGGGAGAAATCCTATCAAGTCGACCTGCGGGGGTGGATGTGCCCGTATCCTAAGTATGCCATCGAGCCGCTGCTGGACAAGTTGCCCGCAGGCAGCGAGCTGAGCCTGCTCGTAGACTGCCCGGCGGCCACGGGTGATGTGCCGCGCATCGCGCGCGAACGCGGCTTCGCCGTCCCGGACATACAGCAGGTCGGCTCCGGCGAATGGCAAATCAAAATTCAAGGATAAAACAGCCACAAGCCTCAAGCGACAAGCCACAAGCAAGCGGCAGCACAGCTTGTGGCTGGTGGCTTGTTGCTTCTTCTAAACCTGCTCACGAATTCTGCTAGCATCGCAATGGAGATTCTTCCATGCCGGAGTTCCAGGAAGTTGAATGGTTAGCCAAGACGGAGCAAGTGCAAGTCCGCGTGAGTACCTTGAAGCCGCACGACGCTGTGCCCTGGCATTTTCATAGCGTGATCACCGACAACATCTTCTGCCTGGACGAGGGTCTGGAGGTCGGATTACGCGGCCCTGCGGAAACCATCGCCCTGCGGCCCGGGCAGCGGCAGGACATCGCGCCCGGCCGTGTCCACCGCGTCGTCAATACCACTTCCCGGCCGTTGCGTTACCTGCTCATTCAGGGCACCGGACGCTATGATTTCAACGAGGTGAAGTAAGCTCGGAGAAGAACACCCAACGCCGAATCGCAGAACCGCAGAACTCAACCCAAGCCAATTCCTAATTCTTGATCTATTCTGCGATTCTGCGTTTCTGCGTTGGATGTTTTGCCTACATGGATGCCGCCAGCAGGCCGGCATAATCCTCCGCCGTGGCCTCGCGGGGATTGGTCCTGTGGCAATGATCCCGCATGGCGCCCGCGATAATCTCCGGAAACATCGCTTCCGTCACCCCGAGCGCCCGCAGACCTGAGGGCAGGCCTAGATGCCGGTTCATCTGCCGCACCGCAGGCGCCACGGCTTGCGGCCCGTCCAGGCTCATAGCCTGGGCCATCCTTGCCAATCGCTGGTCGCGCTGCATCGAAGGTGCGCTCTGATTGAATTCAATTACGGCCGGCAAAAACACCGCATTCAGGGTCCCATGGTGCAGGCGGGGATTAACTCCCCCAAGGGAGTGGCTGAGGCTGTGCACACAACCCAGGCCTTTCTGGAAAGCCATCGCGCCCTGCATGGCCGCGCTCATCATATTCAGGCGGGCCTCGCGGTCGCCGGGCGACGCGGTAGCGCGGGCGATATGCGCCCAGCCGCGCCACAAGCCATCCAGGGCAATGCCATCCGCCGGCGGATTGAACGCCGCCGACATGAAGGTCTCCATGCAGTGGGCAATCGCGTCCATCCCCGTAGCCGCCGTCAGCAGCGGCGGCAACCCCAAGGTCAACTCCGGATCGCAGATGGCCGACTTGGGCAAGAGATTGGGGGACAGCAGGCCGAGTTTGCGCCCGTCGTCCATAATGAGCAAAGCGCCGCGTCCCACTTCGCTGCCCGTTCCGGCCGTAGTCGGAATGGCGATGACCGGAGCGACCGCAGCCGTAATCCGCGCGGCGCCGCCTTCAATAGCCGCGTAGGTCCGGAGCGGCCCCGGATGGGTGGCGCTAAGGGCAACCCCCTTCCCGAGGTCAATGGCGGAACCACCCCCCACCGCAATCACGCCGTTGCATCCCTTCGCCCGGTATAAATCGGTGGCCGCGCGCACCGCTTTCTCCGTGGGATTGGAGGGCGTTTCCTCGAATACGGCGGCCTCACCCTGAGTTAAGTGTGTCCTCACCCGGTCCAGCAGGCCGGCTGCTTTCACTCCGGCATCGGTGACAATGAGCGGTTTGGTAATTCCCAGCCGGTTGCATTCCTGCTGCACCAGACTGACGGCTCCAAAGTCAAACTGGATTTGCGTAAGGTAAGTGATAATCGCCACGATCAGTTCCTCAGGAGTGAAAAATACCAAACCTCTTCACCGCAGAGCACGCAAAGGTACGCACAGGGGATGCCTATCGTTGTCCTCATCGTCCTCATTTCTCCGCGTCCTCTGCGTCCTCCGCGGTGAATAGGTTTTGGCTCGTCTTATCGCACCGGAGGTTTCCAGCCTTCAGGAGCCCGCACGCCGCGAAAATCCGCCTGGTTGAGGTTTTCCTTGGAAACCAGGACAATCGGCGTCCAAAGCTGCTTGGGCACCGGGCGTTTCTCCAGATAGTTAATGCTGGCACGGATACACCAGCGGCCAATGGTCACGCTCTGCTGCAGCACTGAGGCCGTTAGGACGCCTTCCCGCATGAATTTCTCAGCATCGGCCTGGAGATCGGTTGCCGTAATCACGATCCGGCCTGCCTTGCCGGCGGCCCGGATGGCCTGGGCCGAACCGATGCCGAGCATGTCGGAACCGTTATAGACCCCGTCAATCTGCGGATACGTCTGCATGAAATCTTCCATCAGGCGCAGCCCGTCGGCCGGAGTATTTTGCGAGTATTGTTCCCCAAGAATCTTGACCGCCGGCGCGATCTCCGCCAGGCGCTTGCGGAACCCTTCGCCGCGCAGGTTGGCCCAGGAAGTTCCCGCCGGACCGCGTAACATGACGACATTGCCCTTGCCGTGCAAAGCCCGGGCCATGAAGTCCGCCTGCATCCGGCCGACCATGAAATCGTCGGAGCGGATGCGCGAGACCACTTGATCGCTGTCGGTCATAACGTTGCAGTTGACCACCGGGATGCCGGCAGCGACGGCGCGTTCCACCAGGGGCACCGTACCCGAGCCATTGATGGCAACCAGATCGATCGCATCGACCTTGCTGGCGATCAGGTCTTCCATCTGGGTGATTTGCTTCTCCAGGTACTGATAGCCTCCGGCTTCATGCAAGATCACTCGCGCGCCAAGTTTTTCGCCTTCGTCGATATAGCCATAGGCTTGGCCGATAAAAAACGGGTTCGACAACATGGGCACGACCACGCCGATGGTATAGGCTTTGGCCGGTTTGGCCGGCCGGGGGTATTCGTCGCCTGGTTCCGCGGCTTTAGCCACGCCCTGGTTTGCCGGTTGCGCCGTTTTACTCGTTGCCGGGCTGGCCTGGGCCTGGGCCAGTTCAGGCGCCGCCAGCGCATAAGGGAGCCCCAGGACCGCCAGCAAAACCGGCGACAAAATCACCGACCGGAAACGACGGCTCATCTGTTCCCTCCTTCAGCTCCCGGCCGTGGACGAAAACTCGTGCCCCTGGCCGCCTGCGGGAGTATACACCTGACCTGCTCAGTTGGTCGCCCGCCAATTTTCAAAGAACCACAGAGACACGGAGACACAGAGACACCGGGAAAAATTTGGAATTGGGTAATCCGGATTTCGGATTTCAAATCACATTCACCGCTGCCGACCTCAGCAGGCCTTACACCTGAACAGTCCAGAATCCAAAATTCTGAAATCCTAAATCCCAAATTTTCTCTGTGGCTCTGTGTCTCTGTGGTAGGTGTTCGAAGCTGGGCCGAATTCACGGTCTGGACATCGTAAAGGTACCGTAGGATTCGCCGCACGATCCCCCCTCGCTCCATGTGCCGGAAATCGAACTGGGGCTGTCAACCGCAGCGGTGTTGTTGGTGCCTGTCGTACCCGGGATGCTGATCCGCGCATCCGAACTGCTGATAAACAGAGTGAAATCATTTCCCACAATGTCTTCGGTGCTGCCGTTGGGGGTCACCCCAACGGTGCCCGATACCTGGGCGCCGTTGATAAAACATGAACTCGTGGGACTAAGCACCAAATTGCTTCCGCTCACGGTAGCTGTGGTGGTGGTGGCGTTGTTGGTGCTGCTGTTAGTACTGTTCTGCGAGAGCACGACGGTGAAGGACAAGGAGCTTCCGGTGGTGGCAGTCAAACTCGCTTTCCAAGTCCCATTGACGCTGGCGCTGGTACCAGTGCTGGATCCGCACGCGCTAAGCATGATTGCCAACCCAACGACGAACGCCGTCAAGAATCGCCGCATAATCCCTAACCTCTTTAATTTCTATCCGGTTTCTTAATTTCTGTCTTCTTTGTTCCGCCAGACCATCCTAATATCCCGGACACCAGAAGAAAACCAAATTGCGCCTCCAATCCACACGGGGACCGGTATTTAGCTCAGCTTCAGGCTAAATCAGCCCGGGCCAGCCCGGCGTAAAGACAGCGTCAAGACCAGGCAAAATTTTGTAAGGAACGCCCCGCCGACTGACAGGACATTTCATCCGGCTTGCGTTGGAAAGGGTTCCAGTTTTTCAGCCTTGGGGCAGCGGTGAGCTTTTTCTGCCAGCACCAGCAGTTCCTCGCTTTGGCTGTACCCGGTACACCGTCCGCAAAGCAGACAGCAGGACTTCACCAGACCCTTTTCGCCGATGGTGGAATGCAGGAAGCAGCCGTGAACCGATAAAGGCAGAAATCCCGCCATGCAACTGTAGATGTAAGCGGCTGTCGGCTGGCTACAGAAAAATCATCCGGACGGAGCCTGGATCATCGGTTCGCTGCGGTACAGATCCCATAGTGTTTCCACAGCTTAAACCAGGGGTTATCCGCATATCTTTCATCGTGTTTCCGGTTTGCTGCTTCGCGGTCCGCCAAGCGGAGCCGCCGCGTGTCAGGCAGGGCCAAGACCCGCTCCAGCCACTCGATTTCCGCGATGGTTTTCTCGACGTCCATGCTGTCTTATATCTGGTGCCCGGCAGCGGCATTTGGGCGCTCGCGTTTGCCCCCGAGAATTCTGTAATTGGGCAATTTGGTAATCGTAATCGAAAACCCTTAACCCTACCGCAATCATCCGATTAACCATTACCAGATTACCCAATTAATAAGTTTGCCGTCCTTGCCATTTTCTGGCAACCATGCTCGCGCCAGCCTGAGGCGATCGCACCGAAGTACATGAACCTAAACGGTTACCAGAGTGTATGGACCCGTCTGTTCTGAATTGACAATTTATGTCACCCCCCCTACCCTACAGTTTCTTCTGTGCGGTTTGGGCAATTTCTTCAGGACATCGCCCAACTGTAGAGAGAATGGCCACGGCCATGAAACGAATGGTTAACGACCCGCTGCCAGGGGTCAAGGGCAGCGATTCGGTTATGGGTTGTCATTGACCATCGTGCACCGCTCTGAAAAGGACGAATGAGGTATGTCGCAGCGGCTCGGTGACTTGCTGGTCAAGCAAGGCGTAATCACCGCAGATCAATTGGGCCAGGCGGTGCAGGCACAACGTGTGTCCGGTGCACGGCTGACCAGTCTGCTGGTCAAGCTTGGGTTTGTCACCGATGAAGATGTAACCAATTTTCTGTCGCGCCAGTATGGTGTCCCCGCCATCAACCTGTCTTACTTCGAGGTCGATCATGCGGTCGTGAAGTTGATTCCTTATGAGACCGCGAAACGTTACGAGGTATTGCCGCTCAGCCGGGTAGGCGCATCCCTGACGCTGGCCATGTCGGACCCGACCAACGTCTTCGCCATGGACGATATCAAGTTCATGACCGGCTTCAACATCGAGCCGGTGGTGGCCTCCGAACAAGCCATTCTGGAGCATATTGATAAGGTTTACGGATCCTCAACCGAGCAGGATCTGGAACAGGTAATGCAGCAGTTCGGGGACGCCGCCGAGGCGAACCTCGAAATCGAGACCGACGAAGAAGAACTTTCCTTATCGCAGCTGGAAAAAGCGGCGGACGAAGCTCCCATCGTCAAGCTGGTCAACATTATTCTCGCCGACGCCGTCAAGCGCGGCGCCAGCGATATTCATCTGGAGACTTACGAGAAGGAGTACCGCGTCCGCTTCCGTATCGACGGGGTACTGCAAACCGTCATGACCCCGCCGCAAAAGCTGAAAGACGCGGTGACCTCGCGCGTCAAGATCATGGCCAAGCTGGATATCAGCGAAAAGCGTCTCCCCCAGGACGGGCGCATCATGCTGAAGATGGTGATCGGCGGCGCCCGCAAAGAACTCGATTTTCGCGTCAGCACCCTGCCCACCCTCTGGGGCGAGAAGGTTGTCCTGCGCCTGTTGGACAAGGAGAACTTGCGGCTCGATATGACGCGGCTGGGATTCGAACCGGACTCCCTGGCCAAATTCGAACGCGCCATCCTGAAACCTTACGGTATGGTGCTGGTCACCGGCCCCACCGGGTCGGGTAAGACCAACACTCTTTATTCCTCCATCTCCCGCTTGAATCAGCCCGGCGTCAACATCATGACCGCGGAAGACCCGGTGGAATTTCAACTCCCCGGAATCAACCAAGTGCAGATGAAGGAACAGATCGGACTGAACTTTGCGGCGGCCTTGCGGGCCTTTCTGCGTCAGGATCCGAACATCATCCTGGTGGGGGAAATCCGCGACTTCGAGACGGCGGAAATCGCTATCAAAGCGGCGCTCACCGGCCACCTGGTGCTGTCCACCTTGCACACCAACGGCGCGCCCGAGACCATCAGCCGCTTGATGAACATGGGCATTGAACCCTTCCTGGTGGCCACCTCGGTTCATCTCATCTGCGCCCAGAGGCTGGTGCGCCGGCTTTGCCCGGAGTGCGCCGAGGCGGTCGAAGTGCCTTACCAGTCGCTGGTGGAGGCCGGGTTCACTCCCAGCGAGGCCAAATCCGTAAAGATCATGAAGGGCCGGGGCTGTGATAACTGCCACAGCACCGGGTATCGGGGCCGCATCGGCCTGTACGAGGTAATGGAAGTGGACGACGAAGTCCGTGAACTGATCCTGGTTGGCGCCTCGGCGATGGAACTCAAAAAGAAGGCCATCGAGCACGGCATGATCACCTTGCGCCGCAGCGGCCTCACCAAGGTGATGCAAGGGCTTACGACCATGGAAGAAGTAGCGCGCGAGAGCGTGCATTGAGGAGCAACAAGCCCCAAGCCGCCAGCCCCAGCAGGCAGCGGCAAGTGGCAAGCGGTGAATGAGACAACCAAGTGTCTGGCAAAGGGCCCATTCGGCAGTTTGAATCGGGGCATGCCGAAGCAGCTTGTGGTTTGTAGCTTGTGGCTTGTTGCTTTCTAGCAAGGAGTTAAGAGCGAATGTCGGTCACTCTCGGCGACCTGTTAAAACACATGATGGAACTGAGCGGCAGCGACTTGCACGTCACGACCAATTCGCCTCCCCAGGTACGTGTGCATGGTGTGCTGCAAGCGCTCGACGTGCCTCCTCTGACCCCTTCGGAGACCAAGGCGCTGGCTTACAGCGTGATGACCGATGCCCAGAAGCATCGCTTCGAAGAAAACCTGGAATTGGACTTTTCCTTCGGCCTGAAAGGGCTGGCGCGCTTTCGCGCCAACGTATTCAATCAGCGTGGCGCCTGTGCGGCGGTGTTCCGCATCGTTCCCTTTGAGATCAAGACTTTCGAGCAGCTCAACCTTCCCACCATCGTCGGCAAATTATGCGAGAAGCCCCGCGGGTTGATCCTGGTCACAGGGCCCACGGGTTCGGGAAAATCCACCACCCTGGCCGCCATGCTGGACAAGATCAATCAAACCAGGCACGACCATATCATCACCATTGAAGATCCCATCGAGTTCGTGCACCAGCACAAGAACTGCCTGGTCAACCAGCGGGAGGTCTACTCGGATACCAAGTCGTTTAGCGACGCGTTGAAGTCGGCGCTGCGCGAGGATCCGGATGTAGTGCTGATCGGCGAGATGCGCGACCTGGAGACCATCGAGGCCGCGTTGCGCATTGCCGAGACCGGCCACCTCACCTTCGCGACCTTGCATACCAATACGGCGGCCTCTACCATTAACCGTATCATCGACGTCTTTCCCGCCTATCAGCAACCGCAAGTGCGCGCGCAATTGTCGCTGGTGCTGGAGGGCATTCTTTGCCAGGCGCTGCTGCCCAAAGCCGCCGGCGCCGGACGCGTAATGGCCATGGAGATCCTGGTGCCCAGCGCCGCTATCCGCAACCTCATTCGCGAGGACAAAGTCCACCAGATCTATTCGGCCATGCAGGCGGGCCAGGATCGCTTCGGTATGCAAACTCTCAATCAGTCGCTCGCTTCGCTCTATTTTCAAAAACAAATCACCATGGACGTAGCCAGGCTATGCTCGTCGCTGCCCGACGAGTTGCAGGAGATGATCGCCCGCGGCGCCGGTTTGAATGCGCGTTCCGCGACCAGGAAATGAACCAAGCCAAGAAGCAATCAGCACTCAGCCAAACATCGCTGAAGTTGCTGAAAGGCGGAAGATGCAGAGGCCGGAAATGGTACGACAGCAAGAACAACGCGAGAAATGGGAGCCGCTTTGGCTGATTGCCGATTGCTGAGTGCTTAAAGGAGATTCCTATGCCAGTCTTCACCTTCGTCGGAAAAGACTCCACGGGACGCAAAATCAGCGGCCAGCGGGTGGCAGAGACCAAACAGGCCTTGGAGTTGCAATTGCGCCGCGAGCGGGTAGCGCTGACCGGCCCCATCAAGGAGAAAGGCAAGGAATTTGCCTTACCCACCCTGGGCCGCCAAAAGGTCGCGGTCAAGGACCTGGCCATCTTCTTCCGCCAGTTCTCGGTCATGATCGATGCCGGTCTGCCGCTGGTGCAATGCCTGGAGATTCTGGCCGGCAACCAGGAAAACCAGGTCTTCAAGAGAACGTTGACCGGCGTGCGCACCTCGGTCGAGGGAGGCGCCACACTGGCCAAAGCCATGAAGGGCCATCCCGCGGTCTTTGACGACCTCACCGTCAACATGATCGACGCAGGGGAGATCGGCGGTATTCTGGACACCATTTTGCAGCGCTTGGCGAACTACGTCGAGAAAGTGCTGAAAATGCGCTCGGCGGTAAAATCGGCGCTGGTATACCCGTCCGCCGTGATCGTCATGGCGGTCTTGATCGTGGGGGCGCTGCTGAAGTGGGTCGTCCCCATCTTTGTGAAGCTCTTCGATGGGTTGAACGTCGAACTGCCCGCGCCCACCCGTTTTGTGATTGAACTGAGCGAGCTGGTGGCCACTTTCTGGTGGTTCGCTATTGTGGGCGCAGTTGCGCTCGTGGTCGGCATCAAGTACTTTCGCAAGCGGCCGGAAGGGCGGTATATGTGGGACCGGATGATGTTGAACCTGCCGGTAATCGGCATCCTGCTCCGCAAGATAACCGTGGCCCGGTTTACGCGCACCCTGGGAACCCTGATCACCTCCGGCGTGCCGATCCTGGAGGGCCTGGCGATCACCGCCCACACCTCGGGTAACGCCGTGGTAGAACGTGCGTTGCTGAAGGTGCGCAAGTCCATTGAGGAAGGCCACACCGTAGTCGATCCGCTGCGCGAAAGCGGCGTGTTCCCCAATATGGTGACGCAAATGATCGGCGTGGGCGAGGCTACGGGCGCCATGGACGCCATGCTGCAGAAAATCGCCGATTTCTATGAAGACGAGGTGGATACCGCCACGAAGAATTTGCTGACCTTGCTGGAACCTATGATCATTGGGACCCTGGGCATCATGGTCGGCGGCATTGTCATTTCCCTCTATCTGCCGCTGTTCAAGATGATCGGCAAATTGGCGGGATGAGCGTTATGATGGGCCCGACTTTCAACGAACGTGCCTGGCTCGCCTGGCTGGTGAAGATTCGCATCATTATCATCACCTTCCTGCTGGGCATTGAGCTTGCTGTGGCTAACCTGAAGCCGGCCCCGGTTTCCAAAGGCTTGTTCGTTACCGTCATCCTGCTCTGGTATACCATTGCCCTCTTCTACGTCGTGCTGCTGCATATCTGGCAGGAATATCGCCTGCAAGCGCGCTTACAGGTCCTCACCGACCTGGGATTTGCGGCCTTGGTGCTGGTGGCGACCGGCGCCCACGATAGCTCCTTCAATTTCCTTTATCCTCTGATCATTGTCACGGCTGCCATCCTGTTGCCGCGTTATTGGGCGTATCTAATAGCGGCTTTGGCCTTCATCCTGTTCGGGTCGCTGTTGGAACTCACGTACTTCGGATGGATTCCCTCCTACGCCAGCTCGCAACCGGAAGCAAAAACCCTGCAGGTGACCATTCTGATCAATTTGTTCGCCTACCTGGCCATTGCTTATCTGGCCAGTTATCTCGCGGCCAAGCTGCGCCGCACTGACGTGCAGTTGCAGGAAAAGAGCGGCGAGCTGGAAGAATTGCAAGCGCTCCACCTTAACGTAGTGCGTTCGATGAGCGGCGGCCTGATCACCACCGATCTGGAGGGCCATATCCGGCTGGTCAATGCTGCCGGCGAACGGCTGCTGGACCGCCGTTACAGCGAGCTCGCCGGGACCCCGATCGGCGCTCTGTTCCGGGACCGGCTGCCCGGTACCGGGGAGGCGCGGCGCGAATTGAAGTATCAGGGTCCCCGGGGCGGCGAACAAATCTTTGGTATGACGGTCTGCGCCTTGACCGGTTCCGATCAGGATATTGTCGGCCACATTTACACCTTTACCGACCTCACCGAAATCCGCCGCCTGGAGCACGAAGTCGTGGTGCGCGACCGCATGGCCGCGGTGGGCCGGCTGGCATCGGGCATTGCCCATGAGATCCGCAATCCGCTCGCCGCCATCGCCGGTTCCGCACAGATGCTGCGCGAATATTCCGGCCTGGGCGCGGATGAGCGGGATCTGTTGGATATCGTGCACCGTGAGTCGGAACGGCTGAATAAGATTGTGAGCGACTTTCTGGCTTACTCACGCCACCAACCCTATCGCTTCCAGACCGTCGATCTCTTGCCTCTGGTGGAGGAAACCTTGCGCCTGCTGGAGAATCGGCCGGAGTGCGCGCAAGGCGGCATCGTCATTAACCGCAACTTCGAAATTGCCGCCGCCCCGGCCAAGGCAGACCCGGACCGCATGCGGCAAGTGTTTTGGAATCTTTGTGACAATGCTTTGCAGGCTATGCCCGAAGGAGGGGTCTTGACCGTCAGCGTGCGCGAGCACGGCAACGGCCTCACCATCGGGTTCGCCGACACCGGCATGGGAATCAGTGCCCAGCATATGGAAAATATCTTTGAACCCTTCCACGCCGGTTTTGCCAAGGGTACCGGCCTGGGCCTGGCCATCGTATATCAGATCATGCAGGCGCATGACGGCACCGTCTCGGTCCAATCGGCGCCTGGTCGGGGTACGGAGTTCGCTTTGCATTTGGACCGCGCGTCCCATCCCGCCGAAACTGACTTGGCCATCGTCGCCGCAGGAGGTAGCCGCCGTGGGTAATGTGCTTGTTTGTGATGACGAAGGCGACATCTGCCGCATGCTGGAAATTGCCCTGCGCCGTTCCGGGCACCGCGTCGAAACGGTTACCTCGGGCGAAGCGGCCAAGAAGAAGCTCGACTCCGCCATTTTCGATGTGGTGATCAGCGATATCAAAATGCCGGGCGTCGACGGCGTGGAGCTGTTGCGCTACGCCAGCGCCACCTCGCCCGATGCGGAGCGTATCGTGATCACCGCGCATGAGGAATTCGAGATTGCTAGACGCGTGGCCGAATCGGGCGGCGTCTTCCTGTTCATCAGCAAGGGGCCGAGCCTGCCTTCCGTGGTAGCGCACTCGGTACAGCAGGCCATGGAGAAAATCGCGCTCCGCCGGCAAAACCTCGCCTTCCGCCGCGATGCGGCGCAGCACAATTCCCTGGAGAACATCGTGGGCTCCAGCGCGGGAATGCAGAAGCTCAAGCAGACCATCCGCACCGTCGCCCCCACCGGCAGCACCATCCTGATTTGCGGCGAAAGCGGCACCGGTAAGGAACTTGTGGCCCGCGCCATTCACGACTGTTCGCCGCGCGCGGTTGAGCCCTTCGTTTCCGTAAACTGCGGCGCTTTTCCGGAAACCCTGCTGGAGAGCGAGCTCTTCGGATATGTGCGCGGCGCCTTCACCGGCGCCACCCAGAACAAACGAGGCCTGTTTGAGGCGGCGCACAGTGGCACCATCTTTCTGGACGAAATCAGCGAGATGAGCGCCGGCATGCAAGTGAAACTGCTGCGGGTATTGCAGGAGCGCACCATCCGCCCGGTGGGCGGAACGGCAGAAACCGCGATTGATGTGCGCGTGATTGCGGCCACCAACAAGGACCTGGAGCTGCTGGTGGCGGAGAAGACCTTCCGCGAAGACCTGTATTATCGCATCAGTGTGATTCCCATCCTGGTGCCCCCGCTGCGTTTTCGTCCCGATGATATCGAACCGCTGGCCCACCATTTTCTGAAGAAGTATGCGGCGGCTATGGGCAAGTCCATTCGCCGCATCTCCCCGGAAGCGCTGGACAGGCTGAAGAGTTCTCCCTGGCCGGGAAACGTGCGGCAACTGGAAAACACGATCGAGCGGGCGGTAGCCCTGGAGGGCAGCGACGAGTTACACGTGGAGTGCGAGGCGCCCAAAGCGCTCGCGGCGGCCGCCAGCGCCAATGGCTTGCCGGCCGTTGCGCTTCCCAGCGCCGGCGTGGATATGGAACGCTACGTGGCCGATATTGAGCGTTCGTTGCTCCAGGCGGCGCTGGCCCGCTGCAACGGCGTGCAAACTCGCGCCGCAGGAATGTTGAACCTTTCCTACCGCAGCTTCCGGCACCTGGTCAAGAAGTACGATTTGTAGAATCGGATGATCAGATGATCAGATGATCGGGTGATCGGAAGGCCCAAAAGTTGTTAATCCGGCAAACCGGTCAGTTAATTAACTTTACTTAGAACCGGGGAGGGAGAAACTCTTTGCAGAAACCTGGGGTTTTTGATCACCGGATCACCCGATCACCCGATCACCGGATCTTCTGATGCGTTTGATCTTGCGCTTTATCTGGCACGCGACTCGCGGACATCGTCTGGCGCCGTGGCGCTCGCCCTATCTCCGCTGGCGCATGGAAACCTACTGCGGTGTCAAGATGGACAAGGTGGGTTTCCTGGAATTCTGGGGCTTTCTGCTGCGGGAACGCAGCGCCCTCTGGCGTTTCCTGAAGTGGACGGCGCAGATGGAACGTTATGCCCGGCCCGAACCCAAGAATCCCTAAAGCACCGCATCGCCGGGTGATCGGGTGATCGAAAGAACCGGCGTCACCTCTATTTGATTAGTTATGTAACTAGGAAATTGGCACTTTGGGAGCGAAGACAGATCGCGCGTGCTTCAGATCACCCGACCACCCGATCGCTAGATCACTCGATGAAAACGGCCACTTCGCTACCTCGGCCGGCGCCCAGAGTGTGCGCCGCCGAAGCTTGATTGACGGCCAATTCCAGGAAACCCATACTGCCCAACACGGCAAAGGGTTCACCGGGAGAACCTTCCGCAAATGTCAGTTTGAGGCTGCGGATCTCTCCCTTCCCCACCACGATCCGAAATGGCGGAGCCGGGGAGGCGAACAGTTGCGGCACGTCCGTGGGACGGATATTGGTTACCAGGTTTCCGAATTTGTCTACCTTTAACACCACCCCACGCAACCGGCCGTCGCCCTCGGATTTGGGCGGGCTCACCGCAAAGCGCACCGGGTCGCGTATCACCTCTCCCAGCACCGTGGGGTCCACGCCCTTAGAGATGTGAGCGGCCACGGGCGCGAAGATGTCACGGCCATGAAAGGTTGGGCTGACGGGCTGCAGGAAGTGGTGCAGGGCGGTGATGTGCCGCACCATCACGCGTTCTTCACGCGCAAACACCAAAGACAGCACCCCGTTATCGGGAGCGACAAACACGTGCCGCCCCGTCGACACCACAATCGGACGGCGCTGGCTCCCTACGCCGGGGTCGACCACCACCACATGTACACTGTCGGACGGAAAGTAGGAATAGGCCTGGGCAATGGTCAAGGCGGCCTCCAGCACGTCGAAGGCCGGCACCCCGTGGCAGATGTCTACGATTTGCGCCGCCGGATTGATACCCAGAATCACCCCCTTCATCGTGCCTACATAGTGGTCCTGGGCGCCGAAGTCGGTAGTGAGAGTGATAAGGCGTTGCATAGCGTACGGCAAGATTGTACGCCGAGGGGAGAGGAAATTTGGGATTTCTGATTTCGGATCTCGGATTTAGGGAACCAGTCAACTGAGGGACCGGTTTGCAAATCCCAAATCCGAATTTCCAAATCCCAATTGTTCGCCCCGGGCCAACTGCAAGACCTCTTCCGCCCACAAGGGGCTTTCCGGGCGTTCTTCGTGTTTGAAGAAGCAGAAAATCGCCTGCTCGCCTGCGGAGCGGTGCTGCAAGCGCAGCGCGACCGCACGCCGGTCGCTGGCGCCATAGTCGGTCCGGCGAAAGCGATAGTAGGCGAATTGGGCGGTCGCGAGATCGGGGGTAGAGAGTTCGTCACTCTCGGCAACGCATAGCGCCGCCTGATGGCAACGCAGGAGTTCGAGTAATGGCTCCTGAAACCAGGAGGCATGACGGAATTCGAAGGCGGCGCGAAAAGCCGGCCCGAGGATGCCTTCGCCCCTCGCGCCTCGGGCGCGGGGAAGCTGTTCCAGAAAGCTTTCGAGCAGCACGGGATCGGCCCGCAAATTCGGCGGGAGCTGAAACAGAACGGCCCCCAATCTGCCGGCGCTGGCCAGCGGCTGCACAGAGTCCAGGAACCGCCGCAACGGTTCTTCCACATTCTTGAGGCGGCCAATGTGGGTGATGGCCTGATGCGCTTTTATGCAAAAAGCAAATCCCGGGGAAGTATCGGCGATCCAGTTTTCCAGCATCTTTTCACTGATGAAGTGGCGGAAACTGTAATTCACCTCGACGGCATTAAGCCGGGTCGCATAGTGCTGGAGAAATCTCTTGGGGGGCAGCTTGGCGGGGAAGAAGGCCGGCTTCCAGGCAGGATAAGCCCACCCCGAAGTTCCTACAAATATCTTTCCATCCATTCCGGTCACGCCGCGTGTTGCCGTTTTGGACGGACGCCCTTGGCGCGTTTACGCCGTGCATCCGGTTTTGATGTCCCGCTTTTGGCCGCTTGCCCCGGGTGGTGTTCCGCAAAGGCAGCTTCCAGGGATAGCGCAGGGGCCTTCAAAGCTTGCAGCTCCGGCAGCCTCTGCTTCAGTTTCAGCACCGGAGCGAAGAGGTCGCCATGGGATTCGACGCGCTCCAGTACCTGATCGGAGGTAAACACCAGCCGCCGAAAATCCTGCCGGCTCCGGCAGGCTTCCACCTCCTCCCAAGTGACCGGGGTGGAAACCGTAGGGCTTTCCTTGGCGCGCAGGGAGTATACACAAACTGTGGTCTTATGGTCGTCGTTCTGGCTCCAATCGATGAAGACCTTGCCGGTCCGCAGCGATTTCTTCATTTCGGAAACGACCAGATCCGGCCGGGTACGTTCCAACGCCCGGGCAAGTTCCTGGGCGAACGATTTGGTCTCCTGGTAAGTCACCGGCGTGTTGAGCGGAACATAGATCTGTAAGCCTTTCGAGCCGGAGGTTTTGGGAAAAGACTGCATTCCGAAATGAGCAAATACCCGCCGTAGCGCCAGACCCGCCATGCAGCACTGCACGATATTGGCCGGTTCACCCGGATCCAGGTCGAACACGATCACCGTAGGGCAGAGTATCTCGTTGCCGCGCGAGAGCGAGGTGTGCAGCTCCAGGTCCGCCAGATTGGCTGCCCACACCAGGGTGGGCAAATCTTGAATCAGACAGTACTTCATCCACCGCTGGTTTCCGTCGCTCCATACGGGAGCGGTCTGGACCCACGGCGGCCGGTGCGACGGACAGTTCTTCTCATAGAAAAAACCGGCTTCTACGCCCTCGGGATAACGCTTCATGGTAAGCGGCCGGTCGCGCAGATGCGGCAGCAGCACAGGCGAAATGCGAACGTAATAATCGATAACCTGGGCCTTGGTAAATCCGGCCTGGGGATACAGAACTTTGTCCAGATTCGACAGCCTGAGCTGCTTGCCCTGAATATCGACCACGGATTCCCGCGCGCGTGCCATCGCCTATTACGATGATGGCGAAGCAGCAGGCGACGCGGCAAAATTGCTGTCCCGCTTTCTTTTTTTGCCTGGCGGCGCGCCAAAAGGCGCAGCCGGCCGAGGTTTCCGCCCCCCACAGATTGGCTCTAGGTTCCGCCCGGCCGCCGGCGGCGCCTTCCGGCAGCATCGCCGCCGCCAAATCGCAACTCACCAACTCCAGCGATCATCCAACGAGCGTGCCTCCCTGCGACCAGCCGCTTCCCGTAAGCTCTTCCACCCCATGCAGTCGCAGCGGCATGGTCAGCATCGCGTACCAGGCGAGCTGGAGTGGTTGTCAGTCCTGTGGGCTCAAAGCGAAATGCTATCCCCGAAATCGCGTGCAGGGCCGGGGAGTTTTACGGGATGAAGACCCGGTCGTCAAAGCCTTTCGCGAGAAGATGGCGACGGCGGAAGCCCAAGCCTGGTATCGGCGGCGGGCACCGGTGGCGGAGTTTTGCCACGCCTGGATCAAAAGCAAGCTCGGGTTGCGCCAGTTCCATGTTCGCGGCCTACTCAAGGTAGCGATGGAATCCCCGTGGGCTTGCTTCACCAACAATTTGCAGCAATGGATTCGGCTGCACAGACTGCAACCTGCGTAATTCCCGCCTCCCCAAGAGTCTATGCAACCCCGTTGACGGGAGAACAGGCCTGCCAACTGCAAGCCCTCTGCGGCCACGGTAGTCCTACGAAACCCAAAACTGGCCCTTCTTGCGCTCACTTTCCCGGAAGTCGGGTCCGAAGCCTATACTTAAAAGGCTTATTTCACACCTTCTCAGGGTGACAGGCATAAGTACTTTTTCCGCAGCCTGTAAAGCCCCATGCATTTGATGAGGTCCGGCACGGCTGAAGCCACGCCCTGATCCAAACTTTCAGGACGGCAGACCGCGGTGAAAGAATAGAGGATGACTACTGCAGACAGTTCCGTTCGCCCAACCGGTGATCCCGCCCCATCCCGGATGGCTGAATTCTTGCGGGGCGCGCGCGATACCGTGCCGATGCTGGTAGGCGCCGCGCCCTTCGGCCTGATTTTCGGCACCCTGGCCGGTCCGGCCGGGCTATCGCATATGGGGGCGGCGCTGATGTCGCTCGTAGTTTTCGCGGGTTCCTCGCAGTTTATTGCGCTTACTTTGCTGGCCGGCGGGGCCGGGACGGCGTTGATCGTGCTGACCACATTGGTGGTCAATCTGCGCCATGCCCTTTACTCGGCCAATCTGCAGCCGCATGTGGCGCGGCTGCCGCAGCTCTGGCGCGCGCCTTTGGCCTTCTGGCTCACTGATGAAACCTTCGCGGTGGTCCAGCGCCGTTATGCCGAGAGCGATCTTTCCCCTTTCAAGCATTGGTACTATCTGGGCTCGTGCCTGGCTATGTACACCAACTGGCAGCTATGGACCGTCACCGGCATTTTTCTCGGGCAAGCCGTCGCGGGGATTGGCCGCTTGGGGCTGGAGTTTGCCATGGTGGCGACTTTTGTCGCCATCGTCGTGCCGCTGTTACGGACACGGCCCATGGTGGCCTCGGCTCTGACCTCGGCGGGGGCGGCCTTGCTGGCCCGCGGCTTGCCTTACAAGCTTGGCTTGATGGTGGCCGCGCTGGCGGGCGTAGTCGTGGGAGTGTGGCTCGAAGAACAGGGGCGTCCCGATGAAACCGCATGAGATTGCCATCATCGCGGGCATGACGGCGGTGACGTTTCCCATTCGCTATCTGCTGTTCGCCCTGGGGGAACACGTCGATTTCCCGCCGCTCCTGCGGCGTGCGTTAGGCTTCGTCCCCGTGGCCGTACTGACCGCGATCACCGTGCCGCTGGTGTTGCTGCCCGATGGCCAGCATTGGCGGCTCGACTGGCGCAACGCCTATCTGGCGGGCGCATTGGCGGCCGGCGTGGTTGCCTGGCGCTGGCGGGGGCTGCTGGCGTCCATTGGCGCCGGACTCGTAACCTATCTGGTGTGGCGCGCCATGTTCATGGGATAAGGCATTCAGAAAAAATCCAGCGCAGAAACGCAGAAGCGCAGAAAGAATCATAAAACCGAGCGCAGAGACGCAGAGACACAGAGAAACACATCCAGGATAATTTTTCTGCTTGTTCTGTGTTTCTGCGGTTCTGTGCCGGGTTTCAGGACAAATAGACTACGGGTGTTGACTTCGCCGGGTTGTAACGATTGCCTGCGGCCTTGGCCTTCATATTTTTTGCATTTCATCTACTCCCTGGTGTATCGCGTTTCGCCATAAGACACCATTCAGTTCTCGGTTTCCAGTTCGCGGAATCTCAACCAAGCTGAGATGTCCGGCAACTGGAAACGGAGAACCGGGAATTGAGAACTGGTTACGACGCCTTGACGGAGAGGAAGCCGCGAACATTTTCCCCGAGCAACTGGGGAAAGGTCTTGTCGAGGTAGGAGCGGATCGAGACGTAACATTCGTCGCAGGTGTTGGTGGGAGTAAACTCCTCCGCCATCCGCGAGTATTCTTCCAGCGAATAGCGCTGGAACACCATGGAGCACGGCTGGAGCCAACCGTCACTGCGGACCACGAGAAAGCGATGGCCCGCCTTGCAGCCGGGAGCGCCGCCACGTTCGAAGAAACGGCGGGTGGCGTCCAGGGTGGAAGAGGAGTTTACGATCCAGTTGCTGGCGTCGCGCCGGCTTTCCACCTGATCCAAACCTTGGTTCAAAAGAGTCAACTGAGCGGGTGTGGTCAGCGCATAGTCGCGGCAGCCGGTGCGGCGCGCGGAGTAGGCGCTGTAGCAGATATTCACGCCCCACTCTCGGGCCTTATCGGCCAACCGATTAATCTCTCCAACATTCTCGCTGGTAATGCAGGAGTTCAGCACGATATCGTCGCAGCCCAAGGCCGCCAGGCGCGGCACCAGATCGCGCAGACGCGCGTAGAGGCCCGGCAAGCGGCGGAACTCATCGTGCCGCTCATCGGGGAAATCCAGGCTGACGGAAAACTGGTCGACCCCCGCGGCGTGCAACTGCCGGTACTTTTCTTCCGTCATGTTCGACCAGTTGGATACCAGGATGGTGTAGGGAATACCCGAGCCGGACTTGATGTTGCGCACGATCTCGACTACATCTTCGCGGAGCAAAGGCTCGCCGCCGGAAACTTGTACCACACACGGCCGAAGCACCGCCATATAGCGGCGATAATCGGCCGGCTTCAGGTTGTGCGAATCATCGCGCGGGCCGCCGTGATCGCAGTGTTTGCAAAAACAGGTGCAGGAGTCCGTTACCTCGAAAGAGACCACGAGGGGCCGGCCGGCGGGCCAATTCCGCGAACCCCGTCCAATGATGCGAAGCGAATCGAGAAAACCAACTTTACGCATAATAATTCTGCAGAGGTCAGGATCGTAGCAGGCGCAAGCCAAGAGGTGCAAGCCGAAATCCGGCGAGTGGCAGCAATTCAGGGTCCAAGCGCAACTATTACCAGTAGAAGAGTTTCCAGTTTCCAGTTGTGGGTAATCAGAGGGCAAGCTTCTGGAAATCGCAAAAACTGGAAACGGGAAGCTTGCTTTGTCATGGCAGCGTTCTGCGAGGCAGAACGTTTCGGTGTGTGGTTGTCCGCAACTCTGGAAACTGGAAACGGGAAACTGGAAACGGGAAACGGGAAACTCGCTCCTACAGCGTTTCGCGAGGCAGAACGGCGGGCATTGGACATGGATAACGCTTGACAAGCACTGAGCTTTCGAATTAACTTCCGCGTCACTGATCGTTTCACACCCAACGCAGAGACGCGGAACCACAAAGAGCGGGTGCCTTCCGTGAACGCTTCAGGCGCTTTCGCGATTCCGGGTTGAAAGATGGCCGTGGTCTGAGGAGGAGCAGGATCAATGCGAATGGAGCTGGTTTTTCAGGGCTTCCCCGGGAAGTTGGCCCGCGGCTACATGGGGTGGAGCGCGGTCGTGTACGTGGAGACTGCGGGGACAAGGATCCTGTTCGACACCGGGGGCCCGGGCAAACGCAGCGACATTCGGTCCCGTCTGGAAGAGTTGCACGTCAAGCCTGACGACATCGATATTCTGGTTCTGAGCCATTTTCACGACGATCACGTCTTCAATTTCGACTACTTCCGGAGAGCCAGAATTCTGCTTCACGCCAAGGAGGCGGAGTGGGTGCGGACCGATCCGGATTGGTTCCCCGTACCAAAATTCTTGTATCCGGCACTGGTTAATACCGGCCGGCTCGAGTTGATTCACCAAGATATGGAAATCGCACCCGGCGTACAGACCCTGCACTGTCCCGGACACACCCCGGGATGCATGGCCCTGGTGCTGCGCGCTCCAGATATGCCGGTCACAGTACTGGCTGGGGATGCCGTCAAGAACATCAGCGAACTGGCCACCGGTAAGGTTGCCCTCAGCCGGGACGATGAGGCCAGCGCGCGCGCTATCGCCCAAATTCGCGATCTTGCGGAGGTGGTCGTGCCCGGCCACGACCGGGTGCTGAAAGTGACGCCAGACCAGATCGTGGCGACTACCGCGATTCGCGAGACCATCATTATTCCGCCCGGGGTTGCCGATCGGGAGCAGGCCAGATACCTGGAACTGGTAATTGAACCGACTTGTCTGCCTCGGACATAAGGAAAGGACAGAGTTATGGGAACGAATTTATCCGCCGCGCCGCGACCGGTACAGAAGCCCGGAGTCGGCAAAGTAGGCTCGTTGTGGACCGGGAAGCGCTGCTACATTGCCGTGTTCCTGTTCTTCAACCTGTTTATCAACTACATGGACCGGATCAACCTGTCGGTCGCCGCTCCGGTCATTGCCAAGCGGTTCCAGTGGAACCCGGCCATCATGGGGGTGGTTTTCTCGGCGTTCATGTGGACGTATATCATCTGCCTGATCCCGTGGGGCTCACTCGCCGATCACATTGGCGTCCGGAAAGTTAACGCATTTTCCGTCTCCCTGTGGTCCATTTCCGCCATGTTTACCGGCGCCACCATGGGTTTTGGCAGCATGTTGGCTTCCCGGCTAGCCCTGGGCGTCGGAGAGGCGGCTTCCTTTCCTGCTTCCGGAAAAGTTGTGCGGCAATGGTTCCCCGCCAGCGAACGCGGCCTGGCGACGGCGATCTTCAACGCCGGAACTTTTGCTGGGCCGGCCGTATCGGCGCCCATTGTGGCCTGGCTTGTCCTGCACGCAGGCTGGCGGCTGTCGTTCGTGATTACCGGAGCCGCCGGCCTGGTCTGGGTGCTGTTATGGCTGAAGATGTTTCATGTGCCCGCGGAGTGTTCCTGGCTGCCGGAGGCGGAACGGGATTATCTGCTGGGGGAAACTGCGGGTAAAATCCCGCGGGGCGGGACGGGCCCGGCGCAGCCAACCCAGGGACGCAGCGCGGTGTTGCTGCTCATCAGCCGCTCTACCATGTGGGGATTATTTATCACCCAAGGCTGCTGCGCTTACACCATGTATCTTTTCCTGTTCTGGCTGCCTTCCTATCTGGTGCAGGCCCGCCACATGCAACTGATGAAGGCCAGTTGGTTTACCGCGGTGCCATATTTGGTTTCGGTGGTGCTGGGTATTCTGATTGGCAAATTAAGCGACAGCATCCTGACTCCGGAGGCGGTGAAGCAGGGCAAACGGCGAACGCTGCTCATTATCTTCATCCTGCTCTCCAGCGTGGTTTTGCTTACCACCCTGGTCAGCAACGAGTGGGTGGTGCTGGCGCTGATTTCCATGTCGCTGACCTGCATTTCCAGCGCTTTGACCCTGAACATCGCCATGAATAACGACCTCGTCTGGAACCCCAATATGGCGGGCACGGCGCTGGCCATCCAGATCATCAGCGGCAATTTGTTCGGGTTGTTGGCCCCGATTCTTACCGGCTTTATCGTGAAAGCGACCGGGAATTTCGACAGCGCCTTCTATTTGGCGGGAGCGCTCTTGTTCTTAGGCGCCGGGGCTTCCTTGGCGCTCACTCGCCGGCCCCTTAGCTTCGAAGAGGAGGGAGCCTAGGTAACAAGAAACGGTTCACGGCAGGGACCCGGACGACGCGGGAGTGTGCCGGGAAAGAATTGAATTCGAATTTGTTTTGCATTGTCGTTTCAAATTTATTTTGAATTGTCATTCCCAGCGAAGCGAGGAATCTGCAGGTCTTTTCCCCGGCCTTGATGGTTGAGGATAAAACTGCAGATTCCTCGCACCGCTGAGAATGGCAACTATCAGGCGGCAATACCTGAAAGGAGCTCTAATTCCATGGATGGAACTGGCGTAAAGCTGAAAGCAAGTGCGAAAGGCGCGGCCTATATCACGGATTTTCTGATCCAGCAGAAGGTGCCCTACGTTTTCGGTCTGTGCGGGCACGGTATCCTCGGCATGCTGGACGGCCTCTACGACCGGCAGCAGGAGATCAAGACCATCTCCGTGCATCACGAGGCCATTGCGGCCTTCATGGCCGACGGCTATTTCCGCATCGCGCAGAAGCCGGTGGCGACCTTTACCTCCTGCGGGCCGGGCTCAGCCAACCTGGTGCCCGCCGTCGCGGGGGCTTTCGCCGACTCCTCCGCGTTTTTAGCCATTACGGGCAATGTGCCCACCGGGCAGTGGAACCGCGGTCCCTTCCAGGAGAGCGGACGATACTACCAGGGCGACTTTGTCACGGTGCTGCGGTCTTACGTGAAGCGCAGCTTCCAGCCCACGCGCGGCGATATGCTCCCCCTGGCCATGCGGCAGGCGTTCGCGCTGATGACCAACGGGCGCCCGGGACCGGTGCACCTGGATGTGCCGCTCAACATCTTCGTAGAGACGGTGGACGAAAAGGCAGCGGCGCGCGAAGACTGGCCGGCCGTGAACTGGGCGCGTCCGGCGGGCGATCCGGCAGCCATTGCCGCCGCCGCTAAATTGCTGCTGGAGGCGGAACGTCCGGTGATCGTCGCCGGCCACGGCGTGGAATTGAGCAATGCGGAAGCGGCGCTGCTGGCATTCGCCGAAGCTCTGTCCATTCCGGTTGCTACCACCCCCTTTGGCAAGGGAACCTTCAACGCCAGCCACCGGTTGAGCCTGGGACCAACCGGCCGTAATGGCTCGCTTATGGCCAATGGAGCCTGTCGCAACGCCGATGTGATCCTGGCGCTGGGCACCCGCTTCGACGACCGGGCTACGAGTGCCTGGTTGCCGGGCATGACTTACAACTTTCCCCCGACCAAGCTGATTCACGTTGACATCGATTCCAACGAGATCGGCCGCAATTTCCAGACGGCGATCGGCATCATCGGGGACGCGCGGATTGTGCTGGAACAGTTGCTGACTTACAAGGCCGATGTCGCCAGCCGGCGGGCCGCGTGGCTCAGCCGCATCGAGGCGTGGCGCAAGAAGTGGGATGCGGCCACCAAGCCGCCGCGGAATTCCGATGCGGTCCCGATCCGTCCGGAGCGCTTGGTGGCGGATCTGCGGAAGGTCTTGCCCGACAACGGCATTGTGCTGTCCGACGTGGGCGGCCATCATAACTGGCTGGTGGCGGATTGGGAAGCGCGGCAGAGCCGCACCTTCCTGCAAACCTGGGGCTTCGCCTCCATGGGCTTCGGCGTGGCCGGCGGGCTGGGCGCCAAACTGGCCGCTCCGGACCGCCCGGTCGTTGCGGTTTGCGGAGACGGCGGTTTCGCCATGTGGCCCAGCGCCGTGTTGACTGCGGTGGAGTACGACATCCCGATGGTGTGGCTGGTGTGGAACAACTACGGTTACGTCGTCATTCGCGATCAGCAACTCGGGTTCTTCGGCAAGACCCGCGAACTGGCCGTCAGCTTTACCGATTCCAAAGGCCAACTGTACAGCGCAGACTACGCCGCCATGGCCCGCTCCATGGGCGCTACCGGCATCACCGTCGAAAAACCCGCGGATGTGGCGCCGCAACTGGAAGCGGCCATTGCCTCCAATAAACCGGTCGTGCTCGATGTGCGGGTCGATCGCGAGTCGCGTCCGCTGGCCAGCGGGAGCTGGGAGTTGCCGCCAATCCCACCACCGCTGCCGAATTTCGGCTGGGGCGAGGATTGATTAAGAAAAAACACCCAGCGCAGAGACGCAGAGAGGAAGCTCGAAAAAAGCCCCACCCGAATCGCGCCCAACCACCCCAACGAGCCAACATCCGGCTCGTTGGGGACCCCGGCCGAAGGCGCGATTAGAGTGGGGCACCCACAAGTTCTGGCCGACAGCCAGGAGAGGGCCGACGGCTAAGCGCAAAGAAAGGATTGTCCTATGGAAAAGTCTGCGGTTGCGCCCCTTCAGTCGGAGCCGTGGTCGTTAAAGATGGTGGCTCCACTGGAACCGGGGATTGTCTGCATTGATATGGAGCGCATGCTGAAGTTCTATACCGAAGTCCTGGGCCTCAAACTGGTGTCCGACGCGGAAACCACACCCGAAATGAGCAAGAAATTTGGGGCTACTCCGCATGGCTACCGAATTGTGCGCTTGCAGACCCCCTACGGCGAGCGCGTCAAACTGGTCCAGCCGAAAACGCCTCCCCAGCAGCGTCCCGTGCCGGAGTGGACATTTCAGCGGCACGGCTTCGCCTATATGACGTTCATCATCGACGACATGCAGGACATGGTGGCGCGGTTGAAGGCACACGGAGTTAAACTGGTCAGCGAAGGACCGGTCGAAGTCCGCAAAGGCGTCTTTGCCTTGTTTACCCTGGATCCGGAAGGGAACTATGTGGAGTTTGTGAAGTTTCCGGATATCGCCGCCTATCGGCCGGACCTGTTTCCCAGAAAGGATTAACCGACTCTATGAGCAGCTCCCCGAGCATGATTCCCGCGTGTCAAGGCCCCGATCCGCAACCTCGTCCGCCCCGCCTGAAAGCGCCGCCGGGAGCGGCCGACACCCATTTTCACATTCTGGGTCCGGCCGCCCGCTATGCCTACGTGGAGGAGCGCGAGTATACGCCGCCCGATGCGGTGCCGGGAGCCTGCCGCAAGCTGTTTGACACGCTCGGCATCCAACGCGCGGTACTGATCCAGCCTAGCGTCTATGGCGAGGACAATACCTGCATGGTAGAGTCGGCGCCGCAACTCGGAGTTCCTTTCCGAACGGTCGTGGTGGTTCCGTTCTCTACGCCGGATAAGGAACTCCGGCGCCTGCACGAGGCCGGCGCGCGCGCCGTGCGTTTTATCCTGGCGCATATTGGCGGTCTGCCGCTCAGCGATCTGGAGCGGTTTTCCGCCCGGGTAAAGGAGATGGGCTGGCACATCCAGTTTCTGCTGCGTCCGGCCCATCTGATCGAACTGGAGAACCGGCTTGCCAAGCTGCCCACGGAGTTCCTGATCGATCACATTGGCCTGATTCGGCCGTCCGAGGGCGGAGTGCAGCAGCCGGCCTTCCAAGCCCTGCTTCGTTTATTCCGTACCGGCCGTTGCTGGGTGAAACTAACGGGCGGTTACCGCATTTCTTCCGAAGCGCCGCCTTATCGCGAAGTGATTCCGCTGGTGGAGGCGCTGGTCAAGGAACGCCCGGATCGAATCCTCTGGGGCAGCGATTGGCCGCACGTCATGATGAAGGGCAAGATGCCCAACACCACCGAGTTGTTCGATCTGCTGCTGGATTGGGTGCCGGACGAGAAGATCAGGGCGCGCATCCTCGCCGACAATCCGCAAGCGTTGTTCCGGTTTTGAACCAGGGGGAGCCATGAATGTTTGGGAGAGAAAGCTGGGGCTGATTGTCCCCTCGTGGAATACGGTCAACGAGTACGAGTTCCAGCAGGTGGTTTACCCGGCCATGTCCGTGCATTCGATGCGCCTTAAGATTACCGCGGACGACGAGGAGAACTTCACGCGCATGGCCACCGAAGTTCCCGGCGCGGCAAAACTGCTGGCCCAGGCCAAGGTGCAGGTGATTGGTTACGGCTGCCTGGCCGGCGGCTTTATCAAAGGGCCGGGACATGACCAGGAAATCATCCGCGACATCGAATCCGCTACGAGCATTCCCGGCGTGGCCGCCGCGGCGGCGGTGGTGGATGCGCTGCGCGCCATGGGCGTGACGCGGGTTAGCGTGGCCTCGCCTTACGAACCGTGGCTGAACGAGAAACTGGCGCAGTATCTGAACGCTTTTGGCGTCGAGGTGCTGGCTTTGAAGGGACTCGGCACCCAAGCCCACGCCAGCTTCACGCCGGAACAGAATGCGGCGCTGGCCAGCGAAGTGGACCGCCCGCAATCGCAAGCCATCTTCATCAGTTGCTCCAATTTCCGGACGCTGGAAATCATAGAGCTCCTGGAGAAAAAGCTGGGTAAACCGGTCATCACCAGCAATATGTCTTCGCTCTGGAAAATGCTGCGCGTGCTGGGAGATGGCCGCTGCCTGCCGGGCGCCGGCCGGCTGTTCCGCGAAGCTTGAGCCCTGAATTTGGTAATTTAGTAATTTGGTAATTTGGTAATTGAAGGAAACACGGGTCTATCATCCTTTCCCCAATTACCAAATTACCAAATTACTAAATTACCAAATCGCGATTACTGATTTGCGAGGATGAAGGCATCCACGCGCAGGCCCATGGGCAAGGGCGCGCCGGGATCGAGTTCCACCAGGGTTTCGAGGATTTTAGTGTCGACCCGTTCCGTCGGCTCGTCGGTCTGAATATTTTTTCGCCCCAGCTGTTGTCCGACGCGAACGACCTGTCCCCAGAACTTCTGTTTCCCGAAGGCATCGGCCGTTACATAGGCGCTCTGCCCGACGCGCACCTTGCTGATCTCGGTCTCATCGACCTCGACGCGGACGCGCAGCACCTTCTTGTCCCCTATGGTGAGAATCGGGTCCGGCACGGTTGAAGAATTGGAAACGCTTTCGCCATTGCGATGGTGTTTGCGGAGAACCGTGCCATCGATAGGCGAGCGGATAAGGGTTTTGGCATAGCGTGCCCGCGCCTCCTCCAGCCGCGCCCTGGACAGCTTCAGGTCGGCTTCGGCCAGCGAGCGGTCCTCCTCGCGGGCTTCGTCGTCGACCAGCGAGTGCCGCTCCACGGCCTCCTCGTACTTCGCCTTGGCCACATTGTGTTCGCGAATATAACGTTCGCATTCTTCCCGCGAAATCACTCCTGCGGCGTAGAGCTTCTCCCGGCGCGCCATTTCGGCCTGCGCATTTTCCATTACCGCCAGCGCTTCCCGCACCGAAGACCAAGCCTCGGAGCGCTCCTGGTGGCGGGCGCCGTTCAGCACTTTGCGCAGGGCGGCTTCTTTGGAGCTGACCTCAGCCTGGGCGGAGGCCACTTGCGCCCGGTAATCGTCATTCTCCAGCTCCGCCAGCACCTGGCCAAGGTGAATGACGTCACCTTCCTCCACGTTTACCGACTTGAGCTTTCCGCTCAGCTCCGAGCCTAGCTTGATGTCCTCCGAAGAGGGCTCGACCCGTCCGGGGCCTGCGACCAGCATGCCCGCAGAGCTGGGTTCCGGCCGGACGGGAGGCTGCGTTGTTTTGCCGCCGCCACGGGCAAAGATCGAGGCGGCAATCAGAATCAGAGCGGGAAGCCCCGCCGTTAACAGAAGAACGCGTTTTTTGGTCATAGGAGATGCTCCAAAATAGCACTCAGCATTCAGCAGTCAGCAGTCAGCCAAACCGATCTCTCGAATTGTCTGCCGAGGGGCCTTTACACTTCTTTCGCACGCGCAGTGCAATCAGAAAAATACATAGATCCTTCACTCCGCGCCCGCCCCGACCCGCAAAAGACGCGGGTCGGAGGAAGGCGGCGGGCGCTCCACTCAGGATGACAATCCACGCTAACGAATAATCCGGACTACGGGCCTGATCCTTGTTTGGAACCGATATCCAACTTCGTTTCAAGCAAAACTTCTGCCGAAAGAGGTTTGGCTGAATGCTGACTGCTGATTGCTGAGTGCTGGTCCAGTCACAACGATTCCGTCTTCAATCCTCACGATGCGGTCGGCCAGTTCCAGCATGCGTGGGTCGTGGGTTACGATCACCACAGCGCGATTATGCTCATGGGCCAGTCGACGGAGCAGTTCCAGCACATTGCGTCCGGTCTGTGAGTCCAGGGCGGCAGTCGGTTCGTCGGCGAGGATGATCCTGGGTTCTCCCGCCAGCGCGCGGGCAATCGCTACCCGCTGCTTCTGCCCGCCGCTGAGATCGGAGGGAAACGAATCGTATTTGTCGCCCAGCCCAACCTGCTCCAGAAGTTCCCGTGCGCGCTGTTTCGCGCTCGATCCCCGAATGCCTTTCAGATCGAGCATCAGTTCCACGTTCTCTCCAGCCGTCAGGGTGGGAAACAGATTGAAACCCTGGAACACGAACCCGATCTGTTCCAGCCTGATTCGGGGCAGTTCCTTTTCCGTCAGCGCGGTCACTTCCTGTGCGGCAATGCGGACGCTCCCGGAGGTGGCCGCCAAAATACAGCCCAGAATCGACAGTAGTGTGGTTTTCCCGCTGCCCGAGGGGCCCATGAGCAGAACCAGTTCTCCGGGGTAAACATCCAGATCCACCCCGCGCAAGGCCGGGACCCCCTTACTGCCCTCGGCGTAGGTCTTCGTTACGCCACGAGCTGCGATTGCCGGTTCCAAATGCGCCTCCTTGGCTCACCCTTTGAACACCATCGCCGGATCAAGATGTGTCACCTTATTGATGGAAACCAGCGCCGCGGCAACACACATTCCGAGGGTGAGAAAGAACATTCCGATGGCCATCGGCCAGGGCAGCACAATAGCGGCGCCGCCATGCTGGCTGGCGCGCACTACGAAGATGCTTGCCGTCATTCCCAGCAAATAGCCGAGGAATGCGCTGAGGGCCGCCTGCTCGATGATGACTTTGTAGACGTAACGGTTGGGAGCGCCCATTGCCTTCAAGGTTCCAAATTCGCGCAGGTGGTCCACGGTGGTGGCGTAAATGGTCTGCGCTACCACCACGAACCCAACGATAAGTCCCAGCAGGGCGGCCAGCAGCACCGCCACGCCCGCACCCGTGGTGAACATCCAATAGAACCGGGTCATGCGGCTGAACTCCGGGGTGGTAAATACGTCCACGTCTTTGACCCGTTCCAGAATGTCGCGCCGCACTTGCTCCAGATTGGCGCCCGGCACGGTTTTTACCAGTACAAAGATGGTCTGGCCGGCAGGCACGCGGGTATAGTCTTGCGCCCGCTTAAAGGTGGTGAACACATAGGGCGAGGTGGTGAACGCCCGTATGCCCCGGGTGAACCCCGCGATACGCGCCCGATGGTCGTTGACTTCGAAAACCTCGCCGACGCGGCTGACGCCAAGCTTGCTCTTATAGATTTCGTCTACGATGACCGTATCGGGGGTACGCAGGTCCTGCACGCTCCCCGCGACCAGGTTCCAGGGCCCGCCTATGCGTGTATCGGGATTGAATCCCACAATTTGCACCGACTCTTTCCGCCCATCGGCGCGCTTCCACTGCGTCCAGCGGGCGATGAACTTCTCGGCTTGGGCCACCCCCGGCACCGCCCGCACCTGGTACAGTTTGCGTTCACTGAAGGGCACACCGAGTTCGACATAGGGAACGTGCTTGGAAGTCACCCACAAATCCGCGCCCGAATTGTCCACCAGGCTGGAGGTGGTCACCGTGAAACCGATAAACAAACCCAGCTCGACGACGATCAGCACCACGGCAAACACAATCCCGGTGAGCGTAACCGCCAGCCGGATCTTGTCGTGAAACAGATTTCGTCTTGCCAGGGGAGGCATGGATCACTTCCCTTTCTTCAACAAACCACGCAGGACCGCATCGAGCATCAGCTCCGCGCGCCTCTCCAGAGGATGCCACTTAACCCAGTAATCATCGCGTTTGGCGATCTCCAGCGCGATCACCCCATGCACCGCCGCCCACAGCGTCTGGGAGACCAGTTCCGCGTCTTTCAGTTCTTGCCGGAAACGGCCGGCGTGGATCGCCTCCTGTACCGTCTGGCGGAGAAACGCATAAGCGTCGAGCTCGGGATTTCCCATTACCTCGCGATCGCGGTCGTCCGGCTCGCCTTCCGGGTGCTGCGTCATGAACATGAGCTGGTAGTGGTGCGGAAAGCGGAGCCCGAACTCGATGTACATGCGCCCGATCTGTGCCAGCCGCTGCACCGGATCTTTGAGTTGGGAGAATCCCTGGAAACTCTGCGACAGCCGGGCAAAATCTTCATGACACAAGGCGCGGAACAACTGGCGCTTGTCTGCGAAATGGACATAGATAGCGGTCGGCGAGTATTCGATCTTCTCGGCGACCTTGCGCATGCTAACGCCTTCGTAGCCTTCGCTGAGAAAGAGTTCCCGGGCCGCATCCAGGATCTTGTCCCGCGTCTCCCCCCGCTCGCGCTCGCGGCGTTCTTTGACACCCATAACGTTCCTCAGTTACTTAACATCGTTAAGTTACAGTTCTTTGTTAATGGTGTCAAGAGCCAAAAAACGGGCCCCATACTCTGCACTCAGCATTCAGCCAAATCAGAACCCAAGGGGGAAAAGGAGCGAAACCTTTTCGGCGCAGAGGAACGGCACGGCTGAAGCCGAACCGTTGCGAAACGGGCTGAGAATAGCGCTGGGACACTCCCTTAGTCACTACTTTGACAGATCCGAATGATCCCAGCGCACCTGTTAATCACCTCGTCACCCGCAAAAGTCAATGGCAGATAGGGCCGAAATGCATGGATTCTTCGGCACGCGCCCGGGCGGAACGGCAACTGTCCAAGTTATTGCGGGCGCGTGCCTCCTAATGACACGGCGGACAGTGTTGGTGATTCGATTGAGTTTAGCCGCCGTGTCATTTCAGTCTTAACCCGCAACGCGGGTCGGGTGCTCAGAATGACAGACATTGAGGGGGGCGATTTGCCGGTTGTGGCGGTGTCAGGACTTCTTCTTATCGGTGGTGAGGGGCTTTTCCGCGGGCATGATGAAGGGGCGGCGCAGGGGGACCAAGGCGCCGGCGGCGGGATCGGCTTCGGCGCCGTGGCTGCGGCGCACGATTTCGGTTTGCAGGTAACGGAAGAACTGCTGCATCTGCTCCTGCACGAGTTCCATCTGCTTGCGCATCAGGTCCATGTTCTCGCGCATGCGGAGGATCATGTCGATACCGGAGATGTTGACCCCGTAATCGCGCGCCAGTTCGAGGATAAACTCCAGGCGCTTAAGGTCCTCGTCGGTATAAAGGCGGGTATTGCCCTCGGTGCGCGAAGGTTTCAGCAGGCCTTCGCGTTCGTATAGCCGGAGCGTCTGGGGATGGATCTCGTACATCTCTGCCACGGCAGAGATCATGTACGCCCCTTTGCCACGTTTCTTGGCCATAACAGCACTTAGGCAAAGCAACAAGCCACAAGCAACAAGCTACAAGCTAGAAACACAGAGGATGCTGACTCTTGCCTGTAGCTTGCGGCTTGTCGCTTGTTGCTGGTTGCTCTTCTCACACTTGCCGCCACAGATCCGCCCTGGGATCACTGGAATTCAACTGCGCCAACCGGCGCAACAGGTCCTTGGTTTCTTCATCCTGCGGCATAGGCAGGGCGATCTTAACCTCTACGATTTCATCGCCGCGCGCTCCGTCCTTGGTGGCGGAAGGCACCCCTTTTTCCCGCAGCCGCAATTTTTGGCCGGATTGGGTGCCGGGCGGAATCTTCAGCAAGGCGCGGCCGTCGATAGTCGGCACTTCAATCTTGGCGCCCAATCCCGCCTCGGTGACACTTACCGGGACGACTACGTGGATGTCATCGCCCTCGCGTTGAAATACCGGGTGGGGGGCGGTGCGCACGACGATGTAGAGGTCGCCCGGCGGGCCGCCGAAGGCGCCGGCGTTGCCCTTGCCGGCAATGCGAATGCGCTGGCCCTCGCGGGTGCCGGCCTTGATACGGACTTCCAGTGGTTCCGTACGGCTGATGGTGCCTTCGCCATGGCACTTGGGACAGAGGTTCTGCACTTTTCCCGTGCCGCCGCAGCGCGGGCATTGCAGGTTGAAGCGCATATTGCCGCCTACCTGGGTAACCTGACCCTTGCCGCCGCACTCCGGGCAGGTACCGCTGCCCTGGATCTGCCCGCGGCCCTGGCAGTTGGGACAGACCTCCAGATGCTGGATGTCAATCCGCATAACGGTACCACGAATGGCATCCCAGAAGCCGACCTGGACCTGATACTCCAGATCGGATCCGGGTTGCGGTTCTTCCCCGCCGCGAACGCCCCGTCCACCGCCGGTGAAGATATTGGAGAAAATGTCGCGAAAACCGCCCCCGCCGCCGGCCCGCTTGCCGGTACGCTCGCCCGCCTGTTCGAACAAGTCGCTAAAGTCGAAGCCGCCGAAATCTACCGGTATCTTTTCCCCGCCCGCGGTGGTTGGGTTGCGAAAGCCGTTGGCGCCGCCGCCGGCGCGAGCGTAGGCCTCGGCGGCGGCCGGGTCAATATTGTCCGAATAAAACCCGAGTTGGTCGTAGAGTTTGCGCTTTTTCGGATCGCTCAGGACGTCGTTCGCTTCCGAAATCTGCTTGAATTTTTCCTCTGCGCCCTTGTCGCCGGGGTTGACGTCGGGATGATACTTTCTGGCGAGCTTCCGGAAAGCCTTGCGGATATCTTCCGCCGAGGCGCTTTTCTTTACCCCGAGAACTCCGTAATAATCTTTCGTCTGCGTCGCCATTTCAACCCAGTGATCAGTGGCCAGTGCCTCTAATTCACTTTCGTCGGATCCACCTTCTCCAACATGCCGTCGAGGTGCATTTTCACTTTGCCCACCTCGGTGAGCACACGGGCCTCAAACAGCTTGTCTTCGGAGATAAGCACCTGCCACCATGGGCAACCGAAAGCCCATAACCCGGAGCCTTCGGGAGCCAGTTGCAGCCAGCACGGCACGCCTAAACAGGCAATCACCAGAGCGCGATACTCGGGGTGATAGCGCAACTCCAATACGTGTTGGGCCTCGGCCGTGAGGAGAGTGCCAATCCGCTGGCGCAAAATGCCCTCGGCATGTTGCTGTGCCTGCTGATCCACTACCTCGAACGTGGTTTCCCGTTCTGCCATGAAAAACCCTACTCTCTGCGGCGGGCGCTCGCGGCTTTGCCAAGCGATGCTGCGCCTGGCAAGGGCCGGCGCCCGCAGCGATTCCTACTGGTTACTTCTTTTCATCGACGTCGACGTATTCGGCGTCGATAACCCCCTCGTTCTTGGGCGCCTGCTGGCCGGCCGCGCCATTGGCTCCCGGAGGAGGCGTTTGGGCGCCGCCGCCCGCTGCTTGCTCTGTCCCGGGCGCGGGACCGGCGGCCTTGTACATGGCCTCCGCCAGCTTGTGAGACGCTTTGGTCAGGTTCTCCCGTGCGCGCTCCATCTGGGCGACTTCACCGGATTCCAACGCCTTTTTGGCATCGGCCAAAGCCGACTCCACGTCGCCGCGTTCGCTGCCGCTGATCTTGTCGCCGTGCTCGCGCAGCATCTTTTCAATGCTGTACACCATCGAGTCGAGCTGGTTGCGAGCCTCAATCTCCGCGCGCTTCTTCTTATCCTCTTCGGCGTGAGCATCGGCTTCCTTAGCCATCTTCTCGACTTCGTCCTTCGACAGGCCGGAGGAAGAAGTGATGGTGATCTTCTGATCGCGATTAGTAGCGCGATCTTTGGCGGTCACGTTCAGGATGCCGTTGGCATCGATGTCAAAGGTCACCTCAACCTGAGGCAAGCCGCGCGGGGCCGGCGGTATTCCGTCCAGATGGAAGCGGCCCAAGGTGCGATTGTCGCGCGCCATGGGGCGCTCGCCCTGCAGCACGTGCACCTCGACCGAGGTCTGGTTATCCGCTGCGGTAGAAAAGACTTCGGTTTTGCGCGTCGGAATGGTCGTATTGCGCGGGATCATGCCCGTCGCCACCCCGCCCAGAGTTTCGATGGACAGCGTCAGCGGGGTAACGTCCAGGAGCAAGAGGTCCTTTACTTCTCCGCCCAACACGCCGCCCTGAATGGCCGCCCCGACCGCCACGACTTCATCGGGATTGACGCCCTTGTGCGGTTCCTTGCCGAACTGTTCCTTCACCAGTTGCTGGATCTTGGGCATGCGCGTCTGGCCGCCGACCAGCACCACCTCGTCGATCTTGTCGGGGGTGATGCCCGCATCCTTCAAAGCCTGCCGGCAGGGTCCCACGGAACGCTGAATGATGTCGTCCACCATCTGTTCCAGCTTGCCGCGGGTGAGCCGCTTGACCAGGTGTTTCGGCCCGGTGGCGTCCGCGGTAATGAAGGGCAGATTGATCTCGGTTTCCATGGTGGTGGAAAGCTCGATCTTGGCGCGCTCGGCGGCGTCGCGCAGGCGTTGTAACGCCATCTCGTTGCCTTTGGCGCGCAGGTCGAGACCTTCGTCCTTCTTGAACTCGTCAATCAGCCAATCGACGAGGCGCTGGTCGATATTGTCGCCGCCCAGGTGAGTATCGCCGTTGGTGGCTTTAACTTCGATTACGCCTTCCCCGACCTCCAGGATCGAGATATCGAAGGTGCCGCCGCCAAAATCGTAGACGGCAATGGTCTCGTCCTTCTTTTTGTCGAGTCCATAAGCCAGCGCGGCGGCGGTAGGCTCGTTGATAATCCGCTTGACCTCCAGGCCGGCAATCTTGCCCGCATCCTTGGTGGCCTGCCGCTGGGCGTCATTGAAGTAGGCGGGAACGGTGATGACCGCATCGGTTACCTTCTCACCCAGGTAGTCCTCGGCCGCCTTTTTGAGCTTCATGAGGATGAAGGCCGAAATTTCCGGCGGGGTGTACTTCTTCCCCATGATGTCGACAGCTACCCGGTCGCCGTCGGGGAGGACCTTGTACGGCACCATCTTCATCTCTTCCGATACCTCGTCGAAGCGGCGCCCCATAAAGCGCTTGATGGAATACACCGTATTTTCGGGATTGGTGATGGCCTGCCGTTTGGCCACTTGGCCCACCAGACGTTCGCCCGTCTTGGTAAACGCCACCACCGACGGAGTGGTCCGCCCCCCCTCTTCATTGGCAATGACCTTGGGTTCGCCGCCCTCCATCACCGCCACTACTGAATTGGTCGTGCCCAAGTCAATGCCTATAATCTTGGCCATTGCAGGTTCCTCCTTCTGATAACTCTCGTGTCAAGCCAGCTAAGTTGTTCTCTGCTAAGACACTTCCATGTACTCTCGTATATTAACCGTCCGATAATAAAACCTGAGCAAATCATTGTCAAGTTTTAGATGAGAAGAAAGAGCGTTCGGTTGCAGAATGGAACGTGTGGGGCATAAAAGGAAATACCGCTCAGTTGAGGCCAACGGGTTCCCTTCGACGGAACTCAGGGCAAGTTGGTCGCGCCGGGCGCGATTGCTCCAAACCTCCGAGGTTAGCGCCCTGCAATTTCGGCACTAAACTCCAGCGGCTAACGCCGATTTCGGTTTTCCGGCGATCGGGTCTGCAGTCGCGCTGGGGATTTTTCCGCCCGCTTCGCGGGCTTGCGGTAGGCTTAATCTTCCACCCCGGGCTCACGCCCGGGGCTACGATCTTCCGCCCGCTTGGCGGGCTCTGTCAGACTGCGCCAAAAAGCATACCGCAGACCTAAGTACTAGACCAAAGCCACCTTACCCGAACCCCAGACGCCGTGACATTGAAGCGAGGAAACCAGCGCAGCGAACTATTGTTTGGCCTGCCACCTTCACTTAACGGAAACGGTATTGGTTTAAAAGGTGAAGCCGCCGGAGGCCTGCTCGTAGGCATGCGCCAGGCGAAGCAGAGTTGACTCATCGAAGTGCCGTCCCTGGATTTGCAGACCGACAGGCAGGCCTTCGCTGGTTTTCCCGCAAGGGATAGAAATGCCTGGCACTCCTGCCAGATCGGCCGTAACCGTGTAAATATCGGCCAGATACATGGATAGCGGGTCGTCGACTTTTTCCCCCAGCCGGAAGGCGGTGGTCGGGGCGGTGGGGGTAACGATGGCGTCGACCCGGACAAAGGCCTGTTCGAAATCGCGGGCCAGCAGGGTGCGTACTTTCTGGGCTTTCAAATAGTAAGCGTCGTAATATCCGGCGCTCAGGACGTAGGTGCCGAGCATGATCCGGCGCTTCACTTCGGTGCCGAACGCCTCGTCGCGGCTGCGGCGATACATCTCCGACAAAGTATGCGCATCCTGGGCGCGAAAGCCATAGCGGACGCCGTCGTAGCGGGCCAGATTGGAGGAAGCCTCGGCCGTAGCGATGATGTAATAGCACGGGACGGCGTAGGGGGTATGGGGCAGGGATATGGGCACGATCTCGCATCCCAACCCCGCCAGGGTCTGGATTGCGGCTTCCACCCGGCTGCGCACCTCGGCGTCCAATCCTTCGGCGAAGTATTCTTTCGGAACCCCCAGGCGCAGGCCTTTCACCGGCTTGCCGATCTCCTCCACGTAATCGGGTACCGGCACGTCAGCGGAGGTGGAATCCATGGGATCGCGGCCGGCGATCTGCCGCAGCACCAGAGCCACGTCTTTGACGGTCCTGGCCAGCGGTCCAATGTGATCGAGGGAGGAGGCAAAGGCGATGAGCCCATAGCGGGAAACCCGTCCATAGGTGGGCAACAGGCCTACCACCCCGCAGAAGGAAGCCGGTTGACGAATGGAACCGCCGGTATCGGAACCCAGCGTGGCGACGGCCATCCCCGCAGCCACCGCGGCGGCGGAACCGCCGGAAGAGCCACCGGGGACGCGGGTCAGGTCACGCGGGTTGTGCACCGGCTTATAGGCGGAATTCTCGTTGGAGGAGCCCATGGCAAATTCGTCGCAGTTCAATTTGCCCAAAACGACCGCTCCGGCCGCCTCCAGGCGCGCTACCGCCGTGCAGTCGTAGGGCGCGACGAAGTTCTGCAGGATCTTGGATCCGGCAGTCGTACGCAGGCCGCGGGTGAGCATGACGTCCTTGATGCCCACCGGCACCCCGGCCAGAGGGGGCAGCGGATCGCCATGATCGGCCAGGGCGTCGATTTCGGCGGCCTTGGCCAGCGCACGCTCCCGGGAGATAAGCAGGAAGGCGCCAATCTTTTCGTCTTCGGCTTCGATCTTCTTCAAAAAAGCTTCGGCCAGCGCGGTGGCGGTAATCTGCCGTTCCTGGATAGCGGTGCGGACCCCGTCGATAGTAAGAAGATTCAGGTCCATCTATTCCCAACCACCTCTTTTCAGCCCAAGCAGATAGCCCAATCGAGCAGTCTTACAGGTCCCTCGCTACGCTCAGGGTCACGCCTGCAAAACGGCTCAAGTTCAGATCCATCTCAGCACACTAATCCACCCTTAGCGTCAGAGGTGGGAGAATTGAGCTCAGCGTTAAAGTGTTGGCGGAGCTTGGCCAGGGTTTCGTCCGCAGGCACACCCTGAGTTTTCTGCAAGGCATCGGCCACGTGGCGCGCCACATCCGACAGGAGAATGGCGAAGACGATGGCGGCGTCCTCATCGGCCGGTCCAACATTCAACTGACAGTGCAGATTGCCGTCAATCACCCACGCGCGCAGCAGTTCCACGGCGTTTTCCGGCAATTCGCCCTGAATCGGTTCCTGGGGATCAAGAGTCATACATCACCGCTCAATCACTTTGGGCACCTGAAAGAAGGCGCCGTCGGTCTGGGGCGCATTGCGCAGAGCCTCCTCATGGGGCAGCGAGGAACGCAGGCCGTGGACGGCATCGTCGCGCAGCGCATAGGCGAAGCGTGCCGTGCCGGTCTGGCCCGGGTCCAAGCCATAACGATCGGAAGTCTGGGCCATCGGTTCGACCTCAGTGGTGTCGAGTTCGTTGAGATGGTCCATATAGTCGAGGATGGAATTCAGATCAATGAGCATGCGTTGGCGCTCGGCCTCGGTCAGTTCCAGATTGCCGAGATCGGCGACGTATAAGACATCCTGTTCGGTAACTTTCATATGCATGCCTGAAAGCGGATTTGTAATTCGTAATTTGCAAAGTAAAACAACTTACGCGGCTTGCTTCGCACTTTGCAAATTACAAATTGCAAATTACAAATTTCGCAGTAGCGGCGCCACTATGCGGCTACGACGAAGTCCACTTTACGAACTTTGCCTTTTCCCAGCCACAGCTCGAATCCTCGTAAATATTGGGGTTCCAACTGGGCCAGTTGGAGACGCCAGCCGTTATCGGGGACCTGGACGCGCAAGACTCCGCCCGTAAATTGCAGCGCCCGGGTGCGCCCGGCCACGGCTGCCCCGCAGATTGCCGGCCAAGCCAGCAAAGGCGCCTCCCCCGCCGGAGCCACGCGCAGCAGTTCCTCCATGATACGCGCCAGCCCTTGCCCGGCTTGCTCCATTGCTTTGCCCAAGATTCCTGATTCTATCACCAGCCAATTTGGTAATTTGGTAATTGAAAAAAAACAGACTGCTTTCCGATTACAAGATTTAGGTTGGTTCCGCAATTACGAAATTACCAAATTACTCAATTACCAAATTTCCATTGCTCAGGATCAACTGGCGGACAAACTCGAGTGCGTCTTCCTTGCTCTCCAATTTTCCTTCCAGTTGCTCGTCTTCGACGGCGGACAGAATGTCGCGGAACGATGGTCCGGGCTGCAACCCCAGCGCCAGTAAATCGTTGCCGTTAAGCAAAGGTGCGGGGCGAATCTGCTCCTGCGGGGTCTGGGTAAATTTTTCGTGGACGTAGTCGTAAATCGTCAGATCGCCATGACTGGCCAGACAATCCAGCCGGTGCAGCGCCAGATGTTCCTGGAAACGCGGCAGGCGCAAGAAGCGCTTCAGCGTGGATTGCTTCATTCGCAGCGCGTCGGCGAAACGCATGTGATTACCGATCAAGGCCACGATCTGGCCGGTGTCGTCGTTCGACATGCGCAATCGCGCGCAAATTTCCTTGCCGATGGCCTCCCCGATTTCCACGTGCCCGTCGAAGCGGATCCGGTCGGGGGCCATGCGGAAGGTAGGCGGCTTGCCGACATCATGCAACAGGGCGCCCCAGGCCAAGGTTCGGGAACACGGTGCCGGCAAATGTTCCAGCAACAGCAGCGTGTGGACCCACACGTCGCCTTCGGGATGGAACGGGGGCGACTGGGCAACACCCTTCATACGCTCCACCTCGGGGAGAACCTGGGCCAGCAGCCCGGTCTCGTCGAGCAGCTCGAAGGCGCGGCGCGCATGTCCTTCGGTGAGCATCTTCGACAGCTCGTCGCGCGTGCGCTCCCGGCTTACCAGGCCGATTTGCGGCGCCAGCGCGCGTATGGCAGCCAGGCTTTCCGCTTCAATCCGGTAGTGGAAGCGCGCGGCAAAACGGACGGCGCGCAGCAGACGCAGCCGGTCTTCACAAAAACGCTGCCGGGGGTCGCCGATGGTGCGAATGATTTCATGGCGCAGATCAGCGAGCCCGCCCACGTAATCCAACACGCGATCTTTCTCCAAAGGATCCAGCAGGAGGCCATTGATGGTGAAATCGCGGCGCCGGACATCCTCTTCCGGACTCTTGCTGAATTGCACCTGATCCGGGTGGCGGCCGTCGGTATACCGGCCATCGCAGCGAAACGTAGCGACTTCGACTACCCGGTTGGGAGCTGCTTCGTTCTCCAGAGCCGATTCCGGAGAGTCGTGGTCAACCGGGACGAGCACGACTCCGAACTGTGCTCCCACCGCCCAGGTTCGGGGGAATAGTTTCATGACCTGGTAGGGAGTAGCGTCGGTGGTGACGTCAAAATCGGCGGGCTCACGCCCCAGCAGGAGATCGCGCACACAGCCTCCCACCAGGAAGGCCTGATACCCATGCTCGCGCAAACGGCGCACGATCTGAACGGATTGTTCGCGAAGGGTCAAGCAACACCAGCAATCAGCACTCAGCAATCAGCCCACGGTTTGCTGAGTTTTGAGTGGGCCCTAAGAGATTGTACGATGGCATCAGGCGGATCGAGGCGGAACCCGGGGTGACAGATCCCAAAAACAATTCTGCGCCCCGGGCCTTGGCTGTGCGGAAGTAGCACAATACATAGATCCTTCACTCCGCACCCGCCCCGACCCGCAAAAGAAGCGGGTCGGAAGAAGGAGGCGGGTGCTCCGTTCAGGATGACAACCAGGGGTGGTGAATAATCCAGGCGGAGGGGCGGTATGAAATTGTACCGAATACTGAGTGCCAGTGATGCCCGACGTTTACATTCTTGGAATTGAGAGTTCGTGTGACGAAACCGCGGCGGCGGTGGTGCGTTCCGGCGAACAGGTAATTTCGAACGCGGTATTTTCGCAGATTGCCACGCACCAGCCGTATGGTGGGGTAGTGCCGGAGCTGGCCTCGCGCGAGCATCTGCGGGCCATTGTGCCCGTGGTGCGGAAAGCGCTGGCCGATGCCGCCCAGAGCTACCAATCGATCGACGCGCTGGCGGTGACCCAAGGTCCCGGACTGGCAGGGGCGCTGCTGGTCGGAGTCAGTTATGCCAAAGCGCTGGCCTTTGCGCTGGAAAAGCCGCTGATCGCGGTCAATCATCTGGAAGGCCACATCCATGCCGTCTTGCTTGAGGAACGGCAGAAGGGCCACCATGAGGTCGAATTTCCCCTCATGACGCTGGTAGTGTCCGGGGGGCATACTCACCTGTACCTGG
>Ga0326728_10004033_pt1 | contig 44233 bp, 32 predicted proteins | sample MB3enrmetagenome_FD_207602 | JGI IMG/M metagenome (GOLD analysis project Ga0326728, IMG submission 207602) | Lab enriched peat soil microbial communities from McLean, Ithaca, NY, United States - MB31MN | ecosystem: Environmental > Terrestrial > Soil > Wetlands > Peat | place: USA: New York...
TATCTTCTTCGCGTCCGTCACTTTGCTCTTTTGGGTCATGGTTCTGCCTTTCTTTTACTGGGTTTATCAACACACCCCAGTGGCTACCATGACCCTCTTCTTTTTGCAGAACTTTTAAAACACTACCTCATTGTGTCCCTCCGTAAACACCCGGCATTTGGCCCAACGGAATGGCCGCAAAAAAGCATAAGAGGCGCAAGCCCCGAAAGCTTTCGGGGTTGCGGCTTTTGCTTTTTCGCAGCCATTTTCTTCCTTTATCATTCTCACTTTGTTAAACTACACATATTCCAAACGGAAGTCCAATTAAAAAGTTAAAATAAAATTAACTTGGAAGGAATTTAGGGCTTGACACGCCGCCGCGCGGCGGCGGAGGCTTCACCCGCAGTCGGCCCAAATTAAACTACTTGGACTGCCCATGCAAAACGAGATCGACATCGTGCGCGACGTTTCGGCCCGGCTGGAGCAGGGCGGCTTCGCCTACATGCTCACCGGTTCGATGGTTAAATGGAAGGAATGCAAACCATGACCGACACTTCGCCCGAAATCGCCGAGATGGTGCGGGTCCGGCTGATGGCGTTGTCCGGCGCGGAACGATTCCGCATGGGCGCGCAAAGCTTCGACGCCGCGCGGCGCATGGTGCTGGCCTCGCTGCCCCCCGGCCTGACGGAAACCGAACGCAAACGCCGCCTCTTCCATCGCCTTTACGGTGAAGAACTGCCAACGCCGTGACGGCGCAGGGCAACCAAGCCACCCGCCACAGGCTTTTTGTAAATGACAACAACTGCATCGTCGGCGGTTGCTTTCCCCCGGTTAAAAATGGAGCCGATTGGCGGACTTGAATCCGCGTCCTTCCTTGTCGCGGCGTGTCGCGTCTGGCGCCGCTCATCCCCTCTGTTTGGACACGGGACAAAGATGTGTTTGGCGGGACGCCAAACACTGCGGGCGTGACGCCCGCGCTCCCCGGACGCGACCACAATGGTTGGGGGGGCGTTCAAAACAAACCCACCAGTAATGGTGGTTCCGGGCCAAAAAAATCTCAAATTAAGGGTTGTCTCTTTGCCAATTATTTCGTAAATTTATTGGGTCGTGGAGGACCTCAAAAATCCATCGCGCACTGAGTGTCTTTAATGAGTGAAATTGATGAGGAAAATTGTTAAATGATCAATACCGCGCCTGACCGAACTGAAAAATACGACGCGTCGAAAATCGATAAATTGGAGGGCTTGGAAGCCGTCCGAAAACGCCCCGGAATGTATATCGGCGACCCCGACGAACGCGGGCTGCATCATGCCGTTTTCGAGGTGCTGGACAATTCCATCGATGAGCATCTGGCCGGCTTTTGCAATAAAATCGACGTCACTGTTCATGTGGATGGATCAATTTCCATTCGGGACGATGGACGCGGCATCCCGGTGGATACCCATCCCAAATGGCAGATGCCGGCGGTTGAGTTGGTCCTGACCAATTTGCATGCCGGCGGCAAGTTCGGGCAGGGCGCCTACAAGTATTCCGGCGGCCTTCACGGCGTCGGCGCCAAGTGCGTCAATGCCTTGTCCGACTGGTTCAAAGTGGAGGTGTCGCGCGACAACCAGGTTTATTACATGTCCTTCGCGCGCGGCATTACCAAGCAAAAACTCGAAATCATCGGCAAATCCAAAAGCACCGGCACCCTCATCACCTTCAAGCCCGACCCGACGATTTTTACGATCACGACCGAGTTTAAATTCGACTTGCTGGCCAACCGCCTGCGCGAACTGGCCTTTTTGAATCCGAGCCTGGAAATCAATTTGAAGGACGAGCGCGTCGAAAACAAGAAGGAGACTTTCCTGTATCGCGACGGCATCGAGCAGTTTGTCCGGCAGCTCGGCCGCAACAAGGAGGTCCTCCATCCCAAGCCCATCGTGCTGGCCCGGCAAAAGGACGAGGTCATCGTGGATTGCGTCATGCAATACAACGACAGCTATACCGATCAAATCCTGTGCTTCGCCAACTCGATTGCCAATACCGACGGCGGGACGCATTTGACCGGCTTCCGCACGGCGCTGACCCGTGCCATCAATCAATACGCGCGCGCCAATGATTTGCTCAAGGAGAAGGACCCGGCCATTTCGGGCGACGACGTGCGGGAGGGCTTGGTCTGCGTCCTGAGCGTCAAGCTGCCCAATCCGCGTTTCGAATCGCAAACCAAGGTCAAGCTGGTCAACACGGAGATCGAAGGGGTCGTCTCGTCCATTGTCTATGAGGGTTTGATGAGTTTCTTCGATGCCAATCCGTCCGTGGCCCGGAAGGTGATCGACAAGAGCTTGATGGCCGCCCGCGCCCGCGAGGCGGCGCGCCAGGCCCGCGACACCGTGCGCAAAAGCGCGCTGACCGGCGGCGGATTGCCCGGCAAACTGGCCGATTGCTCGGACCGCGATCCGGCCAACACGGAACTCTACATCGTGGAAGGGGATTCGGCCGGCGGCTCGGCCAAGCAGGGGCGCGACCGGAAATTCCAGGCCATCCTGCCCATCCGCGGCAAACTGATCAACGTGGAAAAGGCCCGGCTGGACAAGGTGCTGCAAAACACCGAAATCCGCACCATGATCACCGCCATCGGCACCGGGATCGGCGACGGGGAGGGAGAGGGGGCGTTTGACGGGAGCAAATTGCGCTACCACAAGATCATCATCATGACCGACGCGGACGTGGACGGGTCGCACATCCGCACTTTATTGTTGACATTTTTTTACCGGCAGATGCCGCAATTGGTCCGGCAGGGTTTTGTCTATATCGCCCAGCCGCCGCTCTACCAGATCGCCCGCAAAAAGCGCGTGGAATACGTGGATGACGACGCGCAGATGAACAAGATTCTCATCCAGCTCGGCACGGAAGACGTCCGCTTGCGCGATCTGGCCACCAACAAGGAGATGTCCGAGAAGCAACTGGGCGAAATCCTCGAACTGCTCGAGTCCCTCGACAAATACGTCCAGTCCCTCCGCCGCCATGGCGGTGATTTTGGCGATTACATCGAGCGCCGCCATCCCGCCACCCACGAATTGCCCCGGCACCTGGTCAAAGTGCGCGACGGCAACGATGAAACCGTCCATTATTTCCACACAGAGAAGGAACTGGATCAGTTTGGCGAGGACAACCCCGACTTGAGATTATTCGGCGAAGAAACCGATACGACGATGATCGAAAAGGCCGACCGGGAAAAAAGTGACAAGCCACGAAACGGCAACACCCGCCGCGCCCGGCACGTTGAGTTGCACGAGAGCAGGGCCGTCATGGATTTGCTGGGCCAGTTGGAAAAGAAAGGGCTGAACGTCGAGCATTATTCCGCGCAGGACAAGCCGCTGTTCGAGTTGATCGAGGGCGAAGGCGAGCGGGCCGCGTTCAAGCCGCTCTTTTCCATTGCGGAAATCCTGGCCGGGGTCAAGGAGGCCGGCAAACGCGGCATCCAGATCAAACGCTTTAAAGGCCTGGGCGAAATGAACGCCAAGGAATTGTTCGAAACCACCATGAACCCCGAGAACCGCAAACTCCTGCGCATCGACATGACCGACCTGGTCGAAGCCGAGGAAATGTTCACCAAATTGATGGGCGACGAAGTCGAGCCCCGCCGCCAATTCATCGAGGACAACGCCCTGAACGTGCGGAATCTGGACATCTAAAACCCGCGCGGCCCCGCTAACTTTGCCTTCCATGCCAGACGAACCCGGTCAGAACGACGCCAACGAGACCAATCAATTGCCGGTCGGGAGCACTCCGCTCTTCGCGGCCAATGAAAAAATTGAGAAGATCAATGTCGCCGACGAGATCAAGAATTCCTTCCTGGATTACTCGATGTCGGTCATTATTTCCCGCGCCCTGCCGGATGTGCGCGATGGATTGAAGCCTTCGCAGCGGCGCATCCTCTTTGCCATGCACGAGTTGGGCGTGCTGCCCACGCGCAAGACATTGAAATGCGCCAGGATCGTCGGGGAGACCATGGGAAAATACCATCCTCACGGCGACATGGCCATTTACCCGACGCTGGTTCACATGGCGCAGCCTTGGGCCATGCGCGAAATGCTCATCGAAGGGCAGGGGAACTTCGGCTCGGTCGAGGGCGACCCGCCGGCCTCCATGCGCTACACCGAGGCCCGCCTCCGCCATCTGGGCGCGGCCCTGATGTTTGACATGGACAAGGACACGGTGGATTTCGTCCCCAATTACGATGGGGAACACCAGGAGCCGACCGTTTTTCCCGCCGCCTTTCCCAACCTCCTGGTCAACGGCGGCACCGGCATCGCCGTCGGCATGGCCACCAACATGGCCCCGCATAATCTCGGTGAAGTCATTGACGGCATCTGCGCCCAAATTGACAATCCCGAAATCACCGTCGAGCAATTGATGCAGCACATCAAGGGGCCGGATTTTCCGACCGGCTGCATGATCTGTGGGCTGGAAGGGATCAAGGAGTATTTCAAGACGGGCCGGGGCAGCGTCAAAATTCGCGGCAAAGTGGGCGTCGAAGAACTCAAGGGCGGCCGCGAGCACATCATCATCACCGCCATCCCTTACAACGTCAACCGTGCCACCCTGGTCGAACGCATCGCCGAGCTTGTCAACGAAAAGATCATCACCGACATCACCGCCGTGCGCGATGAATCGGACGAAAACACGCGGGTGGTCATTGAAATCAGGCGCGATGCCATCGCCAAAGTTGTCATAAATAATTTATACCAGCACACCGCCCTGGAGAGCAGCTTCGCGGTCAACGCCCTGGCCATCGATCACGGGCGCCCCAAGACCCTCGGTCTCAAGGAGCTGATCAATTGCTACATCGAGCATCGCCGCGAAGTCGTCATCCGCCGCGCCCGCTTCGAATTGCGCAAGGCCGAGGAGCGCGCCGAAACTTTGGAAGGTTATCTCATCGCCCTGGCCAACCTGGATGAATTCATCCGCATCATCCGCCAGTCGAACAACCGCGAGGAGGCCAAAATCAAGCTGCTCGCCTTCGATTTCACCCGCCAGCAGGTCGAACATATCGGCGTGGTCATCCGCAGCGAGGCGCGCCTGACCAGCGGGCGTTATTCCTTCAGCGAGGCCCAGGCCAACGCCATCCTGGACTTGCGCCTTTACCAATTGACCGGGTTGGAGATCGGCAAAGTCCGGACTGAATACACGCAGTTGCTCGAACGCATCAAGGATTTGCTCGACATTTTGGCCAGGGAAACGCGCGTCTTCGCCATCATTAAATCGGAATTGAAGGAGATTAAGGAGAAATACGCCACCCCGCGCTTGACCGAGCTGATCCCCGACGAGGGCGACATCGCCATCGAAGACCTGATCGCCAACGAAGGGGTCATCATCACCATCACCCATGCCGGCTTGATCAAGCGCACCAATGTCAGTTCCTACCGCGCCCAGCGCCGCGGCGGAAAAGGGGTCATCGGCATGACCACCCGCGAAACATCGGCCGCGCCCGGCGAGGCAGAGGATTTCATCGAGCATCTCTTCACCGCCAGCACCCACGATTACCTGATGTTCTTCACCGACACCGGGCGGGTGTACGTCGAGCGCGTCCACGAAATCCCGGACATGGGCCGCGCCGCCAAGGGCCGCAGCATCGCCAACCTGCTCGAATTGAAGGCCGGGGAAAACATCGCCGCGCTCATTCGTGTTGTTGCGAAAACAGGCCCGAACAAGGAGGACATCACCTGGACGCAGCCCAATTTCATCTTCTTCGCCACCCGCCAGGGAACTGTCAAGAAAACCAGCCTGGAGGAATTCTCCAACATGCGCAAGGGCGGCATCATCGCCATCGGCATCGAACCGGGTGACACGCTCATTGACGTTAAATTGACCGCCGGCCAGGACCAGGTTGTCCTCATCACCCGCGAAGGCCAGAGCGTCCGCTTTTCGGAGGAGGACGTTCGTGCGATGGGCCGCCCCGCCGCCGGCGTCCGCGGCATCCGCCTCGAACCATCCGATGCCGTGGTTGCCCTGGCGGTGGTGGTGTCCGATGCGACCTTGCTCGTTGCCGGTGAAAACGGCATCGGCAAACGCACCGATTTTGCCGAATACCCCCTTCATTCCCGCGGCGGCAAGGGAGTCATCACGATGAAGACCACCGAGAAGACTGGTGGCGTCGTCGGCGCGCTGACCGTCAAGGATACTGATGAAATCATGCTCATCACCGTGACCGGCCAGATGGTGCGGACACGCGTCAGCGACATCCGCGAAGCCGGCCGCAACACCCAGGGCGTCAAATTGATAGACTTGGAAGGCCCCGACAAACTCAAAGCCATCGCCCCGGTCATCAGCGAAGAAAAGGAAGAGGGCGACGAACCCCCCGCTGCCGCGCCGCCCCTGTAGTTGGCTACTTTAATAGAAATTGAAGCGCGCAACAGCACACGTGCCATGATTCCCCACACCGCCATTAAGATGCTTTGTAAGCATGGATCGCAGCTGACCTATAAAGTTCTTAAGGCTCGGAAGCAAGCGGAAGGTGAGCGCCATGACGGTCGACCAACCGGAAAGGGGCTGGAATGGGATCGATTCCCAGCAAGTCAACATTTTGTTTGTGTATTAAGACGAGGAACCGGGTCACATGCCCATGATCTGATAGCCGCAATCGACGTAGAGGACTTGGCCCGTAATCGCTGCCGCGCCGTCGCTGGCCAAAAAGGTTGCCGCGGTGCCCAGTTCATCGGGAAGGACGTTCCGTTTGAGCGGGGCACGGGCTTCGTAGTGTTTGAGCATGTCCGGAAAACCGGCGATGCCGCGGGCCGCCAGTGTGTTGACGGCGCCGGCGCTGATGCAGTTGACCCGGATTTTCTTCGGACCCAAATCATGGGCCAGATAGCGGGCGCTGGCTTCGAGCGACGCCTTGGCCGCGCCCATCACGTTATAATGCGGCACCACTTTTTCCGACCCATAATAGGTCATGGCCACGATGCTGCCGCCGTCGGTCATGAGCGGGGCCGCGCCGCGGGCCAGCGCGACCAGCGAATAGGCGCTGACGTCGTGGGCCACGCGGAAGGCTTCGCGCGTGGTGCCCAAAAAATCGCCTTCCAGCGCCTCGCGCGGAGCGAAGGCCACGGAGTGAAGGAGCAAATGGAGCCTGCCGAATTTGCCGCCGACTTCGGCGAAGACGCGGGCGATCTCATCGTCCCTGGTGACATCGCAGGGGAGGATCAGCGTATCGGCCCCGAACGCGCCGGCCAGTTCCGCGACGTTGTCCTTGAGCCGTTCGCCCTGGTAGGTAAAAGCGAGCGTGGCGCCGGCGTCGCGCCAGGCCTGGGCGATGGCCCAGGCGATGGACCGTTTGTTGGCCACGCCGACGACTAATCCAATCTTACCAGCGAGTATCGACATATCTTAATTTTGATCTTAATCCTAATCTTAATCTGAATCTTAATCCAGTGTCAGTTTTTCAAGGTGAACGGTGTCAAGTCCGGCGCCACCGCCCATTGATAGGTATCGCTGATGTTGATCGGCTGAATGCTGTAGGCAACTCCTGGAAGCAGCCTGGCCTTGTCTTCCGTCGCGATCTGCGCCCCGTATGCTTGGAAGGTGCCGTCGCCACTGCTTTGGCGCAGATCAATGAGGTGTGCCCTTACATCGGGGTGGTGCGGCGAAGTCAGCAGGAACTCATGTCCGGCGCGCTTTTGGAAAGCACGCATTTGGTTGTCAACTCCTGAAAGCCACTCCTTGCACGCGATAAGAAAATCGATTCCCGTGTTCTCCCTCTTTAAAGAGTCCGCGGCCCATTTCGGCACTTCCGGCGAGTCAGGATGGTAAAGTCCGATGATCGTCACCGTCCTCAGTTCAGGAGCCGGCGGGTTGTCCAAATGCGCGTTGACACCGAAATGGTCCTGCACGGAGATCAGTCGATACGGGTTCACCGAGGAAAGTTTCGGCTGGCCTGCCGGATATTTGAAATAACGCATGCCCCACGTTTGCGCCAGCGGCACCTGGCTCAAGTCGGAGCTGGTGTAGATGTGGGTTAAAAGTCCAAAATAATGAGCATCAAGGATCGGTTGCCCCAGTCTCTTATAATTGAGCCGCACCCAGTGATGGCCGACATAAACTTCGTTGAACAAATGGTTGTCAAAACCGTGCATGCCGTCCAGCGCAGCCCGGACGGTTTCCCGCGCCTGATTGTGATGAACGTTGTCATAAAACATGCGAGCTTGGGCTCCGTCGTTTGAGTCGAATGGGGGAATGCAGAAGATGATACGGGTTGGAATGCCCAATGCACGGAGGATGGTGGCCAGATAGATTGAATAGGACGTGCAGGAGCCATGCACTTTATTGTAGAACATGGACCGGCCAAGCGCCTCCTGGTCGAACATTTGCTGATCTGTCCAGGTCTGATCTGGTTTCTGCATGTCGAACGCGTCACGCAAAGGCGGATAGACCGCAGGCTTGCCATTCGAATAATAAACAGCCCAAATGGAAAAAGTGCGCGTCGAATGGGTGCGTTTTATTGCCCACGCCGAAACTTGTTCGACGAGTTGCTTGTCGGTCAAGCTATCCGGGTCAATGCGCGCCTCATGAAGCTCCGCAATGAGATCGCGCCGCATGGCATCGTCCCAGTTCCCGCTTGCTGTTGGTTTGAGGTACTGGGTCATTTCAGCGTCGTCTTTGCGCCAATTCGGGTTCTCGCCAATGGCCGGTTGGTAAAGCGGATAATAAGTCACCTCGACCGTGCAGGAGTCCTTGTCCTGTGCCAGCAACCGCACATCCTGAAAAGCATCGTTCATGTCGGCGGGGTTGACGGGTTGAAGGACTTTGAGGACGGAAGTGATGGTGTAAGTGTCTTCTTTGGGCGGATGACGTTTGGCGGAAGGGGCTTGGTCAGCAAACGTGATGCAGCTTGCAGCCGTCATTGAGGTTACAGCAATGGCGATTGTTGTCAGCAATGGTTTCATACAGGGGAAACCAGCCGGCCTTGCGGCTTTGCAACGAACTGGCCGTCCTGGAACACGGTCCGGCCGCGCACCAGTGTCCGCCGCACGGAGCCGCGCAAGCGCCGGCCCACATACGGGCTTTGCCGGTGGCGATAGTGCAAATCTTCCGTCCGAACGTCGAAGCTTTCGCTCAGATCGACCAGCGCCAGGTCCGCGTCGCAGCCTTCGGCGATGCGGCCCTTGCCGGCGGGCAATCTGAAGCGGCGCGCCACGTTGGCCGAACAGAACCGCAGCAAAAGGCTCAAGTCCGCCTGCCGTTCGAAATGTCCAAGGGTGATCAGCAAAGGCATCAGGTGCTGCGCGCCCGAAATTCCGCCCCAGACCTTGAAGAAATTCGCCGCTTGTTTCATTTCCGGCGGCGCCGGCGAATGATCCGACCCGACGGTCAAAATATTTCCGGCCAATAATTCCCCCCACAATTCCTCCCGCTCCCGCGCGGGCCGCAACGGGGGCGCGCATTTTGCCGCGGGGCCGAGTTTCTCAACGTCTTCATCGGCCAGCGCGAGATAATGCGGACAGGTTTCGCAGGTGACATCGACGCCGGCCTTCTGCGCCGCCGCGATCAAGCGCGCGCCCGCCGCGCAACTGACATGCACCACATGCAAGGAGCACCCAGTTTCGCCGGCCAGATCAATGGCGCGTCGGATGGCGTCCAACTCGGCTTCAATGGGACGTGAAGCCAGATAATCGCGAATCCCCGTGCGATGGGCGGCTGTCGCTTCGGCGGTGAGGCGCGAGGTCAGGCTTTCGCTTTCGGCGTGGACGGCGACGGGCAATTGAAGGGCAGCCGCGCGTTTCATGCCTTCGCGCAAGACGCCGTCCCCGACGCAGGCAAAATCGCCGATGCCGCTGTCGCACATGAATGCCTTGAAACCGATGACCCCGCAGCGGGCCAGTGCATCGAGTTGATCCAGATTTTGCGGGACCAGTCCGCCCCACAATGCAAAATCGACGAGCGACTTTCGTTGCGCCGCCGCCTGCTTTGCCCGAAAACTTTTGGCGTCAAGGGTGGGTGGATGAGCGTTCAAGGGCATGTCGAAAAAGAGCGTTCCACCGCCCGCGGCCACGGCGCGCGAGCCTGTTTCGACCCCTTCCCAATCGCTTCGCCCCGGCTCATTGAAATGAACGTGCGCGTCAATCACTCCGGGAAAGACATGCCATCCGGCGGCGTCAATCGTCTGCCGGGCCGCGCCGGCGATGTGCGGCGCAATAGCCGCGATTTTGCCCCCGGCAACGCCCACATCCGCGCGCGTCACCGCCGTTTCCGTGACAACCAACCCGTCACGGATAATCAGGTCCAACGAGTTCATGCGTCTTCAACTTCCGCGATACGTGCTGTAAGACCACGGCGAACAGAGCAGCGGCACATGATACGATGCCGTCGCATCCGCGATGCCAAAGCGCACCGGCACGCGATCCAGGAACCGGAGGTCGGACGCCGCGCCGGGCTGCAGGGCGAAATAATCCCCCACAAAGAACACCAATTCGTATTCGCCCGGCCGCATTTCCTCCGCGCCGAGCAGCGGGGCGTCGGTGCGGCCTTTGGCGTTGGTGCGGACCGTTTTGAGCAGGCGGGGCTGCGGGCCGCCCAGGGACCATAATTGGATCTGCATTTCCCGCGCCGGAAGGCCGCGCGTGGTGTCAAGTACATGAGTGCTCAGTTTCGCGGGCATGGCTCACTCCACAATCAAGTCGCGCAGCCGCAGGCCGGCGATTTTAAAAATTTCCTCCAGGGCGGCGCGGATTTCCTGATCGCGCGAATTTTGCAGCCGCCGCGCAAACCCCTCGAGAATGCCCTCCTTTTTATTCAGCCGCGCGCAAATAACAAACGGGAAATCAAACTTCCGCCGGTACGCCTCGTTTTGCCCGCGAAACAGCGCCGCCTCCTCCGGCGTCAGGCCGTTTAATCCGGCGGCGGCCTGTTCGCCCGAGGATTCCGCGGTCAGCGCGCCCGCCGGCGCCGCGCGGCCCGCCAGGTCGGGGTGCGCGCGGATCAAGGCCAGCTTTTTGTCGTCCGGAGCGCTTCGAACCGTGTCGCACAGCGCGGCCAGCAGATCATCTCTTCCGGCAAAGGGCCTGCGGCCCGAGGTTTGGCGGGCGATCCAGGGCGAGCCTTCGAATACCGGTCCGATCACGCGGACAAAGTCCCCGGCGCTGAGGGCGTTCAGTTCAGCCATGCTGTGGCGCATTTGCATCTGATTGCGTTTTTAGCGTGTCATTCGCGACGACTTCTTTACGATAGCCGCGCCATCTGGCAAAGCGATATGAAACTTCTCAATCATCATTACGGCAAGGCGCGCGTTCGCGTCATGAAAGTCGCGCGCGGCGGCGAGCGGCATTCGCTCAAGGAACTCGATATTTCGGTCATGCTGCAAGGCGGCTTCGGCGCTGCCTACACCAAAGCCGACAACCGTCTGGTGGTTCCAACCGACACCATGAAGAACACCGTGAATGTTCTGGCGAAGGAGGAACTTGGCGCGGAAACCGAGGCCTTCGGCCTCGTCGTCGCCCGGCATTTTCTGAAAACTTACCCCCAGGTGGAGACAGCCCAAGTGCGCCTTTCCGAACGGTGTTGGGAGCGCATAACCGTCCAGGGCCGGCCGCACGCCCACAGTTTCACCGAAAAAAGCCCGGCAAAACCCTTCGCCGAAGTGACCTGTTCGCGCAAGGAAACCACCATTCAATCCGGCATCAGCGATTTGCTGATCCTCAAAACCACGCAGTCTGGATTCGAAGGCTATGATGTCCGGGACAAATTTACCACGCTGCCCGAAACCAGGGATCGAATCTTCGCCACCCAACTGCACGCGGCCTGGTTCTATGCCCGCCAACCGGCGGGCTGGACCCAATCCAACGCGCGGATTCTGGAGGCAATGCTGGAGGTCTTCGCTTCCACCTACAGTCCCTCGGTGCAAGCGACGCTTTTTCAGATGGGCGAAGCCGCGTTGCAAGCCGCGCCGGAGATTTCAAAGATCACGCTGGCCATGCCCAACAAACATTGCCTGCTCATCAACCTTGCCCCCTTCGGCTTGGACAACCGCAACGAGCTTTTCCTGCCGACAGACGAGCCGCACGGACAAATCGAAGGCACCATAACGCGCGACTGACTCCGTCATCCTCTTCGCGCACCCAGCGCGGCCAGAAGTTTCTCCTGAATGCCGCCGAAACCTCCGTTGCTGAAAACACAGACAACATCGCCGCCCGCCGCCTCCTTTTTCAAATGCGCCACAATGGCGTCCGCGTCTGTCAAATATACGGCGACCCTGCCGTCCGCCTGGATGTCCTGGAGGAGTTTTTGCGGATCGAGCCTTTCCCCGGGCTGGAGCAGCTCCAGCCGGGCAATTTGCGACACCACCACCGCGTCCGCGTCGTGAAACGCCCGGGCCAGCTCATTTTGGAAAACATTGCGGCGGGTCGTGTTGGAGCGGGGTTCGAACACGGCCCAGATGCGGTGCTGCGCGTATTTCAGGCGCAACGCGCCCAGCGTTTCGCGGATCGCCGTTGGATGATGCCCAAAATCGTCCACCACCGTCACTCCGCCGACGACGCCCCGGACTTCCATGCGGCGCTTGACGCCTTTGAAGGTGTCAAAGGCGCCCTGGATTTGCTTGTTGGACAACCCGCAATGTTTGGCGCAAGCCACCACCGCCAGCGCGTTGCGCACGTTCAATTCCCCGACCATGTTGAGATGGAATTTGAAACTGGGAATTTCAAACTCCGTTGCCGTCGGGCCGTAACGCAGGTTAAAGCCCTGGATGCTGTTGTGCCCGCCCAAACCAAAACGTTTCACCGGACAATGCGTGACGTCGAGCAGCGGGGCCAGATTTGGGTCGTCGCCGTTGGCCAGGAGCTGGCCGTTGCGGGGGATCAGATTGATCAGGCGTTTGAAGGCGGTTTGGACGGCGCCCAGGTTTTCAAAAATGTCCGCGTGATCGAATTCCAGGTTGTTGAGGATGGCGACTTCCGGCAGGTAATGGACGAATTTGCTGCGCTTGTCAAAAAAGGCCGTGTCATATTCATCGCCCTCGATGATGAACCAGGGGCTGCCGGTGAAGCGGGCCCCTTCGCCGAAATTGTTCGGGATGCCGCCGATCAGGAAGCCGGGATTCAACCCGTTATGCTCGAAGACCCAGGCCAGAAGGGAGGCCGTGGTCGTCTTGCCGTGCGTTCCCGCGACGACGAGCGAACGCTTGCCGCGAATGAAAAATTCCCTCAGCAACTCAGGCAACGAACAATAACGCAGCTTGTGTTCCAGAACCGCTTCCGCTTCGGGATTGCCGCGCGAAATCGCGTTGCCGATGACCACCAGGTCTGGTTTCGCGGCCAGGTTCGATTCGGCATAAGCCGGCATGATCTCGATTTTTTTCGACGCCAGGAAAGTTGACATGGGCGGATAGACATTCTGGTCCGAACCGGAGACGGCATAGCCCTGGTCGCGCAACGCCGCCGCGACCGCGGCCATGGCCGTTCCTCCGATGCCGACGAAATGGACAGATTTAATATCTGGAAGCATGGGCAGTCATGATGGCGCAAATTGGGAGGCAGGGAAGCAGGAAATTAATGCAGCACACCCTGACCATGTCCCCATTGGATTGATTTTGATTGTTCTTGATTTTGATTGTTTTTCCTTGACATGGAGGAGTCAATTAAAATATGCCTGTGAAAAGATGTCAACGATTTGTGTTTTTTTGATTGGAACAAAGGATTTGTGTCTTTTGGGTTTTTGCGATGGAAGTTGGATGCGTCCGCCCTACTCATCACACCGGCGGGCCATATTTCTGTGAGTGGAAAGGGTTAAAGCGCCGGTTTGGAGTCTTCCGGCGGTTTTATCACAGCCAGCACCAGGGCGTCGGGGGTCAGATATTTTCTGGCGACGGCCTTGATGTCGGCCAGCGTGATGGCTTCGTAGCGGGCGTCTTCCAGGTCGATGTGGTCGTGGCCCAATCCGTACAATTCATCCAGCGCCACGGTGATCGCATAGCCGCCCAAATCCTGGCGGGCGATTTTCTTTTGCCCGATGATCTTAGCTTTCGATCGTTTCAGCTCTTCTTCGCTGAAACCTTCCTCGCCCAATAATTTGACTTCCTTGAGCAGTTCCTCTTCGACCTGCGGCAATTTATCGCGCGCCGTCCCGGCGTAAAAGGCGAAGAATCCGGGAACAACTCCGAGAAAATTTTGCGCTCCGACGTAGTAAGCCAGCGCAAGTTTTTCCCGGATGCGCAGAAAAAGGCGCGACCCCAGATCGCTGCATCCCTCCTGCACCAGTTCAAGGGCGTAGCGATCGGCATCCTTCAAAGTCACCCCCGGAAAACCAGCCAGCAAGACGGCTTGTTCCTTGTCGCGCGTCTCGGTGATGCGTTTTATGCTTGTCAGCGCCAGGGAGCGGGATTCCCGGTGGACGACGGGAGATCCCTGCTTCCAGCGGCCAAAAAACTTTTCCATCGAAGCCTTCAATGGGGCGGCCTGAATGTCGCCGAAAATGGCCATGACGCAATTGTTCGGGACAACCATTGCTTTATAAAAGGCGGCCAGGGCGGACAAGGGGAGCGCCTTGACGCTTTCCTCGCTGCCGGCGGGGTCCAAACCGTAGCCGGCGTTGCCAAAAAGCCCGCGGCGCATCGCCTGGCTGCAACTTTGCAGCAATTGGTCTTTTTGCGAGCGGATCAATTCCAACTGAATCCGCCGCTCCCGCTCAAAAGCCGCCGCCGGAAAGGAGGGATTCAGCAGAACATCGGCAAAAACCTCGAAACCGGTTTTCAAATCCTCGCTCAACACTTCCGCGGACACTCCAAAACTGTTGTTGCCGCCGAAAGTTTCAATGTTCCCGCCCACGGACTCTATTTCGGTGGAAATCTGTTCCGCGCTGCGCCGGCCAGTGCCTTGCAGCAGCATTTTGGACATCAACTGGGTCAGGCCGTTGTTCTTTTCGGATTCGGCCAGCACGCCGCCTTCAAAAACGGCGCGCATTTCGACGAACGGCAGCCGATGATCTTCCTTGACCAGAAGCCGGAGGCCGTTGGGAAAGACAATCTTTTGCACGGCGTTTTCGGCGGAGACATGGACCGCCCCGGCGACTTTGGGCGCGGCCCCTTCCGGCAACAGCGCGTAGAGTGTGCGATTGGCCGCCGTCAAATACTCCCGCGCCACCCGTTGAAGTGTCGCCGGGGTGACTTGCCTGGCCGCGGCCAGGTAGCGCTCGGAGAAATTCAAGTCATTGGCCGCCAGCCAATTCGAGCCCAAGTCCTGCGCCTGGCCCTGCATCGTCTTGCGCGTCGCGAGCATGCCCGCAACGAATTGCTTGACAACCTTGGCCAATTCGCCGGCGGGAACAGGTTCATTTTGGACGCGCCCGACTTCCGCCAGCAGCGCGTCGCGCGAGGCGGTGAATTTATCCGCATCGACCACCGCGCTCATGCCGAACAACCCCAGGTCGGCGGCGCAGTAAGTCCACGCGTCGGCCGACGTGACCAGGCCCTGCCTCTCGCGCACTTCGCAAAACAACCGCGAACTGCGTCCGCTGCCCAAGAGCGACGCCAGAATATCCAGCGCCGGCATGTCGGGATGGCGGACATCGGGGATGTGCCAGGCAAAGTGGAAAAAGCCAAGCTCAATGGAGGCCTCTTCAATAGTGTCGCGCGGCCCGGTTTGCCTCGGTTCGCGCGGCAGCACCATCGGGGCCAGCGGCCGGGCCTTGCTCTTGGCGAATGCCTCGCGGATTTGGCCGACCACCGCATCCGCCTTCACGTCGCCTGTCACAACGAAAAACAGGTTGTTGGGCACGTACCGTTCCCGGTAGTAAGCCAGAATGTCCTCCGGCTTGAGCATGTTGAATATCTCCGGATACCCGATGATGGTGAAGCGATACGGACTTTTGGTGTAGGCCACTTCAAAAAGCCGCCGGCCCGCCCGCCGAGCCGGGTCGTCCTGGTTCATGTCCATTTCCCGGCGGATGACCTCTAGTTCCTTGGCCAATTCCTCCGCGGGCAGACTGGCGTTTTGCATGATGTCGCACAAAATATCGATGGCGACAGTGGCGCCGGTGTCGGGCACATTGATATGAAAGACCGTGCGATCAAAGGAAGTGTAGGCGTTCATGTAACCGCCAGCCTGCTGCACCTCCTGGTCGATGCGGCTGCCCGGACGGGTCGTGGTGCCCTTGAACAGCATGTGTTCGAGCACATGGGACAAACCGGCCCCCAGCCATTTGCCTTCGCAGATGCTGCCCGTATTGCACCAAGCCTGCGCCGAGACAACCGGCGCGCTATGATCTTCCCGAATAATGAGCACCAGCCCGTTTTCCAAAGTCACCAGCCGAACATCCGGAGGAATGCCCGGAATCTGCCTTGGCGGCGCGCCCGGCGCAACAGTTCGGGCCTTTTGTCCTTTTGGCGCCAGCGCAACGGCGCGCTTCCGCGACGATGCGGTGCGTGCCGTTTTTTGTTTGGCGCCGATCATCGAATTCCCGGAAGAGTCACCCTTTGCCGATCATTTTGGCCTGCGAGGGTTTTGGTTCCAGAACCCGGGGTTTAGCCGGCAGAAACGGCTTGCGGAAAGCTTCATCAAAACTATACCCGTTCTTAAAATCATCGCGGCTGTCGGACTGCGATTGGGTGGCCTGCTTGTGCTGAATCAGATTAAAAACAATTTCACCGAAATCTTCGCAGGAATGAATGCCCCACTCCGACAAGACCGTTGGCGTCATGGGGCCGAACGTGTCCAGGGCGTAATCGCGGATGCCCTGCAGCAGTTCCTTGCCGCCGACATGTTTTTGCTCCTGTTTATGCCGGCCAAGGGATTTCTGGGTATAGCAGATCGCCTCCTGCACAAACAAGTAAGCCTCAAACTCATAACGGTCATCCGCCGCCACGATTTTCCGGATGGCCTCTTCAAAATTATTAAGCGATTGCATAATTCATGGACTTTGCTGCGTGAGGGGCATCATCGGCGCGTGCGCCGTGCGATAAACCTTCACCGCCCACCCCGTCAGCAATAATAATAAAATCAGACACAGCACAAACTGTTCCTGCCTTGTCAGATTCTTCATCTTGCGTGCAATATACCTCATTTTCCCGGATTGCCCAAGCCTTTTTATATCACGATGTTGACCAGCTTTTTTGGAATGACGATAATCTTCTTGACGGCCTTTCCGCCGATGAACGCCTGGATCTTGTCGCTGGCCAGGGCCGCCGCTTCGATTTGGGCCGGGGATGCTTCCGCCGGAACAATAATCCGGTCCCGCAATTTGCCGTTGACCTGCACCGGTATTTCCACGGTTTCTTCGACCAGGAGTTGCGCGTCGAATGTCGGCCACGGTTCATAGGCCAGTGTCGCGGCGGGGTCCGCCGGCGCGCACAGTTTGGCATGCAATTCCTCGGCCAGATGCGGAGCGAACGGGTGCAGCAAAATCAGGAAATCGCGCAAAACCCTCTTTGGTTTGGTTTCCCAGGCGATGGCTTCATTGACAAAAATCATCAAGGCTGAAATGGCGGTGTTGAAGCCGAAGTGGTCGAGGTCTTCGGTGACTTTTTTTATGCAGGTGTGGAGCGTTTTGAGCTGGGCGGGCGTGGCGGCGCAGTCCTGAATCGCCGCGCTCAGCCGGATTTGGTCCAGCGCCCCGGTTTCCTCCGTTCCCTTTGCCGCCTGGTTTTGCTCGAATTCCGTTTGACTCTTTTCGTCCACGAACAATCGCCAGACCCGCCCCAGAAAACGATACACTCCTTCCACGCCTTTGGTGTTCCATGGCTTGACCATTTCCAACGGCCCCATGAACATCTCGTAGAGCCGGAAGGCGTCCGCGCCGTATTCGCCCAAAATGTCGTCCGGATTGACGACGTTGCCGCGGGACTTTGACATTTTTTGCCCGTCCTGGCCGAGGATCAGCCCCTGGTTGACCAGCTTGGCAAAGGGTTCGGGCGCGCTGACGCAGCCCAAATCGAAAAGGACATTATGCCAGAATCGGGCATAGAGAAGATGCAGCACCGCATGTTCGATTCCGCCGACGTATAAATCAACCCCCGGCGTGGCGCCGGGGCTGCTTGTCCCCATCCAATACTGTTCCGGTTCCGGCCCGCAGAGGGTGCCTTCATTCCGTGCGTCGATGAAGCGGAGGTAATACCAGCAACTGCCGGCCCATTGCGGCATGGTGTTGGTTTCGCGCCGGGAGCCGTCGGGCAGGTTGACCCATTCTTTGGCCCGCGCCAAAGGCGGTTCTCCCGAGGCCGTGGGCTTGAAATCGCTCAGGTCCGGCGGTTGCACTGGAAGAGCGGATTCGGGCAGCGCCTCATGGTGAAAGTGCCCGGCGGCGTCCTCCTTCCAGATGATCGGAAACGGTTCGCCCCAGTAGCGTTGCCGGCTGAAGAGCCAGTCGCGCAATTTGTAATTAATCGTCTGGCGGCCCAACTTCCGTTCTTCCAGCCAGCGAGTGATCTTTTCTTTGGCCTCGGACGTGGGCAGACCCGTGATAAAATCCGAATTCACGCTTATGCCGTCGCCGGTAAAACCAATCGAGTCCCGCCCTTCAGGGGCTTGCACCACCACGCGAATGGGCAGCTTGAACTGACGGGCAAATTCCAGGTCGCGCTCATCGTGGCCCGGCACCGCCATGATGGCTCCGGTGCCATAGGTGGCAAGCACGTAATCCGCGATCCAGATAGGAATTTTTTCCCGGTTGACCGGATTGATCGCGAAAGCGCCGGTGAAAACACCGGTTTTTTCCCTGGCCGTTTCCGTGCGTTCCAGGTCGCTTTTGGTGGCGACTAAAGCCTGATAGGAGGCCACGGCGGCTCGTTGCCGCGGGGTGGTGATGACATCGACCAGTTTGTGTTCGGGCGAAAGCACCATGTAAGTGGCCCCGAACAAAGTGTCGGGCCGGGTGGTAAAGACCGGGATTGCCGCCGAATCATCCTCCAGGTGAAACTGAACCTCGGCGCCCTCGCTGCGCCCAATCCAGTTGCGCTGCATTTCCTTGAGCGATTCGCTCCAGTCGATTTTTTCCAACCCGGCCAGCAATCGTTCCGCATAAGCCGTGATGCGAAGCATCCATTGCCGCATGGGTTTGCGCGCGACGGGAAACCCGCCGACTTCGCTTTTGCCATCGACCACTTCTTCATTGGCGAGCACGGTGCCCAACTCCTCGCACCACCAGACCGGCGCCTCGGCCACGTAAGCCAGGCGTTTGCTGTCAACAAATTCACGACGCTGGTCTGGCAGCGTTTCGATTGGCTCGGCCTTGTTGGTCGCAGGGTTGAACCAGGAATTGTAGAGCTTCAAGAAAATCCACTGCGTCCATTTGAAATACTTGGGATCGGTGGTGTCGATTTCCCGGCTCCAATCATAACTGAATCCGAGCGATTTTATCTGGCGCTTGAAGACACCGATGTTCTCCTCCGTCGTTTGGCGAGGATGCTGTCCCGTGCGGAGGGCGTATTGCTCGGCCGGGAGTCCAAAGGCGTCCCAACCCATCGGATGCAGCACATTGAAACCCAGGGCGCGGCGATGGCGCGCCAGGATGTCGGTGGCGGTGTATCCTTCCGGGTGGCCCACATGCAAGCCCGCCCCGGAGGGATAGGGAAACATGTCCAGAATATAAAACTTGCGCGGCAACTCTCCCGCCCGGACCTTCCCCCGCAGGCCATGCCGCCTGGCGAACGGATGTTCGGGCGGAATGGAATCGCCGGGGTTCCAGGCGCGAAAAGTTTGCCGCGCCTCCCAAAAACGCTGCCATTTTGGCTCGATCAAATGAAACGGATATTGTCGCCGCATAGATGGCGCGTCGATATTGCGGAAAGAACCGGCGCCGGGCAAGGAGTTTGAAGCTCCCCGGCCGGGCGCTATTTTTTATCCGCCGGAACAACCCCGGCATCAATCAGCTTGCGCAATTTTGGGCGGATGACGAACTGGCAATAGTTCTGGCTTTGGTGCTCGTTGTAATAATTCTGATGATATTTTTCCGCCGGGTAAAACTGTTTCAGCGGGACAATCTGGGTCATGATGGGTGAGGAAAAATGCCGGGCAGCTTCCGCCTTGGACTTTTCCGCAGCGCTCTTCTGAGCTTCATTGGCGTAGAGAATGATGGAGCGATATTGCGTGCCCACATCGTTGCCCTGACGGTTCAACGTGGTTGGGTCGTGGGCCTCCCAAAACACCTCCAGGAGCTTGTCGTACGTGATGAGCGAAGGATCAAATTCGATCTGCACAACCTCGGCATGACCGGTGGCGCCGGTGCAGACCTGTTCGTAGGTGGGATTGGACGTCGTGCCCCCGGCAAACCCGGAGACAACCGACTTCACACCGGGGATGCGTTGAAAAACGGCTTCGGCGCACCAAAAGCAACCGCCGCCAAAAGTGGCGGTTTCCAGCTTTTGCGGCGCGTTGGTGGATTCAGGTGCGGCATTCATAGACGTTGCAAACTGCAATGCAGCGGCAAACAAGCTGGCTGCGGCTGAAAGCCGGGCCAATCTGCCTCGCGCATTGGAATGGCTGTGGTTATTCATGCACAATTGCCCGAGGATTACCGCTTTGCCGCCAAATTTCAATGAAAAGTTTGCACTCGGACCACCGTGCGCATTTTGACAAGCGAGAAGGGCAGTATTCGCCATTATTTCCTTTAAATGAGCATCGGATTGGTGTAAAGTCATGCCCATGATGAAATTTATCTCGATTCTGTGCGGCCTCAGCTTTGTGTCGGCGTTTCAGGCGACCGCCCCGGCGCAGACTATCACCAATCAGCCGCAGAGCATCACCAACAACAATGACTCCACCGCCACGTTCACCGTTGGGGCCAGTAACGCGACGAGCTATCAATGGCGGTTCAACACCACCAACCTGAGCGACGGCACCAATCCAAACGACAGCGTGATTATCAGCGGCTCGGCCACTTCGGCGCTGACACTGGAAGACGTCACCACCAATGAGGCTGGCACTTACACGGTGGTTGTCAACGGTTCGGTGACAAGCGCAAACGCGGTATTGACCATCACAAATGGCACCATTGTCACATTCACCTTCTCCGGCTTGCTGACCAACGCGCCTGGCAGCAACGTGCAGGTGCAGCTTTTCGACCACGACAAACCGGCGACGGTGGAGAATTTCATTCATTATATAAGGACGAACGCTTTTACAAACATGTTTTTTGACCGTTGTGCCCCGGGGTTTGTTCTGCAGGGAGGAGACGACGGGGCAACAGATCAGACGAACACAAGTCCTCCCATCAGGGGTTGGGATATAGCCAGCTACGTCGCAAGCAACCAGTTCAGTCCGCCGTTTCCGCATCAGGTTGACAGCGAATTCAGCGTCGGGCCGCTGATTCACAATCGTTTTGGCACGATTGCAATGGCACTCACTTCCGGAGAGTCTAATTCCGCCACCAGCGCCTTTTTCTTCAATTTAGTCGATAATTCAAGCAATCTTGACGCGCAGTATTTCACGGTTTTTGGACGAATACTCAATAATTCGAATGAGATGGTGTATTCGAATGTGCTGGCGTATTTTAACACATTGAGCAATGGATATGGCGCGGTCGCGCCAGCGGCGTTTTTAGATAATGGAGTGTCAAACACAATCCCGTCTCTAAACCTGCTGCCGGTCAATTACGTGGGAACAAACGCTCCGGCGGATGCGAATCTGGTTTTTTGTGATATTCAGTTGCCAACAAATGCGCCGGTTTATACGAATACGAATCTGCTCACGGTTTCGATCACCTCTCCAGCGGCCCCTGCGGCGGTGACTAATTTGCAGGGAACGGCAACCGACAACGTTGGCTTGGCAGCCGTGATCTGTGTTCTAACTCCGCAACCCGCAACAGACGGCACATATCCATATCCATATACGAATACGGCTCCTGTGACCAACTATGCGGTTGGGACCACTAATTGGTCGCTCAGCCTGAGCCCGGGCAGCTATGGCGCGAGCGTTCAGGCCCAGAACGGAGCCGGATATTTGAGCGCGCCGGCAACCAACCTGCTGACTGTTACGATAATTGTCACCAATGGCAATGGAACCGCTACCTTTACGAATAGCGCATCCAACATCCTCAACGCTGTCGGCTATCCTTTCCAGGAAGGCAGCGACTATGACTTGGTGGCCACGCCCGGCCCCAATGAATTGTTCTTTAGTTGGAATAACGAGTACGCGACTAATGACAACCCGGTACAAACCTATACGTTGGGTTATGGTCTGTTTACCGCGACGTTCATCTCGAATGGCATTCCAAACAGCATCGCCCTTACTTATCCAGAGGCAAATGCCGTGGTGAGCAACGGCACCTTCAATATTACCGGGACCATTTCCACCAGCATTGCATCGCCACCAGTGACCGTGACCTGCACGATCTTTTCCGAGTCAAGCGGGTTTTCAGTGACCCCTCCGATGACAACCATCGGCACGAACACCTGGTCGGTACTCGTGACTAATCTTGCGAGTGACTTCTATACTGTCGAGGTCACAGCGGTGGATTCGGCGAGCAACAGCACGGCGATCAGGGAAAATTTCAGCGTGGGAGTCCCCTTGGAATTGGTCATATTGGGCGATGGAACAGTTTCCGGTGTCACGAACGGGGAATACTTGCCAGTTGGAACAAATTTCCAGGTGATGGCAAACCCTGTCCCCGGGGAGTCGTCATTCTACGCATGGAATGATGGCAGCGACATTTTTACCAACTCGACGGAAACCTTCACGATGAGCAGCAATCTGACGCTAACCGCGGAATTCGTCTCGGAGGGTGCCGCAAAAGTCATTTCTTTCAGCTATCCCACGGCCAATGCCAAACTAAACACCAACACTTTTGCGCTGAAGGTAAAGCTTTCATCCAGCGCAAAGTCCGCCCAGGTCGTCTGTCAGATCTTTTCGCTGACGACAAGCAATGAGGTTGTGGCGCCGCTGACCCTGACAAAAACCAATGGCAACACTTGGTCGGCAACCTTGAGCAACCTCCCGCCCGATGAGTACGAGGTCGAAGCCGTGGCCACCTATGATATGAAGGGAAACAGCAACAGCTCAGCGGTTTCCGAGAGATTCTATGTGCTGGACTTCAAACAGGTGGAGGGGACCTACAGCGGCCTGTTCATTTGCTCCAGCGGCGGTCCTGTCACTCCGACCAATTCCGGTTTCTTCACATGTACGGTGGCGTCTTCCGGGTCGTTTAGCGGAAGGTTGCTTTTCCCTGCTTACAAGCCGATTTCAGTGGAAGGCTATTTCTATTACATTACTGGAGAAGGCCTTTTCTTCGTCGGTGAAAATGTCGAGACAGCCCGCCCCTTGGAGCTTCCGGGGAACCCTGCTGGTCTGGGCTACATGAGTTTGGACCTGACAAACGGAACCGATGAATTGACTGGATACGTCTTTGCGACAAACTTTAGCTGGTATTCTCAATTCACCTGCCACCGTTCGGTGACGAAACTTTCCGATGCCACGCCCGCCAAAGGAAAATATGTATTCAGCCTGGATCCAACGAACTGGCCCATTACCAACGGCTACGCCTCCCTTTCCGTAAGTGGCGGCGGGGTTTTGGCTTTGAGCGGCGCGCTGCCGGACGGGGCCTCGTTTTCGCAGTCAGCCGGGCTGGCCAAGGACGGCAGTTGGCCCCTCTATGTGATCCCCGCCGGTTACAAGACGAACGGAATGCTCATGGGCTTGGAGACCCGGCAAACTAACGGGTCGGGAAGTTACACAGGCCAGCTAAATTGGTATAAAGGGAACGGTGTTGGCACTTATTACACGAATGGGATTAATACAAATGTGAATTCGACGGGGACGAATTATGTTCCCCCAGCGACGGGCAACTACTCAATTGTTTTTTATGAGCGGACAAACAGCGTGCTTGCGAGCAATGAGCTGACGATGGCTCACACCAATGGCCAATTCAATCCGGGGAGCACGACGGACAAGCTGGCAATTTCCCTGTCCCCCAACGGAATTTTGACCGGACATTTTGTTGGCACCAACGGCGGCAAACCGCTCCAATTCAAGGGGGCTTTCTTTGGCCCCTCAGAAGACGAAAGCGGGTCCGGTTTCATTCTCGATGGCGACGGCCAGACAGGGTATTTTCTGCTGGAACCGCAATGATATGGTTTTGTGCCCATATTGGATGAAGAAATTTATCCAGATGCTTTGCGGCTTCTGTCTGGCGTTCGCTTTCCAGGCAACCGTCCCGGCGCAGACCATCACCAACCAGCCGCAGAGCGCCACCAACAACAACGGTGCCACCGCCACATTCACCGTCGGGGCCAGTAACGCAACGAGCTATCAATGGCAGTTCAACAGCACCAACCTGAACGACGGCACCATGAGCGACGGCGTGATTATCAGCGGCTCGGCCACCTCGGCGCTGACACTTGAAGATGTCACCACCAATGAGGCCGGAACTTACACGGTGGTTGTCAACGGTTCGGTGACGAGTTCTCCCCCGGCGGTATTGACCATCGTGCCTGGCACCATTGTTACATTCACCTTCTCCGGCTTGCTGACCAATGCGCCTGGCAGCAACATGCGGGTGCAGCTCTTCGATCACGACAAACCGGCGACGGTGGAGAATTTCATTCACTACATAACAGCAGGTGCTTTTACGAACATGTTTTTTGACCGGTGTGCTCCGGGGTTTGTTCTACAGGGAGGAGACGACGGGGCAACAGATCAGACGAACACAAGTCCTCCCATTAGGGGTTGGGATATAGCCAGCTACGTCGCAAGCAACCAGTTCAGTCCACCGTTTCCGCATCAGGTTGACAGCGAATTCGGTGTCGGGCCGCTGATTCACAATCGTTTTGGCACGATTGCAATGGCACTCGCTTCCGGAGAATCTAATTCCGCCACCAGCGCCTTTTTCTTCAACTTGGTCGATAATTCGGCCGAGCTTGACCAGCAATATTTCACGGTTTTTGGACGAATACTCAATAATTCGGATGAGATCGTGTATTCGAATGTGCTGGCGTATTTTAACACGGTGAGCAATGGATATGGCGCGGTTGCACCTGCGGAGTTTTTAGATAATGGAATGCCAACGACAATCCCGTCTCTAAATCTGCTGCCTGTCAATTACGTGGGAACCAACGCTCCGGCGAATGCAAATCTGGTCTTTTGTGATTTTTCCTTCCCGACATCTCCGCCGGCATATACGAATGCGAATCTGCTCGCGGTATCGATCACCTCTCCCGCACCCAACGCCGTCCTGACCAATGGCAACTTGATTATGCAAGGAACAGCAGGCGACAACATTGGGGTGGCGGTGGTGATCTGCGTTCTGACTCCGCAAGCCGCGACAGACGGGACATATCCATATCCATATACGAATGCAGCCCTTGTAACCAATTACGCCGTTGGAACCACCAATTGGTCGCTCGGCTTAAGCTTAGGCCCCGGCAGTTATGACGTGAGCGTTCAGGCCCAGAACGGAGCCGGATATTTGAGCGCGCCCGCAACCAACCTGCTGACTGTTACGGCAGTTGTCACCAATGGCAACGGAACTGTTACATTTACGAATGGCGCATCCAACACGCTCAACGCCGTGGGCTATCCTTTCCAGGACGACATCAACTATGACTTGGTGGCAACGCCTGGCTCCAATCAACTGTTCGTTAGCTGGTCAGCCGGGGGCAAGACTGTTGTCAACCCGGAGGTTTCCGTTGACAGGTCTAGTTATGAGGGTTTTGTATTGACCGCGAAATTCATCGCGAATGGCATTCCAAACGGCATTGCCTTTACCTATCCGGCGTCGAATGCAGTAATAAGCACTGATACATTCAACATCGCTGGAACTATTTCCAACGTTTTATTGACTCCGGTAAGCGTGACCTGCCAAATATACTCCACGACGACCTACCTGGCGGTCGGGCCGCCTCTGACGACCAGCGGCACGAACACCTGGTCCGTAACAGCGAGCAACCTTCCGAATGATTCCTATGTCGTCCAGGCCATGGCGGTGGATTCGGCGGGTGACAGCACTGTGATCAACGAAGGCTTCACTGTTGCGGAGATCAGCAGCCAGCCGCAGAACGTCACCGTCAACAACGCCTCCACCGCCACGTTCAGCGTCGTAGACAGCAATGCCTTGAGCTATCAATGGCAGTTTCAAGGCACAAACATCATCGGAGCAACCAATTCGACGCTGACACTGGAGGACGTGAACTCTAATCAAATGGGGGATTACACCGTAATTATCGACGGTTCGGTGACAAGCTCAAATGCGGAATTGACCGTCGTTCCCGGCACCATTGTCACATTCATTTTCTCCGGCTTTCTGTCCAATGCGGCTGGCAGCAACGTGCAGGTGCAACTTTTCGACCATGACAAACCGGCGACGGTGGAGAATTTCATCCACTATATAAGCTCGGGGGCTTTTACGAACATGTTCTTTGAACAATGCATCCCGGGGTCCATCCTCCAAGGTGGAGACTATGGCGCATCGAATCGCACGGACACAAACCCTCCGCTTTATGGTTGGGACATTCAGACTGAATTTACCATGGCAACCAATCAGAATCCGCCGTTTCCGCCTCAAGTTGACAGCGAATTCAATGTCGGGCCGCTGATTCATAATCGCTTTGGCACGATTGCAATGGCACTTGGTTCCGGCTCCAATTCCGCCAGCAGCGGCTTTTTCTTCAATCTGGCCGATAATTCAGCCGAGCGTGACCCGCAAAGTTTCACGGTGTTCGGCCGCATTCTGGACGGGACGGGCACGAATGTGCTGGAGTATTTCAACACATTCGCAAAAGGAAGCGGCATAGCCACAAATGGAGAGTTGATTGATGATGCGTTGCAGATCACAAACGAGACGATCACAAATCTGCCAGTCAATTACGCGGGAACCAACGCGCCGGCGAATGCGAATCTGGTCTTTTGTGGTTTCCAGTTGCCGACGAATACACCAGTATATACCAATCTGCCCACGGTTTCGATAACTTCTCCCGGACCCAACGCCGTCCTGACCAATGGCAACCTAGTTATGCAAGGAACAGCAACAGACGATGTGGCGGTGGCAGTGGTGATCTGCATTCTGACTCCACAAGCCGCGACAGACGGGACATATCCATATCCATATACGAATGCGGCCCCTATAACCAATTACGCCATGGGAACCACCAATTGGTCGCTCAGCTTAAGCTTAAGCCCGGGCAGTTATGACGTGAGCGTTCAGGCCCAGAATGGAGCCGGGTACCTGAGCGCGCCGGCAACGAACCTGCTGACTGTTACGGTTGTTGTCACCAATGGCAGCGGAACTGTAACTTTTACGAATGGCGCGCATACCAACCTCAACGCCGTGGGCTATCCTTTCCAGGACGGCATTACCTATGACGTGTTGGCTACAGCCGGGACTAATCAATTGTTCGTTGATTGGACTGCCAGCGAGGGGACTAATGTCAACCCGGAAGTATCCTTCAGCATGTTTAATGGTTTTGTATTGACTGCGACGTTCATCTCGAATGGCATTCCGAACAGCATCGCCTTTACCTATCCGGCGTCGAATGCCGTGATAAGCACCAACGGGTTTAACATCACCGGGACCATTTCCAATGTTTCATCGACTCCAGTGCTCGTGACCTGCACGATCTTTTCCGAGCCATACGGATTTTCAGTGACGCCGCCGCTGACGAACAGCGGCACGACAAATTGGTCAGTGGCCGTGATGGATGGTCTTGCAACCGGCTCCTATACAATCCAGGCCGTGGCGGTGGATTCGGCAGGTGACAGCACGGTGATCGCCGAAAACTTCAGTGTGGCGCCGAATGCCCCCTTGCAGTTGAATATAGCGGGGCCTGGAACTGTCAAGGGCGCCACCAACGGCGAGCCTTTCCCGGTTGGATCAACTTTTCAGGTCACGGCGATTCCCGACCCGGGGCGGTATGCGTTCTACGCATGGTATGATGGGACCGGGTTTTCCCTGAACCCGGTGCAAACGTACACCATGGCCGGCGGTTTGGCGCTGACGGCGATATTTGTCACGAATAACATTTCCAATCTGATTGCGTTTACCTATCCGGCGGCAAATGGCATAATAGGCACCGGCGCTTTCAATATCACCGGCACTATTTCCAACGTGGCATCATCGGCGCAAGTGGCCATGACGTTCCAAATCTTTTCCACGACAAACATGCTCTCGGTCAGTCAATTGTTTCAGACGAGTGCCGCGGCAAATTGGTCAGTGGGAGCGCCCAGCCTTGGCGTTGGCTCCTATACACTCGTGGCAACAGCGGTGGATCCGGCAGGGGACAGCACGCTGGCCAGCGAAGACTTCACGGTGCAGTATGCCGGCGCTTTGCGGTTGATTACAGTGGGCAAAGGGAGCGTTTCGCCCGTTACAAACGGGGAAATGTTGCCCCTGGGAACAAATTTCGAGGTGAGGGCAGCCCCCGCATCGGGGCAGGTGTTTTACACATGGAATAATGGCACGCAGATTTCCACCAACGCGACGCAAACCTACACAATGGCCAGCGGATTGACGCTGACGGCGACGTTCATCCCGAGCAATACGGCAAAAGGCATCTCTTTCACCTATCCGGCGGCCAATGCCCTGTTAAGCACCAACACGTTTCCGCTGAAAGGAAGGATTGCGCCCGGCTTCAAGCCCGCCGGGATAACCTGCCAGGTTTTTCAGACAAACGGATTGGCCATTGGTCCGCCACTGACGACGAGCGGCACGACGACTTGGTCGGTAACGGTGACCAATCTCCCCGGGGGCTATTATACCGTGGAAGCGGCGGCTACCAACGGGGCGGGCATGAGCACAGTTATTTCCGAAAACTTCGTTGTGCTGTCTTGCGCAGCGGCGGCGGGAACGTACAGCGGCCTGTTCATCTGCACCAACGGCCCCGTGGCTCCGACCAATTCCGGCTTCCTGACTTTTACCGTGGAGCCAAGCGGATTGTTTAGCGGAAAGCTGATGTTCCCCGCTTACGCGCCGATTCCCATATATCCAACTTACTTCGATAATATCGGTTTCACCACCGGATATTTTCCAATCGTCATTGAGAACTTTCACGGGAACCCTCTGAACGGGGCCATCAATTTGGATTTGAACAGCGGAACCGGTGTTGCGATTGGAACAATTTTTTCGGATGCCTGGTCCTCTGAACTGATTTGCTACCGCGCGGTCACGAAACTTTCCACCAACACCACGCCCGCCACGGGCAAATACATACTCAACCTGCAGCTTGGGAACCCAACGAACGGACCTGGCACCAATGGCTACGCGGCGCTTGTCATTGGCAGCAGCGGCGCCATCGCGTTGAGCGGCGCCCTGCCCGATGACACCACGTTCTCGGAATCGGCCAGGGTTTCCAAGGACGGCATTTGGCCCCTTTACGCGATCCCTGCCGGTTACAAGACCAACGGAATGCTCCTCGGGTGGGAGATTTTCAGCAACTCGAGTTGCAGCGGACGATTGTATTGGTATAAAGCTCCGAACATCGGCGCTTATTATTCGGGCGGCGTTGGTGTTGCCAGTAATATGCCGCTGAATTCGACGGGGACAAAGTACTCGCCCCCTGCGACGACCAACTACTCCATGGTATTTCAAGAAGGGACAAACAGCGTGCTTGCGAGCAATGAGCTGACGGTGACCAGCACCAACGGCCAATTCAAGCCGGTCAACCCGACTGACAAATTGGCAATTTCCCTGTCCGCCAACGGAGTTTTGACCGGACATTTTGTCACCAACAACGACGGCAAAGCGCTCCAATTCAAGGGGGCTTTCTTTGGCCAGACACAAGGCGGTTCCGGGTTCATTCCCGATGGCGGCGGACAGACAGGTTGCTTTGAACTGGAGCCTGACCCGCGGTAATTCAGGCGATGGCGCCCAAAACGGCTTGCACCCATGACCACGCTGCTGATTGCCACGCGCAACGCGAACAAAGTCCGGGAGATTTGCCGGATTTTGGGCGGGGATGTTCGTTGTCTGACATTGAACGATTTCCCCGGCGCGCCCGTCGCCGTCGAGGACGCCGAGACCTTTGCCGGCAACGCCACGGGGAAGGTTTTGTCCCTGGCCGAATGGCTGACGAAGAATCCGGAGCCAGTGTTCAGAGCGGTTGCGGCGGAAGAGCCGTTCTACATCGTGGCCGATGATTCCGGCTTGGAAGTGGATGCGCTGAATGGCGCTCCCGGAGTCCACTCGGCGCGATTTGCGGGCCGGGAGGCGGCCAGGGCCGCCAATTCCCCGGATGCAGCCAACAACGCCAAGTTGCTTCGATTGCTGGAAGGCAGGCCGGCGCAAGAGCGTAGCGCCCGGTTCCGTTGCGTGTTGGCGGTCCTTCGTCTGGTCTTCTCCGCGGAGTCCCGGCGCGCTCTTCCTTTTTCCCCGAGCCAGATCATTCTGCTTGACGGAGTTTGCGAAGGGAGCATTGGCGGGATGGCGTTGGGCCGGAGCGGTTTTGGGTATGATCCACTGTTCGTGCCCAAGGATTGCGCGCAGACCTTTGCTGAATTGGGGGATGAGATAAAGAACAAGTTGAGCCATCGCGCGCGCGCCTTGGAAAAGCTCAGGCAATTTATCGGCAAAGAGCTTTGTTGACCGTGTTCGCCATCCGGGCGACGGAACACCGGCTTGGGGGGCACATTCCCGATGTTCGGGGTTGCAAGAGCATTTGCCGGCCTTCGGTTTGACCCGCGTCAGGTGTCCAAATTGCTTTTCCGACTGAACAACAATCGGACACTTTCCTGCTGTCCCGCCGGCTGACGAGGGCGTTTCGCCCGGCAAAAGGGCTTTTGGGGGCCGTGGCACGGGAGATGCAAGCATGAAGGCAAATGACGAACAAATCGATAGTGGTTCAGAGCTTATTTGCCGCAACATTGTTTGTCCTGGGCACGCCCGGTTTGGCGCTGACCAATTCGTGGCCCCATAACTATTCCAGCGGCCTCCAGGTCGCCCTCCAAATAGAAGACGACCTTTACAATTCGCTGGACGCCAAATACCGGAGCAGGCTGCAAGCGGAGCGAGCAGCCAAGGCCGCCTTGGAGGCGCAGGCGAAGGCGGTTGTGGAAAAGAACGACAAGAATAAATCGCTGTATGAGGCTTCCGTCTCCGCCGGCTTTGTGGATTTGATCAACCATATTGCCCATGCCAAGGCCATTGACAGAATCCAGCCGGGGTATTTTGACCAATACATGTCCGGTTTGGCCCGTGAGACTGCGAACGGAGATCCGCCCCAGGCGCCCAATATAGCGGAGGACCGTTATTGGAACGATCGTGTCATGACCGATCAGGCCAGCTATTTCAATCAGATGATGGGCATGACCATGGCCATCAACCTTTCCCACCGTTATCTCGGCCGGTTCGACGAATATGCCGGCATGATGCAGCCCGGCAAATTGGTTCCCATCAATAATCTTCTCACCCCCGGCGAGTGGGACAAGGGCGTCAGGGCCGCCGCCGTCAATTCGCTCAATTGCGCCCTTGGAACCGAGGGGGCCAAAGCGCTTTTTGATGCCATTGACAAAATGCCGCGGCGACCGGCTTGGACGGCCTATTTCGTGCCGCAAAACATCGACATCAAGAGACTCAACAAACAGTTGGGCAAATATGAGGTTGCCTTTTTCCGCGGCGGGTTGAACTAGTTATTGGAACACCGTTTCCTCGTTTTCGAGGAAGCCTTGCAAATGGCGCAGGCGGGTGGGGTGGCGCATTTTGCGCAACGCCTTGGCTTCGATTTGGCGAATGCGCTCGCGCGTCACGCTGTATTGCCGGCCAATTTCTTCCAGGGTCCGTTCGTAGCCGTCCACCAGGCCGAAACGCATTTCGACAATCTTGCGCTCGCGCTCGGTCAAGGTGGCCAGAACGTCGCTCAAAGTGTCCTTGAGCAAACTGTAACTGGTCACGTCCGAAGGATTGGCCGCCTTTTTGTCTTCGATGAAATCCCCAACGCTGGCGTCATCGCCGTCGCCCACGGGCGCCTGGAGCGAAACGGATTGCTGAGCCATTTTGAGGATGGCGCGGACGCGTTCGACGGGAAGATTCAGTTCGTCGGCGATTTCCTCCGGCTCGGCCTCGCGGCCCAGTTCCTGCATGAGGCGCTTCTGGACGCGCATGAGGCGGTTAATGACCTCAATCATGTGAACGGGAATGCGGACGGTGCGGGCCTGGTCGGCCACGGCGCGGGTAATGGCCTGGCGAATCCACCAGATGGCGTAGGTGGAGAATTTGTAGCCGCGCTGATATTCGAATTTTTCGACGCCTTTCATCAGGCCCATGTTGCCTTCCTGGATGAGGTCCAGAAAGGAGAGGCCGCGATTGGTGTGCTTCTTGGCGATGGAAATGACCAGGCGCAAATTGGCGGCGGCCATTTCGCATTTGGCGTCATCGGCCCGGGTGGCGGCCTTCTTCATGGCGCTGTGGTCGGCCAGGAACTGGCGGTGGGGCATGCGGACAAATTTTTCCAGCGCGGCCAGTTTGGCGTGTTCGGCGGTCAATTGGGCGGTTCTGGACGCGGACTTGCGGCGCTTCTCCAATTCCTGGATGGAGCGGAGAGTGGATTGAAGCTGATCGGCGGCATTGTCCGAAACGAGCATGATTTCCTCGGCCACTTTGGGTTTGTAATAGAATTTCGGAAAACAGGCCTGGAGGGCGTTGTGCAGGCGCTGAAAATTCCTCACGAAGCGCGGGGGCGCGGGCCTGGCGCCGGACGGGCGGCATTGTTCGTAAGCTTTGTCGAGTTTTTGATCCAGGTCGCGCGCGCGGCGGACGAGCCGGCGCAGGATAGTCAGATGACTGGCGCGGCTTTCCACTTTCTTATCAACAATCACCCGGTCAAAGCGTTCGCGGGGCGGGTCCGAGAGCAGCTTCTCGGCCAGCGCGATGTGTTCCTTGCCTGTAAAACCGAATCCAAACAAAATGCGGCGGGCCTCCGTTTCGCCTTCCTCGATTCGTTTGCAAATTTCCACTTCCTGTTCGCGGGTGAGCAAAGGGACTTTGCCCATTTGGCGCAGATACATTTGGACGGGATCGTCCAGGATATCCAAGCGGCTTTCCTCCGCTTCTTCCTCCGGTTCAGGCGCCTTGGGGCGCTCCAGGTCGGGCGCTTCAACGATCTCGACTTCAAAGCCGCGCAGCTTGGAATAAACGGTGTCCAAAAGCTCCGGGGAAACGATTTCATCCGGGATCGCGTCATTGATGTCGTCGTAGGTGACATACCCCTGGTCCTGAGCCAGGCGGAGCAACTCTTTGATCTTTTCAACGATAATGGGAGAATCGCTCGTGATGGCGTCGGGCGACGCGGCGACAACCGTCGCGGCAGGTTGTGGCGGTTGAAGACCTCCGTTGGAAGGATGCCCCCCCCCGTTTTTGGACTTGGATTCGCCTTTGATTGGCGTTTGCAGGGTAAAGCGAGCCTCTTTAATCCCCCGTTTCCTGGGCAAGGAATTCGGAACGTTTCTTCCACCATTGACCCGAATGATTCTCTTTCGCAACATAATAATCGGACACCAATTCGGTGCTAAGGTTCATTAATAACCCCGCGGAAACCGCCCGCGGCGATTACTGAATAAACACGGACACTTCTCCTGTTTTGGTTGCTCTTTTGAGTCAAAACTCCAAGAACCGGAAGACCGCCTCGATGTAGGATACATATTCAGGGGTTTTCTGTCAAAGGGAACACGCAAAAAAATCTCAAATATGGCAATTATATGACGATTTTTCAGCACGTAAGTTATTAATAACAAGCATGTTATATCAGAATGCAGTTTTTTGAAGATTTTTTCATGGTTTGGAGGGCTGCCGAGGGGTCCAAAACGCCAATTTGGGCGGGGACCTGCTTGCTTTTGCACCATATCCGTGGTCGAATTTCTCCTTTTCATGGGAAGATTGAGGTGTTCCCGCGGGCGGCGTCGAGGTCGGGGAAAAGATAGATTTTGCCGCAAGAGGGCTGTTCGTGACCAGCCCGCAAGGCCAGCGCCAGGGCCGTGCAACGGTCCGCGCCCGTTTCAATCGTGGCCGAAGTATGGCGATTTGCTCCGGCGTGCTCATCTTTGCCAACTCCAGCACCTCGACCGTCTGGGCCACGTCGCCCAACTGCGCATTGGACCAGCAAACCGCCAACTCATGGCGACGCCCGAAATCGATCCCCATGTCGATGGAGAATTGGAGTTTGGCGTCCCAATATCCGGCTGGCACGGTGGCCGTGGCTTGGAAGCTCTCGCAAGAGGCGATCAATTCGTAAGGCAGCAGGATCGCTTGAACATCCAGGAATTGGCATTCAAATTCCTGCGCCCAGCCTTCGGGATCATCCACCGCCGCCTTGAGTTCCTCGATGTCCAGCGGCAATCCTTCTTTGACGGCGGTGTAAATGTCCACGAAATGACAACTCCAAGGAGAAGCAGCCCCAGAGTTAAGATTATGGCTTACCCGGCTGGAAGTTTTTCCAGGAGGCCGGCGGCGGGTTCGTAACCTTGCGCGGCGGCGCTTTCAAAACAACGCCGCGCCGCCGCGATGTTGCCAAAGGCCTGGTAAAAAACGCCGAGGTTGTAATTCGCCAGAAACGTGCCGCTGCCATGCACGCTTCTGCGTCTTTCGTCCTCGCCCAGCGCAAGGCATCGCTGAAAACTCTGTTCAATCCCCGGCAGTTCGGAAACGTATCTGGCCGGATTGCTCCGGATCAGGTTCATGAAGAACAAACCGCGAACGAGAAAAAAATCCGGGAAGTCGCCGAGATATTTCTCCGCCCTCGCCACCACCTGGATTCCCGCCTCGAATTTTTTCAATTCAATGATCGTGTAGAGAAGATCCACCGCGATGTTTGGCGCCGACGGGTCGCCGGGTTTCACCCGCGCGAACGCTTTTTGCAGACAGCCGAACGCCTTTTCCGGCTGGCCGATGGCATTGTATTCCGAGGCCAGTTGAAAAAGGAAATACACGTTGTCCGGATCGCGCTCCAGTTCCACCAGGAGCAATTTCATGTTGCGATCCCCCTTTTTATGAATATCAAGATACCCGTCGTGCCACAATTCGCCGCGAAGATTCACGCGCGGCAGGGGCGAAATCAGTTGCTCGTGAATTCGTCCTTCATAATGCGCGCCGCGGGGAAAGAGCCGCGGAGTCATGCAGTGCGCGCGAAATGTCCGGCCGTTGCGGCGGAAATCGCTCACTTGTTGCACCCAGCCAACCGCCGGGTTGCCGCGCCTGAACACGGGAATTTCTTTTGCAAGGTTTTCGCCCACCCACTCATCTGCGTCCAAAACGAGAATCCAATCACCGGTGGTTCGATTGATGGCGAAATTTCTGGCCGCGGCAAAATCGTCAACCCAGTGGAAATTCGAGATTTTAGCTCCGAATTCGCGGGCAATTTTTGTCGTGTCATCCGTCGAGCCGGTGTCGGCGATCACAATTTCGTCCGCGATTCCTTTTGCGCTTTGGAGACATCGGGCCAGACAGCGCGATTCGTTTTTGACAATCATCGCCAGCGACAAGCTTGGATTTGGAGCAGGCACGGGTCAATAATCCGCGAGCATCAATAAAATGCAACACGGACATTTTGTCTTGAAAACGCCGCCAGGGGCAATTCCTTGTCGCCCGCCGAATCTCCATGAGGCTGATCGCCTTTCAAGAGGCCATAGATGGCGTGATCCGCGAAGTGGTCATGGAGCCATTCGGCCCCGCGAATGACGCCCTCAAACGTGAAGCCGAGACGTTCAGGAATGCCGCAACTGCGGGTGTTCCTGCTCGCGCACTCGATGGTGACGCGGTTCAATTTAAGCGTGTTGAAGGCGTGCGATACAAATGCCCGGCAGGCAGCCGTCATGATGCCCCGCCCTTGATGGGCTTCATCCAGCCAATAGCTCAACACGGTGGAGCGATTCAACCAATCAATATTCAAATGGTTGATCACGCCGCAGAGTTCCCCTTCATGCCAGATGCCGGCATGAAATCCCCGGTTTTTGGAGAGTTGTTGCAGCCATTCAGTGATGAAGCGGTCCAGATCCGTGGCGGACCGTACGAGATCAATCCACGGATGCCATGGCCGCAAGTGGTTCCGGTTGGCATCCATGACCTTGAAAAGCTCCCGGCAGTGCGGATGCTGAATCAACCGCAACTCGATCTGCCCATTAATTTTGTGAGAAAACATGGTCCAACGCACCCGTTAAGTGAGGTCAGGCCATGACATTGAGGACAGAGTCAGCATCGTCGGAAGGACTGGACGTGGTCGCAGTTGAGGCCGCCGTTTGAGTAGTGTCAGATTCACCAAAGCCGTGGTGATGATGATGGCGATGGGATTTGCCGGCTTCGGTTCCCTGGAGGTCATTTTCCAAACTGGCATAAGCCTTCTGCGCGTCCGAAAGATTGCCGGATTCCAGGGCGCTGACCAGGCTTTGATAGTCCGTATTGGCTTGGGTGTTATTGCCAAACGGTTGATGGGTTGAGGTCTGCGAATTGCCCGGCAGGTCTTGTTGGAATGTTGCCAGCGCACTTTGGGCGTCCGAAAGATTGCCGGATTGGAGAGCGCTGCCGATGGCATTGAAATCGTTTACGAATTGGATAAAAGCGTTTAGGTTCGTGCTCTGGTAAGGATTAGTTGTCGAAGATGCGCTGGATATGCTGCTCATAGATGTTTCAGTGTCTCATTGAATCTGCGTTCATAGGGCAATTTTTGCTCTTTTGCCTTATTTATGTCGGATGGAATTGGCCGGGACTTGAGAAATTCGTGGCAAAAACCCCGGTTGTTGCCTGAAAGGGCTTGGCATGTTGTCTGCTTATTTCCCTGTAATGGTCTTAAAAGGATCCCAAGAGTGGTTGTTCAGGGCAGGTTTTGCGTGTCCGATGCCTCCGCTTATCCCATGGGCGGCTGTTCCGGGCAGATTTTGCCCATTGTCGCCCCAAACACTTTAATACTTTTCATGCGTGGCACGCTCTCCTCTCCCCGCCCGGTTGCCGGCAATCGTCGCCGGCTTCTTGAGAATGCCCGTCAGCATCTCGGACAACGGCGTCCCTTGGAAGCCGCCAAGGCCTATTTCGGGGTGCTGGCGGAGGAGCCGGATTGTGTGGAAGCGCTCGGGCAGTTGGGAAGCCTGCTTTTTCAATTTAAGCGATACGGGGAATCGCTGGAGTGCCTCCAGAAGGCCGGGCGCATTGCACCCAAGACGCCCAAGCTCAATCTGCTGATGGGTGCGGTGCTCAGAGAACTGGGGCGGTTGGAGGAATCCGCCGCCTGCTGCCGGCGCGAAATCCGGCTTTTGCCATCTGATGCCGATGCTCATTACAACCTGGGCCTGGTTCTGCAATCCCTGGGACGGGCTGGGGAGGCGGTCGAGTCCTTCCAGCAGGCGATGAGGTTGCGCCCCGGCTATGTGGATGCCATGGTGGGCGCGGGAACGGCTCTGCGCCAAAGGGGCGATGCCGAGGCCGCGCTGGATAGCTTTGAACGCGCCATAGACCTTGAGCCGGCCAATGCCAAGCCGCACTGGGAGTTGGGCACCACCCTGCTTTCGCTCGGCCGGTTTGAACGTGGCTGGAAGGAATACGAGTGGCGCTGGAAGTTGAAAGATTTCACAATCCCTCCCGCCCGCTTCAAGCAACCGCTTTGGGACGGGAAGGATCTTGGCGGGCGGCGCATTTTGTTGCATTGCGAGGAGGGCTTTGGCGATATAATCCAGTTTTGCCGTTATGCCAGCTTGGTGGCCGACCGGAACGGCGAGGTGATTCTGGGCTGCCCTGAACCGGTGCGCCCGGTGCTGGAGACGATCCGCGGGGTCAGGGAGGTGGTGACCAGCCGGCGGGACTTGCCGCAATTCGACACGCACGCGCCATTGACGAGCCTGCCGGCAATTTTTGCCACGACTATGGAGACCGTTCCCCGGGAGATTCCTTACCTGCGCGTTCCCCCCCAAGACCCGTCGTCACCCCGATGGGTGAACGAATTGCCGGGGCTGAAAGTGGGGTTGGTTTGGGCCGGGTCTCCGACGAATCGGAATGGGAGGAACCGCTCCCTGCGCTTGGACTTTTTCGGGCCTGTTCTGGATCTGCCAGGCATCCACTGGCACAGCCTGCAGTTCGGCGGGGCGGCGGACGAACTGGCGATGACGGCGTTTGCCGTCCGCATTGCGGATTTGGGGCGTCGTTTCACCAGCTTTGGCGACACTGCCCAAGCCATTGGGGAGTTGGATCTGGTCATCTCGGTGGATACGTCCGTGGCCCATTTGGCCGGAGCTTTGGGCAAACCGGTTTGGACCTTGCTGCCCTTCGAGGCGGACTGGCGGTGGATGATGCAGCGGGAGGATTCTCCGTGGTATCCAACCATGCGTTTGTTTCGCCAAACCTCCCCCGGGGACTGGCCGGGGCTTTTGGAGCGGGTGCGCCGGGAGTTGGCCGCCATGCCCAAAAGGAACGGCGGAGATTGATTCCGGAGGGTTTCTCAGGCTTTCAGGTTGAGGATGTTGTCGATGGATCGCGCCGCGGCGCCGCCCTGGGCCGCGGTTTTGGTGACATCCACGCCGTTATTTGCGATCTCAGAGTGGGTGAAAGGACGATGGGCGCGGGCAGTGGACAGGCTGGCGCCAGACTGCCCGGCGGCTTGAATATCCTGCTCCAAAGTGGCAAACGCCCTTCGGGCGCCAGTCAAGTCGGCGGACTTCAAAGCGCTGCCTAAGACCTGCAAATCCTTGCCCGCCTGTGTGCCCGGGCCAAACAGGCTGGCCGGCCCCGCCGTCTGGGGGGTTTGCCGGACATCTTGCAGGAAGGCTGCAAAAGCAGTCTGCGCGCCGGCAAGGTTGCCTGCCTGAAGGGTGCTTTGCAGCGTGGTAAAATCCTGGCTGCGCTGGGCCATGGAGGAAACAGCGGTCACATTCATAAAATATCTCCCATCATTAACATCGCCAGAAGTGATCGGCAGCCTGCCGGGAATACTTTAGGGGATTACAGAAAATAATTATCAAGTGAAATGGTAAAGTATGCCGCCGTCCTGCCGATGGCCCAATTAGAATAGAATGGCGATTGGCAGCCACAAAGGGCCAATGGGGAAAACTGGTGAAGCCCGCAATCGAAATTCACCACATGGCAAGGATTGCCGTGCAGCAAAAACTCCCCGCAAGGGGTGACTCAAGGAAAAGAGTTAGTTATGGTAATAAATACGAACATCGCGGCGCTCGACGCCGCAAATGACCTCAATCAGTCAAACAGCGCGCTGAATGCGTCACTGGCGCGGCTTTCCACAGGCTCGCAACTGGTGACTGCGGCTGACAATCCCGCCGGTTTGGCGGAATCGATCAGCCTCAACGCGCAAATCGGCCAGACCAATGCAGCCAACGGCAACGTCAGCAACGCCATCTCGTTCCTGCAAACCCAGGATGGGTATCTGCAACAGGTGGGTGCGGCGCTCGATCAAATGGCCTCGTTGGCTGTCGAAGCGCAGGACGGCACCATATCCAGCACCCAAGCGCAGGACTATCAGAAAGAGTTCGCGGCCCTGGGCTCTTACATCAGTGCCACCGCATTGCAAACCTTCAACGGCGTAAGCCTCTTCAGTTCGGCGGGCTTGTCGGTGACCACCGATGGCAGCGGCACTCCCTACGTTACGGGTTACGTTGCCCTGGGCGCAGGGAACTACTCCACTGCGGTTCAGGCCGACATCTCCACCAGCACCGGCGCGGTCACGGCCTTGTCGGATGTGACGGCGGCGATCTCGACATTGGGCACCGACCGTGCCAGCGTGGGCGCGGCTGAAGAGCGCCTGCAGTACACCGGCCAGGCGCTGACCGTGCTGGCCACCAACCTCACTGCCGCCAACAGCCAGATCAGCGATGTGGATGTGGCGTCGGAGAGCACCAAGTTCGCCAAGGAGCAGATCCTCGTGCAATCAGGCACGGCGATGTTGGCGCAGGCGAATCAAAATCCGCAAAACGTGTTGAAACTCATCGAGAACTTGTAAGAGAATGAGTTATTGACCCGGTAAACTGACTCGGGCGGCGTTCGCGCCGCCCGAGTTTTGTCATTCCGGGTGGAATCGGCTTGAAGCGGTTCCTAATGCAGTAAAGAAACCACATCGCCGGAAGGGATCGGCAGCCCATGCCGGAAACACTCCGGGGGATTGCAAAAGCAATCCTCATCAGAAATGGCTAAAGTATTCCGCCGTCCTGCCGATACGTCATTCAAATGGCGATTGGCGGCCACGAAAGGCCAATGGGGAAAACTGGTGAAGCCCGCAATCGAAATTCACCACAAGGCAAGGATGGCCCTAAAGTAAAAACTCCCCGCAAGGGGTGACTCGATGGAAAGAGTTAGTTTATGGTAATCAATACAAACATCGCGGCCCTCGACGCCGCCAATGACCTCAATCAGTCAAACAGCGCGCTGAATGCATCGCTGGCGCGGCTCTCCACAGGGTCGCAACTGGTGACTGCGGCTGATAATCCCGCCGGTTTGGCGGAATCGATCAGCCTCAACGCGCAAATCGGCCAGACCAATGCGGCCAACGACAACATCGGCAACGCCGTCTCGTTCCTGCAAACCCAGGATGGGTATCTGCAACAGATCGGCACGGCGCTGGATCAAATGGCCTCGTTGGCCATTGAAGCGCAGGACGGCACCATATCGAGTTCCCAAGCGCAGGACTATCAGAAGGAGTACGCCGCCCTGGGCTCTTACATCAATGCCACGGCGTCGCAAACCTTCAACGGCGTGAGCCTGTTCAGTAACGCGGTCTTATCTGTGACCACCGATGGCAGCGGCGGCTACTACTTGATGAACGGCGTTGACCTGGGCCAAACGAGTTCATATTACACTGCGGCCAATGCCGACATCTCCACCAGCACCGGCGCGACCACGGCCCTGTCGGATGTGACGCTGGCGATCTCGCAATTGGGCACCGACCGTGCCGGCGTGGGCGCGGCTGAAGAGCGCCTGCAGTACACCGGCCAGGCGCTGACTGTGCTGGCCACCAACCTCACCGCCGCCAACAGCCAGATCAGCGATGTGGATGTGGCGACGGAGAGCACCAAGTTCGCCAAGGAGCAGATCCTCGTGCAATCAGGCACGGCGATGTTGTCGCAGGCGAATCAAGATCCGCAAAACGTGTTGAAACTCATCGAGAACATATAAGAGGACGAGTCACGGATTCGGCAATCCAACTCGGGCGGCGTTCGCGCCGCCCGAATTCCGCCGATTCCGGGCGGGATCGTCTTGATGCGGTTCATAATGCAGTAAAAGAAAGAGAATCGGCCTATGTCAGCGACCAGTAGCACCGGCAATTCCACAACGGCCGACGTTCTGGCGATGTCCGGCCTGGCTTCCGGCATTAACTGGACATCCATCGTCAACGAAATGCTCACCGCAGAGGCCGCGCCCGAGACGCAGATGAACGCCGAGGAGACGGCCGATCAAAACAAGAAGACCGCCTATCAAACCATCGGAACTGATTTAACCACTCTCAAAACTGACGCCACCACCCTGAGCAACCCGGATTTTTTTGGGACGCGGACGACCTCAGTTTCCGAGCCCTCAGTCGCCAGCGCCACAGCCGCCTCCGGCACTTCCCTGGGCACTTATACCTTCGATGTCACCCACCTGGCCAGCGATTCAGTGTGGGAGGGGTCCACTGCCAGCGCCCCACTCAACCCCAGCAGCGATGTCAGCGGCCTGGTCTTGAGCAGCGCCGGTTTCGCCACCCCCGTCACTGCGGGCACTATCACGGTCAACGGCCAGACCATCACGATTTCCACCAGCGATACTTTGCAGGACGTTTTTAACAATATTTATGCCGCCACCGAGAACGGCCCGAACGGCGCGGCCGGCGCGGTCACCGGCAGTTATATTCCCTTGAGTAATGGCACGGGGGACGAGATCGAGCTGTCCAGCGGCCATCCCATTACTCTGGGCAGCGACACGGACACCAGCAATTTCCTGCAGGTCGCGGAACTCTATAACAATGGCACCGACAGCGTGACTAGCGCCGCCGCCCTGGGCGGTGTCAATTTGAGCAGCAACATGGATGAAGCCAACACCTCCATCCCGATCCAGGATGGCGGTTCGGGGGACGGTGAATTCCTCATCAACGGAGTGCAGATCGATTACGATGCCTCAACCGACAGCATATCAGATGTCTTGCAGCGGATTAACGATTCCGCCGCGGGAGTGACGGCCACTTACGACTCGGCGAACAACTGTTTCGAACTTACCGATACAAGCCCGGGGGACGTGGGCATCTCGCTCCAGGATGTCACCGGCAATTTTTTGAAGGCGACCGGCCTGTCAGCCGGGCAGTTGCAAGCGGGGAACAATCTTGAATACACCATCAACAGCGGGGACCCGTTGACCAGCCAATCCAACACCATTGATGCGGGGTCCTCCGGCATCACCGGATTGTCCATCACTGCTCTGGGCGAAGGCATCACCACCATCACGGTCGGCAGTGACACCTCGACCATTTCTTCGGCGATCAGTTCTTTTGTGACGGACTACAATGCCGTCCAGAACTACATCAGCAGCCAAACCATCTCCACCACCAGTTCCACGGGCACTGTCACGCCGGGACTGTTGACCGGTGACATGGATGTCGAGAATATCGCGTTCAGTTTGCGGCAGATGGTGGATGCCACGCCTTCCGGCGGGACCACGGGGGTCGAGAACCTGAACGATCTGGGCATAGAGTCCAACGGAAATGATAACACCCTGTCGCTTTCCGACACCACAACACTGAACAGCGCGCTGACCAACAATCTGAGCGCAGTTCAGAGTTTATTCACCAATTCCACGACCGGCCTGGCCACGACCCTGGGCACCTATCTAACCGGCGTCACCGGCTCCAAGGGCGTGCTGGCCACCGATGAGTCCAGCATGACCAGTGAGGCCAAATCCATGGCGACCAGCATCAGCACACTACAAGCAAAGATCGCCAATGACCAAACAACGCTGGACAATGAGTTTGCCGCCATGGAAACCGCCATAGAAAGCATCAATACGGACAAGCAGTTTCTGAACGACTATTTTAACAGCTCAGGCTCCAGCAGCCAATCCGCGCCCAACGCGGCTGGATCAGGTTAAAGTATTCCACATCATGAAAAAAGGCTGGTTCAAACTTGGACGGAGAGAGCGCGGTTTAAAGCCCTGGTTGTTCTGCTGCATCATGACGGCTGTCCTGTCCGTCGGTTGCCATGTCCTGCCGCCGTTTCCGAATGCAGTTCAGGACATGGGTCCCCGCTATCGGCCCACCAACATCTATCGCCGGACCAATTCGCTTCCTGCTCAAATCAAGCGCGTTGCGGTATTGCCGCTCGTCACCCCCGCATCCACGGCATTCCTGGAGGCCGGCGTGGAAACCCTCGGGCCGCTCCTCTACGCGGAACTGGAGAAGTGCAAACGGTTTGAAGTGATTCCGGTTTCGCCCGAGCAATTGAGGCAATGGACGGGCCGGACCGGATGGCGAACAGACGAGCCGTTGCCGGAGGATTTTTTTGGGCGCGTGGGCCAAGCCACCGGCTGTGATGCGATATTATTTTGCCAATTGACCCGCTACCAGCCCTATCAGCCTTTGGCGGTGGGATGGAAATTCAGCCTGGTGGCCAACCCGCCGCCCGGCCCCTTGTCTGTGCAGGAGATGAAAGACAAGATTTTATGGGCCGCCGATGAAGTGCTGGACGCCGGAGAGCCGGGGGTGTCCAATGCGGCCAGGGATTATTATGGGCAACATCTGCGCAATGAGGCGCCATCGGCGGACGCCACCACCATCTTGTGTTCGCCGGCCCGGTTTGGCCAGTACACGCTGGCCGCTCTTTTGGAGACTTTGCCCGGCAGGCCGGCTCCAAAGCGGTAAGCGGCTAAAGTTATTTGGAAAGATGGCCGATAAAGACGGGGGACACGATGTTCGACTGGGGGAAAGCTGAAACCTGCTGAAAGTTATGGAAATTGATGCCAATTTGAATCCGGGGGCCGTCAACGGCCTGTTTCCGGTCGCGCGTTCCGCGGCCGGGGCAAAACCGGTTTCTCAGAGCGACTCTTTTGCCAGCTCGACCGCCTTGGAGACGGCGTTAAAAAATACTGCCGACACCCGCCCGGAAGCCGTGGCCCGCGGCCTGGACTTGATCAACAGCGGCAATTACCCGTCGGCCATTGCGGTCAAAAAGCTTTCCGGCTTTCTGGCCAGCCAACTGCAAACCAGCCCCGATTAAATCAACATTTGACCCATGACTCAACGCAATGACCCGTGGCAATCGTATCGCAAAGTGAGCACCCAGACGGCCTCGCCCGCGCATCTCGTTTTGATGCTTTACGACGGCGCCATCAGTTTTTTGGAGAGAGGACTGGCGGGATTCAGTTATTCGGATCCGTTGAAATTCAACCTGACCATCAACAATAATGTCCAGCGCGCGCAGGCCATCATCCA